>Ga0315339_1000404_pt1 | contig 56754 bp, 46 predicted proteins | sample ASW17metaG_FD_204514 | JGI IMG/M metagenome (GOLD analysis project Ga0315339, IMG submission 204514) | Ammonia-oxidizing marine archaeal communities from Pacific Ocean, United States - ASW #17 | ecosystem: Environmental > Aquatic > Marine > Oceanic | place: USA: California | collected 2016-12-05 | reverse complement strand
ATGAACTTATTGCGTTTAGATGACCAACAATTCTGCCACAAACCTTTAGGTCTTCCCAAGTATCAACCTCTAATGACAAGTCAGGCCGTCGCAAGTTACCAGACGCCTCGAAATTGCTTACACGAAATATATCTGTGTTCTGTCGCAGGAACAGTGTGCCATGCTCTCTAATTGCATCGTCAGCACATAATGCTTCCGATCGTTCCAATGAATCAATACGAAAGACCTCGACTTCCATACCGGCTGGAAAGGTTGTTTTTAGATCGTTCCCAACAAAATCGCATTCTCCAGACAACTCAAATAATTCGACGGCGTGATCGATTATCGTTGGGTCAATAAGTGGACCGTCACCATATACCACCACACCGACCGTGGCTTGCGCCTCCCCATAAGCCGACGTAAGTCTTCCCAAGACATCGGTCGGCGACCCACGAAAACACGTGACCGAGTTTTCCCTACAGTAGGTCTCGATTGCATCGTCTTCGGAGAGACACGTGGTAGCAACCACTATGTGATCTAGTCGACGGCAATTATTGAGACGTTTGAGAAGATGTCTCAACAGAGGTTCTCCATTGACATCTATCAATGTCTTCCCAGGCAATCTGGTAGAACCCATTCTAGCCGCAACAGCACATACCGTGCGCATTGCTAATCCTTTTGAAACATTTTCCAGACCAACAAATCATCCCTTGATATGTCTTGTAATGAAACACGACCCAACACTTTATCTAAATCGGATGGACTAATTCCATGCGCCGGCCGTTTCCAAGTTATCATGTCTGCAATAATTTTCCGACCAGAAGGTATGTCATACGCCGCTACTAAACTACGCCTGGCATGCTCTCTTGCAGAAGCTTCGCCTGGGAGAGACCGTTTATCCTCAGTGCCCAATAATGCCTTAAGTCGTGAAATATTCTCACGAAAGATGAAAAGATCTTGTTTATCCATCGAATGGTAATGATCGTTACCGGGCAATGTTTTATCGTGAGTAAAGTGTTTCTCGAGAATAGTAGCACCAAGTAGCCAAGCAGTTTCCAACGTCTTCATATCCGCCGGAAGTGTATGGTCTGAATAACCAACAATACGGTCTGGGTATCTTTTCTTGAGGCCTTTTATCATTCTCAGGTTCGCATTGACTTCTAGGGTAGGATAATTCAGCACGCAGTGAAGTAATGCAACTGGAGTCTCAGTGGCATGTATCCATGAGATGGCCCTATCTATCTCTTCAATATTTGATGCTCCCGTCGAAAGAATTAGAGGTTTGCCAAAACTACAAAGATGTTCGATAAAAGGTTTATTCGTAATATCTGATGAAGAAATCTTAAAAACGCCCATTAAATCATTCAAAAATTCAGACGATTCCAAATCAAATGGTGTGCTGAGAAATTCGATACCACAGTCATCACAGTAATGCTTTAGCGATTCAAACTCTGCTTTCCAGAACTTATCGTATTTTTGAAACAACTGATACTGACTGGCCGTCGGTTCATGGTCTGTGTCCCAGTAAGCTGGCGAATGTCTAGAAGCGAGCGTGTCCGCTCGATAAGTCTGAAATTTAATTACATCTGCACCACCCTCGGTCGCTTCAGCTATCAGTCGCTTAGCAGTATCTAGGTTACCTCCGTGATTGACACCCGCTTCCGCGATCAATATCGGCACAGAATCCAGCCCTCGGTCGCTGTTTTCCTGTAAGATTTTTTCTGCTAGGGTCATAGGTGCCCTCATATTGTAATTCACAGACGGCTTGCTTCTAAATAAAGACAACTCGTAAAGATCGCAAATAATGATCTAACTGTGAATCATTTTATCTTTAGACATGTCTTGTCCGAGTAGCTCTTGTAGTTTGTTAACGACTTTCATTTTGTTTTCGTTGAATTCTAATTCAGTCATTCGATCGAATAAGCCTCGCCTATAAGGCACATCATTAATTAATCCCTTGAGTGCTTTAGCAACTAGCTGTTCTGTTTGATTTGGTTGGTATATGCCCAGCGGCACAAATCCGTTGCTCTTTGATGCATAGGAGTGAGTTAACTCACGCTGATGTTGAGCAATTACAATTGCGGGTATATTCATGTGTGCTAACTCATAAACAGTCCGGCCATTAGATGTAACAGCCAGTTCTACCTGCTCCATGATACTTGATATCACTTCACTGTCATGAGTCAGGGAAACTCTCCCATAGGCATTAAGCATTCGCTTAAGATCTTTATAGCCCCGATATCCCGGACCAGTAACGATGTGGATAAATACATCCAGCTCCTCGCACAATGTCTTAATAGCGAAGAAGATCTTTCGAGCCAGATCATGTTGGTCAGTTCCTCCAAAAGTCAACATCACACTGTCTACTTTGTGTCGGAATCTTTGCGGTCGCACTGATCTAAATTCATCACGCAAAAAGAAATACTCGCTCCCCCAAAGTACATGATTCGATTTAAATTTGGGTATGTCATAAATCTCATTTACGGTCAGATCAGTATGCATGGCGCCGCTTCCAAGGTCTTCGAAACTGACAACAGGTGAACCAAGAGATTTAATCTTTTTAATATCTTTCTCGTCTGTGTCCAGAATGTCACAAATCACCATATCTGGTCTTAAACCAATGATGAAATCGGTTAGTCGCTCATTATCAACAACACCTAACCAGTAGTTCTTTTTTAATGTAGCTTTGACAGTGGACTGATTCTCAGTATCTGTTACAAAAAGAACTTCGTGGTTACGTAGCTCAAGGGCCAACGTCAAAGCGCGGTATATATGCCCCAATCCTACCTCTTGATTGCCAATGACCCAGAATATGATGCGCTTACACTGAATCTCGCTCATGCGTGTCGCAGGTGGTCCAGTGTCTCACGGGCTGCGGTAATAATATCCGTAATCTGGTCATCAGCCAGAAGGTGGTTAAAAGGGAACGATACCATGTTGTCGAAAAATTCGTCGGTGATTGGTACATCTGCATTACCAAAACCGAGCTTCTGGTAAAAGGAGTAACGGTTCAGTGGATAATATTGAACCACACATTGAATGCCGTGGTGATAAGCCATTCGCCGCATGAATTCATCCCTTAATCCATTTTGGACATGAGCGACGAGCAGGTGGTAATTGTGTCGGGTTGATGATTCACGGTGAAATACGAGTTCTGTATAGTCAGATAACGCATCGATAAAGATCATTGCTCGATCACGTTTTTCTTCGTTCATTTGATCTGCTCTTTCAAGCAACTTGGTACCAATGGCGCATTCAATCTCACCCAGACAATAATTGTTTGGCCACAAGCTTTTTCCATTTAGCTCTACCACATCAACGTTCCCCATAGCTGGTATCCAGTAGTCCTCTCGATCTTGGGGATAACCACAGTGTCCGTTGTGTCTTAGCATCGGTATCACATTGGCCCACTCGGATCTGTTTACCACTAACATTCCCCCCTCTCCTAGTGTCGTCATATTTTTGTGCGAATGAAACGAATACACACCAAGGTCGCCAAAGGTGCCCGCCATTTGGCCATCAATCGACACACCCAGAGCCTGTGCGGCGTCTTCAACTACGATAATATTTCTCTCACGTGCAACTGCCATGATCTCCGGCATGTTGGCAGCAAATCCATAAAGATGAGGCACTATGAGAGCTCTAGTTCGGGGACCCACGCAACGAGAAATTGTCTCAGCAGACATAACTCTCGTGGCAAGGTCAATGTCTGCCCAGACCACTTTCGCGCCCGCCTTGACAAAGGGGTAAGCACTGGATGTAAACGTATGTGCCGGAATTATGACTTCATCCCCGGACTCAAATTGACACAACTGTGCGGCAAGTTCTAACCCGTTTGTTGCATTGTTAACAGCGAATGAATGCTCGGTGGAAACATATTCACTAAATTTCTTCTGAAACTGTGCTTGGTATGCACCTTGTGTTAAAGGATTAGCCAATCGCATAGCCTCGACTACCGCACCAATCTCCTCTTCTGTAAACTGATGACCCCGGCCACTGAACGGTATCCGAAAATTCATTGTTACATTTGCTCGAACAGTTCTCTCACTCGCGTTTTGGTCATTTCCGAACTAAACCCGGTACCAAGTGCGTTAGTAAGTGGTTTTTCATGCACGATTGTCGCCCGATAAAGCGCTTCAAACTGAGCGTCGGAAAGTCCTTGACAGACATCTCTCGGTATAACAATCTCATTTCGATCGATAAAGGTTCGAAATTCTCCATACTCTTTAGGGTAGTAAGACTCCATTGCCAGCATAACGATGCAGTTAGCAACACAGTGATGTAGATCTAACACCACACTTAATCCAGCCGAGAACGGATGTATCACACCCACATAACTTGTCGCAATCGCACATCCGCCAAGATAAGAAGCCACCATGAGTTTTCCACGACTCTCATCGCTCATCATATCTTCACCATCAAATACTGATCGACACAAAGCAATGGCCTGATTTGAAAATGCATCTCCGATCGAGTTTCGGTAAGTACCATTCAGAGCTTCGACACAGTGAATCCAGGCGTCCATGCCAGTGAAAAAATACTGATCTCGCGGCACCGTTGCCGTAAGATCAGGATCAAGAATAAGTTGATCAAATACCGTATGGTCACTATTCATCCCAAGCTTAAGGTCAGTATCCTTGTTCGTCATAACACAAGTACGTGTCGCCTCAGCACCGGTACCCGAGAGCGTTGGTACGCCGATTTTGAATACACCTGGAATACGAACCAAATCCCAACCTTGGTAATCCGCTGCAGATCCACCGTTGGTCAAAAGATTAGATACAGCTTTAGCTGTATCTAATGTAATGCCGCCACCAATCCCAACAACTGCGCAAATCTCTTTTTTGCTACTCCCATTAATTTTTTCAGTTAATTGATCGATGGACTGCGTTGTAGGCTCATCTCGTGTGGAGATATAAATTAACTGATCTTTGGGTTCAGGCGACGACATGCCTAACTCCGAAGAGTTTGTCTCGAAATACCCATCCACAAGATAGACGACTTGTCCTTCTTCCTTTTTACGCCGTTCCGAGAGGAGAGTAGTTAATTGTCCGATAGTGCCTCTTCCGAAGAGATACCTATTGACGTTACGGGCGTTGCTAATTCCTGTATCAAGCATAGTGGTCATAAGTGTGATATCTCGATACTACTAGTCTGTAAGACTATGTAAGCTCGCCCATCACGTGGGCTCCTGTACGATGTTTTCTTCTCCCCACAATAAATCAATATAAGTTTGAAGAACATCTTGTCCTTGTCGCCCGGCTTCCAACCTTTCACACAAGAATTTACTTACCTGGTCCTGTTGAATTCCGAAGTCCCTACCTGACTGCAGGTCATCAAGAATACTTAAAGTACTGGCTTCGTCCGTAGTATCAATTACTGTTCTACTATCATCGAAAATTGTATCGTTCCGGTGAAGATATCTGGGATTGATGACTAGTTTTCCCTGGCGTAATGCTTCAAATGCAATACTTGATCCAAAATTTATTATAACGTCACTTTTATACACTAGCGTAGTGGAGTGTGCCGACTCTTCCTGGAACTTTACATTATCGTTTTGACTCAGTGTCTCAATCTCTTCAAACGTCAAGGCCCCGGTTCCCCGAGTATGTGCTTTGATGTTTAGTGTAATACCTTTCTTCTGCGATAATTTTTTTATCAAGTCTATACATTTTTTTCTGTCTACATTGTAGTCCCAGTGGGGTAAAAAAAAGACCACAACGAGTCCAGCTGTTTTCTCTAGCTTGCGATTCTCTAACAACAATTTCAGATTGATATTACTCCACTCCTTACAAAACCGAGCACTTCCCAGTACTACAATCTTGTCTGGATTCATTCCATATTTGACGTTCTCACTTTTGTGCATATGAGACTGTACGACATACTTCGTAAACCAATTTCGATTTGAAAAATCTAGGGGGGTCTCTTGTATTTGGGCCAATTCAAAAAGTTTTCTATTAAACAGGGGATTCTGGAAGACAAAATACCCATGGGGCAAACTATAGATTGGAATTTGAAGCAAATGTGCCGGTCGGAGGAGGTACTCTGCCCTGGCCCTGCCAAATGGACCAGACCACTCACTCGCAATAACATCAATACGTCTACAAAAAACAAAGATAAAGCCAACAGAATAAGCGATTAGACGGTCAACTACTTTTTGAAGTAACTTAAGTGGGATTGAACTACGTACCCTTTTATAATACCACTCTATGGAGATGGACCTAATCTTTTCTGCACCATGTGCTTCGAGAAATCTAATTCGATAGTCTTCAGAATAGTCCTTATCAACAAACACAAAAAAAGTTGGCCAACCAATACTTACTGTTTTCCACATCACAGGAGCAATATGGTCAATGTCGTTGTAAGTTCTCAGAAGAAAAAGAACTCGTTTAGCTCTGGAGAAACTCATTTACGTCGGTCTGTATTTTTCTTACGACTCTTAAAGTAGCAATTGTGGGGCACCAGCATATCGATGGTAGTATTTTTCTTGAAGATCGCCGTAAACTTCCACAAGCGCACGGCACTTCAGGTCAAATTCCCACACAGCAATTACAACTTCGGTGTGTAATTCATCTACCATTAAGCTCACTCACAAGTAGGTTTTTCGAGCTCGCAGCTTCGACATCGAGTCGACAACGGTCAGAGACGCTGCCAATTCGGATTTCACCACCTGCCGATCGCACAATTGCTAGTGCAGCAGAAACATCCCAAAGAGCTATCTGACATTCCCAATAACTGTCACACTTTCCTGACGCAACATTGCAAAGCATAAGTGCAGCGGATCCAAGCATACGCGTCTTGCCAAAGGACCTAAAAACATCAATTAAAGCCCCAATCTTCTCAGGAGAATGGTCCAACTCTGCTGGCAACCCGGTACAGAGTATCGCCTGTACTGGCGCTGGGCAAGCCGCTCGACTGAGTTCAATTGGTGTTTCATCACACCAAGCTCCCACCCCAACAATTCCACTATAGAGTTGGTTGCCCGCAATTTCCAATACCGCCCCGAGCAAGGGTCGGTTGCTCTCCCACAATCCAACTGAGATACCAAAAAACAGCAATTCCCGCGAATAGTTTGCACTACCGTCGAGTGGGTCAACGATCCACTGCCGTTTGCCAATACCCGGCAGGAGGCCAGATTCTTCAGATAAGATTGGGTAATTCGTCTCCTGATGTAACACTTGAAGAATTATCTTTTCAAGTTCAGCGTCTGCGTGAATCTTCCATTCTCTACCCACAATAGTCTCTACAGACCGACCGTGGGATCCATAGAGAGCCAACTTTGCCTGGGCGGCCCGAACTGCTTTGACTGCTAACGCCAAATCTTTATGGTTGACGCTTGTCATCGCCCATTAGTACGAAAGTCATCTATCATAATAAGTAGAATCGAACGCCGCATGTTAAAAGTAATTCTAAGAAAGAATTCAGATACCTTATAGTATTGGTTACAACAAAACTCTCAGCAACCCGGCAAAATCTCAAACTAAATATTGTCACGCATTTAACACTGAACTTTTAATGAAACTTCACATAAACCTTGGCTATGTTGGGCGGGAGACATCTTATTTTATTCATTAATGGGTCATAATTCGACAAATAATACCGACAGAAAGGTCTACACTGGTCCTATGTCCTTTTCGGTTCTAATGTCGATATACAGTGCCACCAAGGCGTCTGATTTAAACCTGTGCTTAAAAAGCCTTTCTGACCAGAAATTACTCCCAAACCAAGTAGTATTGGTGCGTGACGGACCCGTAGAACCTGATGTGGAGAAATGTATTGATAAATTCTCAGGGAATCTACCGTTTGAACATCTGGTGTTTCCCGTAAACCGCGGGTTAGGCTGGTCGCTAAACGATGGTCTTGAAGCGTGCGAAAACGAATTGGTGGCACGGGTCGATTCTGACGATTACTCGGTGCCGACTCGGTTTTATCTTCAGTATAGCTACCTTATGGAAAACCCCACGATAAGCGTAGTCGGTGGCTGGATGACTGAATATTACCGGCATGGCACCAGTTCATCGGCGGTAGTACGCAAGACACCGATAGACTCTCATTCAATATTCAAACATGCCAGACTACGTAATCCGGTCAACCATCCCACAGCAATGTTCCGAAAATCTCACGTACTGGAAAGCGGCAGCTACCAACCTTGCCTGCTGTTCGAGGATTATTTCCTCTGGGCCCGCATGTTAATGGCAGGCTATCAAATAGCTAATGTGCCGAAAGTGCTGGTCGAAACACAGGTGGACCTGCATTACTTCATCCGACGCGGTGGTTTCAGTTATTTAAAACAAGAACTTCACTTGCTCAAAAAGTTACGCTGTATAGGTTTCCTCTCAGGAATTAACGTAACTAAATTTGTATTGAGTCGCTTACCCATGCGTCTGGCACCAACCAAGCTACGACAGTACCTTTATAGAACACTCTTAAGACATAACTAAGCATTTTCTTATGTCAATAGCTCGCTTTTCTAAACGGTTGTTTTCTGAGTTCGTCTATTTTTGTTTCGTGTCTAGTTTCTTGTTGTGGCTGGCAGCCACGCTTCAGGTCGGTAGTGCAGGTATCTATCTTTTTATAGTAAATGACATCGCAACTGATCCACAGCGGATAATTTTTATGCTTGGATTTCCAACCGCGTACCTTACTTCGCTCGTTACAGTCCAATACACCCTTCGACTACCTAAGTTTGATTTTTTCAACCGTATCATCGCCATCAACATCATAGTTTATAGCTTTCTCGGACTGGTATTGAGTACGTTGCGTCTACCACTAGTTTCACGCGAGGTTTTTCTTAGCGAGTTCCTCGTCTCCAGCGTACTGCTGATAATTTACTACAAACTACTAAATCGATATTTTCCCCTACGCATCGGCGTGTTAGTCCATTCTCCATTCGAGCCCTTCTATCGCTATCCAGCACTTAATGCCGTTCAAATCGACGCTGCAGCGATAGAACCAAATCATTTTGATGGAATAGTTACCAACTTGCGTAATGAAAGCGACCCAGAAACTACTAATCTGTTTGCGAGACTGGCACAGCAACGCATCCCAGTCTACGACACAGACAATCTCATCGAAAGACTCTGGGCACGGATACCCTTAGACAACTTGACCTCAATAGAAATTGAAACTTTTAGACCACCTACCTTCTATTTGGGGATCAAACGACTAATTGAACTTATTCTAATTATTACGGCGCTTCCGCTTATAGTCATCATTTGTATTCTTATAGCGATCGCGATCAAGCTCGATTCTCCGGGCCCAATAATTTTTCGGCAACAAAGAATTGGGTTTAGCGGAGAAACTTTTGTTATGTTGAAATTCCGTAGTATGCTAACGAGCGGAAATCACGAGACTCGTTTCGCCGAAAAAAAAGATAATCGCATCACACGTGTAGGAAAAACATTGCGTAGAGTTCGTCTGGACGAACTACCCCAGCTGTGGAATGTGCTACGTGGCGACATGAGTCTAATAGGACCAAGGCCAGAGCAACCACAATTCACACATCGTTTTAACGAGTTAATTCCATTTTATGGATTTCGCCACACAATACGACCGGGGATTACTGGTTGGTCTCAGGTGATGTATGGTTATGCTGCATCAGACGACCAGACCCGTGCCAAACTCGAATTTGACTTCTATTATATTAAGCACATGTCGGCATGGTTGGATCTGGTGGTGCTGATTAAAACCCTGCGGACTATCATCTTGGGATCGGGCGCACGCTGACCGGTAAGCGTCTCTCATAGCAGTTACCAGCTCACCTTTGCTGCCGTTGGTCTGGGCGCTGCCGGTCATATCATCGGCCTGGCAGCAAATCACTTTCAGACCTTTGTCCCTACCCCCGGGCAATCATCCACCTATACCCCCGTCACGTCGACTGCCTGACGCTGGCGCATCAGCCAATCGGCCAAGCGCAGATCATATGCATCGTCTATGTCAACTGAATCCTCGCGGGCCATGACAAAGGCCGCCATGCCGGAGGGCAAAAAGACCGTTTTCTGGGCAAGAAACTCCTTGACCGAGACAATATAAATGGCCCCGTTGACCAAGTAACTGGGCGCGAATACCTGTGACTGGTACTGCAACGAAGTTTCACAAATAAACGAATCCAGTAGGCCATCCTCGCTGAGTTTTCCCATCCATTCGCGTGGATGCTCGGTACGGCAAAGGCTGGCGGCGCCTAGCGCGTTCTTTTCTTTCACCACTGCGAACGCCTGGTCGATATGCCGGGCCGTGCGGAGCGGCGAGGTAGGCTGCAGCAACACCAGATAACCAAACTCATCGCCCTGGTCTTTCAAGGTGTCGATGACGTGGGTTATGACTGACTCCGTAGTTGCATCATCACTTGCCAGCGTTGCCGGGCGCATCAAGACATCGGTAAAACCTTGTTGCGCTGCGCTCACCACTAGTTCCTCATCGTCTGTGGACAGCACGGTACGATCCACCGTCGCTGCGCCAACGCTTGCCGCGAGTGTCCAGGTGAGCAACGGCTTGCCACCCACCGACCGCAGATTCTTGCCGGGCAGGCGCTTGCTACCACCCCGCGCCGGAACTATGGCCAGCACCTTCTGTTCCCTGAACATCGTGGCTCCCGGTATCCTGTGTGGCTAAAGGCGTAAGCGCTTGAACGCGGCTTCGGGTATGATGCAGATAACAAGCATCACCAGCCGCCAGATCCACCCGACATAGACCACGTTCTTCCGCCTGACAGCGGCCCGGTAGATACGCTGGCCGGCGCTTTCTGGCCGACTGACCAGGAAACGTGGCACTCGGTTACTGCGAACACCAAGTGCCTGACGAAACATCGGAGTATCCACATAGCCGGGTTTCACCGTGAGGACATGCACACCCGCATGGAAAAGATGATTACGCATGCCCTGGGCAAAGATCGAAAGGCCCGCTTTCGCAGAACCATAGACATAGTTGGACTGGCGGCCTCGATCCCCGGCAACAGATGAGATCATAATAATACAACCCCGGTTTCTTCGCTCAAGCTCTTCAGACACCCGCGCAACCACAGCGATCAGGTGACGAAAATTGACATCAACCACTTTAAGCAGCCCCGAAACCCCTGAGTCAACTTCGGCCTTGGCGCCCAGAGTACCCGTGGCGATCAGAACATAGGGATCCTCATCGAATGATTCGATAATTTTTTTCGTGATAAGTGCAATGTTGCCCACAGCCGAAATATCTGCCTCCATGCAAACCACAGAAGACTCCTCGGCGCCGGTTGTTACTGCACTTGCGTCTATTGCGCGGGTGTCCCTTGAGATCAGCAGCAGATCATGGCCCGCCTGGGCAAAGACTTTTGCAGTCTCCAGGCCAATCGCCGAACTTGCACCAAGGACAGCAAGACTCATCTTGGATTAAGCCCCAGTCGTCCAGAGAGCTTCGATCGGAACAGTCCGTCAGGATCAAACTTGTGCTTCACGCTAAGCCACTCCTCTTTTCGTGGGTACATTTGGGTGAAGTGCTCGCGACCGAGCCGGGCATCCTTGACCAGATTAACCCTTCCACCGAAATCAATCACCAAGGCATCGAGTGTATTAAGGTGCGCGGCGGTACAGCGACGCAAGGGCATGTCCAAGGCAATGCTGATTCCTTCTTGAGCAAAAACCAACGGGTTCTGGTTGCAGGGGTTGCGAAACCGCTTTACAGCCACCAAAAAACACTTTAGAGAGCAGTTGTTCAGAAAATCTTGAAGAGCTTTTAGAAACGGGCGGCTGTTTTCGATTGGGACACAACACTGGTAATCGATAAATCCAGTTTGGCCAAACAACCGATTCCAATTGGCCAGCGTGTCCTGTGGGAAAAAAAACCGATCAAGATCCGTCTCGCCACTTCGGCTAAATCGTGTGCTGAACTGAATAGCGCGATTGAGTACCCGAGTAGATAACGTACTAAATTGGCAGTTAGCGACAAATCTAGGTACTGAAATATTGCGCCGATGAGGATAAGCGCCGAGATTTTTGTTCGGCCGCAGTTTGCATGATGCTGCACTCGTAATCACCCCGCACCAAGGGTAATTGGTGCCGAAATTCCCATCAACCGTTCCTAACAGGTACTCTCCCTCGTCCTTTTGGGCTTCAATAATATCCAGCATTTCAGGCACACTCCTGAAGGGTGTTACAGCCTGAACGACACGGAATGATGGCAAAGTCCGGAGTTGCATAGTTACTTGGAGAATCAATCCCGTCAGTCCGAGCCCACCAACTGTGGCCCAAAAAAGATCGGAGCTCTCACTAGGGCTGACGCGGACCACCTCACCAGACGCGAGTAACATTTTCAGACTGATTATGTGGTCGGCCATAGAGCCACAGGTGTAGTGGTTCTTACCATGTGCATCCGCCGCAACAGACCCACCGATGGTGATTGCAGAGGCGCCTGGAACAACTGGGAGGACCCAGCCTGCTGGAACGATACGTTGCAGTACCTGCTGCTGCGACATACCCGCTGGGCATACCATTACACCAGTTTTTTTGTCTACCGAGAGGAAGGAGTGCTCAGGCTCCGCCTCAAGTACCAGCGACGCTCCCCCAGCCGGTAGGCTAACATCGCCAAATGATTGGCCGCCACCGCGTGGAATACCACCGCCAGCTAGTTGAGTGCTTGAGCAAGGAGCCATGCTAAATCGGTGCACCGGTGCTTGAACTGCGCAATGCAACGACCACCCTGTAATCGTCCGAACGCCCGGTACTTTACCCACAGCTACCGAGTGCTCAAGCACACCTCCTACAGGCCACGGAGAATTTTCCTTGCTCTGCATACCCGTTAATTATAAAGTAGCACCGTGATTGCTGCGAGTTACCGTGGCCGACCCTATCGACTTTCACGCATCTAGATCGCTACTAATTTTGCTGTGATATTGCCAAGTGATTAATCCTTACCTACTGAATTTTCCATATCGCGGGGCATCATCTGTCAATAATTCGTAATCTCGGGCTTCGGCTCTTGTCTGGGACGCCTCTCGAGTACCCTGCACGCCTCGTGTATACCCGAATTCTCCAGCCCAGAGCCTTCCAAGTTGATTCCTGGACGCGATCGTTAATCAAAACCCACTGTACGTCGAATGCCACATGCGTCGATGTAGGCGCTTACCGAGGGGATATTCTACGGGTGTTTCTCCAACACGCAACCAATGGTTCTGTCGTTGGTTTTGAGCCCGATCCAGAAAATTGGGCGTTCCTTAGGAAACGTTTCCCTTCCGCCCAGATAGAACAGCTGGCGTTGGGTAGCACTATCGGCTTACAAAGTTTTATCCGAAATTGTTCCCGCCCCGCGCGCAATCATTTGGCTACACCTGCCGATGCCAACACGAAGTTGAAATCATCTGGTAAGCGCGTTCAAGTCTCGGTTACGACTCTGGATAATTACTTTTCCAAAGGTGAAATTGTTGATTTCGTAAAGATTGATGCTGAAGGCGCAGAACTTGAAGTCCTAAAAGGTGGAATATCAATGCTCTGCAGAAGCCAACCATCGATGATCATTGAACATGGACTGGATACGAGTGCTTTATCAGTCGACAAGTCGAAACAAATCTTCGAGATTATCAAAATTGAGATAGGCCTAAACGTCTTTCCTTTGAATGATATTCGAGAACCGATCAGAGATGCTGATGCCTTTCTTGAAACATTGGCCACTGGAGTCGATTACTTCTTCGCGGCATCAACCACTTGAAAAAGCACTAGGATTCTGTACTTGCGAATTATGCAAATCTGCTCTGGCGCGAGTCACCTGCGACGCGGGGCGGAGCAGTTTTGCCTGCATCTATCACAGTCCTTGATGAACTCTGGTCATGAGGTACTGCTGGTAACAGGGCAACACGCCTTGGAAGCCCATACTCAACCCACTGTGCCTATGGTGACAGTGCCAGAGATGCTCAATCCATGGCTTCGGAAAGTAGGGTTCGACTATTTTAACCCCTTCGCTGTAGTTGAGCTCAGAAAACACCTGGCACGCTTCAGACCCCAGATCATTCATGTCCACAGTCTATATGGCCTTTCCACCGCGCTTGTGCAAACGGCGACTCGCTTTTCGCCTGTCTACATCACCCTGCATGACGCTTTCCTCGCGTACGCTGATTCCGGAATTTTGACTCCCAAATGGGGACTTGCAAACAGTTACCTTAAGATACCCCACGGGCTTATTCACCGAAAACTCAACCGACGGTTATTGCGCTATGCGACCCTCGTCTCGCCCAGCAAATGGTTGGCTGAGTTTTTTGAGAACTCCGGCTTCAGTACGCCTCTACACATTCCCAACGGCATCAAGCCGAATGGAGAACAAACCAAATACGAAAACCTTGTCTTGTGGGTTGGTGCGTTGACAAGCTTCAAGGGACTACCCTCGATCATAGGGAAAATCGCGCCGTTGCTTTCCCAATCAGGCTGGCGATTTGTAGTAGTCGGTGATGGGCCATTCAGAAAGAAGCTTTCCATGCAGTTCCCCGAAGTTGAATTCGTGGGCTATGAAGATCCGACTCCATACTACGAACACGCGTCAATACTCGTGTGCTCTTCTCTTGGTTGGGAGAACTTCCCTACTGTAATTCTTGAAGCCATGCGTCATGGAATTTGTGTGATAGGCCATGACCTCGGCGGAATTTCGGAACTCATTAGTCACGAACGCAACGGGCTGGTCTACCAGAAAGAAGCGGAATTGATGAAACATCTCGACAATGTGGTCTCCAACAACGAGAAGGCTCGTAGGATGGGTCTCTGCGGACGTCAGCACTTCCTGAACAACTATCAACTGGAGGTCTGTGTTAATCGGTATCTTGAACTCTACAGACACCAATCGGACCTGCCCCTACCGGCTAAAGCCAAAGTAAGTCCTTTTTGAATTTGAGCGCCTGGTATGACTGCAAAAAAAACCTACCAAGAAAAAATTGGCCTGATTATGCCAGGACACTTTATTCCTCCAACCGATGGAGGGCAGCGGGTTTGTTACGATTTATGCCTTGCGTTGGCAAAGAAAACACAGGTAGTATGTTTTTCTGCCCATCGGGGAAAACTTCTCCCTAATGTAGAGTTTGTTCAACTTTTCTCACGGCTGCGGTTTACATATACCAATATACGCTTAGTTTGGCGACTCGCCCATCAATTACGGCAGCACAAGCTTCAGTTCTGCATTGTCAACCAGCCTTATTTTTTTTACATCGCTTTTCTCGCATCCCGGGTATCTGGCTGTAAACTCATCACGTACGCGCACAATCTTGAATTCCGGCGTAACGATGGCAGCAGGCGATATCTCCGCCCCTTGATATTTCTTCTAGAGCTAGGCGCCTTTCACCTTTCATACAAAGTCTTTTTCATCTCCCAGCAAGAACTCGATGACGGCCAGCGGTTATTCCGCCTACCCGAAGGAAAATGTGTACTAGTACCTCATATCGCCCGTAAAACTGACATTGACAGCCAAAGTAAGGAACAAGAAATCCACCTGTTTACTATCATTTTCTTTGGGAATTTCTCTTATCCACCCAATCTGCAAGCATTAAATGGAATGCTTGACCATTTTGTACCAATCCTGGCTCAACTATTGAATTTCCAGTGCCGCCTGTTGATATTCGGAAAATCCATCCCGGCAAATCTAAGCAATCAGCAAGTGGGGAAGAATCTATCAGTTGAACTGCTTGGTTATCTGGATAACCCTCTCGACTATATAGTACGGGCAGATGTCATGATCAATCCAGTATGCCAAGGTGCGGGGGTGCAGACCAAAATTATCGAAGCGCTTGCAGCAGGCACCACGGTTGTTTCGGCAAGATCAGGTGCGCGTGGAATCGATGAGAAACTCGCTCCAGAAAAACTTTTGCTGGTAGAAGATGACGATTGGATAGATTTTGCAGAACAAATATGCCACCTACGTGCCAATGGAAGTACCCGGTTGGCTACTCCAGATGCATTTTTCTATGAGTACTCCGAATATAAGATTCTCGATCGAATAGCCGCTGCCTTGGCATCAGATATAAAGTGAGAGCACTGTCAAACCTAACGGTTCGACCCCCATACTTTTTAATCACTCTGTACAGTGGTCGTTTCTGATCAGTCCATCTGGCATCTCTGTCTCGCAAAACCTTGACCACGGCAACTGCTGCAGAGCAGCCTTTGTAATTGTCAAATCATAAATTACTGATTTTCTTGTGGCGAAGTCCTGAATCCCGGCGACCAACAATTGTCCTTCTCCATCATAACCAAAGGTTGTCGGCATGAATGGTACCTTTTCGTAATGCACTTCTCTCCAAACAACTGAATCATCTCCCTGAATAGTTCGCGATTCTTTCAACACACGAAGAAATCCTGACATTCCGGCAAATATATAAATACTAAAATCATCCAAGTAATAACCTCCAATTACGGAAATCGGCCGGCCTGTTCCTCGATGATGCTCGTATTCCAATATAGCTGGAATAGTTTCCACAAATTCTATTGGATCTTGTGTAACTCTTCTTGATCCCTCAAACACACGATGGCCGTAATTTGGGGTATTGCGCGAGTAGAGGTCACCAATCAGATTAACCTCCTCTCGCCAGATACCTCCCACATCACCGACAAACATCCTCCCACGTTTATCAATACTGAATTTCCACGGATTTCTCAATCCGTATGCTACGATTTCTGGCTCCGGATCATCCTGCGCAATATCGAATCTAAGGACCTTGCCTTGCAACATATCTCGGTTCTGTGCCAAGTTCTGCGGGTCTCGCCCTTCACCATCCCCAGTCGCAAGATATAAATTTCCCTTCCCATCGAAATCAAGTGTTCCCCCATGATGCCAAGTCGTCGGGAATTCTATACGGGCAATAGTCCGAACCAAATCGAAGTCCTTAGTGTATTCGTTCACTACTAGCGTGGTTATCTTTTTACCTTCTTTCTCCAATAACGTGTAGGCCAGGTAATACAAATCCCGGTGGGTTGCGATTGACAACAGGCCAGATTCACCGCCAGCAACGAAAGTCCTGATGCCCGATAGATCAAACACTTGGCTCACACGACCCCCGGTCAGCTTAAGGACTGCGCCGCTCTGGGTCGTCAATAACCAACCTCCTTGGTTCGGGACGATACTGGTTATCAAACCGTTCACCACAAGGCTAATCAGCCGCCCTTTCTCAATTACTGCTTTGTCTCCCTGGGCGCTATGTGCAGACCATGTTAAATCCTGCTGTGCATGGCGCATTGTTGCCCCTCTCAAATCTGCACCTGAGAAACGCGCCCCAGTTAGCACCGCACCCTCCATGTTTGAATCACTCATATCAGCCCCATACAGATACGCATCTGTCAAATTTGCCTCGGATAAATCCGCACCTGACAAATCTGCATGTTCAAGGTATGCCCGCTGCAGATTCGCGCCACCCAATCTTGCTCGTGACAGGTTCGCTTGACTCAAATCCGCCCGCTGCAACACCGAATTCGATAGATCCTGGCCTTGTAGGTTTGCGCCTCTCATAATTGCGTCAGAAAAATTTGCCTCAAGCTTCCCAGAGTACTCAAAAACTGCTTTCCCCAAGTAGGCGCGCTCAAATACCGCTCCTTTCAATTTCGCATCCGTTAGCGTGGTATCGGTCAGGTCGCTTCGATGCAACTTTGCACTCTGTAAATCAACTGAGCTCAGTATTGCCCCCTTGAGTGACGCATCCTTGATATCTGCACCGGTTAGCACTGCATTGGTAAGATTTGCTCCCGAAAAATCACACCCATCAAGATCAGCCCCGCTAAGATTACTATTGGACAAGTCCGCTAAGTCAAACTCCGCCCGGTGAGCAATCGAATCACTGAGATTTGCTCCTTGCAAAACTGCTCTCTTGAACTTCGCATCTTTGAGGTTTGCTCCCCGAAAATTCACTCCACTTAGATTAAGGAAAGAAAAATCAACCCCAGCCAACAAACAACCTTCACATGATCTAAGATATTTGACCCTTGGTACGTTGAGCAGAAAACGAGTTTTCCCACACAGTGTATCGGCCTGATCGCACCATTCTTGCGCGCGCCCGCGCAGATCGTAGAAATCGATCATCACGAGTGAAAGTGCCAGGACGGTGATAATCCCGAACCACATTCGTATTTTTTTTCTCATCCTACCCTGCCTAATTAAGTTGCTGATATATTTTCATCGTCTGTGATATCGCGGCTGACCAGGAGTAACGGCTCTTCAGGCGACTCGCATCAAACTTGAGTTTGGAACGAAGTTGGTCATCAAGCAGTGCGGGAACGATCGCCCGGGCAAGCGCTTGTGCATCTCCTGGCCGACACACCACACGAGCGTCATCCACAAGCTCGGCGAGCCCACCAACATTCGTTACTACCAGAGGAAGTTCAAAAGCCAGGGCGATATTTCCTACACCGCTTTGGGCATCAAATTCCCGATATGGCAATACCACCAGATCCGTCGCCTGAAAAATATCTGCCACCTCCGACATTGGAATATACCCAAGCAGTACGGTAACGTGCTGCTCGATCCCATAGTGCTGAATAAGGTGCCCATAGGATTCCTCCCAATTGCCCCAATTCTGACCTGCGATCAACAGATGGGCATCTGCCACAAAGTTGGTTACTTGTGGCATAGCCTCTATAAGGCAATCTAAGCCCTTATATGGTCTGATATTGCCAAAACTTAGTAGAATCTTGCCCTTTTCGGGCAGGCCCAGTTTTTGCCGAATCGCACTAGTTCCAAGCTCACTGGACCCGTACATATCATGGACCGGCATATGGATTACATGTACTTTGTCTTGCGCAATTCGAAATTTTTCAATCAGCCCGTCGCGATTGTCCTTTGAGTGAACGATAAACGCGTCACCAAATGCCAGAACGCGTTTCGTCAACCAGTAATCCAACAGGCCTTTTTCATGTGGAATCACATTGTGGACCGTAAATACAATTTTTTTCCTTCTGAGTTTTAGACCCGCCAATATCACCAAATAAATGGGAGCGAGGGGCACGCTCCACCACTGCAAATGCACCACACGCGAACACGCAATCCACGCTGCCCATATCCACGTCAAGGGGTTGTAGTAACTAATGATCCGACGTATCTTCAACATTGACTGCTGATCAATTCTGAAATTTGGGTCGTCATCCTCGACACCACCCGGGTAAAGAAACTCCGGATACAAGCGCTTAAATGAGATAAACTCAGTTACCATATGTTTGGACATTTCCTGACTAAGGCTCATGCAGTAGTACGCATTGCCCTTTAACGGTGGCAATGCTCCGATCATCGTCACTCCTTGAATTTTTGTTTCGCCCATTGCGCTTCCTAATCGAAAGTTAATTGGCGACTACATTCGACAGACTTCTGACACACTTGCTCAGTTTCGGCCCATACAACACTGTGTCAATTCGCAACCAACCAGAAACGTGAAGAATATTCTGATCATTAAGATCGCCGCCCTAGGAGACGTGCTTCGCACGACCTGTATTCTTGCGGGTCTGCATGAAAAATACCCCAATGTAAAAATTTCTTGGCTTACCTCAGCGAGCGCGGTCTGCCTTCTCGAGGATAACCCGTTGATCGAAAAAGTAATACCCATAGAGACCACCGCTGTTGTCCATCTAAAAGAAAACTCCTACGACCTTGTTATCAGCCTTGATGATGAGCCAGGAGCTTGTAACCTTGCCTCAGACGTCAAAACGAAAAAACTTTTCGGTGCGTACCGGAGTGGCGAGGGTATTCTATACACTCCTGATAGTGCTGACTGGTTCAACATGAGTTTGATCTCCACTCTTGGGAAAGATGAAGCAGATAAACAAAAAAAAGCGAACCAGCGTTCTTATCCCGACATACTATTCGATGCCCTGAAAATTAGATCAGGAAAACCCTCTTTGCATCTAGGACAGGATGATTGGGCGTTCGCCAAACGTTTCAGGCAGTCATGTCTAGAGCACAATAGTATCAAAATCGGATTGAATACTGGAGCCGGCAATCGCTGGCAATTAAAGCGACTTGGCGTGTCAAAAACCGTTGACCTTGCCAATGAACTTTCGAGGTCGGCCGATCGCCAAATCCTGGTCTTTGGTGGCCCTGAAGAACTGGTACGTAACCAGGAAATTATAGCAAAAGCGAGTTGCCCGATTGTCGACACCGGCACCAATAATAGCATCCGGCAGCTTTCTGCCTTAGTTGGTCTGTGTGATGTATTGGTCACAAGTGACTCTCTGGCTCTACACATTGCCTCCGCCCTTGGCATTGCTACAGTCAGTTTTTTTGGACCTACTAGTGCTGCCGAAATCAAACTGTTCACCCGTGGCGAAAAGGTTGAATCTCCATTATCGTGCGTCTGCTGCTACAAAAGGTTCTGTGACTTCAGCCCAAACTGCATGGATGTTATCTCCACTGACCAAATATCACAGGCCGTTGAAAAACTGCTTGTAATAAGAAGCTCCCAACCCTCGTGATCTCGTTACTTTACTAACATCCTGACTCTGTTTGATTCTAGTGAACCAATTGCCCAATTTTTTTCTGGTTGGCGCCGTTAAAGCGGGCACGACTGCATTTCACGACATGCTAAGCCAGCATCCCGAGATATACATGGCACCAATCAAGGAGCCCAATTTCTTTGCACAGCCGGATCTGCAACCTAATCTTTATACCGATCAGTATCGACGCAGTGTGTCTTTCGACATTTCAAGGTACGTAAAGGGCACAATGCGCCAGGTTATTCACATCGCTGATGTGAATAACTGGGACGATTATCATCTGCTCTTCAAGAATGTGCGCCATGAACGGGCGATTGGCGAAGGTAGCAATTCGTATCTGTACTGCTCAAGCGTCGCGCAACACATTGCCAGGCAACTACCACATGCAAAGATCATCATGATCCTACGGAATCCTGTTGAACGCGCATGGTCCCACTACCTTATGAACCGGAAACTCGGCTACCCCGTTCGGCCAGACTTTCTGGAAGAGATTCATGAAGATACAAGGGCGCAGCCCCAAGGCTGGGGCATTACGGCGAATTACTTCCGACTCGGTCTATATTCTGAACAGGTTGAGCGCTTTCTGTCGGCCTTCCCAAGTTGTCAGGTGAAAATTACTCTCTACGATGATTTCCACCGTGCACCACGTGAGACCCTTTCGGATACTTTTGAATTTTTGGATGTCAACCCCACTTTCAATGTCGACCTTCACACCCAGAAGAACAAGGCAGCCTTGCCAAGGTGGCCATCTCTGCAGGGCGCTCTCCAACGCTCGAGCATGAGCCATGCCATCAAGCGGAAAATGCCTAGCTCCATCAAAACCGTCATCGAAAAAATACTTCTCGATCACACCAAGCTCCCCAAATTGGGCGAACTCGAGCGCCAAACACTAGCGAACCTTTATGATTGCGATATTCGAAAGTTGGAAAAAATCCTGAGTCGTACCCTCGATCATTGGCTGGCTTGATGCTAGTAAGAAACTTTGCACCCGCCGCGAACATTAAAACGGGACAATCTCAATCCGTATTTACACATGTTGTTACTGTAGGATCAACGGCCTGGAAACTGGCATCATATTTCAGATATCTCTTCAAGACCAACCTATCGCGCGGGTCAAACGGCCCCTGAGGTCCATGTGGATTATTGAGGACTATCGTCCTTACACACCCACCAGCCCAGATCAAGCTAAGCAATGGATTATTCCAACTCCAGCGGTGATGGCGTAGTTCAAGATTCCCGTCCCCTAGTGGAGTCTGATCAATTGGCAAAAACATCTCGCTTGACGCTGCCGCTTTCCAGAACTCGGCCCTGACAGCAGTCCAGTGCCTAAGGTCATATAAATTAAACAGCGTCATTACGAAAAAGCCTATCACAAACACATTAATTCCGGTCGCAGTTAACTTTCGTCTCCCAAGCACGACGAGGATGCACACAAGCATCAGCCCGGGAATAACCAGGCCAATTAATGTACGACTGCTAAATGAAAGATGCGCGGTGATAGCATACTCTGGATGACTCATGCGCATATACGCGTAAACTCCAATGGGAATTAGAGCAAACACTGACCACAGGGTTTTCAAGTTTTTACGAGCGTCACTGATGAGCCACGCGACCCCCAAAAGCGCTAAGAAAGTGCTTGTCGTCACCGCTTCCCAGTTCCGGCGATTGACCCAAATTGAATCCAAAAATGCCCCTAGATTCTGTGGAGACCGTGGATCGATGATATATTGAATGGCGATGAAGGCAACTATCCCCAGAAGAACAACAGCGACGCCTATAATGAATCGCTCTCGGCTCGAACGAAATACATAGAGTCTCGCGAAAGCAATAAATAAAAAGATCCCCGCCGTCAAGACAGCTGTCTCATACATCCTCGTATAGGCAGCTAACATGCACCACAGAATCACCCCTTCCAACCATTTCAGCGGTTGTGTTCTCATCAGCATCAACAAAATCGGCCACGTCATCACCGCTAACACGTGATGATCAGCGATCATGTCGTAATCTGACAAGGTGTTGAATCCCAGGTATCCTGCTAGTGGAAACCACAACAAACTTTTGTTTTCACCTTTAACCGCATATACACACAAGAGAAAGGAAACGAGATACGGGAAATATATTCCTAGGGCAAACACATCCATCAGCAGGTCAAGGTCGGTGAAGTCTAGCGTCACTGCCAACACAAGCGGCCACTCTGTTAAATACTCTGTAAACCGTCGAGACCAAGCAATATTCGCAAAACCCTTATTCTCAAGGACATTGAAAAAATAATTCACGCCATCGAGCGAAAGATGCTTATCTGCCCAGAACTTGAAGAAAAGACTTAATGACAGGATGACAAACAACAAGACAAAAGTTCGTTCAACTGGCACAGTTGCAGTGGCCGGAGAAGTTTTAGATGACATTTTCTGGCCTATTAGATTTTCATGTCTGGTTATGCTGATTGCAACGTAGAGTTATCACAGAATCTACCATCTTATCCGGTGATTAAGAGAGAAAGCATCTGGATTTTTTGCTGTTGTAAGTCAACAACCATCCCGAGGAGACATGCCGCGCATGAGCAAGAATAACGTTGGTGAACTGGCACGCCGAAAAAAGATCGTTCGCGAAACTTGGACGGTGGTATTAGTTGGGATGCGACCAAATTAAGGAAGGCCCTGAGATCTGCGATAGATGAATTTATTCGGTGTGTTTTCGAAATCAAAGTGATGCCAGCGGCGATGCACTGGGACGACGTTCTGGCAAAACTCACCGCGCTCTAGAAGATTGCCCCGATATAACCAACAAGTGGCAATGCGGGGTCCATTCTGGAATGAAGGATGATTTCGGCCACTTAGACCTATCAATTTTAGCTACCTTGAAAATATCAAGTTATTGCTGAACCGGGTTGTTTGAGCTGTAATAAAAGACGAATCTGATTGATCTGTTGTTGCAAGACAACCAATCAACCAAAAGGATGCGCCTGGCCTGGCCAGGGTTTTGTGACACCCAGTTGAGTAACCTTTCTCATATCCAGTGATTGCCGCTCATAATCGCAGGGACTCATGTGATCCAGAGATGAATGCAGCCCGTGACTGTTGAAAAAATGGTGATGTGCTCTAGCATGTCCTACTGTGCCACATAGCGGCCAAGGTAGTGCCTCCACTCTATTAGAGTAGGTCAAGTGTGATATGGCAACCCTACGGTCACTATTGTCGAGTACCGAAAAACGCCGATTAACCTTCCTGGCAGTTTTCGGAATTTGATGGCAAGTTCTGGCACGTTGATGAGTTTTTGTCTGCCACAATTGAGGAGGTACTCTAAGCAAAGAGGTGGACTATATGGCGTCAGTTATCGATACCGCCATTTACCCGAAGAGTCGCAGTCGCCAAGATGCGGCGTTCCTAGTACCGTCTATCACCTAGTTGACTACAACCAAAAATATGTTGGGTGATATAATTGCGCTCATTCTTCAATACCAGGATTTCGTTAACCGTTGCATTTGAGATTTGAATCTGCGGTGACTGCGAATAGAATTAGTCATGTGAATAATAACCCTACGATTCACGCAATGATTCCTGCAAGAATCGGCTCAACGCGGTTCAAGATGAAAAATCTCGCGATCCTTGGTGGCAAACCGATGATCTCGTATGCGATTATCGCCGCAATTCAGTCAAAACAATTTAGCCGAGTAATCGTGAACTCGGATAGCGAAATCTTTTTAGGAATCGCTGAAGAATACGGAGCCGAATTTTTCTTAAGGCCGAAAAATCTCGGTGGATCAACGACACAGTCTGATGACGTAGTTGAGAACTTTGTTAATGAATATCCCTCAGATATAGTCGTATGGTTGAACCCTATTGCGCCACTTCAAACCACAGAAGATATCCAGAACACCATAAGCTATTTCCTTGCCAACAATCTTGATAGTCTATTTTCGGTAAAAAAAGAACAAATCCAGTGTGTTTTTCGAGATAACCCGGTGAATTTTGATCCTCAGGAAAAATTTGACCTCACTCAGGACTTAGAACCAATCTACCCATTCGCACCTTTTATTATGATGTGGAGGACAGAGAGTTTTTTGCAGTCGATCCGGGAAAATGGGAGTGCATTTTTTTGTGGGAAAGTTGGATATTTTCCAGTCAGTAGACTCTCTTCGATAACCATTAAGTATGAAGAGGATTTTCGATTAGCAGAAGCACTGATTCAATCGAATCTGAAAGGCCAAAAGGCGATTCAGTATTACAAGAAATAAGCACGGTGAAGCGGTTAACGATTCATCTACGATAGGGAATAACTTCGGGGGAGCCGTGAAAACCATTCGATACGAAGAACTCTTACGGTTTACTAGAAGCTTACTAGAGAAGGTTGGTTTAGATAAAGAAACAGGTGAAGCCGTGGCTTATGGATTGTGTGAGACCTCGTTACGGGGAGTTGACTCCCATGGAGTCCGGCTATTGTCACACTATGCTCGTTCCGCTCTAACAGGGCGAAAAAACCCCAGACCGAAATATCGTTTTGAGAAAATTTTCCCTGCTTTTGGTTATCTAGATGCAGATAACACTTATGGGCACGCGGCTGGGGGAAAAGCAATTGATCTTGCCATGCCGATTGCAGAGGAGTTTGGCATCGCTGCTATTGCTGTCACAAACTCAAGCCACCCCGGTGCTTTGGCAACCTATGTGCTACGGGCCGCGCGGCAGGGGTATATCGCATTTGCTTTTACCCATGCGGATTCCTTACTTTGCACATATGGAGGAACAAGGGCCTTTTTTGGAACCAATCCAATTTGTATGGCAGCGCCTCGAGAAAATTCCGAGCCCTTTTGCCTAGACATGGCGCCTACACCGATCTCCTGGAATAAGCTATTAGGCAGTCGGGAAAGAAATGAGCAACTCTCTGGAAAATATGCCGCCGACCACAAAGGAAATGAAACTGATGATCCCCACCATGCTACAACGTTATTACCAATCGGAGATTATAAAGGGTATGGTATCGCCGCGATGGTCGAGGTGTTATGCGGCATTTTGACTGGCATGCCTTTTGGCAGAGACATTCCCGCAATGTTCACTTCTCCAATGGACAGACCCCGTCATTTAGGACAATTTTATTTGGTCATGAGATCCGATGTATGCATGTCACAGCTTGATTTCGAAAACAGAATGAAAAGAATGTCAGAACAGGTGGCGAATGAGCCGGTCAAACCCGGTGAGGAAGTCTTATTACCCAACGATGTTCAAATTCGTGAAGAAAAAAGGCGAAGAGCAGAAGGAATACCAGTTGAACCCCGCCTCTTCCGAGAATTTGTTGAATTGTCCCAACAGTTTGGAGTGGATATCGAGATCTTGTCTGACATAAAAACCGATGCTGAAGTCAATCAGTCGAAAACTTAGACGTACTTCTGCTTGGCGACAATTTGCCGAACTGTTTTTATGGTGACGAGAACATCGTTGGGTAATAAGGACTGATTGATTACACCTGCACTGAACTACTATCAGGTAATAGCGATCGTGCCATTACATGGTCTATTTCACCAGGCAAAAGATCGCCCTTCTGGTATTGTCGTGATGAGCAATGAAACTACCTGGCTTTAATTACCAATGGAAAGCAGTCGTATGAACAACCTCGACATATTTTCAAATCGCTCTGTACTTGTTACCGGGCACACTGGGTTCAAGGGAAGTTGGTTATGTGCTTGGTTGAACCATCTTGGGGCAAATGTCACTGGGATTGCCCTCTCGCCCCCTTCAGTGCCATCACATTTCGATGCTATCCGGCTTTCTGAACTAATAGACGACCACAGAGTTGATATTCGCGATTTCGAAAAAACACAAACTGTTATACGTGAGGCAAAACCTGATTTTGTTTTTCATCTAGCTGCACAATCTCTGGTTCGGCGCTCTTACATTGAGCCAATCGAAACTTACCAGACGAATATCCAAGGCACCTTAAATGTACTCGAGTCCCTTCGCAAAGTAGATAAGCCTTGCGTAGCAATAATTATTACAAGCGACAAATGCTATGAGAATGCTGAGTGGATTTGGGGTTACCGGGAAAACGATCGGCTGGGAGGTACTGACCCCTATAGCGCTTCAAAAAGCGCTGCCGAAATACTAGTTCATTCCCACGTAAAGTCCTTCTTTCCAGAAAACGGTCTGGTGCGACTTGGAATAGCTCGTGCAGGCAACGTGATCGGTGGAGGGGATTGGGCTACTGATCGCATCGTACCAGATTGTGTTCGAGCGTGGGCAAACGCTGATGATGCGTTACTAAGGAATCCGCATTCGACACGCCCCTGGCAACACGTCTTGGAACCACTAAGTGGATACTTAACGTTAGCGATGGCACTACATATGGATGGCCACCTTCACGGCGAACCCTTCAATTTTGGCCCGAGACCCGACGAGAATCATAGTGTAATTGAACTAGTCCAGGCGAAAGCCAAATATTGGCCGAGCGTCAAGTGGCAAGAGATGGATCAAACATTGGACTCACCGAAGGAATCACACCTACTTCGGCTAAATTGTGATAAGGCCCAGCGTCTTCTTAAGTGGCAAGCAACGCTATCATTTGAAGAAATGGTGAGAATGACATCTGAATGGTATTGCCATTATTACGAATGTCCTGACCCGATTCGGGAAGTAACGTTCACACAGATTCGACAATATGAAACTCTCTTTCAAGACCGGAAGCCATTATGAGACCCACTGGCTTTGAGCAAGTTGCGGTTACCCCACTCAAACGTATTCTGACAAATGGGGGAGATGTTCTACATGCACTAAAATGCTCCGACGAGGGGTTTCTAGGCTTTGGGGAAGCGTATTTCTCTTGGATTGAACCCGGCATAGTCAAAGCGTGGAAGTGCCATAAGAGAATGACCCTCAATTTGGTCGTGCCAGTTGGAGAAGTGCTGTTTGTCTTATATGAGCCAACCCTTGATAGATTTCGCGAAGAACTCTTAGGTGAGGCCCGATATGCTCGCCTTACGATACCTCCGACTGTCTGGTTTGGGTTTCAAGGGACCGCATCTGTGAATAGCTTGGTTATGAATCTCGCGGATGTTGAACATGACCCAGACGAGGTGCTAAGAGCATCCATATCATCGATAGAATATCAATGGAGGCGACGATGAAAGTTGTTATTTTGGCGGGTGGCTTTGGTACCCGCTTAGGAGAGGACTCGGAGAGAATACCAAAACCGATGACCCCAATAGGGGGTAGACCGTTACTTTGGCATATCATGAAAATTTATGATTTTTTTGGATACAAAGAATTTTGTATTGCCTTGGGCTATAAGGCTGAAATGATAAAGGACTATTTTCTTCATTACCGTACTATCAACTCGGACTTCACAGTGAATATGGAGACAGGTCAAGTAACAACTCATCAGCAGGACTCGACAGATTGGCAAGTTAGCCTGGTAGATACGGGCTTTGACTCAATGACTGGTGGGCGGGTGAAAAGGATAAAGCCTTATGTTAGCGATAGCACTTTTATGCTTACTTATGGAGATGGACTCGCGGATGTTGACATAGGCAGATTACTGGATTTCCACAAGAGTCACGGGAAAATGGTAACGGTTACCGCGGTCAATCCAGTTGCACGCTTTGGTGAACTAACGCTAGACGGCGATCTTGTCAAAAGTTTCCAGGAAAAACCACAGGTGACTCAAGGTTGGATCAACGGTGGGTTCTTTGTGATCGAACCAGATTTCTTCGACTTGATTGAAGGTGATCGGGCAATCCTGGAACGTGCTCCACTCGAAAAAGCGGCCCAAATGGGTGAACTAGCGGCGTACCAACATCAGGGTTTCTGGCAGTGCATGGATACAAAACGAGACGCCGAATATCTGGAACGGATGTGGAAATCTGGTGACGCACCTTGGCTACAGTAAACCGTCCTCGACTCTTAGTTATTGGTGGCAGTGGCTTTATAGGCCATCACTTGATAGCGTTAGCTAAGAAAAAAAAATGGGATGTAACTAGTTTGTCAATGAATATGCCAGTGATCACTCGGTCAATTGATGGAGTTGATTATCTTCTGTGCGATATCAATCACTACCAAAGCGTAACGCGAGCACTCACCGATGAATTCGACTATGTGGCTAATCTGGGGGGATACATTGACCACAAGGCGCTCGGCAGCGGAGGCCGCAACACCTTCAATACCCACTTCCTGGGACTTCTAAACTTGGTTGATGTGTTATCCTCGAAAAACCTAAAGAGATTTGTGCATGTGGGGAGTAGCGACGAATATGGCAATGGCGATGCTCCCCAACGAGAAGATCAGAGGGAAGCGCCTATTTCCGCATACTCTTTTGGAAAAACAGCGGGCACGCACCTGCTACAAACGCTTCATCGAACAGAACAGTTCCCCGCGGTTGTATTGAGACCGTTCCTGGCCTACGGACCCAGACAAAACCTCGACCGATTCCTGCCCCAGATTATCTTGGGGTGTATTCAAAAACGTGAGTTTCCAGTAAGTAGTGGAGAGCAACTTAGAGACTTCTGCTATGTCGACGATGTCGTTCAGGGTATCATGGCTGCCCTAACTAAGAACGACATAGAAGGCAAGATTTTCAATATCGCATCTGGCGCGCCTATAAGTATTCGTACTGTAGTGGAGATGGTGACACGTTTGGCTGGAGGTGGGGAACCTGTGTTCGGTTCTATCCCCTATCGGCCAGGCGAAAGCATGACACTTTATGCGGATATCTCCCAAGCACGACGGCAACTAGATTGGCAGCCTGTTGTAACCCTAGAGCAGGGACTAAGTCAAACGATTGCGTGGTATCGTGAGAGTACCTACTCCAACGGTTAGCATCCTCATGAATTGCTATAACGGACAGCGGTATCTCCGAGAAGCAATAGACAGTGTGTTAGCTCAAACCTTCACAAACTGGGAATTGGTTTTCTGGGACAACAAATCGACTGATAGTAGCGCGGAACATTTCCATAGTTATAAGGATTCTCGCCTTCGCTACTATCTTGCGCCCCAACATACTCATCTTGGCGAAGCTAGAGCGCAAGCGTGGCCCCACCTAAACGGTGAATTCATTGGGGTGATTGACACAGATGACATTTGGCTACCATTTAAACTTGAGGCACAACTAGATTGTTTTCACGATGCCGACGCCGGGCTCTGCATCACCAATGCAAATTGGATAAAAAACGGGCAAAAGAAGATAACTTTCAATCAACCCCCGCCTGAAGGCTGGGTCACACGGGCACTTCTGAAAAATTATTACCCACTGTTCAGCACGATTCTATTTCGCCGATCTAGTGTTGAGTGTTTGAGTTACGGGTTTGATCCAGTTTTCCGGTCTCTGTCTGACTTTGATTTGGTTCTAAGACTAAGCACAGTAGCTAAACTGGTTTATGCCCCAGCGGTCCTAACCGAATTGCGCCTCCATAAAGAAAGCGAAACAGTCAAATATGGGGAATTGTTTTGGCTTGAAAAACGATTATGGGTCTCGAAGAATCAGGGCTCACGAGATTTCTCGATTTACCATGATGAGATCGAAAGTTTGCTTAAGAGAATTGGGCAAAGTGCAGGGGCTTATTTCTTAAGCACCTCCCAAAATGCAAAGGTTAGAGAAGAAATGAGGTCGTTAGGCTTAGGATCCCCGAAACATCTAATTTTATTTCTAGTTAGTTATTTACCGCTATCTAAGTATCTCTTGGTTGTTTGGCGTTACGTTCGTTTACGAGCAGGATTCCGATGAAAATGATTAGCTTAATAATACCTCTTTTTAATGAAGAGGCGGGCATAGCCGCTCTACAAGAGCGATTAACAAGCGTGTTGGTAGGCTTAGACTGCGACTACGAAATTATCGTGGTAGATGATGGCAGTGTCGATAACACATTCGCCAGATTAATAGAATGGCAAGAAACAGAACACAAACTCATAATCGCTAAGCTTTCTCGAAATTGGGGGCATCAGCCCGCCTTTAATGCGGGATTGGATATTTCCCGAGGAGATGCGGTCATCTTCATGGATGGAGATCTTGAGGACCCGCCGGAATTAATTCCAGATCTAATTGCAGAATGGCGCGGAGGCAACGATGTTGTGTATACAGTTAAGGAGTCAAGAGTTCAAACTCCTATGAAGCGTAGTCTCACTAATTTTTATTATTGGCTTGTAAAGTCAACGAATAATGCTGGAGCTGAAGTTCAAGCGGGGATGTATTCCTTGGTAGGCCGAAATGTTGCGGATGTTCTGAGAAATATGCCGGAATCAAATAAAAGTTACCCGAATCTACGATCCCTCGTTGGATTTCGACAAAAAAGAATAAGTTACTCTCGTGACCCGCGATTCGCGGGCAAGGCGAAGCAGACATTTTCACGGCTGTTAACAGATGGACTTAACGCACTGTTCGCAAATACCTATTTGCCGATCCGCGTATTTTCAATATTTGGGGTTTTTTGCTCAGTTTTCTTTATGCTCATTGGGTTAGTTGTATTGGGAGTGCGAGTCACCGGCAAGGAATTTTGGATCTTTCAGGATATACCAGGGACGCAATTGATCTTGTTAGCTGTGTTGATTTTCGGATCGTTCCAATTGATCTTTCTCGGAATCTTAGGTGAATATATTGCGAGAATTTATGAAGAGAGCAAGGGGAGGCCTTACTACGTCATTGAGGAGATTAGGCGACATAGCCCAGACTGATTGTCTTCTTACGCTCGCCGCGCTATTGCTGAATGTTTGCAATGTTCTAGCATTTTCTCGCCAATCGCTTGCAAAGACGGGGTAATAATGACCTTTAGCCCTCTACTATAGGAATCTCTTGCCACACGTTAGCGTTTTCCAGGCTCCGATTTGCCGCCTCAACAACTGCAGTTGAAACTAGCGCCTCAGAAAATGTGGGCCGACTTGCCTCAAAATCCAATGGCCTACGCTTCCCCGACAATATCTTCGAAACATCATCCAGAAAAGACACAATACTGTCTATTCCGTACCCCTCCCAGCGTAACTCACCGTTTAAGGATTGATAAGGACGACAAAAATCTGGGTTCGGCTCTTCAAAATGATGCTGATCAGAAAGTAAGCGCACCCCGCGTTCTTTCTGATCCCCTTCATATCTGCCACATGTACCGACAAACTTAATTTTTTGATCCGACATTGCACTAGAATTCTCAGGGTCCACCCAATTAACCAACAGGGTTTGAGAAAAAAGCGCCCCTTGGGGAGTTACCCATTCAATTAAACACTGGATGGCGTCAAGTGCGTCGATGCCCTTTCCTTTTAACCACGAATTCTGTCCTATTGAAAGTACACGTACAGGCGATGCGCCGGTTGCAAACCTAACAACATCGATATAGTGCACGCCCAAATATTGTAGGATATTAGTTTTCTCAACCCATCTCTGAAAAGCTTGCGCTGGAATCGATTTACGTTGACTGTATTCCGTCCACGTATACAGCGGAACTCCCAGATTACCGCTTTGAATCTCATCTCTTAATATTCTAATTTGCCTATCCCACCGCTTATGGAACTCTACCGCCCCATATAATTGATTAGCCTTGGCGAGATCAATTAGTTTTTTTCCCTCCGTTACTGTCGGTGTTAAGGGCTTGACCACTAGAGTGTGATGTCCTGCGGCTAGGCACGCCTTAGTAACTCTGTAATGCAAATGATCTGGGACCGCAACAATTGAACAGGCTGGCTTAGAAACATCCCCCAATACTTGGATATAACATTCGGGGTTATTTTCGCTCTTGTTGGGAAATGACCTAAAGTCGATCTCAACTCCGGCCCGCGCCTGTAATGCCAGGAATTTTTTCTCTGATTCGCTCCCCCTCTGCCTACTTGAGCCCACGAGAAAAACTTTCTCCAATGCGCCGCCGTTACGCTTCCACTCAACGATAGCTGGCAAAATAGTTCCGAAGCCATCGGTTCCGCGGCCCGAAACGTACATCCCCGTCCCAATAACAACAAGATTCATCCTTCTGCTCACCTTTTGACAAATAAACTGACGCCAATAAGTTTAGATTATATATTTATCGGAGATTGGGATGACCCTTCCATAAACTATAGGATTGCTGATTTCCCGGACCACAGGTAGCTGCTTAGTTCAGGAGGCCTACCTAACTTACCTAGTCGGGCACTAACTGGTCCCGTATCGATAGAACGGGGCTCACCCACCCTACACTTGAATTGCGTCATTAGGGTATCGAATATTTCTCGAGAAATAATACGAACTAAGATCCTTGACACGCTTATCCACGGAGCAATTGCCACTATCTGACATCATAAATTGAGTTTGGCCCCCATCGGTCTACAAATGCGCTATTAGCTTTTTGTATCACTGAGTCGACATCGATCGGCGGGCGGATACTCAATTCTTTCCATAGTTCCTTCATATAGCATCCAATTCGTTCGCCACCACGCCCATCGCGATAAGACTCGAGTTCTTGAAGGTAGGGTGCCCAGTTGCCATATTCCGAATACGCAGAATGGCCATTCTTGTAATGCTCCAGATCGTGTAACAAACGATCCAGGCTACGATAAATTAATCGGTCATTTCCCCACGAGTAAAACTTCTCTTCAAGTTGCTCAAGATTCGGATAATCATAGAATACTCCTCTTCCGCCACCTAATACTGATTCTATGAGTGCGCCCGAAAAAAACGTGCCCGTCGCAATAGTGATGTCGGCTAAGGGCGAAAAACTTCCCGGTTTAACTTGAAATGGCTCTTCTAGGTTGTAACAGCGGCCAGTACTGTGGAGGCTTGCAATTAGATTTGGAACCCCGGGGAGAGTCATCTGTATATCTCGTCGCTTCGACTTGATTACTAACCCCACATCCGGTTGGCCAAGTACCCACTCAATCACGGTGGAATAAAATTCTCTCAACGAGTCCGAAAAAATTAATTGCTGTTGCAATCTTTCGTTACTGCTATGCGCGTTATCTAGCAAGAGAATAACAAGTTTCACTCCCGCACGCCGCATACGCTCTACCTCCGATTCAGCATGCACAAAATACTGACTAGGCGGGCCTATAGAATCATAGGGAAAACCCGAGATCGCGATGGCTCTTTGCCCGTTATCGGTTTTCCGCAACCGCCGTGCTGACTCTTCCCCCCAAACAAAAAATACATCATGCGGGTAATCTCCTATAAAGTCCCCTTTGGCATTATAAGTAAAGGAGCGCTCTCTTCCTGCCGACACACCCCCCGCCTCAGATAGCGCAATATTCTTGATAATCGTTTTAACGCCTGATTGATTACAGTCCCAATGAATTTTGATTGCGGTAGAGGAAAAAACTCCATGCCATGACTGAACCTCACTCACCAGGTACTTAGCTAACAAAATGAAAGGCTTGCTGTGCTTTTCTGGCCTAGACGCGAATGAAGCTTTCTGATTTGATAAACGCCCCAGAATTCTCTGGTACCGACGTCGGATGGCATGTGGCTGATAAGCCCTCAACAAATGCAACTTAACCGGAGTAATATAATGGAACCCGGTGGCTTGGAAATATTCCACGTGGGCGTGGCTCCATTGGTCCCACCGTTTTTCTTGTTCCACTCTTCTTCCCAGTTGTAGTCTTCTTGGTCGAGAAGATCCAAAATAAAAGACAACGTCTCCGGGATTAAGCCCTGATCCTGGATACCAAAATAGATCCGACCTTTTGTTTAAATCTATCCCTTCATTACTGCAAATTCCCACTAAGTTTCTATGCGCCTTTTCGGTACCATGCCCTTTGAGAAATCCTATCTTAGTTTTCCCATATAACCACCCGAACCCAGACATAATGACTCTGACTAGTGATCGCTTTATTTGCGCTTGAAAAGAAAGATCTACTGGTGTTTTGAACTTCTCCCCTATTACAACTTTGATGCCGGGTTTGATAAATAATTCACTGATAACATCGAAATAGAGGGCGGCGAATGGAGTAGCTGGAATCTCTAAGATACTTACTCGTCCATTTTCTAAATTTCGAGTAATCCAATCAAATAATGATAATTGGAGCGCGATTGGCGCCACTTCTTCATTGAAGAATTTTAAAAAAAAAACCCTAACTTTCTCTTTATCAAATTCCTCTGATAGCACTTGGTACCCTTCAAACCGCTTCACCCTTTCTAGGCACTCCATCGCTATTGACCCAGCGAGATCGATAGTTTTGTACCTTAACACGGTGCCTCGTGCATCTCTTTTATCGCCAGTTCCGTAGTGGCGGAGTCTTAATTCATTGTCACCTCCCAGGGTCACAGATTCCTCGCGCTTCTTCCATGTATGCATATTCTTTCACTGCCCTCTACAAATGTCTCAACGCTAACACTTCATCATCTCCTCGACGATTTCCTCTAAATAAGCGATGGAAAAAATTAAAAAGATGCTGATTGTCTTTTTTGAATCAACTTCCCTGCAAGAAGTTCGAATACAACTCAGCTGACTCTTCCGATCTTACTTCAAACCCGGCTAATGGGTGATTTACCTCGTATAGTCCAATCTTATTGGGGACTATTTGATTGTAATTTCTGATGAATTCTGGGTGTGTAACGAAACCTAGACCTTTAATTCCGATACCGGATGCTCTTAACGATTTCTGTTTATCGTCCCGAGGCACATCTACGCTATCTAGCCTGATAAAGCCCTCGTCTAGATCCTCCTGCCACAAATATCCCTTCAACATTTTTGCTGCAATAACTGAATCATATCCATCTTGGACAAGATGCTCAATCATTCCATCGATCATTCCATTAGGGCGATATGGGAATGTTTCCTCCAAATGTACGACTAGATCCGGCAAATAACCTTCTTCCTCTATTTTTTCCAAGGAGAATTGCTGAACCTTCTCAAGAGTAACGTACGCCTCTGATAGGTTTAGTGGCCTGATAAATGGGCATTCAGCACCAGCTTTTTCAGCTATCTTAGCCGTTTCTTGAGAATCTGTTGAAACAACAACTCTGTCAATATATTTTGAGCCTAACGCCGAATCGATGGTGTAATTAAGTTGGTATTTATTATTAATCCGATTTGGTTTCTTATTTATTGGGACAATAGCAACAATATTCATGCCATTGAGTTCAATTTTCTTACTTTCCTTATTAAAGTTTCTTTCTTCAATAATCTTTACAACCTTGCGAAGCCGCTCAGCATCGCCTGATTGATGGATGCCATGGTAATGGTAGACGCTAGCTTCAGGCTCATATAATATTTTGTAGCCCTTTTTTAACATTTCATTTGCCCAAAGCCTATCTTCGATATTGGTTATTTCGTTATCAAATGGCGTCTCATCCCATAATTCTTTTCTAATTATTGAATTTGCATTGTGAAAAAAACTATCTTTTTTCTGAATTTTTCTATCTAAGCCAAATACAATAATCAAGTCCCTCTTGTCGACTGGTTTTGAGAAGGACATTGGTTCCTGACGGCCATATACTCCAGCGAAACTCGGGTCCTCTTCGATCGCATTAACCATAGTCTCTAGCCACTTCCTTGTGGTTGGAATACAATGCGCAGAAATACATACAATATATTGCCCGACTGCTTCTTTTATTCCAATATTCAGCGCCTTTCCAGGTAAATAATCTGTTACTTCCACAATTTTTGTGACGTTATACTTTCGGGCCTTTTGAACTGTTTTATCAGTACTCTTATTGTCAACTAAGATTATTTCAAAATTTTGATATGATTGTTCCCTTATCTCGTTGAGGCATGAACCAATCCATCTTTCTTCATTCTTTGACCTTATAATTATTGAAACTTTGATTGCACTCATGCTTATTTATCTATGTTTGATTAACAGACTGTCCCGGGGCAGTGGATACTACTTGTTACAACAACCACGGCCACGACTGCCGAACCCAAGTTATCTGATATTATAACGACTCGATGAGTTCCTAGACCTGATATTCCTAAACTAGGTTTAACTAGATGCCAAAAGAAAAATCTCGAGTTGCTATTCTTTCGCCGAATCTACTTGCGTCGAAGCGAGGTATCGCTCGTATTCAACCAGGCCTTGGGATGATGTATCTTGGTGGTGAATTACAACGTCGAGGTCATACCGTCTTTTTGAGAGATACGTCGTTGGAAGGGTACGATAGAGAAATTCCAACTGATATCCATCCGGAATTGGTTCAACTCGGAGAATCCGACGATGATATTAAGAGTTACTTGAAAGAAGTTCAACCGCACTATTTGGGGGTATCAGTCCTATTTTCAAATTTATTTCAACATATGAATCGAATCGTAGATATCTCGAAAGAAATAAACCAGGACATTATTACCATAGTAGGGGGTAATTACATCTCGGAACGCTACCAACGAGTATTGAAGAATAACAAGAACATAGATTTCGCTATGATAAATGAGTGCGATATTGCGTTTGCAGATTTTGTTGAAGCCCATTCACAGAATTATCAGGTCCAGAATATACCCGGGCTAGTTTATAGAGAGAACAGCGAAGTAAAAGTAAATACCACCTCGAATCGTATAATGGATCTTGGAACCCTACCTCAACCAGCTAGAAATCTAATAAATCTAGAAAAATACTGGGAAATAAATAAATTTCATAATCCGTACTCAAAACATCCAAGAGTAGCAAACGTTATGACCACTCGAGGATGTCCTGAAAAATGCACATTTTGCACTACCCCGATGAGATGGGGGGCAACAGTAAGAAGCCGACCAATAGAGCACATTAAAGAAGAATTACTTCAATTAAAAGATTATGAAGTTGGGGAAATACAATTTGAAGACGACACAATCACGGCTAACTATAAACATATGATGGCACTTTGCGATGTCTTGGAGCCAATGGGATTTGTTTGGAATACAGTAAATGGAATAAAAATAAATTACCACGCCAAAAATAAGACAAAACACCAGCATATGTTCAAAAGGATGAAAGAGTCTGGGTGTTATCAGGTATGCCTTGGATTGGAGACAGGTAATCAAGATCTCCTTGATAACGTAATAAAGAAGCGTCTAAATTTGGATATCGTGCCTCAAGTTGTGGATACGATATTGAATGCTGGCATCTCCTGCCATCTATTTCTCATAGTAGGTTTTCCTGGCGAAACATTAGCGGAAATGGAACAAACGGTGGAGTTTGCAAAAGCATTAGGCCCCGATAGTTGCTCACTTTCATTGTATACACCTATCCCTGGCACCCCACTATTTGAATACAGCAAAAATAATGGGTACTTAGTTGACGGCTTTTCTGAAGAAAGGATTCTATTCGCTAAAAGCAACATTAAGGTTCCAGATTTAAGTCCTGAAGAATTTGAGGAATTGGTTGCCAATTGGACGCAGAAACTGAATTCAGATTTGCTCGAGAGGAATCCCACGAAATATTTTGAGAAATACGGAAGACACTTAGGTCAGGATATAACTGGAGTCGAGATATTCAGAAAGCATACATAAATTATTGTTTGCCGGTAGGTTAGAATACCTTCTTCCAATCATGGCTAGATTATTTCCCGCGGGATTTCTGAACAGCTTTACACCTCTTTAGCTAAAAATAATTCCCGGTGTTTATGCTCCTAGATAAATGCAATCCTAGAAGTAAATTGCTTTCACTTCTCGGTCCAATTAGCAGCTCTAAGCAATAAACCTTCCACAAAAAGGAAAGAACCACTTATTTGATCGTCTAACCAGATAAAGTACCGGCATCGTTTGGTCTATGTCGCCGCCGAGGAGGCATTAGTCACATCAAAATTCTCTTCTCGACGAGCACAAGGTATATTTTAAACTCATGCGAGATGGTCTTTAACATGGTGACAAAGTGTCGTTATGGGGTAATACATTTCCTTCCTCTTACGAAGTGCGGACTCGGTATTCATCGAACTTTCTTAACAGCCTAATCAGAAGATATATTCTGTGTAATTCCTAAACTAATTTTCTTGATTATTTGTTTTGCTAGTAACTGAAGCCACTGCCATACTTTATTTCAAGAATGATGCGGTCCAGTATCTAAAAGATAGGCCAGCGGTAAAAGCTGTATATCCACTTACGCCTGATGCAAAAGCAACTGTACTAAATAATACGGCACTACCACTCCGCGACCCTTTACGTGTTTTTACCGATTACAGCCACCGTAGGGTCGTGGCTTCAGTCAGGGCCCAAGAGAAATCTCTACACCCAATCATAAACAATCTTAATGGTGTTAGTTTCGCAGGCAAACAAGCCCTCATTTCGTTGTTACACTGCTCTCTTAGTTCCTGCTACTACATTAGGTATATGCTACGCGGCATGGGACCATGGCTTATATACAACGGAAAGGATTGGGCAAAGATTGAGTGTCTGGATTCTGCAACTAATATTTTATTGCAGAGAATTATCGAGAAGAGATCTGGGATATTCAAAACAAAACAAGGCACCTACGTCATTGGCAAAAAAATAGTTAATTTGTTGCATTTGTTGATTACTCTTAAGATCAAAAACAAGAAATGTATTTTCTTAACGGGTCTTGAGTATGGTCTTGACCACCTATCCAGAAAAATACAATTGGCAGACGAAGATGTATGGATTGTCTGCATCACGAGATCTGATAACAAATCGTTACTTCGCTTGCTTAAATCACTGGCTTACCTGTATTTGCCTTTCTTTAGCAAGAGGCCAATAAAAATCTGTCCAGTCCAAACGAAAGTTGAAGATCGTTTAGGTATTTTTTTCTCAAGCAAGGAGTACGGGTCGATTCCATTTAACACCTTAATAAAGAAGTTCTTGATAAATAATGTAACTTACAGTGAATCAATTTCGGATGCTATGGGAGCAATAGTACGAGACATTAAGCCAGTATGCATTATCGCGCACCATTTACGTTGGTTGGATGCAATTTCACTCGGTCAATGCGCCTCTCATCTAGGAGTAAGAACTTACCTAATTTCACATGGCTCTCAAGCGCTACCGGAAAACCTCACCTCACGATACGAGTTGAAAGATGTCTGCTGGGGTCTGTGTGTGAGCCCTTTTGCCACAAAAGCAATTGCTCAATCACCAATCGCTGAAAAGACAATCAATGCGTTTATGCCCAAATTGCCTGTGGAAAAATACAAGCCTATTATGTGGGGGTACAAAAAGATAGACCTTGATAGAAAAACAAAGACAAGGAAATTTAGAATTCTCCATTGTGGTACCTACAAAGTATTGGGTAGCAGACCCTGGATTAATGAAACTTCAAACGAGTTTGTAAATGGCTTACAACATCTTGCTGGAGTTATAAGCGATATAGACAATGTAGAGTTGGTTATTCGAATACGTGGAAATGATGAATGTGAATTGTCAAGTCTAAAAAGTTTGTTGCCCAAATCAAATAACTGCCGGATAAAAGCAGATGGTAGTTTTTACGACGATCTCGCCCAGGCAGACTTGTTAATCAGTTTTTCCTCAACAACTATTGAAGAGGCACTAAATGCAAGGAAGCCTGTTGCCCTTTTTGGGGGGAGCGACCGCTATCGTCACTTACCCGGTTCTTCAAGACCTCCTGCTGGTAATAATAGAAGTGCCGTTTATCACCTGGCGGCGGATAATATGACAGAGATGTTGACGGCAATTAAAGATTTTCACATCAACAAACCACTAACAGAAAAAGAAATTACAGATTACGTTTGGCCTAAATCAGTTCCCGGGCAGGATAGATTCGTTTCAGAAGTTCTTTCTATAAACTAGGGACTGTTACAACAAATAATTCGCGAATGCTCGCTCACCCCATCGTTACTATCCGATGGGGTGAGACTTCTTTCAATGGACTGTCCGGCGTTTTCCCCGTTTTCATTTAGTTTACCGGAAAGGATCGCTCGTTTGATTCTCTAATTACCTTCGATTTTGTATAGACATAACAAACTGCCTGTTTGCCTTAGGTTCAACCCGGTAATCGGTTGTCAACTTTCTGACAGCCCTGAACGCACTGCAAACGCTGTGAATCTCGCCTCACGATCTGTTCGTTTCTCTTTGTTAACGCTGCCATCTAGAGACTTCGATAACCTGGACCCATGCGGAAAAGAACGGGTGCAACAAACTAGACTTGCGGACTACCTATTTGTCAGTTGTTAAACAGGCGAATTTTGGCCTACGGATTCTCAGTAGTTTAACAATCTCTGTGTTTTCGCCTTCGCTCTTAATCTGCTGGAGTACCGCGTCATGAAAGCTCAACCCGAGAGGAGCCTGTGTACGCAGCAGTGCTCAGCATGAAGTCGCATTCGTGAGGGCGCGCTTGATCACTACAGCGCGATTGAAACCGCAACCGTGGGCATCTTTGAGATCAAGCCCTTCTCGTTACAAAAATTTACTGATCCGAAGAACAACCTCTGTTAAACACTTGTCGTTGAGGCCACTACCGCCACGTCTGTTCAGATAAATTCCTGCAACATTAACGGTGTTGCCTTAAGACTATCTTGATGCGCTTTTATCACTACAGAATCTTCGATTTGGTCATGGATTAATCTAGATTTCTTTTCTCTCCAACACTGCGTGGTAGTAACGCCACATGAGGCGCGTTTTCAAGGGCGACTTATTCTTGCACAAGTCCCCCGGATGTATGTAATAAGTAGCGTTGAATCCATTTCCTTCGAAAATACGATCACATTCCCGTTTAATTCTATGGTGTTCGTTGTCCCGAGGGCTAGGCTCTCTCCATTGGCCCGGGCCCCAACACAATTGCTTTCTTGAAGCAGCATTTTCTTTCAAGTAGTACGACTTCATTCTGTTCAAGGTCCAAACAGTCGTTACGTAATGCTCATTGGCCACCAATACGCCAACTTTTGATCTTCTTGAATTACTGACTATGTTTTCAAAAAGACTTTTTTGTAACGTATCTACGCAATGATGAAATGAGGCGCATAAGATCACATAATCAACTTTTTCGGGTAAATTAAAATTTTCGAAACTTCCATTTATCCATTCTACTTGCCTATTGTTTAATCCAAAATGTTTGGCGATATATTGGATCCTTCTAGCTCGCGCACGTCCTGGCTCGATTGAATAAACTTTTCTTACTTGTGGCATTCTTGAAATCAATGCGCTCGTCCAACCAACACCCGATCCGATATCAGCAATGACTAAATCCTCACCAAGCGAATCCCATGGAATATGAGTTAGTGCACTTTCAAAGTAAGGTTTGAAGTTGGTTTTAACCTCGATGTAGTTAATTAGCCTATTAAAACTTTCAACATTTCCATCTACAGCCCAATGGCTCGCCAACTCTTCCTCAGCAAATCTTTCTGGAACATCTGAGATGAAGGGCTCCTTGTCCATACCAACAATATCATTCTCTAGTTCAGTCAACTGTTGCATCACCTTTACGAAATTACTTTCGCTTAATCTTGGGTAAGTTGGGTCACAAATATAACGCATGTCTCATCGGAAACCCATTCATCGATCAACATATAATTATCGTTCGGTGCGGCCTTCAACATTAAACAAAACCTGCTCATCCTCCACACTTAAAGGCCTGCGGCACTTCTCCAACGCATAAGGCGGTACTTTCGCTTTCTAGGATGCATGGCCAACCTCCAAAAACCATTACCAGTTTTCTGCCCTAGTAGCCCGATAATTTATCATTCGAAACATATCAGGGGCATCAGTCCCATAATTGAGGTATGACAACATGAACTCCACAGCCTGAGCATCAAACAAGCGTCGATAAGTGGAATCTTCCGCGATAGAGTGTGCGCGCCGACAGGGGGATAAGGCGCTACTTATCAAGGAACAATTTAGGACTCAGTACCCCGGGTATCAAGGTCAAAGTGGCGCTGGTTGTGCGTAGGCACGAGCCGATACTGGCAGCGTTAGGCACCTAAGTCTACAGCCTGCCCGAACTTGATTGGGACACGGAATAAGCGGTTCCTTTGGGAGGAGCGGATATTTGACAATGATGCGCTAGATCTCGGGACACATGTCTGACTCAACCAGACCCCCACTATCTAAACGATAAATACGATCGCAGGGCTGAACAGTTGTGAGCCGGTGCGCAATAACGATCATGGTAACTCGCCCCTTTAACAACTTTATCTCTTCAATAATTTCCCGCTCCGTCTCGTGGTCTAATGCGCTGGTGGCTTCATCCATGACTAGCACACTTCGTCCGTAGTAAAATGCCCTCGCGATTGCCACCCGTTGCCGCTGACCGCCAGAAAGCCGCACACCTCGCTCACCAATCAATGTATCGAGACCTTCTGGTAATTGCTTTACTAGATTTGTTAATTGCGCTCGACTGATTGCCTTATTAAGGCGATCTTGATTGATAGCCTGCTCATCCACGCCGAGTGCAACATTGCAACGCAATGAATCATCAGTTAGGAAAATCTGTTGGGGCAGGTATGCAACACGTGAACGCCATTCCTTTAGCGCCTGTGCTAATGGTGTTCCGTTATATCGAATCTGCCCTTCTCGCGGCTCTAGTAAGCCCAACACTACATCTACTAGCGTCGTCTTGCCAGAGCCAGATGGCCCAATCAGCCCAATAGACTCACCGGCTAAGATATGAAAGGATACATCCTGAAGAGTGTCCATCGATGCATCTGGGTAACGAAAACTAATGTGTTCAATCGACAACTCGTCAAACGGAATTACGGGTGACTCATCAATTCGAGACGCATTCACCGTGCCAAATGGTCCATAATGACTAATGTCACGATAAAGCAGAGAAATTGCATTCCGTCGAAAACGTAGGTCAACTAAACTAGTGGAAAGCGTATTCGCCGTAGGGGTCAACCGTAGTCCCGCCACCCCAAATACCCCTAGTATAGGGAACACCGACATTAATTCTTCTTCACTCAAGAGTATCACTCCTACCAGGCCCACGATAAAACTAACCATGGCCAACTCAAGAAGATACCGTGGCACCACCATCAATGTTAGTTGTCTAGTTCGAGTGTAGGCAAACTTCTTCAGCGTCCTAAGGACCTTCTGGTGGAAATAGTCCTCCGCCCCAAGCACACGAATTTCCTTGAGCCCCTCGATACCCTCACTGATGGACTGAACACCCTGTTTTGACGCCAAGTTGGAAATTTCGCCAAGACTTTGCAACCTCCGGCGGAATCCTCGATCGTAGCCAAAAATCATGAGGCCTAATATCCCAACCAAAAAAGCGAGAGCCTGCCCATGGACAGACGCCAGAAATATCAGTATCACTACGGCGATGATTCCATCGCTGATCATTCGAAGCCCGATCAAGACAACACCCGCAAAGTGGCCTGTGAGTTCCTGTATAGAGCGAATGTACTCCGCACTATTTCTTTGCAAATACTCCGTATAAGGTAATGCTTGATATGTATGCATGAGGTGGGAACCTAAGCGTACTTTTTGTTGCTGACTGAAGTTAATGATCACGTAATTTATCCCTATGGCAAAAATCGCCTTAACCAGAAAGATACTAGCCAGCACTAGTCCAAGCGTGATCAACAATGGACTCCGCTCTCTGGGAAGACCAGTTAAGTTAATTATTTCCGCCAAGGCGCCCTCGTCTACCGTCGGATCAACAACCGCTGCAACGTACGGGCCAATCAAACCTAGTCCGGCGAGATCCAATATCGAAATTCCAATAAACATTAAAACTAACATTGGCAGCTTTCGCCGATCGTCCCCAAGAAGAAATAAGATCTCATTCAAGTAAGTCACATTAATCCACTCCAAGCCATACGATGTAAGTCTCCTTCTGCCCGCTAAGCTCTCCGTTGACTGAATGGGGCAAGGAAACTCTTTTTTTACGTCTTACCAGGCCGGCGAAATACAAGAGTCAGGTACTAGCGCAAAGATGCCTACCCAGTCCCATGACCAGTCAACCGCTTCTTAAGTAGACCGCCGCCTGCTTTGACTGAGAAAATGTAGTGATAGTTGCCCAAAGTAGACCTGATCGAGCCTCCAGCGGTCAAGTCGTGAGCGCCGACATATGACAACTCGGAGTCTGAGCAACTCCTTAAATGCATTTAAAAACTAAATGCCATGCAGCCTGCTTCACCTTGGGCCTAGGTTGGCCTTAAATGTACCCGTTGTAATCTTAGTAATGTGATCAAAAGGTGCGACTCCTATTTTCTTGACATCCGTTGTTCCATAACTGAATTGATCGATGATTTGGATACTTAAAGGACTGATTATCTAAATTTGTCTTGGAAAACAAATTTACCTTGGTTGACATACATTCCGACTCAACACGCCTTTCCTTACTAACAGTTAGGAAGGCACTTACCTTACCCTTCCTAAAAATAGCCGCTTTCAACCCCCGCTCTCTGAAATTCCTGTACCCATCTATCGACCGCACAGCATAAACAAATTTCTGAGCGTATGAGCATGTGCACTAAGGCAAGCTAAAAGAGACTTGGACTTAATAAGTTCGGATAGTCAAATTCCTGAGCATGGAGGTTAAGCCTTCTGTCTAGGAATTCTCTCGCAATCAAATCTGTGAACTCGGAATTCTTTGTGTACCTGATCTCCTGGGACTTATCTTGTTTGGTTCGTACCATTCGGAAAATCTGCTCACCTTTTATCGCTTCGACTAAACCTTTCGAGGCTACTACTACAGAACGCATTGTGAAATCGAACGGAGTATCATTCCTCTCTAGGTTGGGCACGCAATGGAACAACATTTCACCACTATCCAGTCCCTTGCTCAACATATGAATCGTTGCCCCCACGTATGCTGGATTTTCATCATAAAGGGCCCAAAAATTACACGATGACCCTCTGTAATATGGCGACAGACCCATATGGATATTAAACGCATTTTTTTCTACTAAAAAATCAATCAGCCAGCCTTTGATGTAGCTAGCGCCAAATACGACAAAGACATCTGATGATAATGCGTCCGCAAGCTGTTCTCTAGATGCCATATTCAAATCGCCAAATTTGAAAGCCAGTGTCCTAACGTTAGTTGGTAGGAATGTTATATCTCCAAATGCTTTTTGTTCTGCAATTATCACATTGTTAAAATATTCCTGCATGGTGTCTGATTTCTTAAAAAAATCGTTAATCTTTCCAGGAAACACGGTATTTACTTCGCTTACGAAATAAACCGAATCTGCGATACAAGATAGTTCTCGGACGAGGTTAATGTGTCGAGGTTGATTGCTACTAAAGAGGGTTATCTTCACTTTCTCATTTCCCTAAAGATGTTTGCATGGTCATCTCGCGGAATCTCTAAAGAAGTCCTGATTTCTTTCACACTAAGGCTCGATCTAAACCCAATTCTAATACCCATCTCTTTAAGAATTGACAGCGTATCCTCGTTGTAATTACCACACGGATGCGCCATGGAAGTAACTGCACCCTTACCCAATACGCTCTCTAGATGCTGCAGATTTTTTGAATATTCAGACTCCTGCTCTTTGCGGGAAAACTTGCTCATTTGAGTTGGGTGAGAGAATGAATGCAGTCCAATCATATGCCCTTCATCATGCAAGGTCTTTAAGTGGTCCTCTGTCATCCAAATTTTTTCACACGCTTTCACCGAATCAAACCGTTTTGCATCCATCAACCGAAACATCAGCTGGTTGTAATCCTGAACTCCTAAATGTTGGTCGCGTAGATACCTAAACCATTTGTCAGACTCAGTATAAAACGGATACTCCAATAAGTAGTCTAAGTCCTTATACAACTCTTGCGCATTCAAATATCTGTGCTCGTCATTAGCTTTAACTTCTTCACTGAACAGCTCATAGAAGTCTTCGAGGTTGTCGAAACTTATTGTTCTGAAATACCGGAAAATCTCCACAAAACCTGGATTGGTCAATATCGGCTGACGATCCAACCACTGCTGCCAGCCCTCCCGCGACACCTCGCGCAGAATTCGATCACATAAAAATAGGGAAGAATACACAAAGAAGAAAGCTTGTATTTGCCTTTCTTGAAGAACCGGTACAGCGATATCCCACTGACATAGTAGGTTATCATCAAAAGACAAACATACATCGCGTTCATCTAGACTTCCACTTTCAAGTTTTTTCATATAGTCCAAAGCACTCAATATTTTGTATCGTTGAGCTAGCCAATCCAGCATCTCTACAAAGCAGTCAGAGCTCAAACTGCCTTGGGATGGCAAATGATTTTCATCATGGAAATGATGGAACATGAGTGAGTGAGTCATTTTTATATTTTCTTCCGCCTTTCAGCAAAAACGGCTTTTTAGCATCCTAGCTGTAACGCCAACTCTTTGCATAGCTCTTTAATTTTCTTAAGTTCTCTAGTTCGTTCACACTTTACGCTTCAAACGCTGCTATTGTGTGTCCCCTCCTACCTATTGGCATTGTAGTCGGAGAAACTTCTGTCTGGTAGCGGACACTCCATCGGGACCAAGTTAAAGTCAACAGGAGTCCAACCTTGTTCTCGCAAGCGCTCGCCAATTTGGTGGCCAGGCACGGAATCGAACCACCGACACGAGGATTTTCAGTCCTCTGCTCTACCTGGTTTTCCCCTGTTGAGTGGTCCATGTTAAATGTTAGTGCACTGTCGGTCTTTGGTCTACCGGGACGATAGATTTTAGTGCTGGCGGCTTGTATCTGAGGGAACTGTGTGGCCTGACCGTGTTGTAGTGAACCCTCCATTTTTCGATGATGATTTTGGCTTCCGCCAGCGTGTAAAAAATTTCACCATTTAGAAGTTCGTCCCGGAACCGAGCATTGAAGCTCTCACAATACCCATTCTCCCACGGTGAGCCCGGTGCTATGAAAGCCGTCTTTGCACCGACAGCCGTGATCTATTTTCGGACTTTCTCAGCGACAAACTTCGGACCATTATCTGAACGTATATAAGCCGGTGGCCCGCGCAGTATGAACAAATCTGTCAAAGCATCCACCACGTCAGTGGAATTGAGTTTTCGATTGACCCGGATCATCAGCGCCTCCTTGCTAAATTCGTCAATAATATTGAGGGTGCGGAAGGCACGCCCGTCATGGGTTCGCTCATGCACAAAGTCATAAGACCAAAAATGGTTTACATGTTCCGGCCACAAGCGTACGCATGAACCATCATTCAGTCATAGCCGCCCTCTCTTCACTGGGGTTATGATGCCAGTACCAAGCAGAGAATTCACTTAACGGAGTGTCCAGACTTGCGAGGCCACTTCTGATGGTTTAACTAAATGATCGCTATTCATTGAATTAGCTAAATAAGTATGTGTGTTTCACAAAATTAATAGATTTTTCGACGACCTTGGTTGTTTCTCCAAAGCATCGTTTGATTTCTATAGAGATATATGAATCGTAAGACGATGATTGAATAGCTTTAGCAGCACGTAAATGTTCTGGACAATCTAGGCTTGGTGGTCGCATGTCGGGATCTGCCACATGACAGTGCCGAACATAGGTATCGTATGTTGCCCAGATGTTTTCTAAGTCTTCACGCCCTGCAAAAACCGACCTTAAATCAATGTGTAGAGCAAAATTCGGGTGATTTACCTTCTGAATCAACTCAACGGCATCTTCTGCAGTGTTTATACAGTCCGTTTCGCCTTCACTAAGAGGTTCAATTAGGATCGATACTCCTAATGGAGCTAGTCGATTTGCTATTTGGCCTAGAGAATCAACGAGCAAGGAAGTGCACTGAACTGAATCCAGGTCCCCAATTGACCTACTTCGCGCGGAACCAAAAACCAAATTACTACATTCAAGTTCAGAGGCTATTTGCCCCAAACGGCACAAGTAATCTATGAGATGCTTACGAGACTCGGATGAACGAAAAAAGTGTAGATCAGGTCTGTTATAGGTTAACGAATGCATGCTTGGAATTTCCAATCCAAAAGAATTTACTCGGCTCTTAAATTTTCTAATAATATACGAAGGAACATCGACAGGCTCACTCCAAATCATACTAGGAGATAACTCGAGGCCTTCACACACGCTGTTAGCGAGTATTGCCAAGTGCTCATCCATGCGGTTGGTTTCCCAAGCGATATTTGATACTGCAAGTTTCACGGTTTGCTAGGTCCAACCAAAGAATATTCGAGCACAAGAAATCTGTAATAAAACATTTGATTAATTTAGTTTTGTACTCACACAATTCGTGGCAAGTGCATCAGAAACGTCACTTGTCTACACAAGACAGTGCTCAATTCTATCAAGGTTATTAGTGCCTGCATGTTCTTGTTTTAGAACTACGTGAATTCAATTATAAGTGGCCTCGCAAGTCTGGACACCACGTTGAGTGAATTCTCTGCCTGGTACTGGCATCATAACCCCAGTGATCAGGAGAGAGAAAATGAACAAGCGACCACGCCGGAATCACTTACCGGCATTCAAGGGCAAAGTGGCATTAGAAGCTGCCAAAGGGAAATACACCCTGGCGGAGCTGGCCCAGCGCTTTGACGTACATCCCAAAACACGCACTTTGTCTTCGAGTTGTGTTTTGTTGTTTGTTTCGTATTCAGCAAGCAACTGCCGTTTCGCAACTTTACACAAATCACTAAACTTTTTTGTTATATCTATTTTGTTATTTTCTTGTCTCCACTTAATTTATTCCCATTTTTATTTTACGTTTATCGGTGCTTCTTCAGCATCTTCAGCGCATGTTGGGTAATCAATCCAACTGCCGACACTTCGTCTAAATTTTGCTTGCCACTTTCTACTCCTACTTCGCTTAAACAAAACAACATTGCCATTACATATTTTTCTATCTTCAATTGTTCTGCGTTCTTCGTTATCGCCGTAAAAATATTTGTCCCAACCAAAAGGGTTTATTTCATATTCTTGTTTTGTAGACCATTCTTTTGCTTCTTCAAAATTATCCGAATCTATACTAAATCGATTGTGTTCTTGTTTTTCTTCAATCTAGTAGTTAATTAAGGTCGGAGTTTTTCAACGGCAGATACTGAGTCCAATAATTCTCTGGGTTTTCTATAAACAGGTCAGATCTAATTTCACTAGCTAATTGTTTTTCACTAGAGTCTTCCTTTTTATTTTCTTTTGAAAAAATCTTGTCCGCGTCCAACAAATCGTCTTTTGAAAAACACAAGCGCCATTCAGGTAATGAACCGAGATGCTCCAGATAATTAAAAGTAAGTGCCTGGCACTCACCGACAACCACAACGCTAAGACCATTAATTACCAGCTCAACCGATGTCCCGGTCGCTCCACAAATAGCCCATTTAGCCTCCTTAACGTCATCCATCAAAGAGCTCTCAGATACGAGCCACTCTTCAGGAGGTGGGTCATCCAAATAAACCAAAAGGTCTTTGTAGTTGAAACTGCTAGCAGGATGTAGCCGTACCGTAACCCCACCATTATCAGCAAGTTGACCCCAAGAATCAGATAATAGTCTTAAAACAGTCACAGAATTAAAAAAATCATAGCCCAACGCAACCAATATCCTATCTGAACCACTTTGGTGCGTGTCTAACTCAGACAAAGAGTCCCGGAAAGAAGGCGAATAGGAAACAGCTAGCTTGGGATCATATTCAAGAGCTTCTTTTCGAAATTTGGGACCAAGGACTAGCGTCCTTTCAGGATGAAGAGAAATAAAAGAATCTTGTCTAGATTGATGAATTGACAATAAATTCAATGGGGCAATAAACGGCTGGGCAGCAATCAAAATCATTCCTGGAAACTGTTTTTTCATGCCTGCCAACAGACCTTTTTCGAACGCCTGGTTCTCGTTCCAATTAATCACAGATACTGGAGTCACTTTCATGTTGGCCATCTTCTCTCCAACTCGTGAGTACAACACTCCAGTTAGGAACGACTGAGAGAATAAGTTTTCAGCTAATTCCTCTTCTAGAAGAGCATCATATGATTCTCCCATGTAACTTGTTGGTCTTGGATGTTTTACCCAGAATATAAGTCCAGATAATAACGTCCCAAGAATATCCTTAAGTCCCAAAAACTCTTCTGGAAGTACAATTTTTTGTCGAGACTTTATGATATTTTCGAAGACGGATTTATATTTTTTTACTTGAGCGACAACCGGTATAAATACGGGTGTATATCCATTCTGTACAAGATACTCTGGCAGTCCAGGGAAACAATGTTTCCAAAACATATAATTTTGGGACGAGAACTCTTTTACAATATAGTGCCTTATAAACACTAATTTATCTTTTCCACATATTTCATTGATGATTTTTTTATCCAAAACAGTTTTTTGCCAGTACCATTTTTTTACAAAATTAACAAAAAAACTAAGTCCATTTTTTGCATTAATAACAAATGTTTCTATGGACCTAGAAAAAAATAGGATGCGATTATACTGGGGGTAAATAACTTCTGTTGAATACTTCTTGTGCACAAATTCCGCAAGAGCTTTTGACTCAATTATTACAAGATCTATTTGTTTGCCATCATCTTTTAATTCTTCAAACATCTCTAAAAAACAAGTTCTCAGAAATAACTTGCTGACAAAGGTATTTTTTACTGAGGCACTGGAAAAGAACCAATTAGTGTTATCGTAATTTTCCTGCGAGATTGAATCAATCCACGCAACAAATATTGTACGTTGTCGGCGACTAACTTTTTCAAGAGCGAATCCATCAGCGAGGAGATTTGTAGTTTCTCCATAGATTCTTTTAAGTGTTAGAAACTTTTTATGACCATCTCCGATAAAAAGCCAACTTTTCGGCTTAGCCTTCCTCTTTACTAAATAAAGAAGGAATCTAGGCGCATTCGCGCTAATTACAAACACTTACTACAATCCATTGCTTTCTAACCGAATATGGCTACAGACAATCAGGATACCTTTAGTGTTTTGGGGATACTCCAGGGAAATGAGAGGCTAAATCTATGGCTATATTATTGATCCAGAAGCCAAATAGGAATCTCAATACTAGAATATCCTAAAACAATATTTCTTAATTGTGCCGATAAAACAGAGAAGAGAATGCTCTTGAATAGCTAAGCCTCGAAAGGTTTCTAAAATTTCTAGCCAAGACTAATCCTTTACGATTATTAGTCATCACCTAAAGCCATTTTCTCAAAGTCCAAAGACTTCGAGGCCCAAAGAGGCTTAAAATACGTTTCCTCGACTTCGTCACGGAGTTCTTCCCATATTTTGTCGCCTTCTTTAGTCAACTCCTCCGCTCTCTTGACTTCATGCCATCTGCTCCTCGGCAGTTTGACATACAGAAGGAAGCAACGCCTCATCCCCTCAATTTCCACCGCACTGTATTGAGGCATATCCAATATAGTTGGTCTTGTAATCGAACGGGCAATTACACCTGGTTTAATAAAACCCTCCCTCTCAGCAAGGACTCGTAAATCAGTGCCATGAAACGGACTAAAAGAGTATGCATTCTGGCTGTCCGGCGTAAAACGACGATTTAGTTCGATCGTATCAAATGTTAATTCTCTAGTCTCGAAAGGAAATCCAAGTATGTTGTTCACACTGTACGGTATTCCTGTTGAATCCATCAGTTGCATAGCCTGAATTATTCGTTCATTACTTATGTCTCTTTTTATATATTTTTTTCTGAACTCTTGATTACCATGTTCGATTCCGAAAGCTATACGAAACATACCGACTTTTGCCAATTGCTCTACACGCTCTTGCGTTACTGTCTCAGGTCGAGTCTGACACCAAAAAGGAATGTTGAATTCCGAGTACATTTCAAGAAACTCATCGAATTCTTTAATTGAATAGGCGAAAAACGTATCCGCCCAGAAATAAAATGCCTCTACTTTGTGAGTATCACGAAAATAGATAATCTCTTCACGAATTTTATTAACATTCTTTTTCCTGAAGTGAATAGTATTGGTCTCTTCCCTATACTTTGTCCACTGAGACGGAGAATTACAAAAAGCGCACTTGTATGGACATCCTCGGTGAGTCTCTAAAGGGAACATTTTCCAAACATGCCCTTGCATTGGGCGATACAGACGCCCTTCATCAAATATGCTCAGATCAAGAATAGGGTTTGCATCCATGTCCACGACTTTTCCCATTCTATTTTTAACGATTGACTGATCGCTTTTCTTTACCCATAAGCCCGGTATGTCATCATATGAACTTCCGCTGCTCATCCGCCTGCACAAATCGACCAAAACATGCTCGCCTTCCCCGATGCAGACCATGTCAATTTCAGGATACTTAAAACATAAATCGCCAGCAAATGTCGGGAATACTCCTCCTACAATTGTCGGTATATTTTGTTGTGCAGAAACTGACATGAGTTTTAATGCTATAGGGAACATATCCTCTGTACAGGAAAAGGCTAACAAATCTGGTTCAAATTGATCCACACGCTTACCGTAGGCTAACAACGGATTCTCACTTTTGCGAGACTTTTCAAGTCTGTCTACAGAAAATGGTCGAGAATTCAGATTCGTTTGTTTTTTCTTGTCACTATCTAGTGAATCAAATTCTAAGCTTGGATAATCTGTTGTATCAAATAGAGCAACGGAGTGTCCTTCGTCTTTTAGCAAACGAGAAAATAGAGCAATCGCCGGCGGCAGCATATTCATGCCTCTCATATTCGGATACACAAGAAGAATTTTCATGGGCAGCTGATTAACCGACTGAATAAGTTTTCATTTAGTTGTAATTTGAAGATGCTACGACTGTCAACTTGTTGTTTAATTGGTAAGGAAACCGTAGATCAATTCAAGCCTTTCTCTCCTTAACATGCCATGCATCAAAACGGTGCGACCGCTGGTTCATTTTCTCCATCCCATGCAACCCCATCACTTTCCTATCAGATTCATAATACTTCCAGTACACATCACCATCGTGTTCTAACTTATACGAGTCCTCAATATGCAGAACAGAAGACCATCTTTTTTGTAAAAACTGTTGAACTTCTTTGTAAAATTCTTGGCATCTATTCTCGGCAGTATCATTTATTGGCGGCAAGTTAATCTTTTTCCTTTGCATATTGATGTATGAAACATTCTTATGACGGTAGGTATAGTTAGCGTCATCAATGGTAATGTACGTTTCGTCACAACAATTAGGGGTGAGTAATTCTAACTCCCCTAGCAAAACATCTAAAGTATGCTCACTGTCTAGAAAACAAAAGGAAACTTTTTTTTCCATCTCTTTGATTATCGGTATGCCTAGGTCTGCTGACAAACTATTATATGGAATAAATTTCCAATAATTCCAGAGATTAACGTCATAGTGCCGAGAAAGAGTATCGTTTATAACCCCTCTTAAATAGGCGCATTTTGTGGCATTAATATCCCATGAATATAATGTCTTATTATATTTCATCGCGTGGTTCAAAAGAACAATAGTGCTAGCCCCAGCACCAGTTTCTACTAAAATTTGATCGTTACTATGATTTTGTAATTTCTCTAATAGTCGATGAATGGCAATGAATTCGCTATCGGGAATTGAGTTGCACCATCTTGGCAGCATATGCTTAATAAAAATCAAGAAATCTATCTCATTTTCCCGAACAAAATCTGTATCTCCAAAATGGAAATCATACATTTTATTTCTCCCTGACTACAACCAATCGCCACCACTTACTGATATCACCTCACCAGTGATAAATGAGCATTCACCGGAGAGCAAGAATTTAATAACAGCCGCTACTTCATTTGCGCTACCTGAACGCTTGAGAGGAATTTTTTCTATCCGTTCTTTAATCTGCTTATGCCCTCGATCAAGAGTTTCTGTATGAAATTTCGTCTCAATAAAGCCAGGGGCTACGGCATTTACTAAAATCGAATGTGGCGCACCTATCCTAGCTAAGGACTTAGTCAGAAATTCAATCCCTGCTTTAGCAACCCCGTACGCAATTGTGTCTGCACCACCCCCATGCTGGGCTGACGCCGTGCTTGTCAAGATTATCTTACCACCCTTTGCTTTGCTCATATGCTCCATCGCTCTTTGGGCCAGGAAATACGGAGCGTTTAGATTGAGCGCTAGATCTTGGACCCACTCTTTCTCAATAACATCTCGCCAACTCCTAACCGCGGCCACACCACCAGTAAGTTGAATCATCGCATCAATGCCATCTGCCCACTCTACATAGCTATCGATCAAACGATGGCATTCCTCCTGGAAAAACAATTCGGTTCTTAAAAAAAAAGCCTCGGAATTGCTATTAGCAATTGAGATTTCTAATTGTTCTTTGCATTTCTCATTGGAATGGTAATGAACCCCAAGTTTAACCGGGTGTGTGGCAACCAAACTGCGAATCAACGCTTCACCGATCCCACTGGTGCCCCCAAGGATCAACAATCTCCTTGGCTTCAGCGCGTTCATCGTGAATTTCTCCCTAGCCAGATTATTGACACCTCCGGTAGGAAAAGAAATTTCGTTATTTTTAAAATACTACCGATCAGGATTCTCTGCTGACGTAAATAACGGTCATTCAATGAATCCCCCATCTCACTTATATTTCCTATTGGTAGAATTTTAAAAATCAAGACCACGTGGATTCAACTCACAAGTGCAACAGGTGGGTTGATGCCACAGAATACCTGGTTGGAGGTTTTGAATCCCAAACATTTTCTCGGGCGGTTATTGAGTTTGTCCATTACCCGGTCTATCTGTTTCAGAGTAATGGTCGTGAAATCATATCTTTCACGATTACTTGTTTTCCATTGCGGAAAATGCGTCAAAGTTTCCCTTACCAATAAAATCACCAGCAACATCACAGGAAATACACGAATCGATCGATCGGGTGTTGTTAGCTAGGAGTTTCCGAGCCTTAGAGAATTTCGGTCCTTTCCATATTTCCCAGATGTTGTCTTTGAAGGCATTGCCTGCAATATATTTCCTTGACCAATCATGTGGACAGAGGAGCACCCCACCGTCGTAATCTATCGCGACCTGATAAAAGGGGTAGTAACACGTTTTATTCAACGGCAAGGCCATAATAACCGACTCATTTTTGTCTCGGAATTTATTGGAATCAATCAATCCCGTCCTGTTGGAAATTGTAACGCCATAGTTCCCGCTTTCCTGGTAACGTCGCCTTAGCTTGACTTGATCAAAAGATAATTGGTATTGCCCCATTATTTTTCTAAAAAGAGTGATTTGCTCAGGACCGTCATAAAGGCTTAGATTGACCCTGTCTACTCCAGCGTCGAAAAGTGACGCCAACTTATCGCCTCTCCGCCGGAAGCTATCTCCATTGCTTGTCATTTGTAAATTTATATCGGGCAAAATTTGTTTAGTTACCTTTGCAAGTTCATTAATACCCTTGTGTAACATTGGCTCAGAAAACATAGACCAAAGAATTATCCCTTTATACTCCATGGCGCGAAGATCATCTAGAACTTTTATATAATCGCCGATCACAATTCCTTCTTTTTTATTTGTGAAAATTTCAGGATATGACACTGGACAGAAACTACATCTCCGATTACAGGATCCCCATAAGTTAAATTCCACCAGACCGAATAAAGGGTACCCCTCACGATAGTCGAGACTAATACTCACATCGCGCTCCTTCAAATCGATGTGCGGATCTTTATATCTATTTTGACTCGATGAATCGTTCATGTATTACTCTCTACCTCAAAAACTTATTGTAAAATGTTGCAAATAATATCTGGTTATTCTTCGGCAAATTTGCAATGTGTATTCCTGATCGTTTAACTTCGTCTACATACCAATCAGGATAAGAGATTGGATAATCATAAGAGAGATATTCCGCAAAATATATATCGACTGGGGAACTATCTGTAATTGTAAGCCAAGGCGGGTACCTTCGCGCAAGCACTTGGCTAGTCAATTTTTCGTTCTGCTTTTTGAAGAACCACATCTTCTAACGGAACGTCAGAATGGTGCCCAACATTACCTGTTTCGACCGCGGCGATCTTCTCGACCACATCCATTCCGGACACAACGCGGCCGAACACCGCATATCCCCAGCCACTTTCCGTTTTTTCCGTGTGGTCCAAAAACTGATTGTTCTTAAGGTTAATAAAAAACTGGGATGTTGCCGAGTGCGGATCATTGGTACGCGCCATACAGATCGCACCGATCAAATTTCTTAAACCGTTGTCTGCCTCATTCTGTATCGGTGTGCCTGTTTTCTTTTCCTGCATCCCTGACACCAGCCCACCCCCCTGAATCACGAATCCTGGAATCACCCGATGGAAGATCGTATTGTCATAATGCCCACTGTCCACATAAGACAAGAAATTTTCTACAGTAATCGGTGCATTTTCAGCATCTAGTTCTAGAGTGATCTCACCCATTGAGGTCGACAATTTGATCATAATTTTATTTTCCAGTTGTTGATTAGCGTGTACCGCAAAAGCAGAAAAGCACACTATGAGTGATAAAACAAAACATTTGTTGAGAAAACGACCCCAACCGGGCGTTACATCGCTCACACCTCACCTGCCATCTTCAAAATGTGCTTCCACTCTTTGGCTACCACGGGGAGAATCGACAAGCGATTACCTCTTTGTACCAACCGCATCTGAGCCAATGACCTCTCCCCCTTAAGTGCTTTAAGAGACACGGGTTTTTTAAATTTTTTCTTGAATCGAACATCAACCATGAACCAGCGTGGATTGTCCGGATCGCTTTTGGCATCAAAATATTTCTCGTTGGCTAGAA
>Ga0315339_1000402_pt1 | contig 56917 bp, 49 predicted proteins | sample ASW17metaG_FD_204514 | JGI IMG/M metagenome (GOLD analysis project Ga0315339, IMG submission 204514) | Ammonia-oxidizing marine archaeal communities from Pacific Ocean, United States - ASW #17 | ecosystem: Environmental > Aquatic > Marine > Oceanic | place: USA: California | collected 2016-12-05 | reverse complement strand
CCGTTGCCAGCGATCAAATACCTCGGCCAGCTCTGCTGCCGTGTACCCTCGCCTCCTCTCCTTCTGTTTCCTCTGCATCCACTTCTCCTCTCGGTGAAGTGTTGCATCGACCCATTGAGACCACCGGAGTTGCTTGTTAGCTCTCTTGCGGTTGCTCCAAGCTGTGTACCGCATAACGAAGCAGCTCGGTGGCGTTGCCGAGATTGAGCTTGTCCATGATGTGGGCGCGGTGGGTTTCGATGGTCTTGACACTCAGATGAAGCGCTTGGGCGATTTCACGCGTGCTGGATCCCTGACCGAGGAAGCGGAAGACTTCCAGTTCGCGGTCGCTGAGACGCTCGAGCGGCGACCCTGCCGGCCGAGCGCCGCGCACGAACCAGTTCAGCAGCCGTGAAGCCATCTGTTCGCTTACGTAGATCTAGCCGGCCAAGACATGCTCAATCGCAACGAGCAAGCGGTCCGGCGCTTCGTGTTTCATGACGTAGCCGCGCGCACCGGCTTTGAGGACTCGCTGTGCGTAGAGAGTTTCGTCGTGAAGGGAAACGGCCAGGAGGGGGAGTTCGGGGTGTAGCCCCTGTACGACCTTAATCAGGTCGAGACCGCTGCTCTTCTTTAGGCCTAAGTCGACGATGACCAAGTCCGGCGATTCGCGGTCGATGATCTCAAGGGCCTCGGTACTCGTCTCCGCCTCGCCGCACACCTTCAGGTGGCTTTCCTGCTGAATGAGTTGGATAAACCCCAGTTGTACGATCGGATGTTCTTCGACCAACAAGATCCTTTTCTCTCCGCTATCCGTTCCCATGGTGCCTGGTGTAGAGAGGGATCCGACAAACGGCCGCCGTCCCCCCGCTCTGCCTCCTCCTGATGTCAAGACGCGCGCCGATCGATTCCGCCCGGTACGCATGATCGTCATCGCGGACTATCATCAATACCGATCATACGCCTGCATAACGCGCCGCCGGATTGGGGGGCGTCTTGGCCGAGCTTGCGGCTGGCCCTGAGATAAACATAGGGGATTATCCGATAAGACGAGCAGCTATGACCGATGCTGTGGGCGTTTGACTAGGCAGGGTATGCCCGGGCCGGCCGCTTGCATTTCGGTGGCTACTACGCTTTATATAATCATCATGACCAAGCTCATCTTGCACGTCGCCCTCGCGCTACTCGCCATCTTCGCCCTCGGTTGTGGCGGAGCCTCTGAACCGGAAGCGGTTGAAGAAACAGAGAGCGCCTCGGGGCAGCAGTATCTCGCCTACTTCGGGACCTACACGAAAGGGGACGACGCCGGTAAAGGCATTTACGCCTATCGCTTTGATACCGGCTCAGGGAAGATGACAGAGATCGGCTTGGCCGTGGAAATCACCAATCCGTCGTTTATAGCCATTCACCCGAACAACAAGTACCTGTATGCCGTGACGGAAGCCGGCGGAGGCGAAGGCGCGGTGAGCGCATTCGCGATTGACCATGAGACAGGTAAGCTGACGTTGTTGAACCAGGTCGCCTCCGTGGGGGCCGGGCCCTGCCATCTCAATGTCGATGCGACGGGCAAGATGCTGGCGGTCGCCAACTATGGTTCCGGCAGCACCACTTCCTTCCAAGTAAACGCCGACGGCACGCTGAGCGAAGCGGTCACCCTGATTCAGCACGAAGGGTCGAGCGTCGACGAGCGCCGGCAGAAGGGGCCGCATGGACACTCGGTCAATTTCTCGCCCGACAATCGCTTTGTGATTACCGCCGATCTGGGAACGGACCAGCTGTACGTTTACAAAGCTGACCCGGCCACCGGCAAGATCGAGCCGAATGATCCGCCTTCAGGGAAGGTCAAGCCTGGTGGTGGACCGCGCCACTTCACGTTTCACCCGTCGGGTAAGTTTTGCTATGCCATCAACGAGATGGGCAATACGGTCACCGCGTTCACCTGGGATGCGGCGGCCGGTGCGATGGAAGAGATTCAGATGATTTCCACGCTGCCCGAAGGATACTCGGAAACCACTCATACCGCCGAAGTGCGGGCGCATCCATCCGGCAAGTTCCTGTATGGCTCGAACCGAGGACACGATTCGATCGCTGTCTTCTCTATCGATCAGGCCACCGGAAAACTGACCACGGTCGAACAGACCTCGACACAAGGAAAGGCACCCCGCAACTTCAATCTCGACCCTTCCGGCAAGTATTTGTTCGCGGAGAACCAGAATTCAAACACGGTGGTCACGTTCGCTGTTGATGAAGCAACAGGGAAGCTGACGCCGACCGGGCAGGTGCTTGATGTGCCGCGGCCGGTTTGTCTGCGGTGGGTTCCGCTGAGCTAGCTCCTGCTAACGACGGGCACCGCTAGGTTGTTTGCCGCTCTGTGCTCGTTCTCGACCGGCTTGAACGGTCGTATCATTTTGAGTTTGCCTCCGGGCGTGAATTCGAAAGAGTTGGTTCTGCGTGCGTCGAGTCGGACGTCCGGCGGCACGAGCGGTCTCAGCGTTTGCAGTATCCCATCGGCGAGATCGCCGTCATCGTCCCTAAGGGGCTCGAACAAGACGATAATCCGATCGAGCGCTTCCTGCCGGACTTGAAACCATTCCAGGCCATCGACTTTGCGCATGGCCGTCGTCAGCACCAGGGGTGGAAACAATGAGCCATCGGGCATGGGCAGAAAGTTTCTCTGGCGTCCGACGATGCTTTCGATCTGCCGAAAGCGAATGCGACACGGGCGGGGTTCCTCGGGAAGCCGTACCAAGTCTCCCGTTTCGAACCTGAGTAAGGGTGCGGTGAACGAGTGGAGCGGGGTGATGACGGCTCTACCTTCTTCACCCGGCAGGGCGGGCCGGTCGCCGACGAGAACTTCGACGATCACGCCGTCTTCACATAGATGGTAGAGGCCGCAGTAAGGGCATTCCCAGGCAGCCAGTTCGCATTGATGGAGGCCGTAGGCGTCGTAGACCGGACATCCAAACGCATCGCGGACAATGGCTTTTTCTTCGGCGGTAAACGTCTCGCCGCTGGCTACGACGCGGCGAACTCGTAGGCCGCGTTTGCCGCCCGCAGTGTATTCTTGTGCCAGCCGCACAAGCAAGTGAGGAAAAGAATAGAGGACGTCCAGTCTGATTCGACGCAGGTCAGCGAGGATTGCGGATACTTCTTGCCGACTCTCTACATCGTAGAGCGGAAAAAGTCCTAGGCGCTGCCACGCTCCCGGGGACTTGTCCGTGCGAATGAAGACCCTGCGTTCCCACGGTTCCGTGCCTGCTTGAAGCGCGGCTCGAAGTGCATAGAGGCGGAGTGTGCTCTACTCGGCGTGGCTGCGGACGATGACGGACGGTTCGCCGGTAGAACCGGCCGAGTTCCTAACAAGACAGGAGGCTAGGTCGGTTCCGGGCGTGATCTGCTCTTCGATGGGGGTTTCAAGGAGCGCCCGCTTCGAACTGACGGGAATGCGTGCGAGGTCACTGACTTCCGTGATGTCATCCGGCTGCAAGCCGGCTTCGCGGAACAATCGCTGGTAGTAGGGAATGTTGCGGGCCGCGTGTGTGACAAGCCGCCGTAGTTGTTCCGACTGAAATGCCCGGACTACGTTCGGGTCGCCATACGGCCGGTCCCACCAACCGAGGGCTGAACTAAGTCTTGAGAAGGCTGCGAACACCATTCACAAATCTTATCGAGATCTGGATTATTTGCACGAGAGTAAATCCCGGCTGTAGTGTCGTGCGCAGGATCTGAGGGTGCCGTTTTCCCGGCAAGCCTACGGCTCTTTCCAGTACCCTAATGAATCCGCGCTCTGCCGCGCGCAAGGCACACGAGGAGACTGCAACATGGCATTTGAAGGTCGAGTCAAGATTGTCGTTCCCGGTGACGACCCTGTCCAGATCCAAGGGTCCCCGGAATTGGCCAAGCTCGAACCCTACGGCGACCTCACGATTTGTAAGGATCGCCCAGCGACCTCGGAGGAGAAAGTGAAGAGAGCCGAGGGGGCCACGGTCATTATGAACACTCGCGGCTCGGTGAAATGGGGCGAAGAGGAGCTTCGTCAGTTGCCGGACCTCAAGATCATTTCGCTGTGCTCGATTGGGACCGACATGATCGACCTGAAAGCGGCGCGGGCGCTCGGCATCGATGTTTGCAATCTGCCGGGCCGTACGGCTCCCGTTGTCGCCGAGCATGTTTTCGGAATGATGTTCGGGTTGGCGAAGCGAACCGCGTTTCTAACTGAGCAGATGAGGGCGGGGAAGTGGCCTCGCATGAACAACGTCATGCTTCAGGGCAAGACCCTGGGCGTCATTGGAACGGGAAACATTGGAGCCGAGATGGTGCGGCTGGCCCGCGCGGTCGGCATGAATGTGGTTGCTTGGACGTTCAATCCGTCACAAGAGCGGGCGGAAAAGCTGGGTGTGCAATACGTTGAGATGGACGAGTTGCTCAAGACGTCCGACGTTGTGAGCCTGCACGTCGCCGTGTCGGACAAAACGCGCGGGCTGATCGGCGAGCGTGAACTGGGCTTGATGAAGCCGGGCGCGCTGCTGGTGAACGGAGCGCGCGGAGCCGTCGTCGATACCCCGGCGCTGGTCGAGGCATTGAACTCGGGCCACCTGGGGGGCGCGGCCGTGGACGTCTATGAACAGGAACCGCCGCCGCCCGATCATCCCTTGTTCGCTTGTGAGCAGGTCATCCTGACGCCCCACTGTGCGGACATGACGGTGGAGGGTGTCGAGTTGTTGAACGTGGGTGTGGTTGAGAACGTCATCGCCTTCCTGGAAGGTCGTCTCCAGAACGTGGCCAACTAGGCGCTTATGAGGCGCACTCGCTGACTATCGGCGAGGCCCCTTAGGCGGCTCATCGCCGCACGGACGGACTGCCTTAGGAAGGGCGTTTCTCGCAGAGGCGCCAATGACCGCTAAGCTCGCCTAGGATGGGTTGCCTGAAATTGGGTTTGTTTGGCGATTTCGGGGCTGTTCGGCGGAAAATGGCGGATTCTGTCATGCGGGTAAAATCCGGGTAGAGTTCGGTTTCCTGTGAGTCACCTTCGGAGAAAGATGGAGACCGATTTCCGGTGTGTGGGTGGATCGCAGGCTCAAGGCTTGTGTTCCAAAGAAATAAAAGAGCTGAGGCGCCTCAGTTTGCTCCTGCTGTTGTCGACCTCAGTGCTATTTCGCCATTGACGCGGACATCGACGCGGCGGACATCCGGAGTCCCACAAGTTGCGAGTTTGCGGGCGGACTGGGCACCGGAGTTCTCGACAGCACGACCTGTGCCGACTTTTCTGTCGATGTGCCGGCGTCGGGTCGGCGGAGGCTCGTATACCCTCTACGCCAAGATTGACGACTTCAACACCGTCGTGGAATCCAACGAGGCAAACAATCTGCGATCCGCCGACAGCGGGTCGTTGGGTATCGAGGGCGCGTGCCTAGCGCACCTGGTTCGGTCGAATGAGACGCTCTCCGGAACGCACGCGCTGGAGGCGACGCTGGCGGCAACCCTGGGGTCGAACCTAATCATCGATGGCGACGATGTGTCGGTGCATGCTCCCGTGGTTTCTATCCTCGGTGATACGTCGATCAGCGGTCCGTTTTCCATCGGGAACAGTCCGTCGTGTCCTTGAGCGGGAAAGGTTGTGTAGTCCTCACAGGGCGGTTATTGTGTCCCGGGTGCCGACGGTTGACGCCCTGGGTTGCTAGTCTTCGGGCTTGTTCGGGTCTCGGGCACGGCATGCCGTGCCGCTACGTTCCTAACGGGGGTGCGGCTGTTTTTTGGGGCGGAGTTGAGACTCAACGGCCTTCCGCTGGCTTCGCCCGCAGGCGCGCTCCTTGACAGTCGCGCCTCTGTCCCTGTTGTGAGTAGCCTGAAAGCGACCGTCGGTGTTTGACGGCTTTTCGGGCGAAGCCGTACAATAACTTAGAGGGCACAGGAGTACTGTGTCCTGCCCACCTGGGCCCCGCTCATGCGGGGACGCTTCAATGTTCGACAACCTTCAGGATAAGCTTCAGCGCGTCTTCAAGAACCTCCGTGGCGAGGGGAAGCTGACGGAGAAGAATATCCAGGACGCTCTGCGCGAGATTCGCATGGCGTTGCTGGAGGCCGACGTTAACTTCAAGGTTGTCAAACAGTTAATTGAAGGCATCAAAGAGAAGGCGCTGGGCGAGGAAGTGCTCATGGCGCTTTCGCCGACCGAACAGGTCATCAAGATTCTGCGTGACGAGCTCGTCACGGTGCTCGGCACCGAAGAGTCGCGCCTCAAGTATTCGAACAACCCGCCGTCGGTGTTCATGATCGTCGGCCTGCAAGGGTCGGGTAAGACGACATCGACGGGCAAGCTCGCCAAGTGGCTTTCAAAGAACGGCCACCGCCCGCTGCTCGTGTCGGTGGACGTCTACCGTCCAGCGGCGCGTGAGCAATTGCGCGTGGTGGCGGGACAGATCAACCAGCCGATCTACCAGGGTGGCGACGACGACAAGCCTTTGGACCTCGCGACGGCGGCGCGCGTCGAAGCCACACAAGCGGGCTGCGATGTCGTGTTGGTGGATACGGCGGGCCGTCTTCATATTGACGACGAGTTGATGGTAGAGCTCGAACAGCTACGCGACAAGCTGGAGCCGACCGAAGTGCTCTTCGTCGCGGACGCCATGACGGGGCAGGACGCCGTTAAGTCAGCGGCGCAGTTCCACGAGCGGCTCGGGCTGAGCGGCGTGATCCTCACGAAGATGGACGGCGATGCGCGCGGCGGCGCGGCGCTTTCGATCCGGCACGTGACCGGCTGTCCGCTGAAGTTCATCGGTACGGGTGAGAAATCGGACGCCTTTGAACTGTTCCACCCGGACCGCGTGGTCTCGCGCATTCTCGGCATGGGCGACATGTTGTCGCTGATCGAGAAGGTCGAGGAGTCGATCGATCAAGAAGACGCGCTCGCCATGCAGCAGAGGATGCTGCGGAACGAGTTCACGCTGGAGGACTTCCGGGATCAGTTGCGGCAGCTTAAGAAGCTCGGGCCGCTGGAGTCGATTATCGGGATGCTGCCGCAGGTGGGTCCGCTGCAACAGCTCAAAGACGTTGACATCGACCCGAAAGAGATCAATCGCGTGGAGGCGATCATCTGTTCGATGACGCCGAAGGAACGCTGTAACCACGAAGTCATCAACGGCAGCCGTCGACGCCGCATCGCCTCAGGTAGCGGCACGTCGGTGCAAGAAGTGAATCAGCTTCTCCGCCAATATCGGCAAGCACGCAAGATGATGCGATCGCTGACCGGGAAGACGGGCGGGAGCAAGAAACGCAGGCGCAAGCTTGGGGGCCTGGGTAACAAAATGAATCTGGAGGCGCTGCTCCGGTAGTCCCGGTTCAGCTTTCCCACTAGGAGAGAACTTATGTTGGCAATTCGCTTGGCGCGAGTAGGCGCCAAGAAAAAACCGTCGTACCGCGTGGTCGTCATCAATAAACGCAACGCGCGGGACGGCAAGAATATTGAAATCGTGGGGCACTATAACCCCACCCGGGACCCGATCGAGTTGTCACTCGAAAGCGAGCGGATCGACCACTGGATCGGCGTGGGCGCGCAGGCGTCGGTGACCGTGCGACGGCTGATGGCCTACAAGGAAAAGGGCGGTCCGACGTGGGAGCCCGGTGTGGCGCCGACCACACCGGCTGCCGCTCCGAAGGCCAAGGAAATCGCCGTTGAAGCTGCCGCTGAGACGGAAGCCGCCGAAGCAGCCGCCGTTGAATTCCCGGCAGAAGCCGTAGCGGAACCGGAAGCAGCCGCTGTCGACGCTCCGCCGGAACCGGAAGCATCCGAAGCCGCTGCCGAGACCGAGACGCCGGCCCCGGAGCCGGAAACGGCTCCGGAAGCGGCTGAAGCCGAGGAGCCGAAGCCGGCTGCGGACGCCTGATTCGCTGGGATATAATCGAGGCTAGGGTCCATTGGAGCAAAGTTTCCACTACCCCTTCCCAAGTCCCCGCGCAGAACCGCGAAAGGCGATCGTTGGATTGCCCCTCCTCTAAACGCTGAGGGAGGAGATCGATGTTGCCAGCAAACAAAGATTCGATCGTCGAGTTGGTGGAGTTGATCGCCAAGGCCTTGGTGGATAAGCCCGAGGAGGTCTCGGTGCGGGCGGTGTCGGGCGATCAGGTTCGCGTGCTGGAGTTGCAGGTAGATCCATCAGACTTGGGAAAAGTCATCGGTAAGAAAGGCCGCACCGCGAAGTCGATCCGGGCATTGCTGGGCGCGGCCGGTATGAAGGTAAGAAAACGGTACACCTTGGAGATTCTCGAATAAGCGAGCAGGACGGCATGGGCGAGGAGTTCGTCACGCTGGCCGGCATCGTGCGCGCTCGGGGCAATCGAGGCGAAGTGCTGGCCACCGATCTCACGGATCGCGAAGACCGGTTTCAACCATCGAGCCGGTTCTTTTTGGAGGATGGCCAAGGCGAACGCCGCGAGATGAAGTTGGAAGAAGCTCGGCGGCAGAAAGACCGCTGGGTGTTGAAGTTTGAGGGAGTCGATTCGATCAGCGTGGCCGAGCAGTTGCGCGGTTGGAAAGTACAGATTTCCGAAGAAGAGTTAGGGCCGCCGCCGGAAGGCGAGCACTACCTCGATGATCTGGTCGGTTGCCGGGTCGTTGATGTAGCGACGGGACGAGAGATCGGGACTGTCGAAGATGTGCTCGAACCGGGCGGGTCGTTGTTGTTGGAGGTGAACGGAGCAGGAGGCGAAATTCTGATTCCTTTCGTGGACGAGATCTGCCGGGATGTATCCCGGGAGAAGCGCGAGATTCGCGTCGAGCTTCCCGAAGGACTTGAGGAGTTGAATTCGTGAGATGGTCTTTCATGTCATCACGATTTTTCCTGAGTTCTTCAACGGGCCGTTAGAGCATGGGATCGTGTCGCGCGCGAAAACGAAGGGGCTGATCGGAATCGAGTTTCACGACCTACGTAAACGTACCTTCGACCGCCATCGCACGGTAGACGATCGGCCCTTTGGCGGTGATGAAGGGATGGTCCTCAAGGTTGAGCCTGTGTTCTTAGCTCTGAAAGAGATCGAAGAGTCGCAGCAGGACAAGCGAGCGCGAACCGTCCTGATGTCGGCCCAAGGAAGACCGTTTGATCAGGGTACGGCGGCGCGATTGGCAGGGTATGACGAGCTTACGCTGATCTGCGGACGATACGAAGGAGTGGATGAAAGAGTGGCGGAACATCTGGCCGACGAGGAAGTGTCGGTCGGGGATTTCGTCCTGAGTGGAGGCGAATGGGCTTGTGGAATCGTCGTGGATGCTGTGACGCGTCTGCTGCCCGGAGCGCTGGGAAACGAAGCATCGGCTGAACAGGAATCTTTTCAGCCGGCCGAAGACGGCAGTTTGGGCATTCTTGATTGCCCGCACTACACCCGTCCGGCAGAGTTTGAAGGTTGGAAGACGCCGGAAGTGCTGCTGAGTGGAAATCACGAGCAGATCCGGCAGTGGAGACGTAAAGCGGCATTGCGAAAGACATGGCGGAACCGTCCGGAACTCTTGGAAACGGCCCGGCTGAGCCCAGAGGATAGGAAGTGGCTCGCGGACCTCGAAGAAGAAGGCGGCGTCACGGAGAAACATCATGATCAATAAAGTGATTCAGAAGATTTACGACGAGCGGAAACGCGATGACATTACCGAGATGGAATCGGGCGATACGCTGCGCGTTCATGTGCGCATTCGAGAGGGCGACAAAGAGCGTTTGCAGGCCTTCGAGGGTGTGCTGATCGCGCGCAATAACACCGGCATGAGCGAGACGATCACCGTCCGCAAGATCAGCTTCAGCGTCGGTGTCGAGCGTGTGTTCCCGCTGCAATCGCCCGTCGTGGCGAAGATCGAGGTGGTTCGCCAGGCGCGCGTCCGGCGGGCCAAGCTCTACTACCTGCGGAAGCTGCGCGGCAAAGCGGCGCGGCTGCGTGAGCGGGCGCGGAAAGCGTAATGTCTCGGACCGCGGCGACGTCCGCCCGCGACAAACGCGCCCTGAAAAGCCGGCTTCACACGAGGATCGAGCGGGGCCTACGGGCCCAGGGTCACGCGCTGGTGGCGGGTGTGGACGAAGTGGGCCGCGGTTGCCTGTTCGGACCGGTCGTGGCGGCCGCGGTAATCCTCGATCCGCGGCATCCGGTGCGTGGACTCAACGACAGCAAGCAGCTCGACCCCGAGGTGCGGCGGGTCCTCAGCGGTCGGATTCGCGAGCGGGCCATCGCCGTCTCGGTGGCTGCGGTCGACAACGCTCAGATCGATCGTGTGAATATTTACCAAGCTTCTCGGCTGGCGATGCGGGCGGCCGTTCTCGGATTGAAGCCGGCAGCGGCGGCCGTGGTGGTGGATGCGTTATCGCTGGATGTTGACGTGCCGCAGAAATCAATCATCAAAGGGGATGCTACGAGCTCGTCCGTCGCGGCGGCTTCGATCGTGGCCAAAGTGGAGCGTGACCGCTGGATGCAAGAGTGGGACGCGGTGTTTCCTGAGTACGGGCTGGCCTCGAACAAAGGCTACGGCTGCCCGGAGCATCTGGCGGCCCTTGAAGCGCACGGGCCGACCCCGCTCCATCGCATGACGTTTCGGCCGGTGGCCGATTGCGCCTGCTTTGGTCCGGAGCCGGATCTACAGATGGCTCTGCCGCTGGGCGTGCCCGACGAGGCGGCGGCGCTCGCCTCTTAGGAAACCATGGGCGACATTCTCGGCATTCAAACGGGTGAACCGGAGCCCGATCCGGTCCCTCGCGGTTCGCGGTCCGGGATGGTTACGCACATCCTGTTCGTACTGTTCTGCATCGAGATCGGCATCGTGCTGGTGATTCTGCCGTGGACACCGTTCTGGGACAACAACTTCTTCTTCGGCCTGACGTCGCAGTTGGATGATCTGTGGCTGAGCAACTACCTGCGTGGCGCGGTGTCGGGTGTCGGACTGGTGAATATCTGGATTGGCCTGGGCGAAGCTTTGCGGCTCTGGAAGTAGGTTGATTCAGATCTCTCGGATACCGCTTTAATTCATCCCCTCTGCGCCTCCCTTTCTTTTTACTCCGATTTAACACCGTTGGGCGGTTGCGCCCGTAACGTAAAGGGAGGGCTCGCCGCCCTGTCTAGCAAGGCGATGACTTCACTTCCGCGGTTCCTTCTTGGTTTGTGTGTGCTTGCTTCTGGCGTGGTGTCGGCGGCGGAGCACGCCGGTGTCGTTCAATCGAACAAGCTGCTGATTCCCGGTGCCTCGGTCACCGCGACGCAGGGTGACACCGAGCGGGTTACGTCCACCGATGAGACAGGATACTACCGCTTCGACGACATCGCCCCCGGCGCGTGGACGCTGGAAGTCAGCATGTTCGGTTTCGAGGCGGTCACCCGCGACATCGAGATCGCCGAGGGCACAGGTTCCGTCGATTGGGAACTTGCGCTGGGCGCGCGCGAACAACCCGCTGGTCCGCAGGGCGGGCCGCAGCTCTCGCGGGCCGAGCGGCGGGAGCGCTTCCAACAGTTGCTGGTCAACCAGACGCAGCAGTCCACGATCATGAACGAGCTGGCGCGCATGCCGGACCCGACGACCACAATGGCGATGGGGCAGGACGCCAACGAGTCGTTTCTCGTGACCGGCAGTTTGAGCCGTGGTTTGCAGGCTCCCGGCGGAAATGATTCGTCGGGGCTGAGCGCTCTGGGGTTTGGCGGCCCCTCGCAGCAAGGGAACCCCTTCGCGAACCGCAGCGGAACAGGAGAAGGTGGCGGCGGTGGACCCGGCGGACCTGGCCTTGGCGGACCCGGTCGGGGTGGACCTGGCGGCGGCCGAGGTGGAGGCCGAGGCGGTCCTGGTGGCGGACGGCGGGCAGGTGGGCGTGGCGGCCCGGGTGGCCGCGGCGGGCCAGGGGCAAGAGGCCGAGGCCCCGGGGGACCCGGCGGACGCGAGATGACTCCGGAGCGGAGGGCTCGTATCCGCGAGTGGATGCGCCGGCGTGGCACGATGCAGTTCGGCAACCGGATCGGAGCGGGACGGAACTCGGTGCGAGCCGCCCTCAACTTCTCGTTCAGCAATTCGGCTTTGGACGCCCGGCCGTATTCGCTCACCGGCCAGACCGTCGACAAGCCTTCGTATGCGCAAAGCCAGTTCGGCGCGATGCTCGGGGGACCGTTGAAGATTCCGAAGATCGTCGACGACGAGAAGACGTTCTTCTTCTTCCGTTACAATGGCGCGCGCAGCCGGAACCCTTTCAATCGCACCTCGACGTTGCCGTCAGAGTTGGAGCGCGCGGGCGACTTTTCGCAATCTGTCACGAGAGGCCCAGTGACCGTGTTTGACGCCGGAGAGGCGTTTCCGAATAACGTGGTTCCGGCGTCGCGGTTGGACTCGGCTTCGCTCGGTTTAGTGCCATTCATCCCGCTACCGAATCAGCCGGGGCAGGTACAGAACTACCAGTTCATCACCTCGGTTCCGCAGAACTCTGACAATCTCAGTTTGCGAATGGGACGAAGCATTACCGAGGCCGACCGGCTATCCGTGTCCTACAACATTCGGATGCAGAATTCCGAGACTGCACAGCTATTCGGGTACCGCGACACGACCGACAATCGCTCGCAGAGCGCCAGTCTCGCTTGGACGCGTAACATCAAGGTGAATGTGATCAACAACGTGCGGCTGAGCTTCTCGCGGAACCGAATCGACTCGCTTCCGTTCTTTGCCTTCGGAATCGATGTCGCCGGCGAACTCGGGATCGAGGGAACATCCGATGCCCCTATCAATTACGGACCGCCGAACCTGACGTTCACGAACTTCGGCAATCTGACAGATGGCAGCCCGCTCCAGCGCCGAAATCAGACCTTCGGAATCCGCGAGGGCGTGACTTGGGTGAAGGGCAATCACAACCTGTCGATTGGCGGCGACTACCGCTGGATGCAGATTAATACGGTCAGCGAACAGAACGCACGCGGTAGCTTCAGCTTCAGCGGCCTGGCGACCAGTGCGTTCGACGGCCAGGGTCTGCCCTTGGCGAACACGGGGTTCGATTTCGCCGACTTCGTTCTTGGGCGGCCGCAGTCGAGCTCGATTCGCTTCGGCAATCCCGATACGTATTTCCGCGCTCCGGCCTCCAGCCTCTACGTGCAGGATGACTGGCGCGTAGGCGCGAACTTCACGGTCAACGTCGGGCTGCGTTATGAGTTCCTTCGTCCGTTTGTGGAGAAGTACGATCGCATCGCCAACCTGGATGTCGCACCGGGCTTCACGGGCGTTGACCCGGTGTTGCCGGGCGGTAGCGGGGCCTTCAGCGGAGCATTCCCGCGGGCGTTGCTCCAGTCGGACCGCAATAACATCGCGCCGCGCTTGGGCATTGCCTGGAAGCCCTTCCCACAACGCTCAACGCTGGTGCGAGCGGGCTACGGTTGGTACTACAACGGCTCGGTCTACAACAACGCGGCGAGCCGATTGGGGCAACAGCCGCCGTTCGCGACTACAGGGACGCTGACCACATCACTGGAGCAAATTCTAACCGTCCAGAACGGCTTTTCGGCGCTGCCGGATCAAGACATTACGAACACCTTCGCCGTGGACCGCAACTACCTGGTCGGCTACGCGCAAACGTGGAACTTGGCCGTGCAGCAGGACCTGCCGGGCTCGATGGTGCTGGAGGTCGGTTATCTCGGGACGAAAGGTACGCGGCTCGATATTCAGCGCTCCCCGAACCAAGCGCCTCCGGGCTCGCCGCTCACGGCGGAAGAACGTCGCATGATCGGCAATGCCGTAGGGTTCACGTTCGACAGCGCCGAGGGTAACTCGATCTACCACGCCGGACAGGTGCGGCTGAACCGGCGCTTTCGGCGCGGCATCGGCGTCAACGCGCTTTATACCTATGCGAAATCAATCGACAACGTTTCGACCTTTGGCGGCTGGGCGGCCGTCGTGGCGCTCTATGACCGCAATTTGAGCCTGGAGCGCGGACTGTCGAGCTTCGACCAGCGGCACGCTTTCACGGTGTCATATGTGCTTGAGTCTCCAGTGGGTTCGTCGGGCAGTCCGTCTAAGAATCTGTTCGAGGTGATCTTTCGGGATTGGAACTTTACCGGCGACCTGACCGCGAACTCGGGAACGCCGTTCACGGCGGGTGTGCTTGGCAATCAGGCGAATACCGGCGGCAGCGGCGTCGTCGGCTCAGGCCGCGCGGACGCGACCGGTTTGCCCGTCGATAGCGGTAGCGGCTTTTTCAATCCTTTGGCGTTTACGACTCCGCCCCCTGACCGATTCGGCAATGCGGCTCGCAACACGATTCCCGGCCCGGGGCTGTTCGCGCTCAACTTCGGTATCGGGCGCTCCTTCCGTTTGGGTGAAGACCGCCGGACGATGCAGTTCCGCGTTGAGAGCGCCAACGTGACGAACAACGTCAGCTTCACCGGTCTGGCGACGACGGTCAACGCATCGAACTTCGGTTTGGCGACCAACACGGTGGCGATGCGTACCATGCGCACCAGTCTGCGGTTCAGGTTCTAACCATGCGAGTTCTCTGCTTGTGTTTAATAGGCGTCTTGGCTCTTTCCGGGCAGGAACCGGATGGGTCCGTCAAGTTTTCTGTATCGACGAATCTCGTCATCGTGAACGTAGGTGTTCGCCACAAGGACGGCCGTGCGGTTGCAGATCTCAAAGCGGAGGACTTCGAGATTGTCGAAGACGGCGACCGGCAAGAGGTTTCGGTATTCGAGTTCCAGCAACTGGAGCCTGCGGCGGAGGCCGAGCCGCTCACATTTACACAGAGAGAGACGGCTGAGCTTGAAGCGAAAGCGGAGAGGGAGCGGGACATCACGCCGTCCGCGCCGGGGGAAGTACGGTATCGCGACAAGCGGCTGCTCGTGCTCTACTTCGATTTCTCGTCGATGCCTCCGGCGGATCAGATCCGTGCGCAGAGAGCCGCCGACCGGTTCCTCGATGATCAAATGTCACCGTCGGACCTTGTCGCCGTGATGGCGTTTTCGAGTCGCCTGCAAGTCCTCCAAGACTTTACAGACAACCGCGAGCTGTTGCGTGACGTGGTCGCGAGCTTCCGCATCGGCGAAGCCGGCGAACTGGCTGTTGAAGCGGAAACCGGCGAAGATGCGGCGGTTGACGACGGCGCAGCCTTCGTTGCGGACGAGACCGAGTTCAACATTTTCAATGCCGACCGAAAGCTGAGCGGGTTGCAATCCGCGACCAAGATGCTCAGTTCTCTCCCTGAGAAAAAGGCGCTTGTCTACTTTTCGAGCGGCGTCAGCCGGACCGGTGTCGAGAACAATTCACAGTTGCGCTCGACGATCAATACCGCCGTTCGGTCTAACGTGTCGTTCTATCCGATCGACACGCGCGGGCTGGTGGCCGAAGCCCCGTTGGGTGATGCCACGACAGGCTCGCAGCGCGGCACGCGCGCCTATTCCGGGCAAGGCCAGCGACAGCGGCGCCAGCGATTCAACGACTCGCAAGACACCCTGTTCACGCTCGCCGGCGACACGGGCGGCAAGGTATTCCTCAACAACAACAATCTGGCGCTCGGCATCGCGCAGGCGCAGCAGGAGATTTCGAGCTACTACATCCTCGGCTACTACAGTACAAACGAGAAAACCGACGGACGCTTCCGGCGCGTGAAGATCCGCGTCAAGTCGATGCCCAAAGCGAAGCTTGACTATCGCTCCGGCTACTTCGGATCAAAGGATTTTCGGCGGTTCTCGCAAGCCGACAAAGAACGACAACTTGAGGAAGCGCTGCTGCTAGGCGATCCGGTGACGGATCTCAGGCTGGTGCTTGAGGTGAACTATTTCCGCATGGGCCGCGACCGCTACTTCGTGCCCGTAGCGGTCAAGATTCCGGGCTCTGAGTTGGAGATGGCCCGCAAAGGCGGCCGCGAGCAGACACGCCTCGACTTCATCGGACAAGTGCGCGACAGTCGCGGAATGATGATGGCCAATCTGCGCGACCACATCGAAGTGAAGTTGCAGGGTGAGAAGTCCGAAGAGCTGCTGTCACGGAACCTGCAATACGACACGGGCTTCACACTCGCGCCCGGCGAGTACACGCTGAAGTTCCTGGCACGGGAGAACGAGACCGGCAAGATGGGAACGTTTGAGACGAGATTCGGGGTTCCCGATCTGGGCGAGGAAAAATCCTACACGCGGGTCAGCTCAGTCGTGTGGTCGAACCAGCGGGAACTTCTCGATGACGCGGTCGGCACGGCGGAGCGGAACAAGAAGGCGATGGCCACGCATCCACTGGTGCAGGAAGGCCGCAAGCTGATCCCGAGCATCACGCGGGTGTTTCGCAAGGATCAGTCGATGTATGTCTACTTCGAGGTGTATGACCCCGGTTCGGAAGGACGCCGATCAGCGGCCACCTCGCTCTCGGCGGGCGTGGCTCTCTACCGCGACGGCGTGAAGATATTTGAGTCGGAGCCGCTGCGCGTTTCCGAGAAGTTGGAAGAGAAGCGCGTGGCCGCGCCGGTCGAGTTTCAGATTCCGCTGAAAGACCTCGCGCCTGGCGACTACATCTGTCAGGTCAGCGTGATTGACGAGATTGACCGCAAGTTCGCCTTCCGGCGCGCGCCGATTGTGTTGCTGCCCTGAATAGGGCCTACTCCCTACCTTGGTACGAAAGGTCAAGGAGGTTCCCGCGAATGCCTACACACGGCATGCCGTGCCCCTACGTTTTCAGCCAGCGGTCAAACCACTCGAACACCTCTTCTTGCATTTCCAGATCGAACTTGTGCGGCCCGGGGTAGAAGCTCCCGCGATAGCGTTCCGCCGCCTCGGCCTTGCCGTACACATCCTTCAAAATCCGGTCGGCTCGCTCCATCTCTGGCATGGTGAAAAGCTGGTCCTCACGATTGTTCAACACAAGTCGCCAACAATTCCCGCCGCCCAGTTGCCGTAAGCCCCCAGCATGTTCTGTGGCATGTCTCAAAATCCTCCCGACCCAACAGGATACGACGCTGGAATTGACCACGGTGGAACGCTCACTGCCCATGCTGTAATCTTGCGGGATGGCTGTGGCGCGCTACATCGAGGACCGGGTTTGAGACGAATCGCTCGCCGGCTCAACCAGACCTTCGGCGCACAAATCCTCAGTTTCCTTGAGCCACTTGTCGTGCTCGCCGCCCGTTGCTGGCGGACGCTCCTCTTTAGAACTACCGTGATTGGCGTCACCGGAAGCGTCGGTAAGACGACCGCGAAGGAATCGATCGCCGGCATCCTCTCCACCCACGGCCACACCTTCCGGAGCTATCGCAATCAGAACGGCGGCTTGAGCGTCGCCCTCAACCTCCTACGGATCAGGCCCTGGCACCGTTTCGCCGTCCTCGAGATTGCCACCACCCGAACCGGTGAGATGCTCCGGTCTGTGCGGATGGCCCAGCCCGATATCCGCGTCGTCCTCAACGTGAAGCACACGCACACCGACTGCTTCCCAACTCTCGACGACATCGCACGAGAAAAGGGCCAATTCCTCACCGGCATCGGGAGCAATCAGGTCGCCGTCCTCAACGCCGACGACTTCAACGTGGCGAAGATGTCGCAAGGCAAGCCAAGCCGGGTGATTACATTCGGGACGACGTCCGCCGCTGATTTGCAAGCTTCGTCACTCTCATCCATTTGGCCCGGCCGACTTCGCTTCGAGGTTCGCCACGGAAATGAATCGGTCAGCGTCGAAACCCAGCTTGTCGGCGAACACTGGTTGCTCTCGGCGCTCGCTGCTATTGCTGCCGCCATCGAGTGCGGAATAAGTCTCAGCAGCGCCGCCGAGGCCTTCCGCACGGTCGAGCCGTTTCCCGCGCGCATGCAGCCCGTTCAAGTTCCATCGGGAGCCATCTTCCTGAGGGACGCCTATCTCAGCAGCCTCGACACACTCGGCCCAGCGCTCAAGGTGCTTGCGGACGCAACTGCCCGTCGCAAGATCGTCGTAATGTCCGATCTGATGGACGCCCCGCATACCTCGACTCGCGAGCGCCAAAGGCAGATGGGACGTGACTGCGCTCAAATCGCCGATCTGCTCGTCTTCGTCAGCGCCGCCACTGAGCACGCCCCGGCCGCGGCCCTCGATGTAGGTATGGATACGGACCGAGTTCATTCGTTCAGACCGTCAACACGCCGCGGACTATCTAAAGAGTGAACTGCGCGCCGGTGACCTGGTCCTGCTCAAGGGAGATACCCGCGATCATCTCGCCAGGCTGTTCTTCGAGCAACTCGGGAGGGTTGCGTGCTGGAAGGATATCTGCCGCAAGAACATGCTCTGCGATATCTGCTGGGAACTCGGACTCCCACCAAACGACATGGGCAAAGGTGTCATCGTCCGGGCTCCTGCTCCCTAGCCCCAACGGTCGCCTCCGCTTTGCATCCTGTCACCGTTGTGATCGAGGTCGTAAGCCGCGACCTGTTCCTGGTCTTCACTCTGCTGGTCGGCCAGGTGTTATACGAAAATTGGAACGCCCTCTTCCATGCGGCGTTGCGTGACGCACGACGTTGCGCCGTGCTCAGTGGTGGTGTTCGCCCGCCATCGCGTACGACTCCGAGCAAATGCTCTCGGCATGCTCACACTCAACGTGTTCAAACTGAATCGTCGTATGGCGAATCGAAAAGCGGTCCGCGAGCAGCGCGTTCATGCGGTGCAGAATGCGGTCGCTGGCCGAGGGTGGAATGTCTTCGATCACCGCATGGCAACTCAGTGCATGTGAGTTTGACGAAAGACTCCATATGTGCACATCGTGAACATCGATCACTCCTTCAATTGTCCGCAATGCACAGCAGACTTCATCTCTCTTCATGCCACGCGGCAGGCCTTCCAGCAGAATGTGCATCGACTCGATGATGATGTCCCAACCGCTCCACAGAATCAGTACGCCGATCACGACCGATAGCAGCGGATCGATCCAAAGAGCCCCCGTCAGCGCGATGGCGATCGAGCCAATGATGATGCCGACCGATGACAACGCGTCCCCCAGCATGTGCATGAACGCCCCGCGGATATTGATATCGTGACGACTCTCCGCATGCAGTGCCCACATCACGATCACGTTCACCACCAGCCCAGCGCCAGCGACGACGAGCATGATGTTCTGGTTCACGACGCGCGGCGCCTGGAAGCGCTCGTAGCTTTCGTAGAAAATCCACAGGGCTAGAACCACCAGTGCCAGCGCGTTCACAAACGCCGACAACACGCCCGCGCGGTGATACCCGAACGTCTTCGTCTCGCTGGGCGGCTTGCCTTGCAGATAGAACGCGAACCACGCCAGTCCCAGGGCCAGGGCATCGGTGAAGTTGTGCCCTGCGTCGGAAAGCAGCGCCAGGCTTTGCGCCTGGATGCCCGCCACGAACTCGACCACGATGAACGCAGTCGTCACCCACAGCGAGAGCTGCAGTTTGCGTCCCGTGGCGTGAGCGTGCGTATGCATCCGTGGCGATTGACCGTCCGCCTTTACTGTACGGCGGTTCGCGAAACCCGGTCAACTTTAGCCGAACCATCCCCGGCGTCGAACAGCCTGCGACCCGCCACTCAGAGCCGCAGCCGTGAGGCTGCGTTGACTACCTACGACCCTTCCGCTTCCGCCCTTTGGGAGCCGAATCCGTTCGCTTCACCGGTTCAGCCTCGGCGGATTTGGTCGCCGCGCTCCGTTCGGCCCACTCACCGTAAACCAACACCGGAGCCATCAACGCCAGCGGCGCGATCTGCGCGAGGATACGTCCCGCTGAAGTTCCTAGCCACCACTGGATTTCATTCCGTCCCGTCGCGTAAGCCAATAGCGCACCCGCGATTTGCCAAATCGCCAACCCCGGCAGAATCCAGAACAGAAGCCGCGCACGGAGGACCAGAGCGCCGACGATGCTTGCCAGCAACAACAGAAACGTCAAGTTGTAGAGTTGCGTATCGAATCCCATCGAAAGCAACCGCCGCAAGGCTATCCCGAACAGCCCTCCTTCGAAGTCGACTAAGGGGGTGAACCCCGCCGCCTCGATCCCATGGCTGCCGCGCACGAGTGCCCACGGCCCGAGGACCAGCCCCGGTATGGCCAGCCAGCACCAGTTGAGTGCGGGCCGCTCTGTGCGAACTCGAAACAGTTGAAAAGCCACCAGCACCAAGACCGCCGCCAAGAAGAACTGGCCTTCATTCTTCGTCCACGCCGCCGCCGTCGCCGCGAGACACGCACCCGCCAGATTCACCACGCCGCCCTCGCGATACCACTCGTAGACAAACCCCGCTGCCGCCACAAAGTAGAGCGACAACGCTGTGCCCGCGTATCCCGCCAGCTCGAACCCCAGATGATCGACCATCGGGATGCCCGCCAACATCGCCGTGAACGCCAGTGCTGGAACCGGCGGCGTCCATCGGCGCACGAAGTGATGAAACACTCCCAGCAGCGCGAGCAAGAAGCACGGCGAGATCACCTTCGCAGCTCCGTCCGCCACGTCGCCTTCGATCACATAGAGGAATGCCGCGTACAGCGGAACAAGCAACGGGTACCCCGGCTGCCCAACGAATTCCTCATGCCGAGCGAGGTAGCCGCTCATCGTGCCGTCAACGTAGAATGCCTTTGCCTTCAACATCCAGATTGCCCATGCATCCCACGAAGTGAGTGGCGTTGCCCGCTCGAACGGCATCCAAACCAACACCGGAATCAGCACAACCGCTACGAGCAACAGCGAAATCAGTCCGGGCATGCGCACCCGCCAAGGCCAAACCGGATCCAGCAGAGCCGCGCCGTTACGGTATCCCCTCCAACCGGCGAGCACGATCCACGGCAGAAACACTGTCACCCGTCCCCAATCGACCCCGGTCAAGTCGAGCACGAACATCTCAATCGAGATCGCCGCCGCCCCCGCCGCAAATGCGAATGACAGCTTCGCCGCCAAGCCCCACTCGTAGTCCCGGGGCAGCAGCAGCCAGCCGGCCACGCAGGTCAACAGCAGCCCGAGATAGATCACTCGGCTTCCCCATCTTCCAGCCGATACACTTGCGCCAACTCGCCGCGATGCACCTGCTCAAGCGTCTCGAGCCACGCGTCGAGCTCACCTTGATCCCATCGGCCTTGGAAAGGAGAACCCCGCAGGTTCCCGGCCGTATCCCGGAAGACCGCGAGGTGTCCACACCCTTCCGTCCGCGCCCGCGAACGCGGGAACAGCCGCACCCGCCGAGGGTAAAGAAGGTACGCCAGACGGCCGCGATAGTACTCAGCCGCGTCGGCTCCCACGTAAGCCAGGACGGTTACACAGCCATCCTCGGGAACCCCCGCCGCGACATCGCGCGCCACCTGTACGGCCACCGGGTCAGCTCGAAGATCCCGCTCCTCAGCCGACAGTCCCGAGAACGTTTCCCAAGCCTCGGCGGACCGCCCGAGTTGCGTACTCAGAATAGGCGCGGCCAACACCATCCACACAACAAAGACGGCGGCCAAAGTGATTTCAGGAGCGCGGCGCAAGCGTCGATCATAGCACCGTCCCGGCCGGCAGAAAGTAGGGACAGGGCATGCCATGCCCCCGGCCCCAAGGGGGCCGAAACTATGGCAAAGGTCGGTGACAGATACGGCACTCCGAGCGGCGCCGAGCATTCAGGTTGCCGCAACCCGCGCACTTGAAATACGCGTTCTTGACGTAGAGCTGCGTCGCGAACCATCCCGACCCAAGGATGAACGCAACCAGCGCCACATTCAGTAACAGATCTGTCACAGAACTCCATCCTATTCCATCTACGGCGAATCCAGAAGGGAAGGAGGCGCGGGTGTCAACCTGCGCGCCCGCGTGCGGAGCACGCGGCAACCCACCGTTTGACGTACGCACACGGCGTGACTTACTCTGAATCTCTAGTAAATCGATAGAGATTCCATGGACATCTCCGTCAAGGGTGAATACGCATTGAGGGCCGTCTTTGAGCTCTGCTCACGGGGCGGTGGCGATCCCATCAAGATCGCCGACATTGCGGCCAAGCAAGGCATCCCGCAGAAATTTCTTGAGCTGATCCTGTCGCAGCTCAAGCAGGGCGGTTTCCTGAACTCGCGGCGCGGCGCCAGCGGCGGCTATTCGTTGGCCAAGGCGCCCGAAAGCATCACCGTGGGGGACATTATTCGTCACATCGAAGGGCCTATCGGGGTCGCGCGACGTGGCGACGACAACCCGCGGCCGGCCGATTCGCCGTTCGAGGATCTGTGGCACGAAGTCGACACGACGCTGTCGAGCATCATCGACCGCACCACTTTCGCCGACTTGCTCGCCCGCTGGAAAGAAAAACGCACACGCCAGGCCGTGAGCTGGCAGATTTAGAAACCTGGTAAGAGGACACACCGGTGGGCCGCATATTCGACGACAATTCACTCAGCATCGGCCGGACGCCGCTCGTCAAGGTGAACCGTATCACCGACGGAGCGCCGGCCACCGTCCTCGCCAAGATCGAAGGACGCAACCCGGCCTACTCCGTCAAGTGCCGTATCGGGGCGTCAATGATCTGGGACGCCGAGCAGCGCGGTGTTCTCAAGCCCGGGGTCGAGCTCGTTGAACCCACCAGCGGTAACACCGGCATAGCACTCGCCTTCGTAGCCGCCGCGCGCGGCTATCCGCTGACGCTCGTGATGCCCGAAATCATGAGCCTCGAGCGGCAGCAGGTCTTGCGCATGTTCGGCGCCAAGCTCGAACTCACATCCGACGAGGTCGGCATGCAGGGAGCGGTCGCGCGGGCCGAGCAAATGGTCGCCACTGAGCCCGGCCGCTACGTCCTGCTGCAGCAGTTCAGGAACCCGGCGAACCCGTTGATCCATTTCCGGACGACCGGTCCCGAAATATGGGACGACACCGACGGCGCGGTCGACGTGCTCGTCGCGGGCATCGGCACCGGCGGGACGATCACCGGAATCGCACGCTACATCAAACAGCACCTCAAGAAGCCGCTCATGACTATCGGCGTCGAGCCTGCTTCCAGCCCGGTCATCTCGCAGAAACTCGCCGGCAAGCCCATTCAGCCGGGCTTCCATCGCATTCAAGGGATCGGCGCGGGCTTCATCCCCGATGTCGTCGACCTCTCGCTCATCGATCGTATCGAACTGGCCGACAACGACGAGGCCATCGAATACGCCCGCCGCCTGGCGCGCGAAGAGGGCCTGCTATCGGGGATCTCCTGCGGCGCGGCGATGTCCGTCGCCTGCCGCATCGCCAAGCAGCCGGAGTTCGAAGGCAAGACCATCGTGACCATCCTTCCCGACGCCGGCGAACGCTACCTCAGTAGCACTCTGTTCGAAGGAATCTAGCCGGTGTAGGATGCTGCGATTCTTGGGAGAAGGAATGGGCTCTTCGTCGGGCTCGTTCAGTCTCGCCAGTCCGCCACGAAGATATTAAACTCATACCGCCCGGTAGCCTTCCAGTCCGAAGTAAATACCAGCTTCTTCCCATCCGGCGAGAACTCGGCGAACGAAGTAAACCCGCCAAAGTCCGTCACCTGCTGCAGGTTCGACCCATCCGCATCCATGATGAATAGCTCGAAATGGCGGCTATCACAATCATGTTTATTCGATGAAAAGATGATCTGCTTGCCATCGGGCGTGAACTGAGGGGCAAAGCTGGCGCAACCGAAGTCCGTAATGCGCTTCGCGTCACTGCCGTCGGCGTTAGCAACGAATATCTCCATCTTCATCGGTGTGGTTAGGTCTCGTGCGAGTAGGTCCTTATACTTATGGACGTTCTCCCCGCCGCTGGGGTGATGTGCCCGCCAAACCATCTTCTTCCCGTCCGGTGAGAAGAAAGCGCCGCCGTCGTAGCCCAGGCTCTCGGTGAGCTGCCGCTTATCGCTGCCGTCCGGGGCCATCGACCACAGATCCAGGTCGCCCGAAGCCTTCGAGGTGTAGACGACCCGCTTCGCCCTCCAGTTGACCGTCCCCTCGGCGTCATAGCCGTCGGCCGATGTCAGCTTGCGGAGATTCGTCCCGTCCCGGTCGACGACGAAGATGTCATAGCTCGGGTATACAGCCCAAACATAGCCCTGCGAGCGGTCCGGACGCGGAGGGCAAGCGTCGCCGGCCTCGTGCGTCGAGCCGAACAGGATCTCGTCGCCGTCGGGAAGAAAGTAGCCGCACGTCGTTGCGCCCTTGCCGGTCGAAACCATGCGGACATCGCTGCCGTCCACCTTCATGACGTAGATCTGGTCGCATTGATAATCGTCGCGGGTCGACTGGAAGACCAGTTCCGTGCCGTCGGGCGACCAGTAGGCCTCAGCGTTCTGGCCACCTGAGGTGAGTTGCCGAATATCGGCGAGATAGCGCTCACTCTGAGCGGGCAACAAAGAGCACACGAACAGGAACATCCAGAGGCTGCGAAGCAAAGGTAAAGTCATGGTTTAGGATCTCGATTATATCCCATTGATGACAAAGCTTATCGCGTCAATACATGGTCTACATATCGTGCTTGATTTGCAAGGATACCCAACATATTGCGCTATGGGGCCTTTACAAGAGGCCCGACTAGGGGTAGGATAATCAGGCGGGACGACCTTGTAGCCGCCCGTTTCCAGCCCCGTGACATCCCCTCGAACTGGGGGAAGGTCCTGGTCTGGCGCAGTCAGTCAGGGTTGTTCCAGGCCTGAAAGGTGCCGTAGCTTGCTCAAGCTGAAAAAACTCGAGTTGGTTGGGTTCAAGTCGTTCTGTGATCGCCAGGAACTCCCCTTCAACGGTGGCGGTGTCTCCGCCGTCGTCGGTCCCAACGGTTGTGGCAAGTCGAATATCAGCGACTCCATCAGTTGGGTGCTGGGTGAGCGCTCCGCGAAATCTTTACGCGGCTCGCGCATGCAAGACGTCATTTTCAACGGTTCGCAGGTCCGCAAGCCTTCAGGAATGGCTTCGGTCAGCCTAACGCTAATCGACCCGGAAGCCTATCTCAAGCCCAAGCCGTCATTGGTGACGAACGGCTCAACTGGAACGAATGGGACGACCGGCGCGGGTCACTCTCGGCCCGCCGAGTTCACCGTGACCCGCAAGCTGTTCCGCTCGGGAGAGAGCCAGTACCTGATCAACGGCAAACTCTGCCGCCTCCGCGACATCCAAGACATCTTTCGCGGCACCGGACTCGGCCCCGAGCACTACGCCATCATTGAGCAGGGCCGCATCGGCCAGATTCTCAGTTCACGCCCAACCGACCGCCGCTCGATCATCGAAGAGGCTGCCGGCATCACGAAGTTCAAGTCCCGCAAGCGACTCGCCGAATTCAAGCTCGAGAGCGCTAAGCAGAACCTGCACCGCGTCAACGACATCCTGCAGGAAGTCGTCCGGCAAGTGAACTCGCTCAAGCGGCAGGCCTCACGCGCCCGCCGTTACGAAGAGCTCAAGAAGCAGCGCGATGAGAACCTCTCGGTGTTTTTGGCCGCCCGCTACCATGACCTGAACCGCCGTGTCGAGCTCGGCAAGAAAGAGCTGGAAATCGCCGCCGAGCAGTACAAACAGCTCAACGCACGGGTCGAGGAATTCGAGGCCGCCCTGCGAACCAGCCGCGACGGCCAGCAGGCCGCCGAAGAGCAACTTGAGAAACAACGAGCCGAACTTTCCGGCCTTACGGTCGAGATCGAGCGGACACGGTCTCGCGTCGAACAGCAGGCGCGTACCGCCGAAGAGACCGGCCGGCGTATGGAGCAGGCCGCGGACGAGATCGTCCAACTCGACCAACGTCTCGGTGAATTTGAATCGCAACTCGGCGTCGAGCAGACCGCTCTTGAGCAGGTCGCGGGCCAGGCCCAGGAACTTCGCGGAAGGCTTGAGGAGAAGGGCGAAGAGCTTCGCAAGCAGCAATCGTTCCTGAGCGAAGCGGGGCAGCAGCAGGAAGAAAAACGCCGCCTCGTCCTCAATCTATTGGGCCGCACCGCGGCGCAGAAGAACGAGCTGGCCAAAATCGATGAGTTTCAGGCCGGCAATCAGAGGCAGATCGCCCGCGTTGGGGAAGAGAAGGCCGCGGCCGAGACCGAGCTAGCGCAGTTGCGCAAGCGGCGCGAAGAGATTCAGCAGACCATCGAGAACCGCCAAGCGGTGCTCGACGACTTGAGCCAACGGCGTGAGACCGTCCTTGCTGAGATCGCGGACCTCAAGACTCGTAGCGAAGAGCGGCGTGACGAAGCCGAACGGCTGCGTGACGAACTCTCCCGCTTGGGTGCTCGCCGCCAATCGCTCGATGAAATCCTCTCGCATCACGCTTACACGACCGAGACCGTCAAGAATCTTTTTGGCCTGATCGATAAGCAGCCCGTCGACAGCTTCCGGCCGATCGGCATTTTGGCGGACTACATTGACGTCGACCAGGAGTACGAGAAAGCGACGGAAGACTTCCTGCGCAATGAGTTGGAGTTTGTCGTCGTCAAGGACTGGTCCGAGGCCAGGATCGGACTCGGGCTGTTGCGGTCCGACTTGCACGGCTACGCCACGTTCCTCGTGCACCCGGAATTCCCCGTCCAGCCGGAGCCTCCGGCGCTTGGCCCCGAGACCGGCGTCATCGGCCGGCTCGCCGACCACATCCGCTTGACGAACGGCCTTTCCGGATCGGCGTCCACGCTGCTGCCGAATCTACGTTCCTGCTATCTGGTTGAGGACGACGAAGTCGCCAAACGCCTCGGCGTGCAGTACCCGGATCTGTTTTTCCTGCTGTCCGACGGCGCCTGCTACCACGGCTACACGGTCAGCAGCGGTAAGAAGTCGAGCGACGGTCCGTTGGCTCTCAAGCGTGAGCTGCGCGAGTTGAGTCCCCGCCTCGCCGAACTGGAACAGAAGCTTCAAACGACCACGGTCACCCTCGAAGAAGAGCAGCGTCAGCTTGCCGCCAAGACCGCCGAGTTGGAATCGATCCAGACCGGTTTGCAGAGCGCCGAGAAAGAGGTCCTTGCCGTAGAACACGAGATCCGGCAACTAGGGGGCCAGGTCGAACGTGCCGAGCGGACGCTATCCGTTGCGGATTCAGACCTGGAGCGTCTACGCCGCGAGCATGAGCAGGCGGAGGCCCGCCGCGCTGAGCACAACACGGCCATCGAAGAGAGCGAAAAGCAACGTGTCGAGGCCGAGTCGCTCCTTACCGAACTTGCCAGTCGCATGGAAGAAGCAAGCCAAGTTCGCGCCTGGCTCGCCGAAGAACAAACCGCGCTGCGCACCGAACTGGCCACGTTGGAAGAGCGGCACAAGGCGGCCGTCGCCGCGCTGGATCGCATCCGCACGCAGGCCCGCGAAGAAGGTCAGCGGCGGGAACGGATCGCACATCAAACCACGATCTGGACCGCCGAGCGCGAACGCCTGTTGGCGCAGAACCTGGAGCTAGGGACACGCATCGAGCAGGGGACGATTTGCAAGACGGAACTCGAAGCCGATACAGCGCAACGTACCGTAGCGATTCAGCAGAGCCGCGCGAAGGCGTCAAGCATTGAGACGGAACTGAAGCAGGGCCGCGAAGAACTCGAAACGGTTCGCGGACGCCGCTCTGCCGCCGAGTTGCGGCTCGTCGAGTTGAACTCCGACGTCAAGCATCAAGACGAAGCTTGCCAACGTGAGCTCAAGCGCCCGCTCGCTGAACTCGCGGCCGATTTCGAGGAGTGCCCGCCCGAAAAGCTGGCTGAAGTCGAAGACCTGCACAGCCAGGTCGAAACTAAAATCCAGAACCTCGGCCCTGTCAACGTACTCGCGCTCGAAGAGTTCGAAGAGGCCCGGCAGCGCCACGAGTTTCTCGATACCCAGCGGCAGGACCTGCTTGACTCGATCCGCGGCACCCAGAAGGCCATCGCCGAGATCGAAGTTGTCTCGCGTAAACAGTTCAATGAGGCGTTTGAGGAGATCAACGCCAACTTCCGGCAGATGTTCTCGACGTTGTTTGGCGGCGGTGTCGGCGAGATGCGCCTCATCGAGATGGAAGACACGGATGACTCAGGCATCGAGATGGTCGCCTCGCCTCCGGGCAAGCGCCTGCAGAATGTCGCGCTGCTTTCGGGCGGTGAGAAATCGCTAACGGCCATCGGCCTGCTGATGGCGATCTTCCAGTACAAGCCGAGCCCGTTCTGCATTCTCGACGAGGTCGACGCGACCCTCGACGACGCCAACATCATTCGCTTCCGCCGGCTCGTCCAGCAGATGGCCGGACAGACGCAGTTCATCCTCATTACCCACTCCAAAACGACGATGGAAGTCGCCCAGACTCTCTACGGCGTCACCATGCAGGAGCCGGGTATCTCAAAGATCGTCTCGGTCAAGATAGGGGACCACGACGAAGAGACGGCGGACGGTCCCCGCGAACCGGTCGCGGTCAGCGCTTAGTCGTAGCAGCGAACCGTAGCCCACCCGGTTCATCTCGCAGCGCTGTGTCCCTCAAAGGCCCCTCCTGGGCGAAGCTGGACGCGATTCGATTCTACGGGGTGCCGGTAGTCGGAGGCGACTGTGGGGCGCGCCTGACTGTCGGTTTGGACTTGGATCGCAAGGGCGGTGCGGCTCAGTGAATTCGGGCTCTATCCCTAATGGCCTTAAAAGCCTCAGCCTTCCTTGTACTCCCGAAAATTTGAAATCACGTCGGAGAACTATTTAGGAAGGTACTTCTCAAAGCTCTCCTGATCGACGAAAACGAAATCGTAGGTCACATCCGACTGCACCCGATTGATGTCCTCGCACCACTGCTTCAATCGCCCCATCTGCAGTGGCACGTCGAGGTCTTCTTGTCCTTTCGTTTCCACGATGACCACTCTTTGGTCATCTAGCTTGACGAGAAAATCCGGGCAGTAGTTCGAGATGTTCCCGTCGGCATTGACGTAGTCCAGCTTGAACCGGATCGCAAAGTAGTTCTTCGCGTACGACGCCACGTCCGGACAATTCTCCAGGAAGCTCGCAAACTCCAATTCCAGTCGGCCGTCACCGATGATCCGATTGAAAACGCTCTTCTTGGGGATGAGATACGGCTGGTCTTTCATTACGAAAGGCCGCGTCTGTCGTAGTTTGATGGTGTCCTTGATCTCTGCGTCGCCCTTATCCTGCACCGTCAGAGCGTTGATCGTCTTCTTGAAGGTTTCGATCAGCGTCTTGGTGGCTGCTAGCTCTGATAGGTTTCGCAATGTGTTGGGATGCTCAAGGTCAACGGTCTCGCCAAACAGGTCCGCTTCTACAAATGTCTTAATCTTGCCGTAGAGCACGTCATAGCCGCTAACCAGCCTCAATTCCTTCATGACGGTCTGGGCGAAGTATCCGATCACGCTGCGATAGTCGGCTACGCCGGCCGTATCGAGGATCGTTGTGTGCTTCACCTCGCCGGTAGTGATGTACTTGAACACGATCTCTCGCTGCTGCTCCTCGCTGAACTGGTGGTAAAGCACGCGCTGATACTCCATGGCGCTCGTGTCCAGGTCTCCTCGGCGAGTTTCTCGGCCGACCAGGCACTGGCTCCGGAACTCATCGCGGCCGGGTTCGGCACAGGCTTTGCCACGGAAATGGCTTCCGCGACCACGGTCCCTCTGCCGACTGAGCTTCTCGGGATTTCGGTCGAGGTCATCGACAGCCAGGGCGCCGCACGCCGGGCACAGTTGTTTTACGTGTCGCCCAGCCAGATCAACTATCTAATCCCGGCCACGACCGCCCTCGGCCAAGCGACCGTTCGCGTGACCACCGGCGCCGGGACCACGATCATCGGGACGATCCAGATTGATCCTGTGGCGCCAAGTCTCTACTCCGCCAACGCCTGTGGGAACGGTGTCGCCGCGGCATTTTACCTGCACGTGGCGGCTGGCGGCGAACGCATGGAGAGCCTGCTGTTCGACCCAGCAACCGCCGCGGCGGTGCTCGTGAGCCTCGGTCCTGAAGGCGATCAGGTTTTTCTGGTGCTCTTCGGCACGGGAATTCGCGGGTTCCAGATCGGCGTCACCGCGACGGTGGGCGGTGAGACCGTGCCGGTGTTGGCCGCGTCACCGCACAACGAGTTCGCAGGGCTCGATCAGATCAATATCGGCCCGCTCCCGAGGACAAGTCGCGGGCCGTGCCCGGGGCCCGCTCCGTGTCTTGTCAATTGCTCTGGGTCGCCGGCTCAGCGGTCCCAGGGGAATCGAAACGTCGGTTGATTTGCGAAACGCTTCATGCGGATGCGCAAACGTTGCCCCGCTCCAGGCGCTAGATGAACGGCGAACTGCGAGTCTCCCACTTCGATGACGTCCCCGCCGGCATCAACCGAAACGGCTTCGTGCTCGGCATAAGACCCGGTCTGAACGATGAGCTTGCGTGCGTTGACGACGTTGCTGTTAACCAGCGTCAGCGAGACCCCGTCGGCGTCAATGTGATCAACCAATGCGGCGACATCAGGAGGCATCCCCGGCCGCTGCCGTTCCGGGTCGAAGTAGCGCACCTGTGCGTGGAGAACGTTCCCGCCGCCTCCGGGGTAGGGCCCCCCAAGCATCTGATGGATGAGACTCGTGATGGCAACCGGGTCCTGCATCTCGCCCGATGACCGCGTGTCTTCGGTCTTCGTGTCCTTACGAACTCGATCGATGGTCTCACGGATCGACCGGCGGTCCGCCGCAATCGAATTCATCGGGAAGTCGGGATCCTTTCCTTGCAGGTATTCGATCCATGGCTCATCCGCGATACGCGGCAGGTCCGAATCCCGCATTGTCCACAAGTAGATGTCGGTCAGCTCCGGTAGAAACCAGAAGTTCACGTTTCCGTCGGGGCGTTCGCGCCGGGCCAGATAGGCATACCAGCCGTTGTCCCCATACTTGTGCGGGATCTTGACCTTCCCGTCAATCGTTTTGGCCTGCGCGTAGACCTTGTCGATGTGCGTGCGCAGGCTATCGATGTACTTCTGGTCTTGCGTCAGCATGTGCGCGATGCCGAAGCCGATCTTGAGGCCGCGCATGACCATGTTCTGTGAGGGATTGTCCGAGCCGTCTTCGGACTTCGGCCGGAAGTCCCAGCCGTAGACACCGCTCCACCACTTGCCGTCCCATTCGCCGCCGATCGAGCCGTCGAGGCCGATATTTGTCGGGAAGATGCCGCCATTCTGTTTCGCGCGTTCGACCCAGGCATCGGCGTATTCGATGATCCAGTCGCGGTACTTGTCTTCGCCGGTGAGCAGGTAGGCCGTCATGGCGAGATTCGTCGCCATCAGGTTCTGCGGATGGTCGCCGCTGAGGTTGACCGTATAGCCCATTTGCGTCCATCGCTCGGTGCGAGGCGGTCGGCCGGGGCGCGGGTCGTGCCGCGGACGCGGGTTGCCGCCCCAGTGGTATTCGGTCGCGGGCGTCAGCAACGGACCGCGGCTACCGTTGAACAGGCTACGAATGATCTTGAGCTTGGGATCGTAGTTCGGGGCGTCGGGATCTTCATTCATGTACAGGCCGGCGAAGCGCCGTGCACGGACTAGGTATTGCGGATCGTCCGGCCGCGCCAAGCCGTACCAATACCAGGGTGCCATACCTTCACCGGTGTGTTCCCAATCGAGCGATGGACAGAATTCCTTGTAGTACATGCCATCCTTCGCGACTTCGACAAGCGGTTCTTTGGCGTTTGTGAACTGCTGGAGATGGCCCTCCCAAATCCGCTTGTAGAGATCGAGAATCTCCGGTGGTCCGCCCAGGACGTAGAGCAGCGGCAGGTGGCGGTAGGTCTCCATCACGTCGTCGGGACCGTCGGCCGCACCCCAGTTCGGTGTGATGCGCGTCCAGCCGCGCTCGTCTACGTACTTGTCGGCCAGAACGAAGGCGGCTTCGGTGTTGGCGTCCAATAAAGCCCGTTGCGCCAGCACCCAAGCGGGCGCGTCCATCGGTTCATCGATCTCCACCAGCGGCGCGGCGGCGCAGACGAGGTTGAGGGACAGCGCGAGAAGTACGATCAGGATCTTCGTGAAGGGCCTCATGACGATATGATTCTAACGCGTTCATGGGGCACGAGCCTTGACCACTCAACCCGTCCTCATGTAGCGTTTAGAAGCAATAGTGAGAGGCTTACCCGTGAGGGTCACCGTGAAAACTTTCCTTTGTCTTGCACTGCTCTTAATGGTTGGCGCGCCGCCGGTTCAAGGACAGTGGCTCTCCGAAGAAGCCGCTCGACTGCACAAACAAGCCTTCATCTTCGACGCGCACGTCCACTTCATCAACCGCCAGCTCTATCTCGGTGGCGACATCGCGGACCGCCTTCCCGGACCAGTCAGCGAAATTGGCGTGGACCTGCCCAGCACGCAGGAGGGTGGGCTCGACGCGTTCTTCCTGAACCTCTACGTCGAACCCAACTACACAAAGCAGCATTTCGAGGTGAAGCAAACGTTGCGCCTCCTGGATCTGGCACAGCGGCAGATTCGCAAGAACAATGCCCGCATCGAGATCGCTCTGAACGGCCGGGACATTGACAGAATCCGTTCCGCAGGCAAGATTGCGGCCGTCCTCGATCTGGAAGGCGCCTTTGATTACGACGGAGATCTGGGCGTGCTCCGCGGCCTCTACGCACTCGGGTTGCGGTCAGTTCAGTTCGCTGACAACGCCCAGAGCAATGGGTATGCCGACGCGTCATGTTGCGCTTCGAAATGGAACGGGATCAATGATCGCGGCCGCGCTCTGCTACGCGAGATGAACCGACTTGGTATGGTCGTGAATCTGGCGCACGCTTCCGAGGCGACCTGGATGCAGGTGGTGGAGTTAAGCGACGACCCCGTTGTGGCGACCCATCAGGGTCTGCGAGCTTTCAATCCGCGCCATTCAGGCAACGCGAGTGACGAGATGGTCAAGGTCCTGGCGGCAAAGGGTGGAGTGCTGGCTGTGCACTTCAGCCCGAACACCTGGAGCCCCCGCTTCTTCGATTACAGCCGCAACAAGCCTCCCTCTCCCGATCCCGCGCCTCCGCTGTCGGCCCGACCTAGCTACGATGAGATCGTCAAGTACTATCGTCTCGCCTATCAGAAACCTGGCGAAGTGCCGCCGCCCGACGTTGTCGAGCCCATCTCGCGTTTCGTCGAGGTGGTTGACTATGCGGTCAAGTTAATCGGTGAGGACCACGTTGCTCTCGGTTCGGACTTCGGCGGTGGGCTCAATTCGCGTGCGAGCATGACGAACATTGGCGAGTACGGGCGAGTCACTGAGGCGCTAGTCGACAAGGGCTACACAGAAGAACGAATCCGCAAGATCCTGGGCGGCAATCTCCTGCGTGTGTTTCGGCGAGTCACGGGTGGCGGGGAACACTAGAGCCGCAGGCATGAGTGGCTTGATTGATCCGACCACCCAACGTTCACGTGTACAATCTCCACAGTGGGGGAGGAATCATGAAACCGAAGAAGCATGCATCAAACGCCGTTAGTCGGCGCGAGGTATTCCAGGCCGGATCATTCCTGGCGGCGGCGGGGCTGATGGCCCCAGAGACGGCAGCCGGCGCGGCGGCTGCGGCAGCTCGTCTGCCTCAGCGCGGCAAGGGACCGAATGTCTATGAGCGGGTCGGCGTCAAGCCCTTCATCAACCTCACCTCGACGCGGACGATCAACGGCGGCGCCACATTGCTGCCCGAGGTGTCCGACGCCATTCAAGAGGCGTCGTACTATCACGTCAACCTCGAAGAGTTGCTGCAAAAGGTCTCTCCGCGCATCGCGGAACTACTCGAAGTGCCCGGCGCGTTCATCGGCTCAGGCGCGGCGGGATGTCTGACGAGCGCCACGCTGGCCTGTATGTGCGGCGGCGATGTCGAAGCATTGCAGCAGGTCCCCAATACTGACGGGCTCAAGGATGAAGTGGTCGCGTTCCGGGAAACCAGCTCGATCTACGACCACGCCATCCGCATGACCGGCGCGAAGATGGTCAACGTCGCGACCGTCGACGATCTCAAGAAAGCCTTCGGGCCACAGACCTGCATGGCCTTCGCGGGCGCGGCGATTCAACTCGACGGCAGCCGCATCCCTCTCGAAGCTTTCGCCAAGGCGGCTCACGATCATGGCGTGCCGCTGCTAATCGACGCCGCCAACGAACTCCCGATGAAGCCCGATCCTCTGCTGTCACGCGGCGCGGACCTCGTCGTCTATAGCGGCGGCAAGAGCCTTAAGGGACCGCAGAGCGCCGGCCTGCTGCTCGGACGCAAAGACCTCACCGACATCGCCTTCTGGTCGAGCGCTCCCCATCACACGTTCGCGCGTCCGCTGAAGGTCAGCAAAGAGGAGATCATCGGCACGCTGGCGGCGGTCGAGTATCTGGTCACAAAGCGCAACTTGGACGAGGAGCACAACCAATACAAGTTCTGGTACCGCCACATTAGCGACCGCATCACCCAGGTGCAGGGGGTGAAGACGGAGATCTTCGATGCACCGCGCCCCGGCTACTATCCCGAGATGAAAGTCGAGTGGGACCAGGACAAGATCGGTTACGTTGCGCGGGAGATCGGCGAACTATTGCTCAACGGTGAACCGCGCATCATGAGCCCGGCGTATCCGAAGGAACTCGATCCGAAGATGGCCGACACGAATCACTTCCTCATCCGGCCCATGGCGATGTGGCCCGAGGATTACAAGGTCGTCGCCGAGCGGCTCTATGAAGTCCTCAAGAACGCACCCGGCAAGAAACCGCCGCGCCAACTCGCCGCTCCCGCCGGCAGTCTCGACGGCCACTGGAACGTTGATGTTGCCTACTCCGGCCGCACCGTGCGCCACACGATGTACCTGCAGAACAAGGGCAACACCATCACCGGACTCCACCGCGCCCGCCTCGCGAATGGCACGGTCAAGGGCGAGATTGATGGCGACAAGGTCGAGTTCGACAGCCGCGGCAAGTACGAAGCCGCCAACATGCGCTACTTCTTTGAAGGGACGCTCAGCGGCAACGAGATGAGCGGCGAACTTGGCCTCGGCGAGTACGGTCGGGCGACTTGGAAGGCTTGGCGGGCCTGAGCGTAGAGGCTCACTAAGATACCGCAGGTTCATGCCCGGATTTGTCCGGATTTCGGGCTGGTGCGGATTGGGTCTGTTCGATCCGTTTTGGGTGTCTGTCGGTGGAGAGTAGCAGGTTTTGTCACCTGGTGAAATTTTGAGGGCTGGGGTTCTGTCACCCCTGCGGGGTTCATTCAATTGTTTCGGTTTACCCACGGTGCCGCCTTTGGCTCCACCGCGGGCTACTTTCTGGCCACCCCTTCGGGGCTTGGGTTCGTTGGTTTCTTCGGGTTGTGTCGGGCTGGGGAGTTTCGGCCGACACGGATTGTCGGCCCTGCCAGGCGGGACGCCCGCGCAAACTGAGGCGGTGAGGCGGGTGTTGCCCTGGGGGAGGGGAAAGCCGCAGATGGCCGCGCCTGTGGGCGCGGCACCCATGGGTTCACACCCATGGCTCTGTTGCTTGGCTGTCCGCTGATTGAGTGTCAAGAATATCAACTGGCCGAACAAGAAAAAGAACGGAGGCGCCTCAGTTTGGCTCTGCTGGTTCGTCCTCAGTGGTTTCACCTCAACAGAGCCGAAGGTGAAAGTTGAGCGGTGGACCTTTGGCGCGATCTTGACACTTTGGGCGTACCGCCCCCGATACACCCTTGTCTTGATCGACGCTGCGAGTCGAGTCCGCGGGGGATCCCTCACGAGCGCATGGCAACTTGCTCAGTCCTGGCCAGGCACGGGCAAAGTCGTTACGGTGACCAATCCTTACCGACCTTGGTTTGAACCTATCATGCGACGTCAAGTTTTTTGGGCGGCTTGGGAGCTAAGTGGTTGATGGGATTGGGTTGAAGTGGTTGTGACTGGGGTTGTGGGGGGAAGGCGTTTCTCGCCAAGACGCTACGTACCGCAAAGCTCGCCAAGGGTTGAATTGGGTTCGAGTGGACGGTTCTGGGGCGGTGGGGCCTGAGAACGGAGGACCCGGTTCCCGTCTCGGTTGGAGTCGTGGGCTCGCGATTGGTTTCGAACACTTCGTTTTGGGGATTGGCGGCTGAAGCCGGTTGTTGGGTTGGTTCGGGCCGGTAAGCCCGTTGAAACGGGCTGGCGGTTGTGGGGCGGGTTTACCCGGCGCTGAAGCACCGGGCTACGACCCGCCTGCGGCGGGGTAAGCCGTGTGAACACGGCTTGAGATTCGGGCTGCGTGAAATCTGGCGTATCGTCGTCCCTCATTGGCCCTACGATAGAGCATGCCTCGTATTTGGCGGCTACTCGAGGCTCGTGTTACCTCACTAGTGGCAGGGCGCAGGGTCGCGGGCACGGCATGCCGTGCCCCTACATTTTCCAAGTGCGGTATGGCGGTCTTGTGGCCCGACGGGTCACGGTTTGCAGAGAGGTAGAATCGGATGATCGTTAGGAGCGCCAATGGCTGAGGAATGGTCGTCGTGGGCTCCCATCCTTCGCGTCAAGGACGCGCAGGTCAGCGCCAAGTTCTACCGTGAGGCCATGGGCTTTAGGGTGGACTGGGAGCATCGCTTTGCGGACGGGTTCCCGCTCTACATGCAGATTTCGAGGTCGCCGCTGGTCCTGCACGTGAGCGAGCACCAGGGCGGGGGGACGACGGCCGCGGAGTTTTTTGTGCGTGTCCCGATGTGGATGCCGTCTATAGGGCGATTGTGGATCAAGGGATCGAGACGGCTACGGAACCTAGCAATCAGGAGTATGGGATGCGCGACTTTTATGTGGTTGACCCCGACGGGCACCGGGTGACGCTGGGGACTCCGGCTGGATTTCCTACGGAGGCTCACCGCTCTCCGGAAGAGACTTCTGGTGAGTAGAGATGCTTCCTTTGGGAATCGCAATGGACCTGCTCGGGTTGGTCAACGCGGGCTCACGCCCGCGGCTCTGAGTGGCCCACTGGAGGCCCGAGACAAGCTATGTGCGGGGTTCGCGGTGGACTTCTACTTCTCGGGGGTCGACGCCTTCCAGGGCGGGTTCGGGGAGGCGGTTGGTCCAGTGGGCCCAGGCCCAGCCGAGGGCGGTGAGTGAGCTGCAGAAGCCCGCGACCGCGCCGATCGTCCGGGGGCTGACGAATTCCGATGCGACTCCGGCCGCCGTCAGTGACAGGATCATCATGGCCCAGGTCATCGATTCGATGGTTGAGAAGACACGTCCGCGAAACTCGTCGTTGATGTGGCGGAGAAGCTGTCCGAGATTCGAGATGACAAAGACCGCACTCGATGCCCGCGAGATGGCGATGAACACCAACGCCAGCCAGAACTCCTCCATCTGACTGAACAGGATGTAGGATATCCCGTGGATGATGTAGGCGATCACGACGACGGTCTTGTACTTCTCGAACGGGAGCTTGTTGACGAACGCGTACGTGATGGCCGCGCCAATGAGGAGCCCGACGCCGGCGCTGCTCCAGATGATGCCGATGCCCGCCGCGCCGCGGTTGAAGACCTGGTCCCCGAAGAGTCCAAAAAGGATCTGCGCCGCACCGCCGCCGGTCGCCCAGCCGACATGCCCCATCGCGATGGCAAGAAAGAGCGGCGTCCCCTTGAGATAGCGTAGGCCTTCCTTGTACTCGTGCCAGGGCCGCACCACATCGTTTTCGGTGAGCGCCGAGCGGTCGGGGCGGAAGTGGCCTTTCTTGAGCTGCAGCCGCGAGATCATCAGCGCCGAGAAGGCGAACGACAGCGCGTTCATCCCGAACGCCCACTCGTAACCCCAAGCGGCGACGCTGACCCCTCCGAGGAAGGTCCCGGCGGTGACGGCGAAGTAGCGCGTGGTCTGCGTGAGTGAGTTGGCCGTTTGCAGTTCGTCCTTCGTAGTGATGGTGGGCAGCATGGCGGTGCGTCCGCTGGTGAAGAAGGGCGCGGCGAACCACAGTAGGGCGCTCAGGGGATAGAGCAGCCAGGTATTCGCCGGGTCCACCGCGAAGATGAAACCGGCGGCGACGATCGCCCGCGTCGAATCGCTGACAAGCATGATTTTCTTGCGGTCCCAGCGGTCGAGCAATACGCCGGCGATGGGGCCGGCCATGATCATCGGAATGGCGCGGCAGATCATGACCGCGCTCACGGCGAGGCCGGAATGTGTGTTCTCGAGCGCCAGGGCGAACACGGCGATGGTGTTGAAATGGTCCCCGACTTCGCTGACCACCTGGCCGAGCCAGGTGTGGCGGTAGTTGTGGTTTTGGCGAAGGAGCTGAGGAAACGAGGCCATGTTGTAGGCGTTTCCCGGACGAGCTTGTGCAAGCTGGTCCGGTAGCGGTGGCCCCCGCGCGGCTCTGCCTTGAGGCAACACAGCCTCAGCGCCGATGAGTGTGGCGGGCGCGGTTTCTGTGGGTCGATCAGCGGGCAGCGACGGCGGGGATCAACTCTTAGGATGGCACATGGCGGTTTCAGCGGGTTCGCACCCAGATGGGCGAAGACCACGCCATTTCCTGATTCTTCTGCTGTACGCGCACGTAATAGTAGCTCTCGCCGGGCGTCACCTCGTTGTCGACGAACGTGAAGTTGACGGCCGCTTCGAGGTTCTGGCGCGTGTGGATGAAGGTGTTGTTCTTGATGATGTCGATCTGCTCGATGCGCGAGGTTCCGATGACGTTGATCCACAGCTTGAACACGCCGTCGACTTCGACGATGTCGCCTTGGAGGTATTCTTTGTCGCCGGTTTGCAGGCGGTAGTCGAGGATGATGTTGTCGGTCGCGCCGTAGGAGTGACGCTTGCGCATGGCGTCGAGTAGGCCGTCGCGGCTGAAGTCTTCGGCGATGGTGCAGGCGTAGGAGACGTGGGTCGAGATGTGGTCGGAGCTGGCCTGCACGCCGAGCTTATAGCCCTTGGCCCAGGCGTTCCAGACGTAGCCTGCCGGACGGAGGCCGCCCTGTTGGTTGTAGGGTTTCTCGGATGTGGCGGCGCGCGGAGCACCTTCGTATTCGGCTGAGACGCGATCGCCCTGATAGATCTCGACGAGCGGTTCGAGTTCGGGGTCGTTGTCGCGCCAGTCGGTCCCCATGCCGGTGGCGGAGGTATGCGAAATCGCGATCGCGTCGTACTTCCTTAGATATTCGTAAAGCTTCTCGGCGCCGACTTCGCCGCGGCGTTCCGCGCGTGGAATCGGCAGAGTGGGGATGCCGCGCTTACCAACGAGAATATTGCGGTGTCCGTTTGGGTAGCTGAGGCTACGCTCATAGGTATAGATCGGTGCGAAGGTTCCCGGGAGGTGGAACAGGTCGGCGATTTGCGGAAGAAGCCAGTTGATGTATTCGTTGTCCTGGCCACTGCCGGAGTTGTGTTCGCTGACGCCGAGGAAGTCGAGCGAGGCAGCGTCGAGCGCATAGCGGTAGGTTTCAAAAAGCGAACCGTCGTTGTAGCCGTCGTCGGAGAACTCGGTGTGGCGGTGGGTGTCGCCGCGATAGATGCGATAGGTCTTGCCGCCGGACTCGATGGTGTAGTCGCGAATCCGCTCGACGTCGAACTCTTCGTTGGGGTGCGCGGCATAGGTGTCGTAGCGGCGGTCTTTGTGTTCGACGAGGACGGGAGGCTTGGCGGCTCCGGCTGCCGCCGGGAGCTTCGCTGCATAGACGTCGGTGCGATCGAAGACGAACTGCTCGGCGTCACGATTGTCAGTGGGCCAGGCGGCGAACATCGCGCCGTCGCCTGCCTGGGAAACGCCCCAACGCATGTCCTGGCGTCCACGGCTGAATGGTAGATGCAGCGGCTCGGTCCAGGAGTCGCCGACGTAGGCGGTGCCGTAGATCTGCCAAGTAGCGCGATGGGCCGGAGTGAAGTCGGGCGTATCGCGGGCGCGCAGCAGGCGGTGACGGAAGAAGAGCCACATGCGGCCTTGGCCGTCGCGCTGTAGGGCGGGGAGGTCGTTGTAACCCTGGAGTTCGGCGGGCAGAGCCGTATTGATGTCGGTGGTGGGGTGTTGGAGACGTCCGCCGGAGTAGACGCCGACGCCGAACGAGCGCCATTGATAGAGCCGCGTGGCTTCTTTGTAGATGAGGAAGCCGGAGTCTTTGCCCCACTGGAAGCCGCTCTCGTTCCAGGCGGCCCAGACGCGGTCTTCGTTGTCGCAGGCCAGGGTGACGTGGGCTTCGAATTTCGGCGTATTGGCGAGCGCGATGGTTTCTCCCCAGGCGGTGCCTGACCAGCGGCGCATGACGACGTCATAGTTGGCTTGGTCGTAGGTGTCCCACGCGACGTAGACGGCGCCTGAGCTGTCTGCTGTGATGGCGGGCTTCCAGTCGTTGGCCGGGGATGTGGAAACCTTTTGCTCGGGAGACCAGGTTTCGCCGTCGTAGCCGCGGACGAAGATGTCGGACTTGCCGTTGCGGAAGCCTTGCCAAGCGAGCCACAGGTTTCCGTTGGCGTCGGTTGTGAGGGCGTGTTGGATATCGGGCTGTGGCGCGTTGGTCAATCGCTCGACGCTCGACCACCGGCTGCCGTCGCGGTAGCGGCCGTAGAGGTCGAAATTGCCGTCGACTTGCTCGGACCAGATGATCCACGGCCGGTTGTGTTTGTCGCGGCCCATCTTAACGAGGAATACGTCGCCAGGGTTGCCGCTGATGGTTTCGGGTGACTGCCAAGTTTCACCATCGAAGTGGCGGGCCTGGACGCGGTTGCTGCCGTCGCTGTAGGTGACCCATGCGGTCCACAGTTCGCCGTCATTGCCGGCGAGGACGGTCGGAAAATCGCTGTCGACCTGGTCGGATGAGAGGCGCTCGGCCGGCGCGACGAGATCGACGACGATGGCCCCAGCAAGAAGTCGCATGGGATGTCCGACTTGCAACTCTGTCGGCCAGACTTCGAAGTCGCCGTTGGCGGTCGTGAAGCGGACGCGCGTGCTAGAGGTGGTTCGCACGACGACGACGATTCCGGGAATGTCGAGGTACTCTTCGGTGCCGCGTGGATCTTCCCATTGGTAGACGCGGCGGGGGTAGTTGAGACCCTGGCGGGTGGCTAGGGTCCAGCCGGTCTTGCCGTCGATGCTCTCGCCGGGGCGCGGATTCCAGTTGTGCAGATTGATGACTTCGCCGCGATCGACGGAGAGTTTTCCATCCCATGAACGCGGTTCGGAGTCGGTGAATCCGAAGCGTACGCGGAAGGAACGGATTGAGTCGTCGGTGAGTGGGCTTGGCGTTTGTGCTGGGAGAGATGAGAGTCCGACCAGCAATGCGGCGGCGAGTAGCAGTCCGTTGGCTGCTTGAGTGAACTTGGGTTTACGTTTCGATTCCGCGGCTAGGGCCATCGTGGGGGAGATTGTATCAAGAGCGCGTCTTTGCTGAGGGCCGGCTGGGGGCGTACAATTTGCTTATGTCGATCCGTACGTTGGTCTTACTCGCGTGTTTCGCCTTGCTGCTGTCAACCGCTGGAGCGCAACCTACACCGGAGATTGGCTTCGAAACGGCTCATGTGGTGCAGGTGCCGAAGCGCCGCTATGGCTATCGGGGAATGCCGGGTGACATCGAGTTGCTGATGGACGGCCGGTTACTGCTGTCCTACACATCGTACGAACCGGAGGGCACAATCTGGGGCCGCCATTCCGAGGATCAAGGGAAGACCTGGGGCCCGGAGTTCGTGTTGTTCGCCAAGCCTACTGAGAGCGCGGGCGCTACTCTCGGGGCGCCGGGCTTTCTGCGGCTTGCCAACGGTGATTTGTTCGCGACCTATATCTACACGCCCGGCGCCGTGCCTCGCTATGCCCACAACTACTATCGGCGCTCGCGGGATGACGGCAAGACCTGGAGTGAACAGTTCAACTTCACTCCTTTCCCCGGATACAACCTTGTTCACAACGACAAGTTGATTCAACTTTCAAGCGGACGGATCATCGCTCCGCTCGAGATGGAGTTCCGCGAGGAGGGCGGCGATCACCGCGGCTATGTCAGCTACACGTTCTATTCCGACGACAACGGTTTGAGTTGGCACAAGAGCAAGAACATCGTGAGTGTGCTGCCGGTGGAGGCGCAGGAGCCACACGTCGTTGAACTCAAGGATGGCCGTTTGATGATGCTTTGCCGCACGTATAGCGGGTATGTGGTGCGGTCGTACTCGGACGACCAGGGCGAGTCATGGTCGTCCGGCGAGCACCTCAAGAATCTCTCGCTGCCGCCGAACTCTTCCGCGTTGAATGTGAAGCGCCTCCCGTCGACGGGGGACTTGCTGTTACTGCGCTGCTCGGATGGCGTGAATCGCTGGCGGACGCCGTTTGTCTCGGTGATCTCGAAGGATGAGGGTGCGACGTGGACGAATCAGCGAGTGATTGCGGGCAGCCGGGAGGATGATTACGGTTATCCGAGTTTGTTGTTCGTTGATGGTTTCGCGATTGTGAGTTATCACCGGCGCGACGGATTGCACGTGGCGCGGATTCCGGTTGATTGGTTTTATGAATAGGCCTGCGTAAAGACAAACTTCAGGTTTGAGATGGGCTGGGATCTCGCACCGCTCGTTGGTCTCGCAGCTCGGCTCGAAGGATGGTTGGCGGGTGGTGGTGGCTTCGAGACGCTTTTCCACCTAGTGCTGCAACCAACGTGGAGAGTCGGCTGCTCGTGCTATCATCTCTGCTTCTCTTTTCAGCCCTGCCCATGGAACACTCTTATCGCAGTAGCCGGCGCGAAGCGATCATCGCCGGCGTCATCACGGTTGTTGCCTGCATTTGGGTGGTTGGGACGTGCGCCGCGCTGAGCTATGGTCAGCCGGTGTATTCCATCGGCGGGGTGCCGAACTGGGCTCTTTGGGGCATTTTCGTTCCCTGGCTGGCCTGCCTCGTAACGAACATCTGGTATTCGCTCATCTACATTCGCGATGACGATGAGCCGGAGGAGCCACCGTCAGCGGGGGGCGCAGCGTAGTCGTCCATGTACGCCGCTAACACACAGGTCTGGTTCGCATTCGCACTGTATCTGGCCGCGACGTTTTACTTCGCCTATCTTGCTCATCGCAAGTCGTCGAAGACCGGCTTCATGGAGGACTTCTTCGTCGCGGGCCGCTCGATTGGTCCGTGGGTGCTGGGGCTGACATGGATCGCGACCGCCGCCAGCGGAGGCACGTTCATCGGTTCGCCGGCACTGGGACACACCTTCGGCTGGTCGGTGATGCTGTGGATCTGTTCGTACATGGTGGTCGCCACGACGGGGTTCGGCCTGTTCGGCAAGCGCGTCGCGGAACTGGGCCGGCGCACCGGCGCTCTCACGTTTCCGGACCTATTGCGAGACCGCTTCGAGAGTCAGGCGATCGGGACAGTGTCGGGCGTCACGATCATCATTTTGTACATCGCGTATCTGGTGGCGCAGTACGTCGCGGGAGCACGAGTGATCGAGGCGGTTCTGGGTGTCCCATACCACTGGGGCGTTGTGGGGTTCGCTCTGACGGTCAGCATCTATACGGCCTACGGTGGATTCCGCGCCGTCGCGTGGACGGATGCGTTCCAAGCCGTCGTGATGCTCATCGGTGTGTTGGTGACGGCGTTCTTAGCGATCCAGAAGTTGGGGGGATTGCAGGCGATCTACGACGGGCTCCAAGCGCAGTCGCCGGAGCTTCTGACGACTCCGGGACCGCAGGAGTTCCTGCCGGTTCCGACGGCAATCTCGTTCTTCTTCGTATGGGCTTTGGCAGGTCCGGCTCAGCCGTCGACCATTACGCGGTTTCTTGCCTGCCGGGATACGAAGGCGCTCAAACGCGCCTGCTTCCTAATCGGGATCTACATCGCGCTGCTCTATCCGTGCGTGATCGGGATCGGCATCATGGGCCGCCTGCTGGTGCCGGAGTTGGACGCACCGGATCATGCGACGGCAGCAACGATTCTGGCGGTCGTGCCACCGGTCATAGCGGGTTTTGTGTTGGCGGCCCCGATGGCGGCGATCATGTCGACGATCAGTTCGTTCTTGCTCGTCACCAGCAGCGCGCTGGTACGCGATCTTTACGAGCGCAATCTGCCCGAACCATTGAGTGAGAAGCGCGCGCGCGGCCTCACCACCTTGGCGACATTTGGGGTCGCGGGGCTTGCTTTGCTCTTCGCTCTTGATCCACCGGACTTCCTGCAATTCATCGTGGTGTTCGCGGGGACCGGACTGGCGGCGACGTTCTTCTTCCCGACATTGCTGGGGATCTACTGGCCGCGCATGAACAAGGCGGGCTGCCTGGCGGGCATCATTGGCGGCTTCGGTTCTTTTCTGTTGCAGTACGTAGCGTTTGGCACGAAAAGCTTCGGGGGCTTCGACCCGTTTGTGTGGTCGATGCTGGTTTCGCTGGTTGCGGTGGTCGTGATCAGTTTTGGGACGCCGCCGGGCAGTAAGAGCTTGCGCGAACGTTATTTTCCAACAAATCAATAAAAGTTGTACGCGAATGGTTGCTGGTTCGGGGCGCTGAGCACACAATGGGATGTGCGGTCTTCTCCGCTAGGGGAAGCACGGCGCCCGAGACCGGAGTGGAGTCGAAGGAAGAGTTTGAGCATGGCGAACACCGAGCAGCTTGGTTACCTCAAGAAGGACGTTGACGAGTGGAACACTTGGCGCGAGAAGAATCGCGAAGTCGCGCCGGATCTCGCCAGCGCGGATCTCGCCAGCGCCGACCTGCGCATGGCGAACCTGAACGCCACGATACTCACCAAGGCGAATCTCGTGATGGCGAACTTGTCAGGGGCGGACCTTCGCGACGCTAACCTTTCCGGGGCCAACCTCGTGGGGGCGCGCTTGATCGGTGTGGATCTGGAAGGCGCCGACCTGACCGGCGCGGATCTGCGGACGGCCGAAGACCTGACGGTCGAGCAGTTGAGCGAGACCCTGGGCAATGCCGATACTACCCTGCCTGAGGGCATGGGACGCCCGGAGAGCTGGTTAAGCTAACCCGCCTGGGTCTGTTCCCAAAAATCCTTTCGTAGAAACAATCGACTGCGCGATCGCCGCTGTCTCATCGTCTTCATTGACATGAGGCTTTTAGGGGAGAGGCGCCGCGCCGCAACCCAGGCCGCGGCCATCGTGCTGTGGCCGGTGCTGGTAGCGGTCGTTCCCGCGCCGGCGGACCAAGAGGCGTCGAATGTACCACACGTCGTTGTCAGCTCCTATGGGCGCTGCTACGCGAAGTCCGTGCCGCAGGCGTACTACGGCAGCGAAGGAACGACTCACGTTCTTCGCGTTGCGAAGGGGCAGGATGTCCCGTTGCACAGCTTCGATTGGTTTAGTCAGCGGATCCACATTGCCTGCAATGTCTCGGACAACAAGACGCCGACCGGCGTTTCCGTTGTGCGGTTCGGACCCTGGGCTCGGTGGCATGCGGCAAGTAGCGACCACCTGGCCCTCGGCTTCTATTTCAAGGGGGAACTGTTGACGGAGTACTCAACGCTCGACATTGCGGGCACCCCGGACAACGTGAGTCGCAGTGTTTCTCACTACACCGTGATTGAAGAGGTGCTGGGCTACGAACGGCAGGACGGGAATGGGTACGTGTTTCGGGTCACGACGAATGACGGCCGGACGCTGTCGTTCGATCCGGCGACGGGCGAGCTGAACAGCACGGAACCGAGTGCTCCGGACTGCTAGGGGACGCTACTGGATGTACCCCAACGACCTTAGTTCTTGGCGGACAGTCTCTTGTTCTTCAAGGCTCATGAACTGTCCCACGCGGTAACGTTGCGCCAATTCCGCGCTTTGCTCTTGATGCGTCTTGAGCATGACACGGAGTTCATCCCGGCGCTCTGTCGAGACCGCTGCTAGGTTGACCTGCTCTTCCGGGTCTTCGTTGAGATTGTAGAGTTCCTCTTTCGGGCGATCGACGAACTGGATGTACTTCCATCCTTGATGAACCACCGATACGCGCTCGTCGTAGTAAACGAGCTTCGAACTGAACGCACCGCGGTTGTCTTCGGGCTCGTCGGGCGATGTCCACAGAGGAACGAGCGATTCGGTGGAGAACTGTTCCGGTTCGAAGGCGATGCCGCACAGCTCGAGAACGGTGGGCATCACGCTCGCGTTTGGGACGCCGGCCCGGACCGTCGTGCGTTGCGGAGTCATCGATGCCGGTAACTTGACGAACAGCGGCGTGGAGATGAGTTCGTTGTAGAGGCTATGGCCGTGATCGACGTTCTCGTGATCCCAAAACTCCTCGCCGTGGTCGGTTGTGAAGATGATCAGCGCGTCGTCGTAGAGGTCCAGTGACTTGATCGTCCCGAGCAGGCGGCCGATGCGGTCGTCGACATAGCGCACCTCGCTTTGATAGAGTTCGCGCGCCCAGCCCTTTTGCCGCTTGTTGAACATCGTTTTTCCTGACTGCAGGTCCCATCGGCTGAAGTTCCAGCCTATAGCGTTGGAGGGTGCGCGCTCGGGGTTGAGGACGAATTCGCGGGGCGGCACGTAGGGCGAGTGGGGGTCCATGTAGTGCATCCAGAGGAAGAAGTCCTGCTCCTGATTGGCTAGCACCCATCTTTCCGCCATCGCCGTAATGGACTCGGTCATCTGTTGCCCGCCCATGATATCTTTGCCCACGATCATTGTGAGAGCCTCGCGTCCGAGGGAGCGCCCTGGTACGCCGAGCGGGAACTGGTATTCCTGAAAGCCGCGCTTGAGGACGCTCTGGAGCGACAGCAGCCCATTGGCGCCGAACCCGGCCGTCATGTAGCCCTCTTCGAGCAGCACGTCGGCGATGGTGGGCGGAAGCTGCGGGAAACCGGGGTCCCTGCGGTTGACCCCATGGACTTGCGGCGATAGGCCGGTCATGATCGAGGCGACCGACGGTGATGTCCAAGGCGCTGAGGTGTAGGCGCGCTCGAATCGCACCGAATCCCGTGCGAGGGCGTCGATGTTTTCACCGATGTCGCTCTCGGGTGAGTAGGCCTTGAGTACGTCGCGCCGCAGTGTGTCGACGGTAATCAGAATGATGCGCGGGATCTTGTGCGGCTCACTGAACGTCGAGGCGTGTTTGCGGATATCCGGCTCGGCCCACGAACGATACCCGGCGAGCACGATGAGAAGAAATGCCGCGACGCCGATCCCCCCAAGATGGCCGTGCCGCCGGCCTGCTTGCGTTGCCATCATGCCCGCCGTGAGGCCCATCAGCGCCAGCGCGACGAGATAGGCTGCCGTCGTGCCCCAACTGAGTCCTCCGGGCATCTCATACATCCGCAGCCAACAGAGCAACAACAGTTCGGTTGTTACCAAAGGAAGGGCTAGGGCAATGCTGTGGAGCCGCTCCTGCTTCTTGGCGTGTGCGTCTAGCAACCGTGTGGCACTATAGGCGAAAAACCCAACCGTTGCGCTCAGGGCCAACCACAGGGTCGCCCGGTAGGGGTTGCCGAACAGCGAGACGGTCACGGCGGGAATACCGATCGCCCGCAGAATGAGCATGGGCGTGATCAAACCTGCGACACCGATGGAGGCGGCGAATGCCGGCCGCCGCAGCAGCAGAATCGCCGGCCCGGCGGTCAGGAGCCATGCCCCGAAGTAGATGACCCACACAGCGGCCATCGAGCCGGCTGTGTGAAGTGCCACCGCAAGCAAACTTCTCATCCCGTTCGGCTTTTCGAACAGAATCACGCTGGACACGTCGAAAGCGGCAATCGATACGCCGAGGATGAGGCCGATCTGCAAAGCTGCCGGCAGACGGGAGAAGAACGGTTTCGCGGCCTCGGTCGGGGTGGGTTCAGACATCGAGATCAGATACTCCTGTGGTTCACCGCGCTTGGGCAGCCCTCGGGAAGAGGATGTTATCCCCTTAGGTTGGCGGGTTGTGAGCCGAATGGCAACTCAGATTTCGGCTAGAGCCGGGAGGCAATACCGAATGTTGTGGTGGGAGCGAAGAAGTTCATGAGCTGAATGTCACTCTTGAAGTGACAACATATGGCCCGCCAAGACACACACCTCTTAATAGTGGTGCTACAATAGAGGCAGTCAGAGAGCAGTTTTAGAACAGACGGCTGACAGAGGCTCAGCCGAGGTTCATTTGTTTCTCTTTCCTTCCCTTAAAAATCTAAGTTCGTAAAGGTTAGCAGGACCGGAGTGTTTTCTATGAGTACTTGGCTACTGAGAATAGGCATGCTCTTGTGGCTGCCAGGATTGATTGGACAGGCCGGGCTCGAGGTGTGTCCGCCGCCGAAGGCGCCCGAGGTCGAGATCGGCCAGGCGAGCTGGTATGGCGGCTTCCACGAAGGGCGGCTGACGGCGAACGGCGAGACCTTCCGGATGCGGAAGTTGACGGCTGCCCACAAGAGTTTGCCCATGGGCACGATTGTTCGGGTTACGAGTTTGCGGACGGGGCGGTCAGTCGTTGTTCGGATCAATGACCGCGGACCGTACATGGACCGGCGGGTGATTGATCTGAGTCGTGGCGCCGCGCAGGAGCTGGGTGTTGTGCGGCGGGGACTGGAGCCGGTCTTGCTCGAGCAGATTGCGACCAGCGCGGGCTAACTCTACCGGGTTTCGCAGGATCTCGTGTGGAAATCCAATCGGAGTTCGCTCCTGCTGCCTCGTATCGTCGTCACGGGCACAGCATGCTGTGCCCCCTACAATTCCGATCCCAAGAAGAGCTTGCTAGTTGGTGAGAGCCGAGCGGCGTGTGGGCGAAGGTTTCTCGGAGACGCCCTGTAGCTCTTCCAGTTGCGCCGCGGCATTCGGAGCGACGGTGCTGTTGGGAAATTGCTCGACGAGACTGCGAAGCTCGGAGCCGGCTTCATCCAAGTGATTGAGTTTCATCAGCGAGAGCGCCTTCTTGTACTGGGCGTCGGGCGTAATCGTAGCGACCTGATAACGCTCCATGACGAGATCGAAGTTGCGAATGGCTTCTGGGTAGTCCTGCTCGGAATAGGCGATCGCGCCGAGGTAGTACTGGGCTTCGACGGCCCGTAGCGATCGGCTATAGTCTCGCAGATAATTACCGAACTGCACTTTCGACAATTCGTAGTTGCCGCGGTGGAAGTCGCCGAGCGCGGCGTCGAACAGCGTGCCGGCGGACGATAGACCGTTGCCCTCGGGGGCTGCCCCTTCGCCTTCAAAGGAGGGTGGCGGCAGCGTCGTGAGGTGGGTCTTGATGTCTTCGATTTCCTGCTGGACGCGAGCCACGCGCGTATTGATTGCTTCGACGGCGGTGCGCAGGTCGCGAAAGTCGTTCGACATGTTCTCGACGCGCGTACTCATCGAGTTGACCGGCTGCTCCAGCGCTTCGCTCTGCTTGGCGACTTGCCGTTCGAGCACGGCCATGGCCTGATTCATTCGGTTCGAGACTTCTAGGTTTTGCTTAGTGAGTTCCTCGAGCACAGCCATGCGTTCGCCGTGCTGACTCTTGAGTTGGCGCACCTCAAGGAGCACTATCGACAGCTCACGCTGCAAGGTGAGCATCTCTCTCGACGCGGCAGACAGAGAACCCGTGCCCATCAAGGCCGCGAGGCCTAGATAGACGACCGACCTAATGAGTCGCTGTGAAGCTGACAAAACAAATCTCCTTTGACTCTTCACTCCACCTCCCACCACAGACAGAGACGTGACGGAACCAGCGTAGGTTCCACACCGACAGTATGGCCCCAGTTTACCTCACCGGAAAAAAGAAGGGGGCGGCTCCGAGGAAGAGGATTTCCTCGGAGCACGCCCCGTTGGACTTTGTGAACGTGGAGTCTATCGAGCCGAGGCGAAGTGGGCGCGCCGATTGCGCTGCCAACAACTCTCGTCCGACGAAGAACACTGCGGCCGCTCTTCACCGTAGCTGATGGTGGTCAGCTTGCCGGCGGAAACGCCCTGGTTCATGAGAAAGTCGCGTGTGGTGGTGGAACGGCGATCACCGAGAGCGAGGTTGTACTCGCTGGTGCCCCGCTCGTCGCAATGACCTTCAACGACGACACGATCGCTCGGGTAGTCACCGAACAGCCGCTTGAGCGCGCTTGCGTTCGACCGTAGCACTGATTCCGCATCGGGACGAATGTCGCTCTTGTCGTAGTCAAAGTAGGCATCCTTAACGGCGGCACTGAGTGCGTCGCTAAAGCCGGGTTTAGCCGGCGGTGGCGGTGGTGGTGGTGGTGGTGGCCGCACGGTTACCGTCGCTGAGGCGCTGCCTTCTCCCCCCTGACCTTTAGCCGTAATCATGTAGGTCGTGGTTTGAGTCGGGAACACTTCTCGGCTGCCGCTGGTACGAACAACTCCGATGCCCTGATTGATCGAGGCGCTGGTGGCGTTGGACGAAGACCACTTGAGGGTCGCCGACTTGCCGCGTTCGATCGAACTCGGTTCCGCTGACAACGTTACCGTCGGCTTAGCCGGTGCGGGCGGTTCAGACACTGGCGGTGGCGGCGGTGGTGGTGGTGGTGGCTCCTTCTTACAGCCGACCGCGAAGATTGCTAAAAATATGCTGAGAATGATCAGCGCGATTTGACGCTTCTGTAGCATGAGAACTCCCTACGCCTCCTCCAAGATGTTAAAGCACATACCGGCGCGAGCCGGTGCAGAAGGAAATGATAGCAGGTTCGAAGGCAATTGCAAGTAGGTGCCTGCTCAACCAGCGACAAAGCGTCCGCGTTAGCCTGCCTATCTCACCACCTGACGGTCGAAGCACGTCATAGAACCGCCATGACATCGTTGCGCTTGCTTGCCGTGCTCACTGAACCGTCAACTACACCTCCGCGCGCCAAGCGGCTCGCGCCTCGTCCTGACAGCCCTCTTGCGTACTTCGCCTCGCTACGTGGCGAAACATGCAGGCTAGCGAACGCCCCACGCCGGCATCTCGTTGAGGCCGCGCGATGTGAGGTGCTTCAAGTTCGAACCGTCGGCGCGCATCGTCCAGATCTGGGTATCGCCCAATCGGTTGGAAGAGAACACGATGTGCGTGCCGCTCGGCGAGAAGTACGGATTCTCGTTGCGGCCCGCGCCGTAGGTGAGCTGCACGAGTTTCTGCGTGGCCACATTCATCACGAAGATGTTGTAGTTGCCGGGTTCGAAACCGCGCGTCCACGCGAAGGTGATGTTCTCGCCTTGCGGATCCCAGGCGGGCTGCGCCGCGTCGCCGCCGCCCAGCGACAGCATCCGGATGTTGGCTCCGTCCTTGTCCATGACGTAGACCTGTGGAATGCCGGTACGACCGGAGGTGAAGGCGATCTGTGTGCCTGTCTTGGGATTGATCGCGGGGTCAATTTCCAGAGCGCGGGTGTACGAGATACGGCGAAAGTTGCGTCCGTCGAGGTCCGCGGTGTAGATCTGCGAGTGTCCCGTTGCGGACGATGCGAAGGCGATCTGTTGGCCGTTGGGATGAAAGTTTGGGGTGGCGTTCATCGAGGCTTTCTGGTTGTAGAAGGTCAATCGGCGATTCGTTTCGAGCGAGTGGATGTAAATGGCCGGCAGTCCTTCCACGTAAGTCGTGAAGGCGATGCGGGAACCATCAGGCGACACAGCCGGATGGATGCTGATACTGTCGTAGCGGGTGATTTGCTGCTGGTTCTTCCCGTCGTAGTCCATCGTCCAAACTTCTTTGGCGCCGGTGCGGTCGGAGATGAAATAGATGCGCGAGCCGGCGAGACCCATCCCGAGGCCGAGGTTCTGTAGAACGTCGCGGGCGAACTCGTGCGCAAGCTGGCGCGCTCCGGCCACGTCAGGCGTTGAGAAGTAACGCTTCCCGAAGATATGCGCATTGCGGACTTCCCCGGCGGCGGCGTCATAGAGATAGCCGGAAAGAACCAAGCGGTCGCCGCTGGTGGCGAGCGAGCCGAAGGTAAGGTATCGCGCGGTGACCGGAGGGTCGGACCAACCGCGCAGCCAGAACCCTTGCGCACCCTTGTCGTCGGGCATGCGTTGATCGGCCGACTTGAGGTCCTCGGGACGCCGCGGCGCCGTTCGCGGATAGAAGCTCTTCGAGACCATCTGGAACTGTGCGGAACTCTCGAGGTCGTTCCACAACGTGTTGTTGAACGCGGCGACCTCGCCGGAAAGGTCGAGCGGTCCGGGCATGTCGGCCACGGCGATACGCGGGGCCTGCATGTCTTCGGTAATGACGCCTTCGAGGTCGGCTCGTTGTCCCGACAGTGTCAAGACCGACAGGAGTGAGGAAAGAAGAAGAAGGGTTGATCGGAAGATTGTTTGTCTCATCGCACTTGAAACCACATTTCGACTCGGATGGAACGCTTCGGTAGCCCCCGCGGGAGCGGTTGAAAAGGATTCGTATTGGTAACCGCTCGAAACGCGGACGTATCCAGCGAGCGGTTTCCGCTTGTTCTGCCAACACGAATGTCGCGAATCGTCCCGTTGCTCAGGATCGAAAATGACATCACGACTGGTTTGGAACTAGCGCCTCGAGATTGCCCGAGGGACTTGCGCCATTCTTGGGCGAGGCGGCGCTGCAGCGCTTCGGAGTACCAGCCGAACCGGGCGCCAAACGGGCTGCCTTGGCCGAAGCCTACGCCACCGCTGCTGCTTTCCTTCTTCTGGCCGGTGTAGATCGGCGAGCTGACTGCCGCCCCGGTCGACGAAGCGACCTGATTCTCTTTGAGCGGCTCCTGATACTTCTGCTGATTCCCGGCTGGGGCCTTGCGGCGTTTGCGTTCCGCTTCGATGGGAACCGCGTCGAGTTCGGGCACGGCCGGTTCCGATTCGGCCCTGGGTTGGGGCGGTTCGGGAATGGACGGGACGTTGTGCTGAACGGGATTCGCGACCGGGTTCTCTCTCTCGGTGCGGGTTTGCGGCAGAGGAATGCCGTTGACGGGATTTACGACGACGGCGCCGCCCGGGTTGCCGCTGGGGTCGCCCAGCGAGAACGGCACGTTAAACATCGACCAAACCAGTGTGGTCGCGAAGAGCGCCACGTGGCATGTGACCGAAACCATGAGCGGTTTGCTTAGGGGTTCGGCTTGCTCCAGAGGGTCGACGCGAGTATTCATCGTTTCCTGGGCGGATTTCGCTCCAGAGGTTTGGTGACCATATTCACTACGACTTTACCGGCGCCGCATTCGGCGACGATCTGAGCGACGATTTCCCACGGCGTCTCCTTGTGCGCTCGCACATAGACGCCGACGCCGTCATCGCCTTGGCGCTCTTTGATGCGCGGCACAATGTCGTAGACGCTGACGGGCTCAGTATTCAGATAGAGTTGGCCGTCGGAGGTGACGTTGACGAAATCGAAGTCCTTACTCGTGCTGGCGACCTCACGGGTCTTGGGCACGTCGATTTCAAGGCCGAACTCCACCACGCCGGCGGTAATCATGAAGATGATCAGCAGCACCAACACCACGTCCACGAATGGCGTGATGTTGATGTCAGCTATTGACTCTTCCTGCCCGTTCCGGTTCGAAAACGCCATCAGTTTCTCCGTAGTTGCGCTCAGCGAGGTTAAAGAACTCGAGGCCGAAGTCCTCCATGCGTGCCCGGATCTCGCGGATGCGCTGCGAGAACAGGTTGAAGAAGATCAGCGCCGGGATAGCGGCGAATAGGCCGAATGCCGTGGCGATCAATGCCTCGGCGATGCCGGGCGCGACGGCGCGGAGGGTGGCTCCGCCGGCTTCGCCCAGTCCCCGGAATGCCTGAAGGATGCCCCAGACGGTTCCGAAGAGTCCGATGAACGGCGTAGCGGACGCGGTGGTCGCAAGCCAGCCCATGTTCTTTTGCAGGTGCGTGACCTCTTCGTTGATGCCGAGTTGCAGGCAGCGTTCGAGCGCGCCGCTGTTCTTGAGTCGCCCGAGCTGGTTGACTTGCCGCGCCACCTCTTCGTAGCCGAACTCGAAGACGGTGACGAGCGGCGCGGGGCGGTACTGTTCGCTCGCGGCGTTCATCTCGGCGAGTTGGCCGACACGCCGAAACGTCTTCAGGAACGACACATCGTTGTGCCGCGAAGTTTTCAGTAGACTGTATTTCGAAAAGGCGATGGCCCAGGAAAGGACCGAGAAGGCCAGCAGAATCGCCAGCACGGCCATCGAGAGCGGCGAGCCTTCGAGAACAAGGTCGAGAAAGCTGCTTTCACCGACCGAGGCCGCATCCATGGCGGCCTGGATCGCCTCGGCGTCCTCGGGTAACTCGCTCGTCTGGGAAGGATCTACAGCTTGAAGTAGGAGGGCAAAAGTTGGTCGTATCAAGACGTCTCCTCGGACGATTCAGTCGTCCTAAAGAAAACCTTAGCGGCAGACTCTCTGCTCGCCTGTCGCCACCGGCACAACCGATCCGTACCAAGAGGAGCTTGGACCGGTCTCCTCAGTGCCCGCGGCTAATCAGGGAACGTCTCGGAGCCGTTTTTAGGCGACTCAACACCCAAAATGTAACACATACTAAACTACGGACGTTGGTCGTTGGACGTGCGGCCGCCGCCTGGCGGTTTCAGTTTTTTGTAGCACGTTCGATTCGCCGCCGCGCGGATCTCGATTGAATCTCACTCTATCCGCCCATGCTACTTGAACTCAATGTTGAGAACTACGCTGTCGTGGAAAAGCTGCGTGTGCGGTTTCACCGGGGACTGAACCTGCTGACGGGCGAGACGGGCAGCGGCAAGTCGATCATCGTCGATGCGCTGTCGCTGCTGCTGGGTGCGCGGGCTTCGAGCGACGTGATTCGGGCCGGCAAGCGCCGGGCTCGTGTCGCGGGCGTGTTCGAGGCGGATACCGGCGAGGGCTGGAACGAGGCGTTGTCCGATGCGGGGATCGAGCCGGAGGACGGCGAGCTGATTGTCGAGCGAGAGATTCTCGACAGCGGGAAGTCGCGGGCGTATGTGAATGGGCGCGTCGTTACTCTCGGTGTCCTACGTGAGCTTGCGGGAGTGCTGGCCGATATCCACGGACAGCATGAGCAACAGCGATTGTTCTCGGCGAGGTCGCAACTCGACATGCTCGATGCATTCGCGGAGACGGCCCCGCAAGTCGCCGAAGTCGCGGGAGTCTATCGGGAATGGCGCGCCGCCGACGAACGCCTTCGTGAACTGCGCGGCAACGAACAAGAGCGGTTGCGGATGCTGGATCACTATCGTTTTCAGCATCGCGAGATTGCCGAAGCGAAACTGGACGCCAGGGAGCAGGAATCTCTCACGCGCGAACGCGACGTGTTGAGCAATATCGAGCGCGTGCGTGAAAGTGCGGCCGGCGCCTATGACGCGCTCTACGATTCCACGCACTCGGTGACGGCACAGCTCGCCGCGGCACGGCGGGACGTGGAAGTGCTCTCCGGGTTCGATACGACTGCCGCCGCCTGGGGAGAGCCGTTGGAGAGCGCACGGGCGTCGGTGGATGATGTGGCGCTCGAGATCCGGGCTTATCTGGAGCGGCTGGATCCCAACCCCAAACGTCTCGGGGAGATTGAGGACCGGCTTGCCCTGATTGAGCGGCTCAGCCGCAAGTATGGTCCGACGTTGCCCGAAGTGATCGCGTATGGCGAGGAGATCGAGGGGCGTCTCGCTGATCTTGAATCGAACGACGAACAGATCGAGCAGACCGAAGCCGAGAAGGCGAAACTCGGAAAAGGCTATGAAGTGCTTGCCGCCGCGCTTTCAAAGAAACGAGAGCAAGCGGGGAAAAGACTCAGCAAACTGGTCGAGAAAGAACTGGCTTCGCTGGCGATGGAGAAGGCCGTCTTTGAAGTGGGTTTCGAGCCGAACGATGGGGCGGCCTGGACGGCGTCCGGCATCGACAAAGTTCGTTACTTGATCTCGGCGAACCGGGGGCAGCCGCCTCGCCCGCTGGCGAACGTGGCGTCGGGTGGTGAGTTGTCGCGGATCACGCTGGCCCTCAAGACGTGCCTGTTGCCTTCGCTGCCGACGCAGGCTGCCGCGGTTCCTCGGACGCTGGTGTTCGACGAGATTGATACGGGCGTCGGCGGGCGGGTGGCGGAGTCGGTCGGAAGGCGATTGCAGGATCTGGCGCGGGGCCATCAGGTTCTTTGCGTAACGCACCTGCCGCAGGTGGCCGGCTTTGCCGACGCGCACTACTTTGTCGAGAAACGCGAGGACAGCAAGAAGACGTTTGCGACGCTTGCCGAATTGTCAGAGCCGGAACGAGTCGCTGAGTTAGCGCGGATGTTGTCGGGCGAAAGTGTGACGGCATCGGCGGTGGAGCATGCTCAGCAAATACTGAAGACCCACCGCCGGAAAACGGCGCGAGTGGTCTGATTCGCGGATTGGTGATGTGAGGAGTTGAGCGGGCACGGCATGCCGTGCCCTACTTTTTCTTGGGCGATGCATAAGACAACCGAAGACCTTCACTACCTTGTTGAGACGGCCCGTGAGGCGGGGCAGGCGATCCTTGATGTCTACGACACCGACTTCGATGTTCAGAAGAAAGGGGACGAGTCGCCGCTGACGGAAGCGGATCTTCGCTCCCATCGAGTGATCGCCCAGCGGTTGCGCGAACGCTACCCTGACGTGCCCGTCTTGTCGGAGGAGAGCACGGAGCAGGTCGCCTATGATGTGCGCCGCGCATGGACGCGATTCTGGCTGGTCGATCCGCTCGACGGCACGAAGGAATTTGTGAAGCGCAATGGACAGTTCACGGTGAACATTGCGCTGGTGGAAGAGGGGCGACCGACGGCAGGAGTGATCCATGCGCCGGTGCTCGACCACCTCTATCACGGCGTTGTCGGCGAAGGTGCCTGGAAGATGGAGGGTGACCGGAAGATGGCTCTTCCCGTCCCGCGCGACGAGAAACGCCAGGGCGTGGTGATTGCGGGGAGTCTTTCGCATCCCTCGCCCGAGATGGACGCTTTTATCGAGGAGCAGCGCCGCGAGCACGGCCATGTCGAGTTCAAGGCGATGGGGAGTTCACTGAAGATTTGTCTTGTGGCGGAGGGCGTGGCGGATGTGTATCCGCGCTTTGGTCCGACGATGGAATGGGATACCGGCGCGGGCCATGCGATCGTTAGCGCGGCGGGGCGGAAGGTGATCCGGTACGGCTCGGATGAGGAACTGGTTTACAACAAGCCGGATCTGCACAACCCCTGGTTTGTTGTTCGGTAGCCGACCGTCGCGACCCAGACGGGTCGGCTATTTTTCGGGTAGAGGGTCAGTTTGAGCGGCACAACTCAAGTGCTCTCGCGATGGCGCTATGGCTCATCATTGGAATGAGTCCGAAGGCAAAGCCGGCGAGTTTTCTCATGCGATCCGGATATGAACGAAGCCTGACGGCAGACGCTTCGCGTGGGCGCTATGTGAGATGAGGAGGTCGGGTCGGGAGTAAGTTGGGACACCACTCAAGGAGGTGTCCCATGACACGTTTACGCCGACAGATGCT
>Ga0315339_1000401_pt1 | contig 56966 bp, 45 predicted proteins | sample ASW17metaG_FD_204514 | JGI IMG/M metagenome (GOLD analysis project Ga0315339, IMG submission 204514) | Ammonia-oxidizing marine archaeal communities from Pacific Ocean, United States - ASW #17 | ecosystem: Environmental > Aquatic > Marine > Oceanic | place: USA: California | collected 2016-12-05 | reverse complement strand
GAGATTGAAGGGGCAGAGATTTGGGCGAATTATGTGCCTAACGATAATTGGCAGTTCGATTTTACGCTGGGCATAAATGATGGAGAGATACCGACTGATCAAATGTTATTTAGTGGTATGGCAGGAGAGATACCGGTAGCAGGCGGAACCAGGTTGCCCATTGTTCCTGATCTCAAATACAGTATCCATGCTACATACACTTTTTCAGAAACCTTGTTCGGAGCCAATCCTTATATCATTGGCCGCTACAACTTTACTGATGAGTCAGTTAACTCCCTAGCTGGTATCGAATCCTCGAGTTTTAAGGTGCCAACAAGCACCCATGATTCCTGGGGGCGCTTTAATTTGCAGGCAGGTTTGGAGACTGACGATTGGAGCGTGAGTGTATTCATCGACAATGTGACTGATGAAGAAGCTGAATTATTTTTTAATAATCGTTGGTCGCAACAGCGACTGTCGGTGAATCAACCCAGAACTATCGGGGTCAATTTCCGTTACAATTTCACGAATTAGACTAATAATGGAAGTAGACTCTAACGCGTCCGTTCGTAACGATATTTAAAATACAAAAGGTGCCTTCTATAAGAAGGCACCTTGCGTTTACTACGCCTAAATTGTTTATTCTGACAATATTTTTCAAGCTTTTCACTCAGCATCAAAGCTTCATTGTTAATTGCCAGAAATTCTTTTGCATTCAAAAATTTATTTTTCCCCTAAGCGGTTTACAACTGTGTAATTGTAGTTTTTTGGGTAATGGGTTCAGAACTTAATGCAATCATATGACGCAATAGTTATTGGTGCCGGCCACAATGGTCTTGTGAATGCGACATTTTTGGCAAAAGCAGGGCTCAAGGTTTTAGTAGTTGAGAAGAACAACTACGTTGGTGGAGCGACTGTAAGCCGAGAGCTGCATCAAGATTGGAAATATTCGAATTGTTCCTATGTTTGTAGTCTATTTCGACCCGAGATATATCAAGCTCTGGATTTAGGGCGTCATGGTCTTGAGGTAGTTCCACTTCAAGGCAGCGTTACCTTCAAACAAGATGGAGATTATTTCGGTAGTTATCATCAATCGGCAGTAAGAAGAAGAGAAATTGAGCGACATTCAAAGCGAGATGCTGATGCATCAATCCGTTTTGATGCGGACTTAATGAAATGGTGTCGACTCATTCGAAGCTTCTTGTTAACAGCTCCACCAGATCCTGGATCATTAAAGATTCGAAATGTAATGGAGTTTTCTTATCTACTTAAAAAATTCCATTCCCTAAGTGAAAGTCAAATTTACGAGTTCATTCGTTTCTTTACGATGTCCATAGCCGAATACCTCGAGGAGTATTTCGAGAGCGATGTAATCCTCGCACATTTTTCCGGTGGCAGCATTATAGGCACTGGGTTAGGGGTTTATTCTCCTGGGACTGCTTATGTGCTCTTACATCACGCAATGGGTGATGTAGATGGCAATGTCGGATCTTGGGGGTTTGCACGGGGAGGGATGGGCGCTGTGTCGGCTGCGATCGCTTCTTCTTTCCAGGCTGAAGATGGTGAAATACGTACAGACGCAGAAGTGGATCAGATATTGGTCAAGGGCGGTCGAGCAGTCGGAGTCGCATTGGTTGGAGGCGAAGAAATACAGGCAAATACCGTTATCTCAAATTTGGATGCCAAACGAACATTTCTCAACATTATGGATCGGAAGGATCTGCCGGAGCATGTCGTTCAGCGCGCAGAAAATTTCAAGATTCGCGGCTCTTCTGGCAAAGTAAATATTGCTTTGGACGGTTTGCCAGATTTTCCTGCACTACCTCCACAATCTCCGCTAACCCTGGGCCACATCCACTTTACTGATACTTTAGAGCGCTTGGAGCGGGCTTATGATAACTGGAAAGACGACTGTTGGTCTAAAGATCCCTATGTGGACTTGGTAATCCCTTCACAGTATGACCCTACGCTTGCTCCACCAGGTAAGCACATGATGTCTGTGTTTGTTCAGTATTGTCCAGTAAAGCCAGAAGGTGGATGGACAGATCAAAAAAGAGACGCATTTGGTGCCACTGTAATTAATCAAATTAGTGATTACAGTCCTAACTTTAAAGATCTCCTGCTCCATGCTGAAGTGCGGACGCCGAAAGAAATTGAAGACGAGGTTGGTCTTACGGAAGGGAATATTTTTCAGGGTGAGCTCACCCTCGATCAATTGATGTTCAATCGCCCTTTTCCTGGATATGCCCGCTATCGTGGTCCAGTAAAAGGCATGTATATGTGTAGCTCTTCGACCCACCCAGGCGGAGGAGTAATGGGAGCCCCAGGAACCAATTCGGCACGGGAAATTCTTACAGATTTAAAAAGGAGGGATACTACTCCAGAGGATTTTGGCGATGACTAAATCCTTAGAGAATTCGGTCATTATTATTGGAGCGGGTCACAATGGACTCGTTTGTGCGAATTATCTTTCCATCGCAGGTTATAAGGTTAGAGTCATAGAGGCACAGGATGTAGCTGGCGGTGGAGCCGTTACTTCTGAGTTTGCCACAGGATTCAAAGTTTCAGGGCTAGCGCATTTATTCCACGGGCTAGACCCTCAAATCCTAAAAGATATCGGATTGCAGTCTACTGATTTTGAATTAGGTCCGGAGGTAAAAACAATTGCGTTGGCTGCAAATGGCAATCATCTTCTAATAGGAAAAGATTCTGTAATTGGCGAAGCTTTGTCTGAAGAAGACAAACACGCCTATAAGGAATTCAAACAAGAGTATTACGGCTTCGCTAAAGCTCTAAAGCCACTTCTATTGAATAAACCAGGCCGGCTAAAGAATATGGACAGGGCGGACAAGTTCACATTTGTGAAAATGGGTTGGGGGTTGCGCTTCGGCTTAGGTGTTGATGCAATGCGCGAGTTTCTTCGCGTTGGTGGGATTAATATCTATGATGTGCTGAACGAGAAAATAGAAAACCCTCATTTGAAAGGTGCGATTTCAGTTGATGCTGTAATGGGCCATCACATGGGACCTCGTACGCCCACAACTGTTCTTACTTACCTGACAAGATTGAGCGGCGAAGTTCAAGGAAATCTTTCGGTACCAAAAAATGGCATGGGGCGTGTAACAGAATTACTAGTTGATAGCGCAAAGTCTAAGGGAGTCGAAATTCAATGCGGAACTGCTGTACAGAAAATTCTCGTTGATGAAGGAAAGGCGATAGGAGTGCAGCTTGAAAGTGGTGAACAGCTTAAGGCAAATCTAATAGTTTCAAATGCTGATGCCAAATCAACATTTCTCAAACTGATTGATATTTGTGAGCTCGATGCTATGTTCGCTCAACGAATTAACACTACGCGAACTCACGGCAACGTTGCGAAATTCCATTTTGCTTTGGACGACCTGCCTGAATTTGCCGGGTTAGCGACAACGGATTTAGGCAATCGTATGTTAATCGCTCCGGATATGCGCTACGTCGAACATGCCTTCAATCATGCGAAATATAGAGAATTTTCAACTGAGCCCGTTATTGAGATCACCATGCCTAGCGTGCATGATGGTTCCTTAGCGCCATCTGGACACCATGTCATGTCTGTTCTGGCGACATTTGCTCCCTATGATTTAAAAAGTGGTTGGAGCGACCAAGCGAGGCAGCAATTTACTGATGTGGTTCTGAAAGGTATTGAGCGATATGCGCCAGGTATCACTTCTAAAATAATTGCGAGTGAGTTGGTAACGCCGGTAGATATTGAAAATAAGTTCAAAATATCTGGAGGTCACTGGCATCATGGAGAGATGGCAATTGACCAGTCATTTATGATGAGGCCAATACATGGCACGGCGCAATACAATACCCCGATAGAAGGCCTGTTTTTGTGTGGCGCAGCAGCCCATCCAGGAGGAGGGATCACAGGAATTCCTGGACGCAATGCAGCAAAGCGAATTTCTTCCCTGGGTCGGGCTGGATAAACTAAAAATGTCATCTACAACAACTCAACACGTAAATCAGCACAACTTTCAAGAGGTATTGAAACCAACTCCTTTCCATTGTCGGGTAGATGACAATTGTCTGACTAAAAACTGGATGGATTGGAATGGTTATTTAACTGCTCGAACTTATGACACGTTAGCGGCAGAATATTTTGCAATTCGTAGTTCATGCAGTGTTATGGATTTAACCCCGATGGGAAAATATCGCATTAATGGGCCTGACGCGAATAAATTTCTAAATCGATTGGTTACCCGCGACGTGAGTAAGCTACGCCCTCAACGAGTTAGCTATGTTGTGATGTGCAATGATGAGGGCAAGGTACTAGACGATGCCACAATCTTTCATCTCAACGAGGGGGATTACCGACTTTGCTGCCAGCATCACCAATTGGACTGGCTTAAGATCTCGTCGTTGGGTATGGATGTGTCCATCGAGGAAGAAACCCACGATGTTGCCGCGCTCGCAGTGCAAGGCCCGACCTCGGCTTCGGTACTAAAATTGGCAGGAATTGATGAAATTGGGCAAATGAAACCCTATGATATTTTACATACCCAACTTCGTGGTTTTGAGGTCATGGTATCAAGGACAGGTTACACTGGCGATCTAGGCTACGAACTATGGACATCCCCGAATAATGCACTAGACATGTGGGACACGATTTTTGAAGTAAAACAGAACGGATTTTACGATATTCGCACGATAGGATTGTCGGCGCTGGAGATGGTGCGTATCGAGGCGGGGTTTATTTTGCCAGGCGATGATTTCAATACTGCTGAAACTACTATTCGAGCCGACCGTGTGCGGTCGCCATATGAAGTCGGATTAGGTTGGGTAGTTAATTTGGATAAATCGAATTTTACTGGTAAGCGTGCGCTGTTGAATGAAAAAGAAAAACCTATAAAAAGGCGATTACTTAGATTAGAAGTATCAGGAAACAAAGCGCCTCAAGATTCTTTCCTATACGCTGGAAAGGGAGGCAAGCGGATTGGAACTATTATGACACAAATATGGTCTCCTATTCTTAAAGCTAATCTAACAATGGCAGACGTAGAGTTTACTGGAGGTATCCAGCCCGCCGATATTTGGGCTGAGATTTACTACCAGAAAGAACTAGAATGGCGTGTATCGTGGGCAAAGGGCAAAGTTTGGAATAAACCATTCTGGTCTCACCCCAGGCGCTCTGCAACTCCTCCAGATCGTTACTAATGACATCAATTTTGCAACGCTTCAGAAATTCCGGCATCAATTTGACTCAGGCCGTCAAGCTAGTTGTCTATGCGCTACTATTAATAAATTTTGCTTTTTATTTTATTGAAGAATGGCAAATTGCACAGTTTACTCGCGCCAACGGTGGAACTTTTCTGCAATGGACGAGCGCCTTTGTTACATCAATTGATGAACTTGCCTGGTTCGTTTTATTGTTTTTGTTTGAACTCGAAACTTATGTTTTAGATGATGCGGCATTAACCCGAAGGCGTCTCATCTTAATGCATGGCGCTCGCTATGTTTGCTATGCATTTTTAGCCCACACGGTTTATGCCTACAGTGTCGATATCGTCAAACTAGGAAACGTAGAAGCTGTAGAAAATGTTTCCAGTCTGTGCCAAATGGAAGGAGGAAAATCTTCGTTTGCCTCCAATTTAGACTATTCGGAAATAACCATAAAGAACTGCGAAGAATTATCATCAGCCAATGAGTTCATCTATTTAGACCCCCCAGACTATCTTATTGTTACTGACGCTGAAGGTTTTGTCATAGAGACGCAGTTATCAGTTGTCGATTTGGCGGAATCGATAACCTGGTTACTTATTTTGTTCAGCATTGAAGCGACAGTTATGTTGCAAGAAAGGTCGATTGGTATTTCCTCTAGCTCTGGGTTTTTATCATCATTCGACACAGAGGCATCTCTTAAACTATTTAATCGTGCCAAGGTAGTTCTTTATTGTTTGCTCTGGGGGGCAATCGCTTACTGGGTATTTCGGGGTCACTACATTTACGGTTGGGATGAGTTTGTTTGGATTGCTGGCTTCGTGCTAATTGAGAATAATATTTCTGGGTGGCGAGAAGAAACAGCTGGAACCGATTCCTCTGGTCCGCCGATTAAGGAAAACTCCCCAGCCTAACGGCAATTATTCCACGGTTTTAGCCGCTCTTAGTCCCATAACTTATTGAATCTTAAGTCATTCAGGCAACTTTGTTGAATTCTATGCGTATAGGCAAGGTAGTCTGTGCATGACGCGATTAATAAGCTAACGAGTCGCCTGATCTCATTATATTTGGCTGGCCTCATTCAAAAATTAATCAATGATCTTACTCAAAATGAAAGCATGTATCGCTTATGCCTAGCTACGACACCATAATAATCGGCGCTGGTCATAACGGTCTGGTATGTGCTTGTTATTTAGCTCGTAGAGGACAAAAAGTATTGTTGCTTGAGGCCGCGGATGAAATTGGCGGTTTAGCTGCTAAGCGAGAATTTTTTCCAGAATTTCAAGTATCAGTAGCCCATTCAATCAGTCATTTTTCGGCCAAAGTTGTAAAAGAACTCAATCTAGAAAGCCACGGATTCATTAACCCTTCTGCTGCCTTGCCGACTATTGGGCTAAATCGTAACGGGGAGCATGTTGTATCGGCGCGTGACGAAGATCACACTACAGGATTAAGCGGTGTTAGTGAAAAAGATCTAGCTAGCTTTCAAAATTATCAGGCTCTGATGCATCGATATGCCGAGATGTTGAAACCTTTCTGGCAAACAGCTCTGCCCAGAATAGGTGTCGGTGGAATTTCAAAAGCAATGACTTATGCCAAGTTAGGACTAAGGCTGCGCTTGTTAGGCAAAAATGATATGCGCGAATTTATGCGCATAGCTATGTTGCCAGCTCGCGATCTTATGGATGAGTATTTTGACAACGATTTACTTAAGGCATTGCTAAGCTGGGATGGATTGATTGGGTCAAAGATGGCGCCGCGCTCGCCAAATGGCTCGGTACTCAGTTTGCTCTATCGAATGGGAGGCGATTTTGATGGAGCTCACTATTTACCTGAAAATGGCATTGAAAGTTTGATCAATTCACTTCGCAGTGTTGCAGAAGCTTCAGGAGTAGAAATTCGCACGAACTCTCCAGTAGAGAAAATTTTGATTCAAGGTGATGAATCAGGATTAAAAGCAGAAGGCGTCACAATGCCCGATGGCAAAACTATTACTGCGACTAAAGTGGTCTCTTCTGCCGATCCCCACCGAACTTTTATTGACCTGGTTGGAGTTGAGAATCTGGAGATTCAATTTGCGAATCGCATCCGCAGATTACGCAGTGAAGGCTATGTCGCGAAATTACATCTTGCCTTGCATGGTGAGCCCAAATTTACCGGACTGCAAAGTCCGGAAGGGCGCATGATCATTGCGCCGACTATGGATAGCATTGAATTTGCCTACGACGATGCCAAGTATGGGGAGTGTTCACGCCAGCCAGTCATGGAAGTAATGGTCCCAACGCGCTATCAATCTGAATTAGCCCCTCCTGGCAAGCATGTTATTTCTGCTCATGTCATGTATATACCGAACAAGCTCAAATCGGGATGGTCTGCTGACGCTCGCGAAGAAATTAAAAATAGAGCAATAGATTTGCTCGCACAGTATTCGCCTGGACTAAAAGATCTTATCTTGCATGCAGAATTTTTAACTCCTGAAGACCTAGAGAATAATTTCCGAGTTACTGGGGGAAATTGGCATCACGCTGACCATGTTATCGATCAGATGTTTATGATGCGACCAACCTATGAAGCTGCTCAGTACTCGACACCGGTGCCTGGGCTATTTCTTTGTGGTGCAGGTTGTCATCCAGGTGGAGACTTAATGGGAGCCGCCGGACATAACGCAGCGAACGAGATACTTAAGTCATGAATCAATATGACGCGATAGTAATCGGCGCGGGTCACAATGGTTTGACTAATGCCGCCTATCTTGCAAAAGCCGGATTAGAAGTATTAGTCGTTGAAAAAAATGATTACATCGGAGGAGCAGCGGTCTCCCGCGAACTTCATGAAGGCTGGGTATATTCCAGTTGCTCATACGTTTGCAGCATGATGCGACAGGCAATTCATCGCGATCTTGATCTTACTAAACATGGTTTGATCTTGGTTCCTTATTTAGGAAATGTAGCATTTGGGGATAATGGCGAGACTCTAGTTGGTTATACCGATGAGGAAGCGAATTACAACGCGTTGCGTAAGATTTCGCCTCATGATGCTGATGCAATGTTTCGGTTACACACTGACTTGGCCCGCTATGCTCAGCTAATTCGAAAAACTCTTTTGAGAACACCTCCAGATCCTACCTCTTTCCGTCCCCGCGATATTAATGAATTATTATGGTTGGCAAAACAATTTTGGAGTTTGGGAGAAAAAGAACTTTACGAGTACATTCGCTTCTTCACGATGAGCGCAGCAGATTATCTTGAAGACTATTTGGAGAATGATCTCATTAAAGCAACTATGGCTAGTGCTGGTATTATCGGAACAGCACTAGGAGTCTATTCGCCGGGTTCTGCCTACATTCTATTGCACCATGTAATGGGAGACGTTGACGGAAATATTGGCGCATGGGGCTTAGCTCGAGGTGGAATGGGGGCTATCTCTCAATCACTTGCTGGCGCATTGCAAGAACATGGCGGTGAAATTCGCTTGAATGCAGGTGTGCAAAAGATTCTGGTTAAGAATCAAAAAGCAGTTGGGATTGTGCTAGAGAATGGTGATGAACTTTACGCCAATATTGTCGTATCTAATCTCGATGCTAAGCGTACGTTTACCCAGTGTATGGATGAAGATGATTTACCTCCTGGGATTTTTGAGAAAGCGAAAAATTTCAAAATTCGAGGCTCGTCGGGGAAAGTTAATATTGCATTGTCTGGATTACCGAAATTTACTGGAGTCCCAAATAATCGATATGTGAATAGAGGGGGGCAGGCATTTGTGGGGTCACTGGAAACCATGGAGCGAGCCTATGACGATTGGAAGCATGGGCGTTGGTCGAAAGACCCGTTTATCGAATCGGTAATTCCTTCAGCCTGGGACCCAACTGTTGCTCCACCTGGGAAGCATTGGATGTCTAATTTTGTTCAATATTGTCCGTCTCAATTAGCGGACGGACCTTGGACACCAGAGAAAAGAAATGCATTTGGACAAACAGTAGTCGATAAGATTGAACGTTATAGCCCCGGATTTAAAGACTTGATCGTGCATATGGAAGTACGTACTCCTCATGAGATTGAGGCCGAGGTAGGCCTAACCGAAGGGAATATATTTCAGGGTGAATTGACAATAGATCAATTGCTGTTTAATCGTCCATTTCCAGGCTATGCGCAGTATCGAATGCCGGTAAAAAATATGTATATGTGTGGCTCTTCCACCCACCCGGGCGGGGGGGTGTCTTCCGCCTGTGGTGCAAATGCGGCGAGAGAAATACTTATGGATTTGAGGCGAAGCAATACTGTGCCTGTTGATGATTTTTACGATGAGTAAATTGAGCGAGAATCGCAACTAAGATTAGTTGAATGAAAATGGTTTCATGACAATGAGCGAATCTAACACCATAACTGTCGATCCTTTTGAAGGAGAACGACCGAAAGAAACGCATTTTCATGCACGTATGGCTGTGCTGAATATTCGTGAGAATTGGGCTGCGTGGAACGGATATAAACTAGCGAACTATTTTTATGATGCAGAGTACGAGTACTTTTGCGTGCGTAACGGTTGTGGAACTTACGATATCTGTGGAATGCAAAAGTACTTTGTAGCTGGCAAGGATGCTGAGGCGATGTTGAATCGCATGGTTACTCGCGATATTAGCAAGATGAATGTAGACAGGGTGACTTATCTTGTCTGGTGCACCGATGAGGGACGGCTCATTGATGATGGCACGGTGTTCAAGTTGGGTCACGAACGCTTCATGCTTACCTGTGGAAGTCCCAGCTTGGCTTGGCTAGAAAAAAGTTGTTATGGTTTTAAAGATGTCTCCATTGTTGATATGTCGGAGCAGATTGCCGCTCTTGCATTTCAAGGGCCCACAAGCTGCGAAGTTTTAAAAAGAATGGGGCTCGAAGATATCCATACCCTTAAACCGTTTGGCATTATGCACTTTCCCTTTGCCGGGAGTGAGGATAAACCGCTTATGGTATCTCGCACTGGATTTACTGGTGATTTGGGCTATGAGCTATGGATTAAGCCAGAGTTGGCTCTGGAGATGTGGGATTCACTTTATGCAGCTGGAGAAGATTACAATATACAGCCTTTTGGCGAAGCGGCTCTAAATATGGCACGTATGGAAGCAGGATTTATCATGCCATTAATGGAATTTAATGAAACGCTGAAGACTGTACATTTTCGACATGACCATACGCCCTTTCAGCTAAGCCTGGATTGGTTGGTAGATTTTAAAAAGCCGCACTTTAATGGCAGAGCTGCGCTATTAAAAGAGAAGCATGATGGAGCGGAGTACACTCTGGTAAAATTGGATATTGAAGGCAATAAACCCGCTGAAGAATGCAATGTCTATAGTGATGAAGATTGTGAAAATGAAATTGGTTACGTCACATCAGCCATGTGGTCTCCGGCGGTAAAGGCAAACATTGCCTTGGCTATGGTGAAGACCAAATACCTAAAAGGAGAGATTTGGGCGGAAATTTATTACAACAAAGAACTTCGTCCATATAAAAAAGTTGCTAGGTGTACCATTAAAGAAAAGCCATTTTGGACCCATCCAAGAAGCAGGGCGACTCCACCATTGCCCTATTAATGCGAGTAGATAGAATTAGTAAAATTCGGGAGCAAGAATGCAATCACTGAAAGCCCAGGTTAAATCACTATGCGTGGGAGCTGCGGACAGTGAATTTGGCAAATCATCAGTAGATTCTTTAGAGTTCGAACTAGATGGGATTGTTGGCGATAGACATCGCTCAATTTCTAGGGAGGCCTGGGAAACTGGAGATAAGCAAACGGGCGGGACAATCCGACGAAATGAACGCCAATGGTCTGCCGTCTCTACGGAAGAACTGGCAACTATTAGTAAAAAGATGAATCTTACTGAGCCTCTAACGGCAAATCTATTAGGTGCAAATTTGTGCTTTCAAGGGCAGGTAAAATTCTCGCAATTGCCTAAAGGATCAGTGTTCAAATTTCCTTCAGGCGCTGAACTAATTGTGGAAGAATACAATCCACCCTGTCCTGATATGGGCGAACACCTAGCGCAGAATTTAAAGAGCAATTCTGAAGTATCACTCAGCAAATCTGCTTTCCCCGAGGCTGCAAAATTTTCACGAGGTTTGGTGGGTGTAGTAGAAGTGCCTGGTATCGTAAATGTTGGGGATGAAGTTACAGTAATTAGCTATAAACCGGCTCCGTGGTTGGCAAAAATGCCTACTGGCTAACAATTACTTGGCTCTACGAATTGATTAAATATAAATTTCAAATAAGGATTTTTCTACGGACATTTTTACGATCACCATAGCGATCAGTATTATCGTCTTTGTTGCTGTCGGTAATTACGCGGGTCGCAGTGTTAAGAAGCTTGATGACTATTTTGTTGCGGGTCGACGGGCTCCGACTCTATTGATTGTTGGCACGCTGGTGGCGAGCGTGTTTAGTACTTCCATATTTCTAGGGGAGGCCGGATTTACTTACGACGGCCAGCTTGGGCCTTATATGCTATTTCCTGGAATAGCAGTGATTGGCTATATCTACGGCGCACTTTTTTTCGGTGCTTATCTTCGTCGGAGCTGCGCTCCAACAGTGGCCGATTTCTTCGGTCAGCGTTTCAATAATTACCGAGTACAACAGGCAGCTGGATTTACCATTATCGTGGGCTTGGGTGGCTATTTGCTCGTTGTAACTCAGGGGGCGGCGATTCTATTAACCGAACTCACCGGTCTGAGCTACATCCAAGCCATTATTCTAGCCTGGTTGAGCTATACCATCTTCACAATGTACTCAGGGTCTCAAGGAGTGATTATTACCGATACCCTGATGTTTCTCTTGTTTACAGTTGCCACTATCCTTTTCGCATTCTATGTGATTGATGGTTTTGGAGGAGTAAAGACGACGGTAGAAAATTTGGCCCAGATGGAGAGCAAGCCAGATATCGCCTCCTGGCATGGCACTGTTGGACCAGGCACAGAGTGGCCGACTCCTATGGATTACCTAATATGGACCATCATTATTGATACCAGTTGGGGGGTGGTCTATGCGGTGAGTCCATGGCAGTCAAGTCGTCATCTAATGGCACGAAATGAACATGTGGTTTTACGCGCCGCTATCTATGCCTGTTTGGTGGTGATCTTTATGCAGTTTTTGATCTACGGATTAGGTGGATTTATCAATTTGGCTAATCCAAATATAAGCCCTTCAGAGACTGTTATGATTTGGGCAGCACAAAATCTGGTTCCAGAAACGCTCGGAGCTCTCTTGCTAGCCGGAATTATGGCTGCTGCTCTCTCATCTGCCTCTACTTTTCTTTCACTGGTAGGTTTCAGTGTTAGCAATGACATGATTCCCAGTAATAAAGAACTTACTTTGAGAAAAACGCGGATCATCATGTTTTTTACCGCTGTGGTTGTTCTCATTGCCAGTTTCTTTTTCCCACCTAATGTTTTTTGGCTTATGTTATTCGTAGGAACCGTATTCGCATCTTCATGGGGGCCAGTTGGATTCATGAGTATTTGGAGCAAGCGCATTACTGCTAATGCCGCTTTTTGGGGAATAGTTACAGGGTTCTTATTTAACGTAGTTCCAGCCGCGTTTGAGTATTTCGGCTATGTAACTTGGCCATCCTACGCAAATCCAGCAATACTCGGTGCAGCGGCCAGTATAATAACAATTTTAGTTGTGTCTCGAATGGGCAAGGTGACCCGAGCTGAAGCGGTGTATCGCATGAGGCTTCATCGTACTCCTGAGATCGATTTCGATCTTAAACAGGTGAGAATTACTCTACTAGCACCATGCTGTTTGATTCTTTATGGCTGTACCATGCCGTTTCTGTTGATTTACTACTATGTTATTCCTTACCAAACCGGTGCTAGTGAATTGCTGGACGATGGAAGTCTGAATTGGGCAACCGGCGAGGTTGTGTTGGCTTTGTCTTATCCATTTATTTATGTGTTTTTGGGTGTCTTAGGGATAGTCCTAATTTGGCGGCGGTATAGTCCGCAGGCGAAAACCAAAGCTCGAACGCAGCGGCGCAAATAAGTCTTGCAAGTATTGATTAGGCTGATAATCTAATTCTCTACCTGTCGACTATAGAATTATGCGGCGGAAATACAAGAGTTGCGAATATGCGTGCAAATGAATTTGTTCAGAGCTACTTTGATGCCTGGAATCATCAGGACGCTGAAGGTGTCGCAGCACACTTGGTTACTAATGGCACCTATATCGATATTCCTGAACACCAACAACTCTCGAAAGAAAAACTTGTCGCTTACCTAGCGCAGGTTTTCGATCACCAGCAAGCACAATACAATGTTATTGGAGAAGTTTTAGCCAGCGAAAATTCTATTGCCTTTCAATACCGCATGTCTCCTTCAGATTCTACGGACGTGGATTGGTTCGGTGCGGAATTTATGACCTTGGAAGGAGATGGTGCGGTAAAGATCTCCGACTATTACGATCCAACTCATACTGTTCATTCCAATTTGGCTGAGGCGCACAGTGCTGCTCTGCCAAAGTACGCCAAATCGGGATTACATCCGCAACAACTAGCAAAGTATTTAGAAACACTCACAACATTAATGGAACAAGAGAAAGTGTTTCTGGAGTCAGGGTTGACTCTGCCCAAATTAGCAAGAATGGTAAATTGTTCAGTTAATCACTTGTCTCAGGCTGTTAACGCAGGGTTTGGCTTGAATTTTTTTGATTTCCTAAATAGTTATCGTATCCGCGAAGCGAAAGCGTTACTTAGCCACTCAGATCTTCAATCAAATGCGATACTAGATGTAGCATTTGCAGTTGGTTTTAATTCAAATTCGGCTTTTTATTCCGCCTTCAAAAAGATAACAGGACGCACTCCTGCTCAGTTTCGTCGAGATGCCCTAGCTTGATCATAATAGACTTTTTCTGCTTCCACTTTCAGGTTTTCAGTGGATTACCTAGTGTGACAACCAATCATCCTCAGGATTCTCGTCGCTGATAGGATAAGAAGTATTGAGAATCAATTTAGTCATACGGTAGGTAGTTTATTTTGCTGCGATTAGTAAGTGATCGAATTGAGAAAAATCGAGTAGCAGCAAGCAACATTAATAAAGACGGAATAAAGAAGAGCAAAATATCCGAATGATGCAAACTCCGCAAACGCACACTGGCTCCTACTACGCAGCCACTGCTAACCAATCAACAGAATACCCTGCACTTAAAGGTGAGCAAACTGCAGATGTTTGCATCATTGGTGCGGGATTTACTGGTATCTCTACAGCGTTGTTTCTGGCTGAGCGTGGCTATAAAGTTGCCGTCGTAGAAGCCAACAAAATCGGTTGGGGGGCAACTGGGCGTAATGGTGGGCAGATGATTGGGGGTATATCTGGCGCAGCGAAATTGGCGAAGTCAATTGGTAAAGAAGGCGGAAAAATTCTCTGGGATATGGGCTGGGCAGGGCACGATATTATTCGTGAAAGAGTAAAAACTTACAACATAGACTGCGATCTGAAATCTGGCTATGTGGATGTTGCGATAAAGCCACGACATGTCGCCGACTTGCAAGCTTGGAGAGATCAGTTAGAGAGATTTAATTTTCCTTATGAGTTCAAGCTACTGTCACAGCAAGAGGTTGAAGAGTCATTAGGTACAAAAGCCTATATCGGAGCTCTCCAGAATCAGGGCAACGGACATCTGCATCCACTCAATCTTTGCTTAGGTGAGGCACAAGCCGCCGCTTCACTAGGGGCAAGCCTATTCGAGCGATCACCTGTTATTGATATTGAGAAGGGGCCCAAACCTAGAGTTGTTGCTGCAGAAGGTTCTGTAACGGCAGATTTTGTAGTGCTAGCCGGAAATGCCTACCATTTTTTAGATGCTAAATTACGCGGCACCATGTTTCCAGTTAATAGCTTCATAACGGCGACAGAACCACTTTCCGAAGAATTACAACTTTCAATTAATCCGAATGATTGGGCGGTGTGTGACCCAAATTACATATTAGAATACTACCGATTGAGTGCAGACAAACGATTACTTTTTGGGGGGAGGTGTAATTATTTTGGTAGTGATCCTAACGAGATCAAACGACAGCTCAGACCGCGACTTCTGAAAGTCTATCCTCAACTTAAAAATACGAACTTAGAGTTTGCTTGGGGTGGAACGATCGGCGTACCTATTAATAGAGTTCCGCAAATGGGAAGACTTTCAGAAAATATATTTTACTCGCAAGGATACTCCGGTCATGGCGTAAATGTGACTCACCTTGCAGGGCAGATAATGGCTGATGTAGTGGTAGGAACTTTTGAGCGCTTTGATATGTTTGCGAAGATGAAAACGCTAAACCTGCCTGGTCAACATACCTTTGCTCGGCAGATGGTAGCGCTGGGAATGATTTACTACAAGATAAAAGATAGTCTGTAATTTTTATTATTAACTCAAACAACGCAGTCTGAAAAGTGGGAATAAATTGGATGGCAACTAGTAATTCGAGTTTATTGAAAGCGCCAGTTCTCAATGGCTGGAAACTATTTCTGTTGGTAACTATACTTGTTTCGCTGGTTGTAATAGTGCAAATGTTTGGCACTGACTATTCTGTTGCTGCGGGCGTATCTTCTCTTATTCAATTATCTGTACGCTGCGCGGTGCCCTTGCTTTATCTTGTTTTTGCCGCTTCATCAGTACATGTTTTGATGCCTAGTGATTTCAGTCGCTGGTTACTTCGAAATAGAAAATATTTCGGTTTATGTTTTGCCTCTGCCATGGCTTGGCAAGGATTTTTTATACTTTGGATGGTGGGAATCCATACTGACTACTATATTGGTCAGGTTTATGTATTAAGCGATGCAATAGAAGGAGTGGTTGGCTATACGGTTCTTCTTCTAATGGTGATTACATCTTTTAAATTTGGTCGTAAGCAATTAACAGGAAAGCAGTGGCGTTATCTTCACAAGTTTGGGGTCTATTATCTCTGGGCTTATGCATGGAGCGTGTATTGGTTTGCTTTGTACTATTACAATTCACCCAATAGTGTCGATTATGTGTATTACTGGTCTGGTTTGCTGGCCTGGGGGTTAAGGGCGGGAGCCTGGAGTAAGCAGCAGTCACAAAACCAACTAAAACAAAATGCAAAACTAGAAACTGCTTAGCAATGGAATATTGTCATGACTAAACTAGTGAGATTTACACTAAATTTTGTTGGAGTAGCGTCAGTTCTGGTAGGATTGTACGCATCAGTCTTTGGTCGTGGCTGGAGTGAATGGGTTTATGCTGCTTATGATGGAGTGGCGATAATAGAATCTATTGGAGCCATAGTGCCCTATTTTCCATTCGTGCCTTTTTGGCCGTTGGGCCTTGTCTTGATTGGTGCTTTCTTCATTGCTTCTGATAAAAAATAGCGGCTCTCAAGCTAACTATTATTCCTTACTGGATTTGTGCTTCCATTCCCATAATGGCTTTCAATTCTAGATAATCTTCAAATCCATATTCGGCAAATTCCCTACCGTTGCCTGACTGTTTGTAACCACCGAAGGGAGCTTCAAAGCTGCCTTCGTCACCATTTAGATGCACCGATCCTGCGCGCAAGTGCGATGCAATCTCTAGTGCCCGCTTTGGGCCACCAGAAACATACGCGCACAAACCATAAGGTGTATCGTTAGCAATACGGATAGCGTCTTGCTCATCTCGGTAAGGAATTATCACCAGAACAGGCCCAAATATTTCTTCTTTGGCAATGCTTGCTCCATTGTCTACATTGCAAAATATTGTAGGGCGAACGAAATAACCTTGTTCCAGCCCATCTGGAAGCCCAAGGCCACCACACGCCAGTTCGCAGCCTTCTTCTATTCCAATTCGAATTAGCCTTTGAATTTTTTCAAAATGTTGTTGGCTAACTACTGGGCCTAGACTCGTAGTTGATTGATTAGGATCTCCGACAACTAATTTATTGGCTGTAGCTACAGCTATCTCAGTTGCTTTGTCATGTAAGGGTTCCGGAATTAGAAGACGAGTGGGTGCGTTGCACGATTGACCACTGTTTGAAAAACAAGATTGGACGCCTGTAGTTACTGCGGTTTCTAGATCTGCATCTTCAAGAATGATGTTGGGTGATTTTCCGCCTAGTTCCTGCGTGACGCGTTTCACTGATATTGCTGCTGTTTGAGCAACATCGATACCTGCTCTTGTAGAGCCAGTAAAAGAAACCATATCAACTTCGGGGTGTGCTGCTAACGCAGTTCCAACTGTTGCCCCATCGCCGTTTACAAGATTGAAAACTCCTGCCGGCACACCTGCTTTATGTAAAACTTCTGCAAATAAGTATGCAGAAAAAGGCGCTATTTCACTTGGCTTCAGAACCATAGTGCAACCCATGGCCAAGGCCGGCGCTACTTTGCAAACTATCTGATTTATGGGCCAGTTCCATGGAGTGATAAGTGCGCATACTCCAATGGGCTCCTTACAGACCTGTGTATTCCCTTTTCTTTCCACAAATCTAAAGCTCGCCAATGCTGTAATGGCAGCTTCTAAGTGCCCATTCCCGCAGGCAGCTTGCTCTTCTAAGGCAAAGATTGCAGGCGACCCCATTTCTTCGGTGATTGCAGTCGCGATTTCATCGTAACGACGCGTAAATTCTGTGAGTATATTCTCGAGTAATTCTAATCTTTCTTTTGGCTGCGAAACTGAGAATTTCGGGAAAGCAGCCTTCGCTGCTGTAACAGCTTTGTCTACATCTGCGTTAGAGCCTAAGGAAATAACTCCAGCAATTGACTCATCAGATGGATTTATGACATTAAGTTCATCAGGTTCGCAGGGTTCCACCCACTGTCCATTGATATAAAAGTGCTTGTAGTGCCGCATCTAATTAGTTTCTCTAGTTATTGTTAAGAAAAAATTCAGTTTTCTGGCTGAATTAGTCTGTCAGAGTCTGAAAATGCAATACATCGCGAGCCACAATTTTTTCCGGCGTGTTTTTTACAAAAAAAGTGACAGCCAGTAAAAAAGTTAAAAATTCTGCTATAGGTACTGATATGAATATGCCGATATCTCCAAATAGTCGTGGCAAAGTGAAGAGAAACAGCAGAGGAAGCAATAGGCTTCGAGATAGTGCGATTGACGCTGACTGCAACGGCTTATGACAAGCAGTGAAATAGGCAGTCAGGCAAATATTAATTCCGCTGAACACAAAAGCTGGCCAAAAATAGCGAACAAATCTAATGGCAATCTCTATCGTTGCTGTTTCTTCCGGTTTTAGGAAAATATTGATTAGTAGCTCAGCTGATAACAGTAAGGTACCGCATATAAAAAAAGCAATGACTAAAGTAGAAAGTAGAGCGGTGCTAATATAAGCAGAAATATTTTGAGTATGCCTCGCGCCAAAATTTTTACTTACTAGCGGTTCAATCGATTCACCAATACCGTAATAGATCATAATTCCAATAAAGAACAGATAATTAACGATTGTATACGCAGCTACTCCTTCAACTCCTAGTCTTGAAATCATTATCCAATTAAGCAACAGAGTTGTAAGTCCTGCAGAAATTTCGTTAACGAATTCTGAAAAACCGTTAATAACCGCTTTTACAATTTCGCGCCAGTTTCCTGCGAGGCTAGTTGGTTTGAGTTCGGTGTCAGTTCTTAAGAAATAAGGTACTAATATAAAAAATACAGCAGAATGAGCGAGCCCAGTTGCATAAGCGGCACCCTGAATGCCCAATTCCAAGACTACAATAAACCACCAATCGAAAATTACATTTAGTAGTGCGCTAATTAATAGTGCTGAAGATGCCAACAGTGGATTGTTATCGATGCGAACGAAATAGTACAAACAGAAACCAAGTAGAAACGCGGGCGCGCAAGGGAAAATAACAATTAAGTAACTAGACACTAGAGGAACTAGCTGTTCATTGGCACCAAGGGAGCGAACGATTGGATCAAGAAAGAGTATTCCGAGAGTGGCACCGACTAAAGAGAAGATTAACGTGCATGCGAGAGCTTTTGTAAAAATAGATTTTGCAGCTGGAAGGTTATTCTGCCCTAGATATTTTCCAGCAATCACAGAACTGCCCACAGAGAGCATAGTGACAACAGAAAATAAGCCTGACCAAACTGGCATAGCGATATTTACTGCTGCCAGTGCCTGCGTGCCGACATAGTTACCAAGAAAAAGGCCATCAATCATAAATGCTGATGACATGGCGAGTAATCCAAATACGGCTGGGACAGCGTAGTGGAAAAACACTCGGAGCACGTTGCCGTGAATTGGGTCGTAGCTGGACATTGACTACTCGATAGTGGGTTTTATTGTGACTTTTCGAGCGTGCATTATGGTCCTCAAGTTAGATTTATCGCTAGAACTATTTCCTTGTAGGCATGGAAGTGTTACACCTCGTTTAAGGTACTATGTGAAAACTAAATATATCACTGAATAGAGATACAAATATGAATAGTAAGCAGCAAATGGACATAAATGAATTGCAAAAACTTGATGCTCAACATCATTTGCATCCATTTACTGATGCAAAAGAACTCAATGAGCAAGGTACTCGAGTTATTGTCAAAGCTGATGGTGTTTATATCTGGGATGCACAGGGCAATAAACTGTTAGATGGTATGGCAGGGCTTTGGTGTGTTAATGCGGGCTATGGGCGAAAAGACATAGCAGAAGCGGCCTATGAGCAGCTCCAGCAACTGCCTTACTACAATAGTTTTTTCCAATGTACTACTCCACCGACAATCGAGCTTTCCACTCTATTAGCTGAGCTTGCGCCAGCGCACATCAATCATGTTTTTTTTACTGGCTCAGGGTCAGAAAGCAATGACACGGTGGTGCGGATGGTACGCCGTTTCTGGGACCTAAAAGGTGAGCCGCAAAAGTCGGTAATCATAAGCCGCAAAAATGCCTACCACGGATCAACTATGGCTGGTGCCAGCTTGGGTGGGATGAAATTCATGCATGAGCAAGGTGGACTGCCGTTACCAGGCATTGTGCACATCGATCAACCGTACTGGTTCGGTGAAGCTGGTGAACTTGATGAACAAGAGTTCGGATTGAAAGTTGCCCAACAACTTGAAGAAAAAATTCTTGAACTAGGACTTGACCGAGTGGCTGCATTTATTGCTGAACCAATTCAAGGTGCAGGCGGAGTGATTATACCTCCCGATAGCTACTGGCCGGAGATTCAACGGATTTGTGATAAGTACGGCATTTTGTTGATAGTGGATGAAGTGATTTGTGGTTTTGGCCGTACAGGTAAATGGTTCGGTTCAGACTATTACAATATAACGCCAGACTTCATGCCTATAGCGAAAGGCCTAACATCGGGGTACTTGCCCATGGGCGGCGTGATGGTGAGTGATCGTGTTGTCGATGAGTTGATTAGTAAAGGTGGCGAATTGGCTCATGGGTATACTTATTCAGGTCATCCAGTGGCAGCGGCGGTGGCGTTGGCTAATGTAAAAATATTAAGGGATGAGAAAATTGTTGAAACTGTAGACATGGACACAGGTCCCTATCTACAGCAACGCTGGCGAGAGCTTGGAGAGCATCCACTGGTCGGTGAAGCTCGTGGCGTAGGGTTTCTCGGTGCGCTTGAACTAGTTAGCGACAAGTCAGTGAGGGCGCGCTATCCCAATGCCGGTAAAGTAGGTAGCTTGTGTCGCGACATTAGCATTGAGAATGGACTTGTGATGCGCGCAACCGGAGACACGATGATTATATCTCCGCCGCTAGTTGCAAGCCGCGAACACATTGATGAGTTGGTAGATAAGGCAAAGCTTACATTGGATCAAACTCTAGAGCGTATACCTTCGATAAAGTTTGATGAATAATCGAAGCGCTCGGTGTTGAACTAACTATACGATGACGTATATTCTAGGTTAGTTATTACCAGTACGGATGATGAGATGGATATAGGTATCCCACTAAAAGAATTAGGAGAAATTGACACTTCTGCACTCAGAGAAGTAATTCTACGCGCAGAAGAGAAAGATTGGTTAGATAACAGTTATCGACAGCAAGTGTACGATGTGCACACTCAAACTCACTCCTTGGTTATGTTATTTACAACGGGAGAGGGGTGGCCAGATATAGAAGTGCGCAAGGAATCTGCCTGGGATCTTTTGACAGATGCAGCAATGCCTCTTATGGAGTCACTGTTAAAGCAACACTATTCAGCAGGTGGCACGATAGTTCGTGCAATGGCGGCTAAATTATTAGCGGGCGGTATAATTAAGCCCCACGTAGACGGACATCCTTCCTTCCACTCAGGCCACCGTATTCATGTGCCTATCACCACTAATTCAAGAGTTCGCTTTATGATTGATGGCCAACCCTTTAAGTTTGAAGTAGGTAAAGCTTATGAAATCAATAATCAAAAAACACACAGTGTAATGAATAAAGGCAAAGAAGATCGCATTACTTTTATCTTTGATTACATCCCCAAAAACCAACTACCAGTGGCGCAATAAGCTAATAGAGTATAAGAATTTTATTTATAACACATGTTATAAGTTTCGTAACAATGGACGGGTTAAGCAGGTAGGACCTCCACATCCTTTTTTACTTATTTCATCTCCTTTATAGACAAACACTTCAGTACCCGCATCTTCTAATCGTCTTCTTGTTATTGGATTTCCGTCAAGCATGATGCATTGTCTCGGCGCAATCGCCAATACATTGCAAGCCATGGAATCAAATTCTTCTGCTGGAACCTCTACTAAGTCAAAGCCTAAATCTAACAAGCGATTCCGAAAAGGAACCGTTAACAGAGGTGAGTAAACGAGGCAAAGATCGGCGTCTATTGGGCTCAAGGTAGACATTAAATGAAAAACATCTCCAGGTCCTTGCCAGTGAGGAAGCGGGGCAACGACAAGTTCATCTATGCAGCCGCCCAAATAGTCTCGTAGTTGAGTGATTCCTGCCGCATTGGTTCGATAGCCTTCCGCAATTGCTAAAGTTCGTTCGTTGAGCCATGCAACATCGCCGCCTTCTACGTGAGCATCTCCTTCAATCACTCCAAGAATAGGGACGTCCATCGTCGTGAAGACGGACGAGATGGCCTGTGGCTCGGCCTGTCGTGCCGCTTTACCCATATTGCACAAGATCACTCCTTTGTCGCACACTAGAGAGGTATCACGTACGTAAATTGAGTCTAAGCCAGTAGCTTGATCAGAAGACGAGTAGGAAATTTCAATGTCGAATTGGGAAAGCAGATCAACAAATGCTTCATATTCATCTACGGCCCGAGCGAAATCGGGCTTGTCAATGTAGTTAAGGGCTTGCCATTGTCGATCTATGGAGGCCTGATCTTGAAAGGCGTCATGCACACTTTTTAATAACAAAGATTGAATCTTGCCGACCTCAGATTGCATCCCTATTTTCATCGATTTTATCGCTCAGTATTTTTTAATTATTTCGTTTAACGATCAGTACGTATACAGGCATCCCTGCTAATAAAAGTAACAGACCCCAAATGATAGTCTCTGAGCCGGTGCCAATTATTGCCCAGAAAGCAAATAGCGCAGCAATCACAGCGACAGTCTTTTCTATAAATGAGAGTGGTTGTTGTGATCGTAAGGAAATAACAATGCGAGCCGTTGCACAGATCAAATAGGGAAGGAGTGCTGCCAAAGTTGCCAATAGAATAACAAATGTAAATTGATCTACAAGGCTTTCACTTGCGTTCATTAACACTAAGGTAGTAACAAGCAAAGAAGAAATAATGATTCCTTTTGCAGGGGTTCCAAATCTTGATCTTTCGGCAAATATCTTGGGAAATAGTCCGTCATTGGCTGCAGCCATGGGTATTTGTCCGGAGCACAAAGTCCAGCCATTCAGTGCGCCAAAACATGAAACGATTGCACCTATGCCAATCAGTTGGTAACCGGTTCGACCCCAAAGAGTTTCAGCAGCATCAGCAAATGGAGCATTGGAGAGAGCGAGTTGTTCTGGAGCGATTAAACCCATAACGGCAACTGTGCCAGGTATATAGACAGCAGCAGCTAACAATGTTCCTGCAATAGCTGCACGAGATACGTTGTGCTCGGCATTTTTGACTTCACCAGCTGGAATATTTGCACTCTCCATTCCCAAAAACGCCCACATAGTTAAGGCAGCAGTTGCAGTAAGGGCGCCGAAATTTGACTGCTCGCTTAAATTAAGTGGCGTGAAATGATCTGGATTAAGAGCAAACAATCCAAACATAGCGATTGCTAATAGCGGTAAGATCTTAAGGATTGTTGTTGCGAGTTGTAGCCTTCCCGCTTGCTTGATTCCACACACATTCACTGCAACAAGCAGCCATACAATAAGTAGCGTGGTCGCTGAGCTTAGTATTGGTTGGCTGGTAAGCTCTGGCCAGAACACTGAAAGATAGCTAACAAGGGCGATAGCTATAGCGGCGTTAGTTGCAATTATCGAAATCCAGTAACCCCAGGCCACTAAAAATCCAGGCAGATCTCCAAAACCTGCCCTGGTATATAGATAAGGTCCGCCAGAACCACGCACTTGACGTGCCAGCCCCGCAAAAACAAGAGCGATACAGATTGAACCACAGGCCGAAACTACCCATCCCACCACACTTATGCCACCAAAAACTGCTAAGGAAGTAGGCAAAAGAAAGATTCCAGAGCCGATCATGTTGCCAGTGACCATGGCAGTTGCCGTCCAGAATCCTAATGGTTTGTCTTCGTCCTCTATTTTGTTATTAATTTGGGCTTGTTGTGTTGTCAAATTCTACTCCACTATTTTTTTATATTGGCAACTGACAAGTTTTGTTAAAGGATCAAAATTATTGGAAATAAGACAATTAATCCAACAAACCGCTAACATATTGCCAGGCAGCGTTTCGCGCAGCTTCAACAGCAGAGCGGCGGGGTGAAAGTAGAATGTCTAGCCACAGGCCATCTGTCAATGCAGAATAAGCGCTAGCAATTAATTCAAAATCATCCTTTCGTTTAGAATTTTTGGATAATAAAGAAGAGAACAACTTACAGATTTCACGATTTATCTCGTCGTCATGCTGAGCGCAAATCTTCTGATAGATAGGTCGCGCTTTTACTTCCCCAAGAAACGCGAACCATACAGCCAATTTGTTTCTATTGATGATTTTTGGGCTAAAATCGTAATCAATAATAGCTTTAAGTTTTTCTAAGCCTTGCATGCCATCGTTGGCAAAGATTTGATCAAAGCCTTCTTTATATTCATCTGCAACGAAGCGTAGGGTTTCAATTAGTAGCTGTTCTTTAGTCTTAAAATGTAGATTAACAATACCAACACTTAAATCAGCTTCATTAGTAATATCGGCCATGGTTGTGGCCGCCAGTCCTTTTTTTGCAATACATTTTATTGTTGCCCTAATAAGTTGATTACGCCTTTCTGCTTTCGGCAGTGCACGACGCTTACGAGTGGCAGTTTGAGAAAGCTTCGGCATTGTAATGACGCCTGTATTCCAGAATAGTGGGTGATTTTGCCTGGCAGCGATTCAAAGAGTTATAAGCCTACTTTAACTGATTAGTTTAGTTTTAACAAATGAATGATCATTCATTCAGTGGTAGACATAGCAAACAAGTTCTGGCATGCTGACTTGATGAAAAATTGTAGTTAATTATCAGTGTGGCAGTGGGCTATAGCAGGGGCCTGATGCGGCATTGATGTAATACAGTAATAACACACTAATAAATAATGAACGATATTTGGTATGAGTAAACGCTACGACGCAATAGTTATTGGTGCTGGGCATAACGGCCTGACGAATGCCGCTTATCTGGCCAAATCCGGACTCGACGTTCTAGTGGTGGAAAAAAACTCCTATATAGGTGGAGCCACGGTTAGCCGTGAATTACATCAGGATTGGTTCTATTCCAACTGTTCCTATGTATGCAGTTTGCTGCGCCCAGAAATTACGCGAGATTTAGAGTTGCCTCGACATGGCTTGCAGGTAGTACCTTACGGCGGCAGTGTTAGCTTTTGTAGTAATGGTGATTATTTCGGAGACTATCCGGATTATGAGCGGCAGTATCGAGAAATAGCTCGACATTCGGTCAGGGATGCTAACGCTTACGAGCGCTATTCTGCGGACGTAATGAAACAGACGCGTCTAATTCGACCGTTCCTGTTGAGAACGCCGCCGGATCCTACGTCGCTAAAGCCCCGCGATCTTAAGGAAATGAAATATTTGATGGATGCCTTTGCTGACCTTGGTGAAGAAGGTCTAGCAGATACATTGCGCTTTTGGACGATGAGCATAGCTGACTACCTGAACGAGTATTTCGAGACTGATGTTATCAAAGCTCATCTGGCTGGGAGTGGAATTATCGGTACGGCCTTGGGTGTATATTCTCCGGGAACTGCATACGTTTTGTTGCATCATTATATGGGTGATGTGGACGGTACAGTTGGAGCATGGGGTTTTGCTCGAGGCGGCATGGGTGCCGTTTCTGATGCGCTGGCTTCGTCGTTCCAATCCTTTGGCGGGGAGATTCGTGTTGACTCGGAAGTAGATCAGATTATCGTTAAGGGAAATAAAGCAGTAGGGGTGGCGTTAAGCAGTGGAGAAGAGATTGCAGCAAACATAGTAGTTTCGAATCTCGATCCAAAACGTACATTTCTCAATATTATGGATGAAAAAGATTTGCCATCTGATGTTGTAACCAAGGCGCAAAATTTTAAGATTCGTGGTTCTTCAGGCAAATTGAATATTGCTTTAGACGGATTACCGACTTTCAACGGCATTCCCAAAAACAGTCCTCTAATGAATTCCGACATGCACATGATTGATTCTCTCGAACGTATGGAGCGGGCGTATGATGATTGGAAGGATGGAACATGGTCGGCGGACCCTTACATCGACATGTTAATTCCAAGCCAGGTCGATCCAACCATGGCGCCCCCTGGTAAGCATATGATGAGTGTCTTCGTGCAATATGCGCCCCCAAAGATCAATGGCAGAGATTGGACAGATGAAGATCGTGACGCGTTTGGAAAAACAGTGATCGATCAAATTGCGAATTACAGTCCCGATTTTAAAGATTTAATTTTGCATTGCGAAGTGCGTACTCCTAGAGAAATTGAAAACGAAGTGGGATTAACCGAAGGCAATATTTTCATGGGAGAACTGACTTTCGATCAGCTTTTGTTTAATCGACCATTCCCTGGCTATGCACAATATCGAGGCCCAGTAAGTGGAATGTATATGTGCAGTTCGGGCACGCATCCGGGCGGGGGAGTAATGGCTGCCCCTGGTGCTAATGCGGCGCGAGAAATATTGGCAGATTTGAAGAGGCCGAACTTGGTGCCAGAGGCTTATGCCGATGACTAACTCTCATTATGACATCATTATTGTTGGTGGCGGGCACAATGGCTTGACATGTGCAGCTTACCTGGCCAAGGCCGGGCGAAAAGTTTTGGTGCTAGAGCGTAACGGGCAAGTCGGGGGAGCGGCAGTTACGCGCGAATTCGCTGATGGATTCAGGGTATCGAGCTGTGCGCAATGGCTATATCAATTTAACCCAAGCATTCGAGCTGAGCTTAAGCTCGATCAGTATGGGTACGAATTGGCAGCAGAAAACTTAAGCACAATCGCCTTAGCTGCAGATGGCAATCACCTGACATTGTCTAGCTCGGGACTTGGCGGAACGAATGTTAGCGAACCTGATAAAAAAGCTTACGAGCTTTTTATGAAACAGATGCTCAAATTCAGTGGCTTATTAGCTAAGGCTAGCGAGCGCCGTGTACCAAAACTATTGGAAGCTAATTGGAGAGATCGGTTTACACTCTTTAAACTTGGTTTAGGGATGAAGCTACTCGGCAAAGAGGACATGCAAGGTCTGTTAAGAATCGCTCTGATTAATATCTATGATGTTCTACAGGAAAACTTTGATAATGACCTGGTAAAGGCTGCGTTGAGTTTAGATGCGACGCTCGGAACTCATACGGGTCCTCGTTCTCCAAATACGGTGTTTAGCTTTCTACATCGCAGACTTGGCGAAGTATTCGGATTTAATGGAGTGTCAGTAGTTAAAGGAGGGATGAGTACACTCTCTCAAGCTCTCGCGAGCGCAGCAACTGCCAATGGTGTTGAAATCAGAACTGCTGTGCCAGTTAGCAGAATAAATTCGACAGCCGATGAAGTTACAGGTGTGACATTGGCTAGTGGCGAGATTGTTGAGGCTCCAACCGTCGTTTCAAATGCCGATCCAAAAACAACTTTTAAAAATCTCCTTGGGTTTCCGAAATTAGAAACGGGTGTTGTTCGACGCGTAAGTAATATTCGCATGCAAGGAAATGTTGCAAAACTTCATCTTGCACTCGACTCTTTGCCGCAGTTCGATGGACTTAATGAAAATCAAAGTGGCCAAAGATTACTTATCGTTTCCACTATGGATGGAATGGAGCGGGCATTTAATTCAGCTAAATACGGCGAGTATTCACAGCAGCCGGTAATGGATATTTCTATCCCTACTTTACATGATAAAACTCTGGCACCTGAAGGGAAGCATGTGCTTTCTGCGCTTGTGCAGTATGCACCTTATAAACTGAAACAGAATTGGGATTCAGTTAAAGAGAATTACACGCAATTATTAGTTGAGAGGCTCGCTGAATTTGCGCCTGGCATTGAAAACCAAATTCTTAACTGTGAGTTACTTACGCCAGTAGATTTGGAGAGAGAATTTCATTTAGCGGGTGGTCATTGGCATCATGGCGAAATTAGTTTAGATCAAATTATGATGACTCGGCCTTTTCCGGGCGCAACTCAATACGCTATGCCGTTGACAGGATTGTATCTATGCGGAGCTGGCGCCCATCCTGGCGGCGGTGTGATGGGGTTGGCTGGAAAAAATTCAGCTCAAGAAATATTAAGAAACAATAGAAGTAAATCCAATCACGCCGGGAAAAAGGAGAGTGTTGCATGAAACCTCATGATGAAACCATGATGCTGCAAACGCCTTTTCATTCAAGAGTGGCGAAGGCCTGCGAATTAAACCAATGGGACGAATGGAAAGGCTACACCACACCAACGGCCTATGCGGAAGTTGAGCAGGAATACTTTGCGATTCGAAACAGCACTGGCGTCTTTGATCTATCTCCGATGACAAAGTACCGCATTTCTGGAGCAGATGCAGAACTTTATCTAAACAGAGTAATGACACGAGATGTAAGTAAGTTGAACCCTGGCAGAGTGGGTTACACAATATGGTGTAATGATGCTGGCCAAGTAATGGATGATGGTACTCTATTTAATTTTGGTGAGAATGACTACCGGCTTTGCAGTTATACACGAGTGATGGATTGGTTGCAGTGGTCTGCAATGGGTTTCGATGTCGAGATAATAGACGAAACGGCAGATGTTGCTGCGTTAGCTGTTCAAGGCCCCACTTCTTGCGCTGTCTTAAAAATGATGGGTTTTGAAGGAATAGAACAACTTAAGCCTTTCGGTATTACTCATTTTCCATTCGAAGACGCTAAGGTAATGATTAGTCGCACAGGTTTTACTGGCGACCTAGGATATGAGCTATGGGTCGAACCGGCAAAAGCCGAAAGCCTTTGGGATCGACTCTTCGAGGCTGGTAATAATCTTGGAATCCGCGCAATAGGTGGTGATGCTTTAGAGATGGTGCGGATAGAAGCTGGATTTTTGCAAGCCGGAGTGGATTTCGTCCCTGCAGAAGAAACGGAACGCATTGGTAGATCTCGTTCTCCTTTCGAATTAGGCTTGTCATGGCTGGTCAATTTTGACAAAGGAGTGTTCAATGGTAGACAAGCCTTACTAAAAGAGAAGCGTGAAGGTTCGCGTTATGGCTTTGTTTTCTTGGATGTCGAAGGGAATAAACCGGCAGAAGATTCATTTATTCTTAAGGGTGGGAAAGAAATCGGGACTGTGACTTCTTCTGCATGGTGCCCAACGGCGAAATCAAACATAGCTTTCGCGCAAGTCGAATCTAAGTATGCAAATACTGGAGAAAACTTGATCGCCGAAATTTACTATCAGAGAGAGCTTAAATGGACCCGCATCTTAACAAAGTGTCGTGTGATTGAGTCGCCGGTATTTTCGTCACCTAAACGCAGGCAAACACCGGCGCCAGACTTCTAAAACGTTGTTGTGAATCGTTAAGAATAATTGATTCGATTTCATTTGACAGGACAAGATTGCACAGGAAGTAACCGTTAGATGGGTGCCTAATGATTAACACGCTAATTACCATTCACTAGGACGGGTAAAACGAAAAGGTAATATGCCATGACATTTGCCAAGCTAGACGAACTCAATGCGTTTCTGGATAAGCATCCTGATGCCACGATGATGGAAATACTAATTCCTGATATCAATGGTATATTGCGCGGCAAACGTATACCCCCTGGAGAATTTGAAACCTTCTTTACGAATGGGGTAAAAAGTCCAGCTTCGCTCAGTTTTTGCAACTGTCGAGGAGATTTTGCAGAAGAATTGGACTTGGAAATATTTCATGGAGATGCCGATCAATTACTATTCCCGGTCGCTGGCACGCTTTCGCCAATCGGTTGGTTAAAATCCGATACCATACAAGTGTTGGCTAGTTTTACTGAATTAGATCGCACTCCTGCATTTTTTGATCCTCGTGCAGTGTTAAAAAATGCGCTCCAACCACTCTATAATTTGGGTTATTCTGCCGTTGTCGCCACTGAAATGGAGTTCTATCTAATTGAAGAGGGTGACGGTTCTCTTCCACAGCTAAAATTAAGTAATATACCTGGCACTAACCAACCTCAATCTGGAATCCAATATGCAATGCCGGAAGAGCTTTGGGATAACGAAGATTTTCTGGAAGATGTGAGAGCGACCTGTGCCGAACAGAATATTCCAATGACCACTGTGCATTCGGAGTTTTCTCCAGGACAGTTCGAGTTGAACCTGCATCATGTTTCAGACCCTTTGGTAGCGTGTGATCACGCGGTACTTTTTAAGCGCGTGATTAAGGGGGTTGCACGCAACCATGGTTCATCAGCCAGTTTTATGGCGAAACCTTTTGATGATATAGCAGGTTGTGGCCTGCATATTCATTTCAGTCTTTATGATGCCGATGGTAACAATGTCTTCTCAACTGATAGCAAAACTGTGCCAGCACTCAGTGATCAAATGAAGCATGCGGTAGGAGGATTGGCGGAGACAATGGATAGCGCTATGGCTATATTTGCGCCTAACGCAAATTCATACCGTAGACTAGTGCCTGGTAACTACGCACCGCTAACTCCAAACTGGGGCTATAACCATCGTGATGTTGCATTGCGAGTGCCTGTATCAGAAGGCAATGATCGTCGTATCGAACATCGAGTCGCCAGTGCCGATGCAAATCCGTATTTGGTAATGGCTTCTATAGCTGCTGGTATTCACTATGGTATTACTAATAAATGTATGCCGAGTGAGATGGTGGCTGAGTATCAAAAAATTGAAGAAGAGATCATCACGCTCCCGCGACAATGGCCTGTTGCATTGGATAAGTTTCAGGCAGATACCATCTTAAAAGATTACTTGGGGAAGGAATTTTGTGATTTATTCGTTGAAATAAGGCGCAGCGAATGGGAAGAGTTTTCGAAGCGAGTTTCGAATATTGATTATGAGTGGTATCTGCGTTCAGTGTAGCGATTGCTGTACAGAGGCCCTTTCTATCACGGAGTTTCGTCATTCTTATAGGTTAGATAGGCCTTGCGGCAAGTTTCAATTCCTTCCGAAACGCCTTTACTATTCGCATCGAAATATTGAGGGTCTCCAGCTATCGATACTAATAGGATCGCCGTTTTCAGGATAAAAAATAGCTTTTCCCTTAAGGAATACACTTAGTTCGGCATCCATAACCTGACGAGTCCATTTGCCTGCTGTACATTCCCAGATTCCGGCTTTTGACCCGTCTTTATTTTCACACAGTATTTTTCCTGACAATTCTGAGACTAGATCACCAATAGGGATTTCTACTGGCCCAAATCGTCTAAATCTTATGCGGGGATGGTATTGCGGTTTTTAAGTTGAATTATCACCATAGATTCTTCCCGGATTCTTTAGCATTGTTATGTGTTATCGGAATTGGCATAAATTTACTCATAGCACACAAATATTGAATATCTATTTAATAGATTATATGATCATTTAATAAGCAATTTCACTCCTAGAACGTTGATTTCGGAAGCAGAACACCATGAAATTTATCGCCACCAATGTTGATGACTCATACCGTTTACTCGGAGAGAGAATTTCGACCCAGCAAGAGCGATCAGGTTTTGCATTAGATTCCTATTTCTATCGTTCCCACCTCACCTATCAAAGGGAACTGGAGCAAATTTTATACAAGAGCTGGCTTTACGCTGGTCACATCAGTCAAATTCCAAACCCTGGAGACTATTTTTTATTTGAATTAGGAGAGGATTCCATAATCATTAACCGAGATCTGTCGGGTGAAGTGCGTGCCATGCACAATATCTGCCGGCATCGCGGTTCGCGCGTGTGTGAAGATCTAAAGGGTAATCGTTCCAGTTTCGTCTGCCCCTATCATGGTTGGGTATATAACGATGATGGCAGTCTTAAAGTTGCTCGTGATATGGAGCTGCTAGAAGGATTTAACGATGCAGATTTTGGGTTAAAGCCAGTTAAGTACAAAGTTTTTGAAGGGCTAATTTTTATTAACTGCGACACAGAAGCGGCAGACTGGAGTTCAGAACTTGAAAAGTTAAGCAAACCAATTCAAGGCTACGATTTAGCTAATGCCAAGATTGCAGAAAGTATCCTTTATAAAGTCGATGCCAACTGGAAGTTGTGTCTCGAAAATTATCTGGAGTGCTATCACTGTGCCACTTCCCATAGAGTCTATGCGAAGTCTCACAGCTTGAAAGCATTAGCGCGCGAAGCGCAGCCATTAAATGATGCGATGATGGCAAGGGCGGAAGAAGAAACAGCAGTTGCAGGAATCACCGATGAAATAGTGGAATACTATAGCTTGGCTAAACAATTCGGTGGCTGTGTGTGCCACAGTCGTTATGCGCTCTACGATGGTTATTTAACCGGAAGTGATGATGGTAAACCTGTCGCTCCATTAATGGGTGGATTTAAAGGCTATGATGGCGGAGCCTCAGATTTTCATTTAGGGCCATTAACTTTTATGTTGAATTACCCGGATCATTGTGTGCTTTACCGCTTTATTCCCCGTGGCCTCACTCAAACCGACATGCAATTAGTATGGTTTGTTAGGGGCGATGCAGAAGAGGGTGTCGACTATACCAAAGAGCGGGTTAGTTGGTTGTGGAATCACACTACGCAAGAAGACGAATATATAATCACTCGAAATAGTGAAGGCGCCAACTCACACTTTTATGAACCAGGACCATTTCATCCTGAATTTGAAGAGCTTTCAATGATGTTTGTGAATTGGTACCTCGGAGCTTTAGGGCCAGTTTCTGACAAGGAGTAGATCTGTGTTATTGAAAGAAGCTCAAGATAACAGTGAGCATGCAAAGTCCTATTACGCTGCCTCGTCAAATTTTGAAACCAACTATCCTATATTGGAAGGCGATCTGTCGGTAGACGTGGTCATTATTGGGGGCGGCTTTAGTGGAGTGTCCACGGCGGTCGAGCTGTGTGAAAAGGGTTATGAAGTTGCGCTGGTGGAAGCGAATCGAATTAGCTGGGGAGCTAGTGGTCGCAATGGTGGACAGCTACAGGGTGGGCTTGGTCATAATCCTGCCGCTTTTCGGGGCACCATTGGTGATGCAGGCGTGAATGAAATTTATGCCATGGGTGAAGAATGTGTTGACATCGTTACCGAGCGAATTAAGAAATACAATATCGACTGTGACCTTAAATGGGGCTATGTCGAAGTGGCGTTAAGACCACGTCATCTTCGTTACTATGAAGAATGGGCGAAAGAAGATGAAAAACTAGTATTGCTCAGTAAGGATGCGCTAAAGGCCTATGTTAATTCTGAGAACTATCTAGGTGGTTATTACAAGCCTGATTGGGGGCACCTACATCCATTAAACCTCTGTATTGGTGAGGCTAAGGCCGCAGAAGAAATGGGTGCCATGATATTCGAGCAATCTCCTGTCGAGCGGATAACCTATGGGAAATCGCCCGTTGTTCACACACCAAATGGATCAATCACTGCAGGACATGTGATTATTTGTGGCAATGCTTATCTCGGAAGTTTGGTAAAGCATCTCGATGACCGAATACTTCCAGCCACTAGTTGTATTGTTGCCACTGAGCCATTGACTGAGGAACAAGTCGCAGCAAGCTTGCCAGGTGGCGTGGCAGTCTGCGACACACGCACCGCTCTAGACTATTACCGATTGTCCGCCGATAAGCGCTTGCTGTTTGGTGGTCTTTCCAATTATTCCGGTTTGGAACCACGTAATGTCGAAGAGATTATGCGTCAGAAAATGAATCATGTATTTCCTGCACTGGAACAAGTCAAACTTGATTACACCTGGAGTGGGCAGATGGGAATCAGTTTTAGACGTATGCCTCAAATGGGTCGGCTTGAGGGAAATGTGCTCTATGTTGGAGGATACTCTGGACATGGGGTCGCACCGACTCATGTTTTGGGCAAGACATTAGCAGAAGCAGTTACTGGAAATACTAAGCGATTCGATTACTTGGCTAGTATTAATCATTGGAAATGGCCTGGCGGGAAACTATTGCGCCGCCCTGCAATGGCCTTGGGAATGATGTTCTATAAGCTCGCTGACATGGTGTAGTGAATGATCTTAATTTTCATGCATATGGACGATGGTTCTCCTGGTTACATTGCAGATTACCTGCTTAGAAAATCTGTTCCCTTCAAAATAGTTCGGGCTTATGCCGGTGATACCGTTCCCAGCTGTGATGATGGCATAAGTGGTCTGGTATTCATGGGTGGAATCATGAGCGTTAATGATGAGCTTCCTTGGATCAAAGAAGAAATTCGTCTTATTAAAGAGGCACTGGATAAAAAAATTCCAGTACTCGGTCATTGTTTGGGTGGGCAACTTATCAGTAAAGCCCTTGGTCAAGATATTAATCAGAATCCGGTAAACGAAGTCGGTTGGCATAACTGTCATCTGACGACAGAGGCTAAGACCAGTAATTTGGCAGCTCAGTGGCTAGGAAATATTAGTGATCCATTTATCATGTTTCATTGGCACAATGAAACCTTTTCACTACCAGCTGGTGCCCATCGATTATTTTCTTCAGAGTATTGTGCCAATCAAGCCTATGTATTTAACAACAATGTTTTAGCGATGCAGTGTCATGTCGAGATGACGTTACCACTCATCAAGCAGTGGATTACTGAATGGCAAGAAGATTTACTGAATGCATCGCCGAGTGAGCAAAACTTTGCGCAGATTAGTAAAAACTTGGAACAGCATGTGATCAGGCTTAATCAAGTTGCAGAGAATTTGTACGCATGTTGGGTGAGTAAAATTATTAGCCGATCATGCGAAGCTATCGCTTAATCATAATAGCTTATAACTAATAGGATACTACGTATGACAAGTGAGCATTTTCGCCGCGGATACAACAAGCATTTGCTGCATCCATGGGCTAATTTTAATGAGCTAGGGAAGGACAAAAATAAAACTGTAATTACCCGTGGTGAAGGTATTTACATTTATGACGCTGACGGAAACCGCTTGCTTGACGGTCCGGCAGGTATGTGGTGTATGCAGTTGGGTTATGGTCGTCCTGAAATTGCAGAAGCTGTTTCAAAGCAGATGAACCAGCTTGCTTATACTTCATCATGGAACGTAGTCAATGATAAGGAAATCGAATTAGCAAGTCGCATCGCTAGTAAAACTCCCGGAGATCTAAACCGCGTATTCTTTACGACCTGTGGCTCGACCGCCGTTGATGCGGCTTTACGGTTGTGTCAGCTTGCCAGTAATATTAAAGGCCAACCGAATCGCAAACATATTCTCAGTCGTGAAAGTGCGTATCACGGTAGTAGCTTTTTAGCCGCATCGGTAACAGGAAAAGAAAGAGACAAGTCAGCAATGGATGTATTGATCGATAAAGTGCATTTTATTAGCGAGCCGTGTTTTTATCACCATCCAAATTTTGCGAGTGAAGAAGAATTCTGCAATTTCTTAATTGATGAATTAGAAGACAAAATCAATGAGTTGGGTGCTGAAAATATTATGTGCTTTATTGCCGAACCGATACTCGCTAGTGGTGGAGTGATAGTGCCGCCCAAAGACTATAACTATCGTTGCTGGGAAACAGTAAAAAAATATGGAATTACCTATATTGCCGATGAAATCGTAACGGGTTTTGGGCGTTTAGGCCATTGGTTTGTCTCCGAAGAAGTGATGGGTATAGTCCCGGACATTATAACTTTTGCCAAAGGAATTACGGCCGGTCATATTCCTTTAGGGGGTTACGCAGTTTCAGAGAAGTTTCTTCAAGAATTAAGTGATGACAAAGATGGGTTCATGTATGCCAATGGCTTTACCTGGTCTGGGAATCCGGTCGCTTGTGCGGCAGCCTTGGCAAGTTGGGATATTTTTGAAAAAGAAGATGTGTTTAGTCACGTTAAAGAAATCTCCACATATTTTCAGCAGCAGCTGAAAACCCTAGAGCAGATTCCACTCGTCGGAGAGGTCAGGGGGGTTGGATTAATGGCTGCTGTAGAAGCATCAATGCAAGTATCAAATGGAAATGACCGACTAGAAAAAGATTATGCTGTTGGCGAATTGGTTGATAGCCACTGTCAGCAGCTTGGTTTATTAGTTCGCCCACTTATTAACTTATGCATCATCTCTCCGCCGCTCGTGATTATTGAAGCACAGGTGGATGAGTTGGTTTCAATTCTGAAAAAAGGACTAGAACTAACCCTTGCTGATTTGAGAGAGCAGGGTATTTGGCAAGATACTGAACTCTCGCATAATACATCTAACGCGAAGAGATCATTGAGCTCATAGGCGCGCTGTTAATTATTATGCAGGCTGCTTAGGGGCTTATTTTTAGAAGTAGTTGAAGGTACAAAAGCATAAACGGAGAAAAAATATGTCTGATAATGAGTTTACTAAATACTCCGCTCGAGATAGTGATCCGTTCGATACTGAATCCATGTTTGCGAATGCCTATAGTTTTCTCGGTATTCCTTTCTCGCGTCAAGTAGAAAACACCGACGTAGCAATTTTAGGTATTCCTTATGATCTTGCCACAACTGGCCGTGCAGGAACTCGTCATGGGCCACAGGCAGTAAGAATTGCTTCTGCGAATTTGCGTTGGGAAGAGAAGCGATGGCCTTGGAATTTTAATATAAGGGAGCGCATCAATGCTATTGATTATGGAGATTTGGAATTTGGGCCTGGCGAATCGGAAGAAATGATTGAAGGTGTGATTCGGCATACAGGCCAATTTTATAAAGAAGGTGTGAAAACTCTTGCTATCGGCGGAGACCATTTCGTGACCTTGCCACTGTTGCGCTCAGTTCATCAACACTACGGTACGGTTGCCTTAGTCCATTTCGATGCACATACAGATACTTATACAGCAGGTGCGAAGTATGATCATGGATCTATGTTTTACCATGCGCCGAGGGAAGGACTTGTAGATCCAGCCCATTCCATTCAACTTGGTATACGTACCGAATATGATCCAGACGACCATGAATTCATGGTGTTAAGCGGTGCAGAACTAAATGATCAGCCTACCAATGATGTCATCGACGTAATCAAACAGCGGGTTGGAGATCTGCCTGTGTATCTTACTTTTGATATTGATTGCTTGGATCCTGCCTATGCTCCAGGGACTGGTACGCCGGTCGTTGGGGGAATTAGCACAGACAAAGCCCTGAAAATTATTCGTGGATTAGGCGCGATCAATATCGTTGGTGCTGATGTGGTGGAAGTGGCTCCCAGCTACGATCATGCTGAAATAACCGCGCTGGCTGGGGCAACACTTTTACTGGAGCTCATGTATTTAATTGGGTCACAAATGCCTGGCGAAGAGTAGCTGTGTTACTTATTGGCTAATAACAAGACTTAAGTATTTACCGGTTTAGTGGATTCACTAAATTGAGAGGGCTCGAAAAACAATAATTCAATATGAATTTGATTTTCTTTTTGTTGATTAAATCCCAACATAAGCACGTTGAGTTGCTGTTGAATTTCTAACGCGGCCGGTATGCTAATTACAAACCGTCGGCCCGTTGCTTCTTCTCTCACGGGAAGCGCCTGATTGCTGGCTTGCGTATTTGATAGTGAGTCCAACAAATGCGCAATGAATTGTCGAAACACTCCAAAATCCAGAATTCCAACGAATTCACTTTTGTCCAATGACAGCAAAATATCGATGTGTTTGTCATCGTCTCTAAGCGTGTATGCAACTGATTGTATTTCTCCTTTTTTTAATCCTTCGAAGCGTTGTTGTGTTTTTGTTAGCTTCTGTCCAAGCAAATAATCATAAAGAAGCTTAACAACATTTATTATAAGGTCTTCAATGCCTACATTGACGTTGTATCGCTCTGTGTTTTGCATGTAATCAAATTCTTCTGATATTGATATGGGGTTTTCTAATGATCTTCTAGCGAAAGTGAGTATTTGAAAAATTCTACCTCTTTTTCATAGCCTAGAGATTCATATAGAGCTTGAGCATTGACATTGTCGACTGCCGTTTCCAGGTCAATACGGGAGGAGCCATTACTTTTTGCTAATTCTCTTGCCTGGTTCATTAATAATTTGCCGACACCTTGTCGCCGGGCCGAAGAGTCAACATACAGGTCATACAGTACCCAGATTGGGGTCGCTGCTACGCTGCAGAATAGAGGATAGAGTTGCATGAAGCCTATTGCTTTCTCATTAGCGCCTATAGCAAGATATATAACGGAACTTTTTTCCTGCATTCGTTCTTGCAGAAAGTTTTTCGCAAGTTTCAGATTAGCTTTTTCTTCGTAAAACTGACGATAAAGATCAAATAAGTCAGCTGCTGCATCAAGATTTTCTTTGTTCGCCTTGATGATACTGATGATCCCTAAAGCATCATCAGTATTTTTAACTGCCTCAACTGGCATGTTAAAACTCCAGGGAAAGATGCTGGCAAGAAAGCTCATGCAAATTCGTTTAGCATCTTCACGATCATAATTTTCGCCTTCGAATAATATCTCTTTCCATAATTCATCTGTTAGACCTGTTACCGCATTGGCTACAGCCCGCGCGTTTATTTTATCCCGTTTGTTACCCTCTGCAATGATCTGCTCGCAAAGATTTAGCAAGAGGTTGAAGTTCTTCCTGTCTCGGCTACCGCATATTGATTGATAATCTTTTCTGGTATGGCTTTCAGAATCAAATGCATGCCATACAGCTACTTTGCGATGCTCAGTAATTTCTGGATCTAGCGAGGCGTTGATAATACCTTCTAATCTTCTGGCCGGATTCGGTCCGCTCTTCTTCAGAGCTGAGGCTAGAGTTTGATCAAACTCTTCGGAGACGAAATTGAGTGTTTCCAACAGTAATGCTTCTTTACTATCGAAATGAAAATTTACCGTTCCTGCAGTCAAGCCTGCAATGCCGCTGATCTTGGCTAGAGTTAACTGAGATAGGCCAAACTCGGCGATAGCCGTGATAGTGGCGTCGATCAATAGGTTGCGACTTTTCTGTTGTATACCCTGATTAGCGCTGGCCATGGTGGATTTCTTTCCCTGTACGCGAGGTATTTATATACCTGTTTAATGAGCTATATAGACGTATAATGACGTTCTATTCGGACCATAGCAAGCGGCGGAGCGCAACTAAACGTATGATTGTGCTGGTACTCCGTCGTCCTTACATGTTGATTAGGCTCATTAGCAAACAGTGATGAATACATGACAAATTTTACGCAAGCCAATCACAGCACTAATAATAATGCTTTAGATCATTGTCAGTCCTATTACGCAGCAAGTGTAAATCAAAAAATACGATTTCCTCAATTGCAGGGAGAGCAACGAGCAGATGTTTGTGTCATTGGTGGAGGCTTTACTGGAATATCAACAGCGCTTACGTTAGCTGAGCGCGGTTATTCTGTTGTACTGTTAGAGCAGCATGGAATCGGCTGGGGCGCATCTGGCCGCAATGGTGGGCAGCTGATTGCTGGCTATAGCGGTAGCGCTAAACTGGAAAAGCTTCATGGAGCTACAGCTGCGAAAATGCTCAATGACATGGCCTATCGTGGACATGAAATTATTGAAGAGCGTATTAAAAAATACAGCATCGATTGCGATCTTAAGTATGGCTATATAGATGTTGCCTTTAAGCATCGTCAGCTTAGGGAGCTTAAGAATTCTTTTGAAGAGAGGGCGAGCGGCGGTTTTGCAGAAAAATATCGAATGGTTGAGGGAGAAGAGATCAATGATGTTATGGGAACTGAAGCATATGTTGGTGGACTCATTAATAATCGCAATGGCCACCTGCATCCTCTAAATCTATGTTTAGGGGAGGCGAAAGCGGCTGCCGAAATCGGCGTTAGCATCTTTGAAAATTCTGCGGTCACTTCAATTGAACATGGCGAAAAGCCTCGTGTAAAAACTCAAACTGGTCAGGTAGTAGCAGATTTTGTCATCCTGGCCGGGAATGCCTATAACGAATTAGAAAAAAAGAAGTTCAACAAACTTTTGTTTCCAGCAACTACTTTTATCATAGCAACTGAACCCCTTAGTGAGGACGAAGCAAACCGAATTAATCCTCTAGATCTTGCGGTATGCGACATGAATGAGATTTTAGACTATTACAGATTGTCAGCTGACAAGCGCATGTTATTTGGTGGGCGCTGTAATTACACTGGCAGAGAGCCCCTAAGCATCAAGGCAACGCTGTTACCGCGGATGTTAAAACTGTATCCACAGCTCGCAGGCAAGTGTATTGAATACGAATGGGGCGGCAAAATCGGGATTGTCGTAAACCGGGTGCCATTAATCGGTCGCGCAAGCAAGAATGTGTTCTATTCTGTAGGGTATTGCGGGCATGGAGTTAACGTAACGCATATGGCCAGCGAAATAATGGCAGAAGCAGTGGCTGGAACCTTCGAACGAATGGACCTTTTCGAGCGAGTGAAGCACTTTCGAATGCCGTTAGGTAATAAACTGGGCAATTACTTAGTTGCTCTCGGCATGATGTATTACCGTTTGTTGGACCTGCGTTAGGAAGCACTAGCACGTTATGGAATGAATTTTAGACAGGGGCAATAGGAAGAAATGGATACTCAAGAAAACGTTATAAGACTGGTGACTTCTTGTCCGGATCAAGTCGGGATTGTTGCTGCGGTGAGTCAGTTTATTACTGAGCATCAAGGATGGTTGTTGGAATCAAATTATTTTGCCGATTCTGAAACCAAGCAATTTTTCATGCGCAACGAAATAAAGAAAAATTCACTTTCTGTCAGTCTTGATGAGTTTCGGCAGGCATTTACGACAGTTGCCGAAAAATATTCTATACAGTGGTATCTGCGAGACACGAGTCAACGTCAAAAAGTCGTATTACTAGCCAGTCATGCTTCCCATTGTCTAGCAGATATCCTACACCGTTGGCACAGCGAAGAATTAGATTGTGAGATTAGTTGTGTGATTTCAAATCATGAAAACCTTCGCTCAATGGTGGAGTGGCATGAAATTCCATTCTTTTATGTGCCGATGGAAAAATCGAATAAGGGGTCAGCATTTGATGAAATAATGGGCATTATTGATCAGCATGAAGCTGATACCATAGTGTTAGCACGATTTATGCAAATAATCCCCAGCGATATGTGTGAAAAATACATGGGTAGAATGATCAATATTCACCATAGCTTTCTTCCTTCTTTTATAGGAGCTAACCCGTATCAAAAAGCCTATGAGCGCGGGGTAAAGTTAATTGGCGCGACCAGTCACTATGTCACTGGTGATCTGGACGAAGGGCCTATAATCGAGCAGGATGTGATAAGAGTGGGCCACCGTCATCGTAAAGAAGACCTGGTAAGGCTCGGTAGAGATGTCGAGAAGACTGTTCTTGCTCGTGCCCTACGCAATCATCTTGAAGACCGAGTTCTAATTCATGGGTACAAAACTGTGGTATTTGATTAACAATGAAAATTAAAAAAACAGGTGATAAAACAAACTCGTTGTTGCAAACCAGCATGAAGTATTTTCGGGACGGTTTGCGTTACGAAAAATTGAAAGTAAAGGCTGAATCAAACAATCACCTCGCACCGATACAACTTGTTGTGAGTAAGGCAGAAGGAGATTTCGTTTGGGATTTGGATGGCAATGAGTATATCGATTTCCAAAATGGCTGGGCGACAAACCCTCTAGGGAATTGTCATCCTGAGATAATTGATGCCGTTCATGCTGCGCATAAACGTTATGGCTATCATTGGGAGCATCCATTACGCTTTGAATTGGCAGAAAAGCTTGCCGATATCATGCCGGGGAAACAACTACCGCGGTTTTCATTCGAAGTTTCTGGCACTGAGGCTGTTGAGGCAGCTGTCCACCTAGCGTTGTGTTACAAGCAGCGTCGTCACATCATTAGTTTCACTTCTTGTTATCACGGTGAAGGATTGGGAACCAAAGTTATTAGCGCCTATTCCAGTGATAATAATCTTTACTTGGAAGCTTGGGCAGGTGGTGTGATCAAAGCGCCATATCCCTACTCGGATGGTATTCCTGCAGGAATGACTGAAGACCAATATGTTGACTATTGTCTTTGGTATTTAGAAACCCATATTCCTGATTTCATAGCGCCTGCAGAAAATATCGCTGCTGTTTTAATCGAGCCCGGTCTCGCCGAAGGTGGTAACTGGATTCCGACCAAAGAGTTCATGCAAGGAATTCGACGAATTTGTAACGAACACGACTGGCTGTTGATCGCAGATGAAGTGTTAACCGGGCTCGGTAGAACCGGTCGCCTATGGGGTGTGGATCATTATGCTATGCAACCAGATATTCTTGTTGTTGGCAAGAATTTGTCCGGCGGTATTGAGCCCTGTGCTGGTATAGCCGCACGTGACGAAATTCTTGGAGATAATCCTCGTGCGACAAGCGGCAGCACATTCGCAGGAACCCCTGGCGGTTGCGCGGCTGGTCTAAAGACTTTGGAAATCTATGAGCGTGACAATGTTGTTGAATACGCGAATTCTCTTGCAAAGTTGGCGGAAGAACGTATGGCTAATTGGGAGTCGAAGTATGACATTGTTAGTCAAGTTCGCAGTTTGGGGCTTTTAATCGGAGTCGCCTTCTGTGGAGTAGAGAATAGTAGCGATGATAATATTAAGGCAAGTATTGCTCGCACGGTGCGTAATGAAATGCTTGCAAATGGAGTATGGGCGATCTGTGAATCTGAGCCAACAGTCCGGCTTTATCCAGCGCTAACAATGGACAAAGAGGTTTTCTTGCGAGGCTTGGATATAATGGAGCAAGCAATTCATAATGTTGAAAATGCGGTGAATAACGGCGATCGCCTGGTAGGAAACTATCCAGCTATTCCGAGCGGTGTAGTAGGGTTCTAAAGTATTTGAGAGTGATTTAAATAGAGTGTTCTGAATAATTTTTTAGTCAAATCTCACAACAATGTAATTTAGTGGGGCGAGCATTCCATGAGTAAGAAAATAGCGCTCAACCGGCGAGATTTCTTAAACGGCTTTGCAATCAGTGTAGCTGCTGGAAGCAGTTTAACTCCTATGGAGTTATTTGCCCAAGCAGCTAGCCGGGGCGAATATTATCCGCCAGAACTCACTGGGATGCGTGGAAGTCACCCTGGCTCTTTCGAAGTGGCACATGCATTGGCCCGTTCAGGGCAGCGATTTCAGCGACCTAAAGAACAGACTGGAGATATCTATGATCTAGTTGTTGTTGGCGGCGGGCTCTCGGGGTTGTCTGCTGCAAAATTTTTTCGTGATCGAAATGAAGGCGAAAGTAAGATATTAGTGTTGGATAATCATGATGATTTCGGTGGTCATGCAAAGCGTAACGAATTTGATGTTGATGGTAAAAAACTGATTGGCTATGGCGGCAGTCAGAGTTTTCAAGAGCCTGGGAAATATTCACAAGTCGCGAAGGAATTATTAAAAGACGTTTCGATTCATACTGAGCGATTCTATGACTACTACGATAGGAGCTATTTTAATCAACGTAAGTTACGTGCTGGCATTTATTTTGATAGTAATACCTATGGAGAAGACAAATTGATTCTTAATCCCATGGGTGAATTTTTCGCAGTTAATGCCAGTCCGGAGGAGCGGGAGAGAGCAGTTCGTCAAATGCCTTTAGAAACTGCTGACCAAGAAGCATTTCTTCACCTCCTTAACAGTCGTGAAGACTATTTGGAAGGCAGTTCTACTCAAGAAAAAATTCAGCTCTTGAACAGTATGAGTTATCTAGATTTTTTACGAGATTATGCGAATACGCCTGAGGCTGTGTTAGAAATTTTACGTGACACTTATTTAATGATTGCCGCGACAGGTTGGGAAGCGCAATCTGCGCTGTGGGCTGCAGAAGATTGGTTTCCTGGAACTCGAAATCTCGGTCTCTATGGAGATAGTGATGAGAGCGAAGAAGAGCCTTACATTTTTCATTTTCCAGATGGAAACGCAGGCCTTGCTCGCGCATTAGTAAGGGATTTGATTCCAGGTTCAGTTGCTGGTGCAACGATGGAAGATCTAGTTCGTGCCCGAGTAGATTATTCGGCATTAGATCAATCTGATGCCAACGTGCAAATACGGTTAAATTGCACTGCTGTAGACGTACTGCATACTCCTCGAGGTGAGCATGTCGATGTTACTTATTATCATGAAGGGAGAGGCTATCGAGTGCGGGCTAAACACGTCGTGCTTGCTTGCTATAACGCTATAGTTCCTCATATCTGTAGCGAAGTTCCCGAAGCTCAGGTAGAAGCGATTGCTAATGCCACCAAAATACCTTTAGTCATCGGCAATATTGCGTTGCGCAATTGGCGTGCGTTGAGTGAGGCCGGCTTCAATTCGATTTATTCGCCTGGTGATGTTTGTTTTAAACATATTCCTCTTGATTTTCCGGTGAGTATGGGTGGCTATAATTATTCTGCAGGACCAGATGAGCCGGCACTCTTGTCAGGTTGGCATGCACCCACAACTCGAGGTTTACCAGCAAAGGAACAATACCGTGCGGGTAGGCAAAAGCTCATGGAAATGAGCTATGATGATTTTGAAAACGATATATTTCGGCACCTAGATGGAATGTTAGGCCCTTATGGGTTTGATGCTGAGCGTGAAATCGCAGCTATTACTATAAATCGATGGCCTCATGGCTATGCTTATGAGTATGAAGGTATAGGGCAGCCTTTAGACTATGACCGTAACACCGGTCCCCATGTTTTGGGTCGTTCGCAATTGGGTAGAATCTCGATAGCTAACTCAGATTCTGAAGCTTATGCCTATGTGAATGGTGCAATTGACGCGGCAGATCGTGCCGTTAATGAACAGCTAATTTAGGATCTTTTAAAAATGATTATTAAATGGATTGCGAAGATAGGCACTTTCTTACTGCTTTGTTCTAGTCAAATCGTATTGAGTCAAGCTGTTATTAAACCATTTGTAATGAGCAGCGATGACCTTGCGGGTGGTTTATTTAAGGAACCTGAAGCATTAACCCAAACACATGAAAACGGAAACGTTACGGTTGATGTAACTTCAATGCTCTCTAGTGATAGCAAGTTCGCATCCGGTGTTTATAGTTCAGGTAAAACCACATTTGAGATCACTGATTCTTATGGTGTTGATGAGTTTATGTACTTTCTTTCGGGAAGCATTACGTTGACGTCTACTGATGGATCTGCAGTAACAGTGGAGGCGGGGGAATCTGTCACTCTTCCAAAGGAGTGGGCAGGAAAGTGGAGTACGGAAGGTTATACAAAAATTTGGGTAATTTATTCCGCTGATGGATCAGGGTTGGAATAGCTTTTTGATAGCTATTCAGTCTCACTAAAAAATTTATTCTTTATTAATAAATCGAATAATCCATTGAGCTAGAATTTCCCTATGAAGTTCTAGTTTGAGGCTTGCGAGGCCTCGTTCGTAAACTGAGTCCCCGATAATTTCCTTACGTAATTCTAGCAGTGCCCGTGAATAGTCTTTGGTAAATTCTGGGTGTCCCTGAAAAGTAAGTATGTGTTGTCCGATTTGAAACATTGAGTTCGGGCAGAATTCACTTGCAGCTATTCTTTCGGCGCCACTAGGCAGTTTTGATACTTGGTCTTGATGACTAACTATGACAGAAAAAGAATCTAAAGGCGGGTTCATAAACCCTTTCTTATTTATGACGGTGCTTTGATGAATCCCGACTCCCCAGCCAACTTCTGCTGGCTCAGTTTTCCCGTCAAGTGCGTCCGCTATTAGTTGATGACCGAAGCAAATTCCAATTACTATTTTTTTTGCGGCATTTAGCTCAACTATGAATTTCCTAAACTCATGAATCCATGGCTCGTCATCATAAACGCTCTTTTTGCTACCTGTAATTATGTACGCGTGACACTCGTCTAGTTTTGTTGGAAACTGACTCTTCATGATATTGTAGTGTGCAACTTCAATAGTAGAATCTAACACACGTTCGCCAGCTAACTTCAGCATGTGTTCAAACATAGCTGGGTAGTTACCATGATCGGCCTGAAATTCCTCCAGTACCGTATCGGCTTGTAAGACGCCAATTTTCATTTCGCAGTTAATTTTTTACCATTTCTTTAGTTGGTTGCGTCATTGTAATGCTTATACTGCAATACGCGAAATAGTGTATTTTACCTAGCTAGAAGTTCCATTTTTCCCTATAGGCTGCGAATGCAATCATTAAAATTGCGGTTATGCTCACAGCAATAATGAGCAGTGGCTACAACATAGTTAATTGACAGGAATTACTAGAACTCCATGAAGAAAACCGATATCGAAATCGCCCGCTCCACGGAACTACAGAACATCTCAAATGTTGGAGAAAAGCTTGGAATACCTGAGTCTGCTTTGCACTGTTATGGCCATTATAAAGGAAAGATAGATTTTCAGTTTCTAAGTTCACTGAATGGCAATAAACCTGGAAAATTAATTCTGGTGACGGCTATGTCGCCAACCCCTGCTGGTGAAGGCAAGACCACTACTACAGTCGGATTAGGTGATGCGCTCAATAAAATTGATAAACAAGCATTAATTTGTTTGCGTGAGCCAAGTCTTGGTCCATGCTTCGGCATGAAAGGCGGCGCTGCAGGCGGAGGCTTTGCCCAGGTTGTACCCATGGAAGATATCAATCTGCATTTTACTGGCGACATGCATGCAATTACTTCGGCACACAATTTACTTTCCGCGCTAATTGATAATCATATGCACTGGCATAATGAACTACGTTTCGATTCTCGGCGTGTTACATGGCGCCGAGTGCTGGATATGAATGACCGGGCATTGAGGCAGGTAACCGTAGGACTAGGCGGATCTGGTAATGGTATAGTCCGAGAAGGGGGGTTTGACATAACGGTTGCTTCGGAAGTCATGGCAATTTTTTGCCTGGCAAACGATTTGCAAGATTTAGAGAGACGACTAGGTAACATTATTGTCGGCTACACTCGCGACAAGGCGCCAATTACAGCGAGGGAGCTGAAGGCGGATGGCCCTATGACTGTGCTCTTGAAAGACGCTTTCATGCCAAATCTTGTGCAGACTTTGGAACATAACCCAGCACTAATTCATGGCGGGCCATTCGCTAATATTGCTCATGGTTGTAACTCAGTAATAGCTACGAGAGCTGCCCTAAAGCTATCTGATTATGTTGTGACTGAAGCTGGATTTGGTGCCGACTTGGGAGCCGAGAAATTTTTTAATATCAAGTGTCATAATGCTGGACTTGAGCCTGACGCAGCTGTGGTAGTTGCAACCGTGCGCGCGCTAAAAATGCATGGAGGTATAGCCAAAGACCAGCTCATCAACGCTGACGTCAATGCAGTTATCAGGGGTTTTGCAAATTTGGAACGTCATGTAAAAAATGTGCTGTCCTTTGGAGTTCCTGTCGTAGTGGCAATCAATCGTTTTCCCTCAGACACAGATGACGAGGTTACAAGCATTAGGACTTTATGCCAGGGGTTGGGTGTTGAAGCGATCGAATGTACCCATTGGTCCGACGGAGGTGCAGGCGCTGTAAATCTTGCTAATACTGTTGTCGAGCTTGCCAATAGTAACCTCACCAAATATAAAAGTTTATATGAAAATTCTCTGAGCCTTTGGGAAAAGATCGAAACTATCGCAAAATCTATATATGGTGCAGAAGAAATTATTGCTGACAAAAAAGTGAGAGATCAGATTCGTGAATATCAACAAAATTACGGTAACTTTCGCATCTGCATGGCGAAAACCCAGTACAGTTTTTCTACTGACCCGAAATTGCTTGGTGCGCCAAATCATCATGTAGTCCCAATTAGAGAAGTCCGACTCGCTGCTGGAGCTGAATTTTTAGTCGTTGTTTGCGGTGATATAATGACCATGCCGGGGTTACCAATCAATCCGAGCGCTCACGATATTCATCTTAATGAGCAAGGCGAAATTGATGGGCTATTTTAGGAATAATCCTTCGATTTATTTAGCATACTGCTAGAGTAGCTTTCGTTTCTTGATATTTGAGGCAGCGAGGATTTGTGAAAACCAGCAGTTGTTTTAAGACTGTAGGAAAATGAAATAGCAAATAACTAGCGTGATAAATTCCCGTGATGATTGGTTTCATTAATCTAGCATTGCGTGGTCTATAAACTCTAAGGACTTACATGATGAAGAACAATCGCGAAAGAAATCGAGATCTTCTAACAGTTTTGATTTCGCTTTCAGTTTCTATTTTTTCAATTACCCATCCGTCCGATCTTATCGCCGCAACTGATAAGCGCTTCCTGCTGACATATCCGAATCTAGAAAACTCTGAAGGCGTGGTGGTAATGGAAAATTCTCATGCGGTTTTACAGAGACTAGTCGTGCCTGCTGGTAAATGGGAGGGAGTTCACAGCCACCCAGGCCACCAACTCTATGTGCATATCAAAGGAGGAGAGTGGTCCGGTCGCTTAGGTGGTGAGTTAGAGTACGAAGATGATTTCAGCGCTGCTGGTGCAGTGGGTTGGATGGACGCGATACCTTTAAGTGCAGGCCACAATTCAGGTAACACGGGTAGTACCGACATTGATTTAATCTACGTAACCCTGAAAGCAGATAAGCCAATTCGACCAGGACTTAGTCACTCAATTCAAAGCTACCCTAATATTGCCATGGATTTGCTATTGGAAAACGAATGGATGATTGTGCAGCGAGGTGAGTTAGATTCAGGTCAATGGACTGGAATCCACGATTCACCTGGTTATCAAATTTTAATGCAAGTTAAAGGCGGGCGCAGGTCGGAACGGATTAACGGTGCGGAGTATGAAATCACGGAGAATTTGGAAGATGGTGCTGTGAGTTGGCTCGATGCTACGGAAGCTGGGCTTGCCTATGAATTCGGTAATACAGGTGACACTTCGATCGATTTCGTTCTTATTACATTGAAATAACCAAACCTTCTCTTTCACGTAGTGAACAGCCCGTGGAGACAACAAAGTCCATAACTTAAAAATCTTGAAATACTAAAAACTAGAACCATAAAGGTGCTGCTATGGTCGTTAACTTACTATTTACTCGTATCCCCATTTCAAATTAATGGAGTTCAAAATGCCAGACAACAAGCTCAAAGCCAGATTTCAAGCAATGCTGTTTACGCTGTGTGCACTGATTCCGCTAGCCCATTCCGCATCTGCTCAAGAGGAAAAACCCAATATTGTGTTAGTGCTGATGGATAATTTTGGCTACGGCGAAATTGGCGTTTACGGTGGGGGCGTATTACGTGGAGCCGCAACACCTAATATCGATAGTATCGCAGCCGAAGGAATTCAGCTGACAAATTACAATGTTGAGGCCGAATGCACACCATCGCGTGCTGCATTGATGACTGGGCGCTATGGAATTCGAACGCGACAGACTCCTGACGGGGCTCCCAGAGGAATATGGTATGGCATAACCCAATGGGAAATTACATTGGCTGAAATGCTAACGGACAATGGCTATACAACAGGGATGTTTGGTAAATGGCATCTAGGGGATACCAGTGGCCGCTACCCGACCGATCAAGGCTTCGATGAATGGTATGGCATCAAGCATTCATCAGATCGAGCTTTCTGGCCGAACAGTTACAGTTTCGTGCCTAACAGCCACCCGGACGCCGAATTTGATTATGTGATGACCGGTACGCGTGGGCAGGAGCCAACGGAGGGTGCGGTATATGACCGCAGCAAACGTACTTTGATCGATCAAGAAATTACAGAGAAGGCGATCGATTTCATCAAACGAAAATCGATCGAGGGCCAACCCTTCTTTGCCTACCTGCCATATACCCAAACCCATGAGCCGGTCGATGCCCATCCAGACTTTGCCGGCAGTACTGGGAATGGCGCCTTCGCCGACGTTCTGGCTCAGACCGATGCCTATGTGGGTGAAATCCTGGCCACTATCGATGAGCTCGGTATTAAAGAAAACACTATTGTTATTTTCACTTCGGATAATGGGCGCGAGGGCGTGCAGAGGTCGTTTGGTTTCACCGGCCCCTGGCGAGGAAGTATGTTTTCACCCTACGAAGGATCCTTACGTGTTCCTTTTTTGATGCGCTGGCCCGGGCACATCCCGGCGGGGAAAGTATCAAACGAAATTGTCCATCAGATCGATCTATTTCCCACGTTCTCCAGTTTTATAGAAGCCGATCTTCCAATTGACCGAATTATGGATGGTGTTGATCAATCAGAATTCCTTTTCGGCGAGTCGGAGAAATCGGCTCGAGAATCCGTCATCATCTATATTGGGAATGAACTCTTTGGCGCGAAATGGCGCAATTGGAAGATGCTGCTTAAAGAAATTGATGAAGGCAGTTATGCGATTAAGAATATGGCCTATCCAACGTTTTACAATTTACTGGTGGATCCAAAAGAAGAAGTGCCCGAGCTAAATTATCTTAACGACACCTGGGTTGATTTTCCCTTATACCAGGTTATAGAAGACCACGAAGCATCAATTGCAGCGGATGCCGGTGCGCCAGAGCCGTAGAATGAAGAAGAAGGGACAATAACTTAACAAAGCTTCGTGCTGAAACAGAATAATAAGTGATCGAGCAGGTGACCATTACTCAAACTCAATCCATGTCGTCTTCAGCTCCGTGTAGTCGTCAAATGCATGCATGGACTTATCGCGTCCGTTACCGCTTTGTTTGAATCCGCCGAAAGGTACGGTGCTATCGCCGCCGAAGTAATTGTTGATGCCCATGGTGCCAACACGAACCGCAGCGGCTACCTTGTGAGCCGTATTAATGTCACGGCTCCATACGGCGCCGGCCAGACCATAGATTGAATCATTGGCAATCTGTACGGCCTCCTCGGCCGTCTTGAAACTCAACACCGACAACACTGGACCGAAGATTTCTTCCTGGGCGATACGCATGTCATTGCTCACGCCTGTGAAGATGGTCGGTTCGTGATAGTGGCCGCCAGTGCTTTCCATCGTCGTGGCGCCACCGAACACCAGTTCGGCTCCTTCTTCTTGGCCGATCGCAACGTAGTCACACACGGTCTTACACTGGGCGGCGTCAATCATGGGACCCATAACTGTAGCAGGATCCATGGGATCGCCCGGCATCCAGGCCTTGGATTCTTCGATCACTCTTGCCATGAAGTCATCTAGTATTGACTCTTCGACTATTAGGCGCGTGCCGGCAGTGCAGGTCTGGCCGCCATTCCAGTACACGGCGAGTGCCGCACTGGATGCCGCCTTCTCCAGGTTGGCATCGGCGAAGACGATGTTGGGACTCTTGCCACCCAGTTCCAGAAATGTGCGCTTCAGGTTGGATTGTCCGGAGTATTTCATCAGCTGTTTGCCGACGGGCGTGGAACCTGTAAATGTCAAACCGTCGATGTCCATGTGCGTGGCTAGGTGCTGACCGAGGTTGCCACCAGATCCAGGAAGAACATGCAATGTGCCATCAGGAAGTCCTGCTTCCGCGGCGAGATCAGCAATACGTAGAGCTGACAATGGTGTGTTACTGGCGGGCTTCAGGATAACGGAGTTACCAGTTGCCAGTGACGGGGCCAGTTTCCAGGCCGTAGTCGAAAGTGGGAAATTCCATGGAACAATGGCTGCAACTACGCCTAGCGCTTCTCTAGTAACTAATGCCAGACAATCGGATGGTGTAGGTGTGATCTCATCGTAAATCTTATCGATGGCTTCACCACTCCAGCGAATGGTTCGCATCGCCGAACCGACATCGACGTTGAGCGTATCTGAGATAGGTTTGCCTACATCCAAGGTCTCGAGTAAGGCGATTTCATCACTGTGCTTTTCGATGAGTTCTGCCCAACGCACCAGTACCATCTTGCGATCCATCGGTGCCATACGTGACCATACTCCACTCTCGAATGTGGCGCGGGAAATGGCTATAGCAGCGTTGGCATCTTCAGCATTGCAATAGGCGACTTTTGTCAGGATTTCGCCGTTAGCAGGGTTCAAAGTGGGACGGGTTTCACCAGATGAGCTAGAGCAGCGGCGACCATTAATGAAAGCCTGGCCATCAATTTTCAATTCTATTGCAGCAGCTTGCCAATCATTAAGTGTTTTTTCGGGCATGTCTGTTGGCCTTAGGAATTTGGTAAATAGATATCATGGAAAGAATTCAGTCTAGGCACTCAATACTGCACTGTCATGTGGGCGGGTAGGGGTGGATAGTAAAATATTTTTATTTACTCCCAGAGTTTTTCAGTGAGCAAGTTAAATCATATTTCGCCGTTACAGTGTTTGATCTACACGGTAGAACCACCATTCCGGAATCTCATTGCCGAACACAGCCTCCATGTCATATTTGCGGCTATAGACTTCGGATATCTGTTGATTCGATGCCAAATCTTGAATTCTCAAAACATTTACTCGGTAAAGATCGCTGTTAATACTTAAGCGCGCTTGTGGGTTTCTTTCGATATTTTTTTCCCAAAACTTCAATTCGCTGCCATAGGAGCCAAGATAAAGGTTACCTTCAAACTGGACGCACCAAATAGTTGTGGAATGTGGCAGGAAGTACCAGGTTCTGGTTTCGATGAGTATTTCTTGAATGTCATCAGTAAAATGCCAATCGCTAACTCTGGAACTATTTTCATTACCGCTTAACCATAATCCAGGACTTTCATCTTCAGGCTGGCATGCAGAAAGACCAATGCCGATCAGAAAAGCGAAACACAAAATGGAACGACTATTTAGAAATGCGAACATGGCTTAGTTCAAATCTTCTACTGCGCGGTAGGCTTGTTCGATAGCCGCCTCAGTCATGGCATTGGAAGCGGCATCAGTTGAGGCGATGGAGATATTGCCGAAGCGGTGGCGACCCAATTCCCAGTTACGCTTTTCTGCTGGCCACTTTTCCGGTTCATAGGCTAGACGGTCGCTCTCTGGATCATAACCATAGGCATAACCATGGGGCCAGCGGTTCACTGTAATGCCGGCGATGTCTCTTGCGGCATCGAAACCAGCTGGGCTGAGCATATCCTGTAGCTGACTACGAATATTTCGCTCAAAGGTTTCGAACGATGTAGTCAGCAGATCGCGGCGGCCGGCATCGATCTGCTCTTTAACACCCTTGCCGGGATCTCCAGGGACGCGGGTTAGGTGCAACACAACAGGATCATCGGGTGATTGTGAAAACTGGTAACCACCCATACTCACTGGATAATCTATCGCCAGTGAGTGGTGATAGCAGCCGGGGCAGTAGGCACGGCGAACACCAAGGTTTGCGAGGCTGTGCCAGTTGCGGATAAGTACATTGGTGTAAACTAGTGGTGCTCGCACACAGTTAGCGAGCGCGCGCTTCTGGACTTCAGGCATCTCTGGGCACAACTTTGGCACCAGTGCATTGTAGCCAGCCATGACCACTTGGTTGGCGGTTACGTTAAAGGCCCCACTGCCACGCATATAGGTGACGCTGACCGGGTTGGAGAGGTTGTTAGCGATATGCTGGGCGCGAACAACGGAGCTGTTCAGGCGTATGCGCACGGCTGAATTAGACTGATCCAGTTGTCCATAGTCGAAGCGAGCTGTGACAATGTCTTCCACTGTATTGCCAGGAGAAATACTGGGAATCAACTTCTTGACCAGTAGCCTTGCAACAGTGGCATTACCATCGGGAAAGTGGAAGATGTTAGGTTCTTCGGTTGCGTTGTCTATTTTGTGCGCTTCAACCGGAAAGTTTAGACCTCCGAAACCGGGATATCCAAAACTCCAGGCGTTGGCGGCAGATATTACATCGATGTTCACTGCCCAGACAGAACGCGCATAAGGCAGCATTACTTTCAAGCTCTCTTCATTAAGACCAACTTGATCCCTGAGATACTCCAAGTAGTTAATGTCCTGCAGATGGGGTAATACCTTTTCTGCAGGTAGATCTGGCAGGTAATTCTGTTCGTTTTGAAATAGCCGGGCGAGCTGATCGCGGGCATCTTTGGATAATGGCGACCGGGAGAGTGATTCGGAATCTGTGGGATCTGCGCTGGTTAGATGATCCGCACCAAAAGTGGCCTCATCAAAGAACCAGGCTTCACCAAGACCATGGGTTTTATAAAAATCAAGATCGAAATAGTCGTAGAATCGCTCTGTTTCGATACCGAGTTCCTGGATTAGTTGTTTGGCGATAGCAGGAAAACCACCTGGTGACGATAGCAGCATAGTGCCGCCGTAACCGATTAGGGTCTTGCCATCAATCTCAAACTCATTGCGTTTGGCGTGTCCGCCGAAGTCGTCGTGATTATCCAACACCAGGATACGACTGTTCTCGCCATGGGTTTGCCGGTAAGCATAGGCGGCGGTCAATCCGCTGATGCCCCCACCGACCACAACGAGATCGTAGGTTTCATTGGTATCAACTCCCTGAAAAGAATCGCCGTCGCGCACTCGATGCCCAACTTCGAATGAACCGGGATGTGAGCCACGCATGCCAGTAAGAGCAGGTGGATAGTAACCTGGCAGGTTTTGAGTTGGCGTATCTTGTGCGAGCAGCTGATGGGGCAGTAGGGAGCCGCCAATGGCGATACTGGCACCATTTAGAAAGTCACGCCGTGTTATGTCGCGATCCATGCCGAGCTTGCGATCTTTTTTTGTCATAGTTCGATTCTATAGTTTGGACTTCGAGAATTACTAAATTTAACCCACTCTTTCCATTAACGGCAAGACTGTAAACACTGCGGGCGTGTAGGCTTGGAATTTTTACTTTAGCAATTAGGGTAAACAGAACCGTGATGGGGTTGTTTAATCTAATTACTGAAAATCTTTTCTTGGAATACCAAAGGTTTCGCGGGTTGCGCTGCAGAACAATCTCCAAGTGCATATAGACAAGCGTACCATAGGGTGATCGGCACAGCTTCATGCTATGTTGTGCCCAGTTGCCGCGAAGGTCTTAACGAATAGAACCTAGCCAATAAAAAGAAGAAGGAAAGAGCCGAGTGACAGTTATCGCTGATGATGCACCCACGTTTAATCATCATGAAACGGTTTTCGATGGTTGGAAATCATTTGGCATCTCTCTCTATATGGCGCTGGCGGGCTACAGTGTCATGGTTAGTATTCCTGTAATCAGTACAGCTTGGGTAAATCTGCTGGGGTTTACTGAAGTTGAAGTTGGTCGTGTTGCTGGCGCTGATCTTGGCGGCTTATCCTTGGGAGCCTTAGTTACTGCTGCAATAATCACACGATTCAATCGACGTCACTTAATCTTAGTTTCTGCCAGTATTGCGATAATCGCTAATTCATTGTGCATCACTTTTGTAGAATACGAGCAGGTATTATGGTTGAGAGTGTTAGCAGGGTTTGGAAGTGGTATTTTCACGGCGGTAGCAATTGCCGGTCTAGGTGCTACCTCTAAGCCAGCACGCGCTTTTAACATTATGTTGTTTGCTTTCGCATTTTCTCAAGCCGGTGAACTTTACGTTTTGCCGATGCTATCAATGAATGGTATTTATTTTTTCCTGATCGCAAGTATTGCGATTTCTCTGCCTTTTATCAGTTGGGTACCCCCTCACGCTGTGGATAGAGGGTTGGATGTTGAAATCAAGGTAAAGGAAGCTGACGGTTCTAAGCATATTAACCATTTGCCTGTTCCCGCCTACGTGCCATGGCTTGTGTTAACAGCAATGTTGTTTACCTACGTAAATATAGGTGCTTACTGGACCTATATTGAATTAGCAGCCGCAGATAGCACTATTTCGAAGGCGGACCCGGATTGGGTTAGCAGTATTTTAGTTTGGGCGTCACTTGCGAGCTTGCTGGGTTGTTTAATTGCGACAGTGCTAAGTAACCGCTTTGGGTTAGCTAGACCACTACTAGTAACTCTAATATTGCAATCTGCCATAGTAATTATGCTTGCCGGGGGAATTAGCAACACGAACGTTACTATTAGTATTTTTATGTTCAATTGTTTGTGGATTTTTATCGACGTTTACCAGATGGCAACCATAGCCAACGTAGATCATTCTGGGAGGTTTGCTGCGTTGATGCCTGGTGCTCAAGGATTGGGTCAGATTATCGGACCTAATGTCGCTGCATCAATTTTAGGTTTTGGCTTTGGCTATTCAGGTGTCTTCATTATGTGTGCTTGTGCGTCTATGACTGGCATGGCAATTTATCTGGGTATGTACATGAAGTTGCGTAAAACCATTCCGGCGTTGGCGGACGCATCATAAGGGGCAATTTTCGCACTCCTATAGGATTAATGATTGCTTGAATTGAAATATTGAATTTTTTTACTTTCTATTTTTAAAGTTGGCGGTATCTTTAAAAATTAAGTGTAAACTTCTCCGTGACCGTCGAATAGGTTTGAGAGCAGAATTAGATTGCTAAATCTTTGGTAATTTGAACAAATCTTCAACAGAGGAGTTGAGAGTTTTTGCAATTTTTAATGCAAGAACCGTAGATGGAACATAAATTCCGTTTTCGATTGCATTGATGCTTTTCCTTGAAACCTCGGCACCCTCTGAAAGTTCTTGTTGAGTTAAACCTGCAGATTTTCTGAGTGCTTCAAGGTTATTTTGAAGATTTTTGTGGTGTTTACCCAATTTTATTTTTCTTCAAAATTTTCAACTGCTTTTGTAATTTCAACACTGTCATTGGGGTATAGATATCCAGCAACTATTGAACCAATACCAATTGCAGCAACCAAAAGACCAACACCCCTTAGAATGTCTATAGATGAAAATATTCCAAAGAGAGACAAACCAAGACCAACAAATAAAGTCATTACTCCACTTCTTCTGTAATCTATGGGTTTTTTCTTTTCTTGTAAGTCTTCCAGTAAGTCTTTAATTTCAGATGGATCTTGAATGTTTTTAGAGATCTCAATCATTGCGTTATATTTATCTTTGTCCATTTTTGAACGAAAAAAGAATATAACGAATATTAATAATACTGGCATCAATATCGCAACATAACCCAGACCTTCCATAATTACTCCTTGTTTATATGTGTGATAGACATCACGCCATGAAATGTAACGCAAACTTACCATTACACTAAAGGGAAGTAAAGGTTACATTGTCTTTTTTAATACCATCCTCGACACCTCTTGTTTTGTAAAAGGAATGTCTTTACGATAATGAGAATGAAGTTGGTTAGTAGTAATTATTACGGTGAATGTGAGCCCCCCCCTGTTGATCCTATTCAGTGATAGTGGAGTAAGCTAATTTTCGGGAAGCTAATAAAATGACTATTAATTCGTTTTTGCGCGGCATTGGTCACTTCTGCATTTGGATAACCCCGCTACAAATTTTCTTCTTCGCGTGGGGTGTCTGGATA
>Ga0315339_1000398_pt1 | contig 57161 bp, 50 predicted proteins | sample ASW17metaG_FD_204514 | JGI IMG/M metagenome (GOLD analysis project Ga0315339, IMG submission 204514) | Ammonia-oxidizing marine archaeal communities from Pacific Ocean, United States - ASW #17 | ecosystem: Environmental > Aquatic > Marine > Oceanic | place: USA: California | collected 2016-12-05 | reverse complement strand
GTTTGAGTTCCACTGATAATGACTCAAACCAATCAGAAATGGGGGTGCCTCTTTGATCCGTTCCAACAGCTCGATTGGATTCTTAAATATCTCTACTTTTTGTCCTGGAACCCGAGTTTTAAGATAGCTTCCGATGTAAGCTACGTTCAACGGTGTCGGTTGAGAATAGTTGTAGTCGTTGTAGTACCCAAGATCACCCAAATATATGCTAGCTGACATTCTTCTCACCGTTTTATTATGGTATTTAAAACCAAAAATATGGATAACTATTTATGGTCGTTAATTCGAATTTTCAAGCATAACTCTAACTGCTTACTGCTGTAATGCATATTTTTCTAACTAATTCTTAGTAGTTCGCCAAAATGTTATATAGCAGACTACGTTTCAGTGATACTGTACTACACAGCCCAGTTCAAGAAACTACTTGTGTGTTTCTCTGATAGCTATCGAATTTTAATCTCTTGGTCGTTGTTTTAGTTAATCGCAATGGAACTTACAGTACCAGTGTTAGTGGTAATGATACTTGGAAAACTGATATTTATTAGAAACTTAGCTACAGAATTCGGTAAATATTACTCAGCTATGTCAGGAGCTAGCCTACACTGTGCATGCCAATTCGTTCTTTTGGTAGCCTAATAACAAAGTAGGTATCGCTTGAACCCAGTTCACAGGTACCATCTGAACCAGACTTTGAGTTGTAATTACCCCTGTAAGCTACCGCTAACTTCAGAATCAGACCAAATATTTTCTAGATGGAAAGGCCAATATTTGTTTTTGGGAGCCCCCGATCAGGCGTTTCACTGCTTGAAAACATTTTAGGTATTCACCCAGAGCTAGCTTGGTTGTCCCAATACAATAACCTGCTGCCTACACATCCTACAGTTAGCGCACTTAGCCAGCTTTATCAATTACCTATGTTAGGAGCATTACTATATCAAATCGCATGGGATAGAAAGTTATTGGGTAAATCCGTCTTACCAATACCATATGAATCTTGGAATTTCTGGGAGACAAATCTCCCAAGCTTTAAAAGAGGTGTCCAGGCAACGCTAAATAACCCACCAAGTGCCGACGATATAAGTGACTTCGAAGTAACAACAATCCGAAAAATCTTGGACACTTGCACCAGCTTTCAAGGCAAACGCAGGTTGTTTGCAACCTATGGTGATTACCCACGTATTCAATACCTATCGAAAGCTTTTCCCGATGCTCTTTTTATTCATATCGTACGGGATGGTAGAGCGGTCTGTGAATCATACTTTCGTATGAATGAACAAGGTTTTTTCCAGTCATGGAGCGAGCGGCATTTATGGTTTAAAAATATGCCGGAATCCTGGTCCACATCATTTAGAGAACAACATTACAATCTATTTGCACTAGGTGTGTACCGATGGAAGTACTACCTAAATCTCTGTCGGCAAGAATCTGATCTAATACCGGCAGAGCGATTTATTCAAATTCACTACGAAGATGTTGTTCAACACCCAATAACTACCATTCAACAAATCGAGTCCTTCGCCGACCTGAATTCATCTCAACAAGCACGAAGTTTTGTGACAAAAAGGCCTCCAATTAATTACAACATCAAATGGAGAAAAGCACTAACAAAAGAACAACTGCGACAGTTTTTTGAGATCGTTACAGAAGGTGAGATTCTTAGTTTGTTGAATGATGATATTTAAGCAACCAAGGTTTGAATTTGTCAGCTACACCAAATCACAAATACTTCCGACCATTTTCAGGAATTAGTACGGTTGGATATCAGCATAAATACGAAATTCTAGAGCTCAGATTTTTTGCATTATCATGAACCTAATATGACCAAACCAACGATCAGCAAACTGATTTATGCACTTCTTAGCAACTTTTGCAGATAAAGCCTCCGAATCGTAGAGTTTTTGGAGCGAAGAATGGAACAACAATGTCTCATCCCGAATTCCTTTTAGTCCACCTCGAGCATTTGCTCGGATAAGTATGAAACCTAGGTCCTCAAAGTGTCGCTGCACCTCCAGCGAGTTCAAAGCAAACTGGTAGAACCCAGAGGGCTCTGGATCACCAGGTTCCCATCGCGGATACTTGTTCTGTCGTGCCTTCCATCTACGTAACGTAGACATGCAGGGAAAGGTCAGGAACAGGTACCCTCCCTTTCTGACAACTCTGCTAATTTCGAAGGAAATAGAATCAAACCCATTCCAGTAATGTTCTATCAATCCTCGTGACCAGTATCCGTCGAAGAAATCCGTTTCGAATCTCAATTTTCGGACATCACCGACTTCGATTTGAAGATCGGGAGCCGATTCACGAACGTTTTCTACGGTTTGCTGAGCGGAGTCGACACCGATAACGTTGAAGCCATAATTTTGCAGAGCATAAACATGGTTGGCTTGTCCGCACCCCCCTTCAAGGATGACTGAACCCGACGAGAGATAGGTTTTTGTAATACGGGCTACCCAGCTGTTCGGTGTCGATCTAACTGCTTTATGAATATCGGCTACTCCCCAGTGCTCATCCCAGAACTCGGGCGATGCCTCTTCGCCCACATAGATGAGCCGCTGGTGTATCGGGTCGTAGTATTTCTTCAACAATGTTCTCTTGGACTGCTTGGCCCCAAGGCCAGTGGGATCTGGCGATCAACCGTTGACGGCATCACGAATTGCGTCTTTATAAGCATCGATTGATTTTTCTAATGTATGATGATGTCTAATGATATTTAGTGCGTCATTCTGATACTCATTAAAGTTTTCTATCATTGTCTTTAAAGATAAAACAGGATTATTCTCATCCATCAACGTGCCGCCTCGATACCCTTCTTTTATAATAATTTCTGCATTGCCACCACTGGCAATTGTAACCACCGGCAAGCCTGATGCCATAGCTTCTAGTAGAACATTTGGGGAACAGTCATCCTTTGATGGATAAAGAAATATATCCATGCTTCGAAATATCTTACTCAGCGACTCTCGATTATTCTCGTACCCCAGATAGTGTACATTTTCAAACGAGCCGATCTCCTTGCCACAGACTGGATCATTAATTTGCCTGCCGACTAGGTAAAACTGAATTTCCTCATTGTTTTTTAGAATGTTTGCGAGTTCTAACACCCTTACCAACCCTTTATTTGGATTAGAACTTGCGGAGGCATGAAGAATTTTCCAGCGCCCCTTGTATTGGATTTTCTCACCCATAGGCTTAAAAACTACTGTATCTACCCCATTCGGAATGACAACTTTTCTTTTTGGATTTAACGTCAAAGACGTCCCGAAAATGGTATGTCTCTCTTGTTCCCACAACTTAGCCGCAAATCTTGATTGGTAGATCGTGATGTCAGCGTCTTTGTTTATTTTCACAATTGTGTGATCGTACCCGTAGCGCTTACAAATATCTTGATAACTTCCATCGAGGCGATGGACAATTTTCATGTTTGGATTCTTACGAATAATCCGGGATATAGTCTTCTCATATTCCACATTAGGTGAGGTAAGTCGATCAAAAAAGTTGATTTTTCGAAGACTTAGAAACCGACCAAGATAAAGAATTGGGTGGTAAAACCTTGAGAAGAACTTTTTCCGCAATTGACCAATCGAGAGAGTTGATAACTTCATGTCTCCAATAGTTCGAAAAGACCCACCACTGAACACTACAATAACATCAAGATCTTTCTCTTTATCATCGAGACTGTTTGAAACAATAAACCGTTCATCTTTTTCTAACTCGGCTGACAACAGACTAGGGAAAATTAAATCCCTATATTCGCCCTCGTTATATATCGGCCAATCTATTCGGACGACGATTTTTTTATTCGCCACTAATTGGATTTTCCAGTAAACGGGTCAAACGCCAATTTCCACCTCATAAGAATCTGCTCCCTTGTCAGCTATGCTCTATCAACGAATTGCTACCGTGGAAATTCGACACATAAATACATAATGACACATTAGAAGCTACATTCTCCCAGAGCAATGCCTGCGTCATCGAGTTATTTGATCAGAAAAGCAAGCGAAATATCGCTGTATTCCGTTAAAGAAAACCGCACAACCGTCTCGCTAAAAGCACGGTCGATTGAAGTAATTTTCACCGTTGGCGTAATCCTACGAATATCTCGTCACGCTCTTCTAGAATCTTCTCTATTTCTTAAAATGGAGTAATGTTGCTATCCAGGAAGCGCCTTCAATTATTTGTTCTCGACATGAACAGGAGAAACTGCAAACCTGTATAAATTTTTGGCCCGCACCAAGTATCTCAGCCAGCCGTTAAAGTTCAGTTAAAAGTTTCCCCTAGCACATATCGTTAGTACTGTTTCGCCATCATCAAGAAACTTCCTCTGCCCATCCCTTTACCTTAGTGTACCTGGCTGCGTCCCTACCCTAACATGATTTTACTCTTGCCTGGTAGATCTTGCGAACTACTTTATCGAATGTTGCTCATGCTAGTGATTAGCAATACCGAAGACACTGATACTCACTCGTGTTCTCTCTGAGCTCCAACAGACGTCTGGAGATTATTTGATATTATGTTTGGTGCAACTTAACCAATTTCCATTTCTTTTCCATAATCTGGAGACTTTGTAGATGCAAGGATCTTTTTCGCTCGGCTCAAAATAATCTTTACTGTCCCAATTATTCCATGCTTCGTTATGAATCTAACAACAAACGTAACCGACGCGAGGCGTCTAATATTTTTTCTAAAGTTGACCCGATACACTTTAACCAGGAATTCTCTACGAAATTGCTGCAGTTCCGCTGGTGTAAATTCCTTAGTTTGAATCAACCCAACATTTCTTGCTGACGCTAGGTTTCTAGGTGTTAACTGTTTGGTAGCTAACCCCTGGTCGGAAACAATATCATGCAATTCTGTGCCCAAAAGAGGCATTGCAAAACTCAACATGGGAATAACGTCATAATCTTTATACATTCTTAAGGCAAATTCTAAGGTATTTCTTATCTTCTCCTTTGTTTCGCCCGGGAATCCAATAAGATAAAATGAACTTAAGGGAATCGACAGTTCTTGACACCACCTTGACACTGGGATCATCTTGTCAAGTCGGATCGCTTTCTTGACAATTTTCGTTATTGTCTCTTGGTCACCTGATTCGGGTGCAACTACAAGTCCGTTGCACCCCGAATCTTTCATTGCTTCTAAAAGTGTTCGATTCAATGTATCGAATCGAACACCATTCGGGGTATTCCAACTTATCTTATAACTTCTGTTTGCTAGTGCACGGAACAATGTTTCTGTTCTTCTCTTGTAAAACGTTAAATTATCGTCTTCAAATTCAAGATGACCAACTTTATATTCGGACACAAGATGGTCAATATGGTTAATGACGTATTCTACTGAATGTGTCCTGATCGGTTTTCCCATGTGAAGATGCACAGAACAAAATATACAGTCATAAGGACACCCACGACTCGTAATTATTGAAACAGCTCGATTATTGCGATATGGTCTAGTGCGAAGACCTTTGTTCTGTAGTTCGAAAAACAAATTCATATCGATTTTGTCGTACGCAGGAATCGGTAACGAATCAAGTTCCTCAATTGCCTGCGTTGGATTAGTACTAATTTTTTCAGTCTTATTCTCACCCTGATTCCGATACGTTAACCCCATAATATTGTCTGTCGTTTTGCCAACACTCAGCGCCTTAGCGAGCTCTAACATCGGTTGCTCTCCTTCACCCGAAACTATGTAATCAATCTCGGGGTGAGTGGAGAGAAATGAATCAGCTTCAATACTAAAGTGTGGTCCTCCAACAACAATTACTGATGAAGGAAGGCACCTTCTAGTAATTCTTACAGCGTCAACCAAGCCACCGATTTGAGATGTAAATAGTGTTCCAATACCCACAATGTCGGGCGCCTCTTTAAGCAGGGTATTGGCAAACTCTTTGTCATCTACTCCATGACGGAGCACTCCATCGATGGTCAAGAATCTTGACCGTTTGGTAACCAAAGTATCAAATACAGATACCTCAAATCCCTCTCTTTCAATAACAGCAGCAATGGACAACAGGCCCAGAGGTAACCCGAGCGTTGGCTTTCTTGATCTCGGCGGATATGACCTGCAAGGATTTATTAAGAGTACTTTCATGGATGACATATTTGGAAAATTACAGTTACAAGCATATTGTTCGGTTAGTCCAAACGCATTCTACCAATAAATCTACCCTGATTGTAGTTAAGATCCCCCCGACTTCCTTCGAACCACGTTGTTAGCTATTCTTGGTCCCAATGACTAGATCCGGGGCATCCTCGCCTGCGACCTAAGGTGTAGCCTCCCGGGTTGGGCGCTGGAGATTTCGACGGACCTGGACCGGAGCTCTCAGACGACGGTGGTGAGGGTTGGCCCTGTATCAGATTATCATATTTTTCGATTAATAGAACTAAATCAAAGCATTGCGACCTCTACATTTACATAATTAGCCACACTCCATAACCAATCGCGCGGATAAATTTGATAAGAGTCATGATTAGCTGAGCACACTTGTATAGTCCAAAGCTATGAAAACACACTAGAATATTTACGCGAAATTTCACAACTTTCTGAGAACAAACGAACCGTGATCATACCAAATGAAGCCTATACAAATATCTCCTCTAGAGAGGGAGAAAAAATCAATTACCAGGAGAATTCAAAGTCCTCCATATGTCCACGAGCCCAAATCCACGCAAAAGTTTGGCAACGGTGCTGGAAATCGCAAATCTCCTTAAAAAGAATAGAACATTTGTTTTTCTAATTGACAATCAAGCAAATGATTCTGTCTGCGGGCCGGATATTTCGGAGCTCCCGAATGTTGTTTATATCGGACCCGTGATGGATCGGGAAATATTCGCATCGTATTATCGGAGTGTTTCGATTTTTCTCTACCCTTCTATTCACGGTTGCTCACCAAATGTAATTCTCGAAGCAATGGCGTCCGGTCTACCAATTATCACAGAAGATAGCGGAGGCAATAGAGAAATGATTCGAAAGAAATCGATCAATGGTGGTGTAGTTTTGAAAAAAAAAGTCCTGTGTTTGCAGTGCAGACTGTGCTTGAGAATATCGACTGCTCTTAGCAGGGGCGCGCTTGAGATTGTCGAGAACAACTATCGAATGGAAACTATGAAGGGAAGGTACGCAGAGCTTTTTCTCGAAATTTCGAGGCACAGCTAGTCGCAGTGCAATTATGGCACAAACCCATATTCGTAGACCTCCAAGAAAAGTTTAGTTAGTTCTTCATACATTATGGATTTGATTACAAATTTTCTGGTAACATTTTTCTAAAATGGTGGTATTCAATCAATCCGGGGGCTTTGCGAACTTGTTTCAAATCTAAATCTTTGTGGAGTACTAGATCCAATGGAATTCCTTTTGAGAAGTTTTCCGCAATTCTGGCTTGGTCTGTCGAAATCAAACTTAGCAACAATAAGTCGTTTGCCCTAAATGAAATAGTTTTTTTGTATTGAATCTTTTTTCTCTCTATTAATGGTCCGGAATCAACACCTTCGTCTAAACAAAATATGCTGTAGCCATTGAGTTCGCTGTGCCCATCGTAAACACACCAAAACGCAGAATGCGCCCCCCGATAATATGGGACAAACCCTGGGTGGGACCCTATTGAGACTTTCTCTTTTGGAATTTCCCTTACACATTTGTTAACCCAGTAAGGTGTATGGCAAACAAGGAATTCTGGGGCTACTGCTTTAATAAACGCCATTGATTCATTCGAATCATATGCTGAAGTCTCGATATAAGGTATGTCTCTTTTTCCGAGAGACTCTATGATTTGTTCCACTGTGATATTGCCATATAGGGTCTCCCAGACTCCACGGTCTGAAGTTGAGTCGACTACTCGATGGATTAGTGAAACAGAACATTGCGAAATTCTTTTCAGTAGACCGTATTGTTTTATGCGTTTAATTTCTCGAAACACTCTATTGCGCAAGCCTTTCTTATTACAAAAAACCACACCTGTCACTACGCAGTCAGACGCTAAAACCTCTTTCAATGTATTGAGACATGGTAAATAGTGAGTGGTTAAAACTACAGCAGACTTTGGATTTCGTCTTTCTGACTGGCTAGATTCAACGTCTTTAATTCTTTTTGTTTGCAGCTGCATTGCCTTTATTGCTCATTCTATAAATTAATTCACGGCGCAGTCGTCGAACCTGATAGTTTATTAGTGCGCTCGACCATCCACTTCCTTGACAGAACCGAGCAATTTTATGCGCACTCATATTGGCCTCTATGCACACACGGCCGTAAACCCTCGTGTTTGAGCTACCTGCATAATCTCCCTGAAACGGAGTGGAGGTGTAAACCTCTTTGAGGCCTAATCTACAGTCCTGAAGTCTTCTCAAAGTTTCCTTTCGGACATTTCCCCCTGGAACAGAAAAGCTATCTACTTCATCACCTATAATCTCTTCAAGAACCAACTTAGATTTGCGAACTTCCTCATTAGTCTGCTCTCTACTTAGCTCACAGAATGGGTTCGGATGCGTATGACTATGGGCTCCAATTGTGTGTCCCATCGCGTGGAGAGCTCGTATTTCACCAATCTCTAAAAACCCATTTTTCCCTATAAATTGGCTAACTATAAAAAAGTACGCTCTTATGCCTTCATTAGCAAAGTACTCCCCTAAATGTACAGAAGAACCGCCTCCATCGTCGACCGTTATTGAAACATAGTCGCGTTCTGGGGATAGCTCATCTTGCACAGTGTCTATGCAGTCGAATTTCACCTTTCTTGACTGTGCTTCGGCTATCCCCGTTTTTATAGTTCTTAAAGACAAGAGGTACCTAGATCCTCTTTCCAACATTCCAATTCGTTCAGACTCTGAAATATCGTGCAATAGAAGCACTCTTTTCATCAGACAGGTTACCTCGTAATATGAACAACTAATTGCCCCGCAGAAAACGGAACCTAGATTGTGTTATAACTTCGAGCCAACATTCAACTTTTCCTTTTTTTCTACATATACGTCCATATCGATCCGCGTAATCGTTTTTGCCACCATCCGGTCTTGTCAGTCGATTCCACGAAACATAACCTTCACCAACATGAATATCCATCCGCTTCTTCTGCCACTAAGTTTCATAACTTAATTAACTTATGAAAATTATTTTAAACGACATGGGTGAAAATACGCTTGGTTCTACAAGAATTCATCATACTTTTCTTGCCGAGTACTTGGAGAAGGTGGGCTGTAGCGTCTACCTTAATGATTGGACCAACTATTGCAAATATGACATTTGTATATTTGGAAAATCAACTCCCTATGAACAACTAGTCAATGCCAAGCAAACCGCCCCAAATCTCATTATTGGCAATACTAATCCTTCTTCAGGCTCGAAGGAAAAAATAAAAAAAATAGAGTTCTCCGACTTTTCCATCGCAGGCTCTTTGGAAGAAAGGGATACTAACTTAAACCTGAACCGAAATATTTTCCTTTTCCCACAGATTGAAATTCTTGACCTTGTTACTCCAACAAGTGGGCGATCTCAGCTCTTGTTGTGCTACCACGGTAACAAAATGCATCTAGATTCTTTGTCGATAAAATTCTACAAGGCTTTTGAAAGGATCCAAAACCAATTCAACATCGGATTTCGGTGTATTTACGATATAAATACGTTAGGATTATGGAGACCCAAACTTCATAATCTCAATATCGAACATGTGCAGTGGGAACTGGATAATTGGACGAATAAAATTTCGGAATGTGATATTGGAATAGTGCCAAGTCTTATATCTATCGACGGTTGGAGGGGTAAGTTTGCACACTTCATCACATCGAGAAATGGATTTAGATCGGACTATTTGATTCGTTTTAAGAGCACTACCAATTCGGGTCGTTGTTTCGTATTTCACCAGTTGAAACTACCCGTGATAGCTGAAATGGTACCTTGCCATTTTCATATTCTCTCCAATCCGGATAATGGTTTTCTTGCTTATAGTGAAGAAGGTTGGTATCAAGCTTTGTTCAAACTATGCTCATCTAGAGAGTTACGCGAAACCATTGCCGAAAACGCATACAATGAATTTGAACGGCAATACGATCCACTTATCTGGGCACGACGACTTGTCCAAGAAATGGATGAATTAAGAAAAGGCAAAGTTCAGGCTTAATTACTTTAAGTCGTCTCGTCTTCGCCGAGAAGATGAGATTAATAAGTCGCTGCTATTTTCTTTTTAACCATTATCATCCAATGGAATGACGATAGAACAATAAGGCGATTTTGCGCATTTTCCTCTTTTTCTTTATAACATTTTTTAGGTAGTCCGATGTTACGAATCGGTAAAGAAGTTTTTCGAACAATGAAAGTAGCTCTTTTCTGATTAGTAGAACGTCCCTTTTATCTTCCTTCATTGAAAAATCGTAGAAATTAAAACCTTGTTCTCGCAAATGAGAAATTAGATTTGCAATATCACTTTTTTGGCTTGGGAACATAAATTCATGGAATTCTACTGTTATCTGTTTGATCTTTTTTAGTGTCTCTACCTTAAGAGAATTGAGAGCAGCAATTTCAGCCCCCTCTATATCCATCTTAAGCAAGTCCACATACACTTTTTCTTCTTCATCAAGTGTTTGATTTATGTATTCATCTAATGACAAGTAGTCGACGTCAACAGACTCTAGAATTTCCCAATCTGGATCTTTTATGGTTGACCATGGCGAGCCGAAGTATTCTGGATCGCGCTTAGACTTAACTCTATATATTATTCCACCGCCACAATGTCCAGCAATAGCGACATTGTCTACCTTAAAGCTATTTTCTCTAGCCATGTCAAGACATAGCTGTGGATCAGACTCAACTCCACAACACACTGTTTCTGTTCTTTCTTTCAGAAAATACTTGGAAAATTCACCCCGATTCATTCCAATATCGACAACTAGTGATTGCTGGCCGATTTTTCTAAGGATAAAAGAATGACCCTTAATACACGCAGGGGCATATTTCTTATTAATGGATTTGTATCTTTGTTTTATAGATTTCAAAAGCAATCCCATTAACTTGCTCCTCTTGTGAAAGCTGTATGCAACTGAATCTCTGTATGACCACTCTACGCCAACAGCTATTCTAGGGTAGGCACTCTTTCCCCTTTCCAATACACCATGAATTGTATCTATACTATTTTCAAAAAATACCATTCGATTTGTTCCGTAAGGTATTTCTTTTACTAAGTCAACCGTACTACTTTTGAATGCTCGGTTGTGTGTTAGGTCATCAAATCGCTTTTTTTTACCATTCTTTCGAGCATACAGCGCAAAACTACCGCCAGCATTATCCCGCCTTTCATCTTTTAGATATAAGAGGCCATTTATAAGAACTGCCGGGCTATCTAAGTGTGGGCCTCGAAAAATAAATGCTTCAGTACTTGGCCCAATAAGCCTTACAGTAGTTTCAAATGAAATCTGATCACGTTTTAGATTGTTAAATCTTTTCCCTAATAACTCCCATACCACATCATTGAATTTCTTTGATTCAAATTCCTGCATCAATTTAGCCAAGTAATGGTATTTTGTTGGATCTACATTTTCCCGAGATATTCCTTTGCTTTCTCCATTTTCTCTCCACTCAATTTTATCTACCATTATTGCTAACTCATCTTGCACTTTATCCAAAGCGCTTTCCAAAATAAGTTGTTCAACGATAATATGTTTGCATGGTTCTTCGAAATAATTATCTCTATCTCCTATATGATTTAAATTTATTAGCATCTATTGGTTACCCCACCATAGCTAATTAGGAATAATAATCGATAAAACGGACCCCTCAATACAGTGTGAGCCGCATGGTACTGGTATATTTTCACATCCATAATTGACGTGTATCTAATCCAGATTCAGTTACGAGTACATAACCTTTCGACTTACGCAGGTGAAAACATGAAGCCAATCTAGCGTAACGAAAGACTCAAAGTACCCCAGGCAGTTCCCACCAGGTTTGTGCCTGTATTATATTCAACCTTTCCGTTCGAACTTTCGATGATTTAATATTGTAGGACTATTTCGACCTTGGACGAGATCACGAACCACTAACTTCTCCAGCAACCTGTGAAAACCTCCATGAAGAAAATTCTGAAAATTTTAATACTTCCCATCCTTCACCTGGTTCGAGAAATAATTACGGTGCTATCAAGACACGCCATACCATCATCCCCACCATTGCCTCCGCCTACTCGACGTCCCGTGGCTTACGATTTCTACACAGAAGTTGAAATAAGAAGTAGCTATGATCACTTTAAACAATATTTTTCTGATGCTATTTTCTTAGATACATATAGACTAAGAGTGTATGCAATTAATGAAGCAATCTCAAATCATCAACCAGATCATCATTATCTAGAGTTTGGCGTTAGGCACGGAATTTCGTTAAACCAATTGTCTGAACAATTAAAGGACATCAAAATATATGGTTTTGATTCCTTTGAGGGATTTAAAGAAGATTGGAAAGGCGTAAGCGGCGTTCCAAAAGGATCTCACAGTCTGAATGGTGAAATACCTAAATTGAACGATAATTGTGTGCCCGTTGTCGGATGGATCCAAGAAACCCTACCAGCATTTATTTCTCAAAATAGAGATCTAAAAATTAACTTTATGCATATTGATACAGACACTTATCCGACATCAAAATTGATACTACAACTAACAAAACCTTACCTGCTTGATGATTCTATTATTGTATTCGATGAGCTATATAATCATGTTGGTTGGCGTGGAGGAGAATACAAAGCGTTGACGGAAATTTTTGATGAAGAGGAATACAAATTCTTAGTTTTTTCACACGATGACGGACAAGCAGTTATACAGTACAAAAAAATATGAACCGAATAATACATATGGCATCTACTGATTGAAATCAAGTATAAGCCAGTCGCTTCATTTAACTTTCTATTTGTCGACGTTTATTTTATTTAGCAATTTTCCCGAAGATATGGGAGTGAAGCTAAAACGAACGAGCTATTAAATTTCAATCATAGGCCCACGGTTCATTTCGTAGGATGAAATAACCATTTTCTTTGGTTAAGCGACTAGTGTCGTTTCGACAACCTCTACGCAGACAACGATTGATTTTTAAATGCAAGCACTGCCCTAATTAATAGACAGGAGTATTCGTATCATACTAGCCTCTAGTGGGCAATGGTGTTTCACACGATCTGATTAAATGGTCGGAACAATACGTTAAATGCTTCTTCTACAACTACACACATCAAACTCAATAGATCGATACCTTATCCCGTAATAATATTCACCGATCCATGATTCCATTGTATTCTGAGTTTGAACCTAATTCTTATTAGAGACTAAGCATCGACAACATATGTGCGGTATCGCTGGCATTTTTAATCACTCCTCGAGATCACAGGCAGACCCAGATAAGGTTTCTGGCATGCTTGACCTAATGCGCTATCGTGGACCCGATAGCAAAGGCGTCTTTCATGATGGACCTTTGGCACTAGGAAATGTTCGTCTTGCCATCCAAGGCCTTGATTCATCGGGCGATCAGCCGATGTTGAGTAATAACAAATCTCTAGTGGTAGTGTATAGCGGGGAAATATATAACCACTGGGAGCTTCGTGCGAACCTCGAAGCGAAAGGCCATAACTTTCGATCGAAGACCGATACCGAATTGCTGGTACACCTGTATGAAGAATATGACATACGGTTGGCGAATCAGCTAAATGGCATGTTTGCTTTTGCTCTATATGATCGCAGGAATGAGACGCTTTTATTAGGGAGAGACCGCAGCGCCCAAAAACCTTTCTATATCGTACGCACCAAACTAGGCTTAATGTTCGCTTCGGAGTGGCATGCACTACTACCCTACATGGGAAGTATCAATCTTGATCCCGACAGTCTGAGAACTTACCTCAGTCTAGGATACATACCCGAACCTCATAATTTCTTATCAGAGGTGGACTGCGTTGCGCCGGGCACTGTAAAAATGATTCGACCTGGTGAAGAAACAGATCACTGTTATCTTGAATCTTCCGCGAATGGGGCATCGCCAATCAACACTCTAGAGGAGTGGTTAGATCACGCAGATGAAGTATTCTCTCACTCGATAAGCCGTCACCTTGTCGGCGATGTGCCAATTACACTTTTCTTGAGCGGAGGCATCGACTCTAGCCTACTTGCAGTTTATCTCGCACAATCCGGAAAAATTGAGACTGTCTATTCGGGTGTCTTTGAAGATGATCCGGATCATGATGAATCAAGTTTCGTCAAGAAGTTTTCAGATTATGCTGGCCTCAAGATAGAACGCGTCGACCTTTCTCGAGCAACTATGTCTGACCAAGTAGACAAATTCGTCGACACCTCATGTTTTCCTCAGGGTGATACGTCAAGTCTTGCAACATTCTGCCTTGCCAAAGATTGTGCACGAAATTACAAGGTCGTATTGGGAGGAGATGGTGGCGATGAATTGTTTGGCGGCTACCCAACCTATCTTTACCCCAAACTGAGGCAGAAATTTCGCTACCTGCCCTCAATTTTGATCAAGCTTGGTCGACTGGTTTCTTCCACTATGGGCCAGCGAAACGCATATTTGCCTTTGACTTTTAAGCTGCAACTCTTAGCACAGGCTTGGGATAATGAAGAACCACTCGCACATTATGAAATTAAAAACTATATGCCTGCTAATGTCGCAGACGATTTGCTATCTGAAGTCTTCCTAAAGTCGTCAAACCCAGACGTAGGTGTATCATTATTTAATACTATCTATAGCGAAACGCTTTCCCTAGGTCAGGTAAAACGACTTTGTTCCTTGGATTACCACACCTTTCTAAGGTCTTGCACAATACCGAAAATAGAACGCAATTGCATGCAGCACAGTCTTGAAAACAGACTCCCATTTCTCGATAACGAAATTCTTCGCTTAAGTCAACGAACTCCAGAACACTTGATGGTAAACGGGTATACCTTGAAGCATTGCCTTCGAGAACTGTTGAGACTAAAAACAAACGGCGATATTTCCGGCAATCCGCGCAAACAGGGCTTCACACCTCCTACAGCACGTATGCTAAAAAATGAACTGAGAGAGTGGACAATGGATGGACTAAGCATGTCTAACAAAATATTTGACCATTCCCTGATCGAGGGGATCGAACAGTGGGAAAAAAGAGGTTACCATATGGAACGCCTTACTTGGAATATAGCGGTACTCAACCATTGGTTGTACAAAAAGGGTATGCTTGTCTAGATTTTTCACCACTTAACTAACTGTTACTAATTATATCCTGAGTTTTCCGAAACAATGGGCGCAAGAATAGTTCAAGATCTTTCTATCGTTATACCTGTGCATAACGAAAAAGAAAGTATTAACGATACACTATCGAGATGTATTGAGCTGCGAGAAGCCGAGCGATTTAGAGACATTGAGATCTTAGTAATCGATGATGCCTCTACCGACGGTACTAGTGATCAATTAAACAGTTACGACGTAACGATTGTCCGACATCCTGCAAAAGCGGGATATGGTCAATCCCTAAAAGACGGCATTAAGAACGCCCGCTTTGACACCATTATAATTACAGATGCGGATGGCACTTATCCCATAGAAAGTATAGTAGAACTTGTCGACCTCTATGAGGAGGGCTTCAATATGATAGTTGGCGCACGAACTGGACCACACTATCGTGCCCCCGGGATTAGATCGCCACTCCGAAGCATTCTTCGATGGATTGTCGGGTTTATAGTTGGTGAAACAATACCTGATATAAACTCGGGTCTAAGGGTTTTTTCGAAAAACGAAGTTACCCCCTACTTGCGTCGGTTGTGTAATACATTCAGTTTTACGACTTCTTTAACGCTCGCCTACTACTTGACTCAAAAGTTCGTCACGTACGTACCGATCACTTATAGCCAGAGAATCGGCTCCACCAAAACTAAAGTATTTAAGGATTCTTTGCGAACGCTCCAGTACATTGTACAAATCGTTTTGTATTACAATCCGATAAAGATTTTTCTGCTGCTCTGCGTTTTTAACACTCTACTAGGCACAATAGGGTTTCTTGTAGGCGTAATGTTTAAGCTCCAGGTCGGATATTATTTCGCGTTCTTTAGTATTTTTTCTACAATGCTATGGTTTGTTCTTGGATTGCTAGCCGAACAACTCGGCCAAATCCTATCTCCGAGAGACTAATACGTTCAGGGGAGTGTCGCTTATCTCTAACAGTCTTCTTACAGCGATATTTCCAAATGTGGGAAATGAACGTAGCCACTAAGTTACAAAAGATTTTGACCTCTAAGGGACGTACTTTTAGGTTATTCGGCAACCATAGTTCTGGAGTCTTAACACTTCGAGCATGATCCAGGAAAAACAAACCGAATGGATTGAACAATGGGAAATGTTCGAATGTGATGATTTGTTTCTGTTTCGTGACTGGATTACTCCATACAACCTTTCTGATTTCCGTGGAAAATATGTTCTGGAATGTGGTTGCGGAGGTGGGCAACATACCAACCTGATAGCGCCCTTCGCAAAAAGCATAACTGCGATAGATCTAAATACTATTGATGTCGCTGAAAATAGAAATAGCCACAACGACAACATAATTTTTATCGAAGAGGATATTGCCAATATGGATTTGGGTAATACTTTCGATTTTGTATTAAGTATTGGCGTTGTTCATCATACCGACGATCCTGACAAAACAGTAAGTAATCTAAAAAAGCATGTTAAACAGGGAGGCTACTTGATCCTTTGGGTATATTCACACGAAGGAAATTTTTTACTACGTTCAATTGTCGAACCGCTACGAAAACGGTTTCTAACTAACCTAAAGCGGGACACCATTTTAAGAATATCAACCATACTTACCGCAATTTTGTATCTCCCAGTATTTACGGTTTACCGGATAGGATTTCGTTTTTTGCCCTATTATGAATATTTTAACAATTTTAGAAGACTTACATTTCAAAAAAATTTATTGAATGTGTTTGATAAGCTTAATTCCCCTCAAGTAACTCTTATAACAGAATCCCAAGCGCGATCTTGGCTACCAGAACACGCGTACGAGGATATTTATATAGATTCTTACAAAAATGTAAGTTGGAGAATAAGTGGGAAAAAAAAATGATTACCATATGAATTCTCTGAACGCCGATACTAATGAAAGACATTAAGCAAATTAATAACACTATGGTTAGGTTCAAGCTTGCATCATACGATCTGATACCCAGAGTAACCGGGGCATACGGATGTATACCCCGCACACACTCAACCCAATACGTTCAGGGGAGTGTCGCTTATCTCTAACAGTCTTCTTACAGCGATATTTCCAAATGTGGGAAATGAACGTAGCCACTAAGTTACAAAAGAATTCGATCCCTAAGAGACGAACTTCCACGTTGTTCGGTAACCATAGTTCAGGAATCTTTATAGTAGAAAGAAGTGGTCCAAACTAAGTGCTATATAATACCGATTTTGTGCAAGACTGGGCAATTCATGATAAAAAAGTTGTACGTAACAGTAGAGACAAAGTCGCGAGATTTAGACTCACGACTGTTAATCTCAGTAAAGACACTTAGTGCGGCCGATTGTCCATCCATTGATATTGTCATTGGCAGGCGGGACAAAGTAATAACGGAAATGTCGAAAGAGTCTGGGGGCGGCTATGCCTACTTGGCAAAGTCATTTGAGGAAGGCCTGGCTAGACGAATCGTCAGTCAAGGTGGCCTATTTATTTTCATGGATGAAGAAGGCCTCGTCCAAACCAAGCATTACAACTCTAATACGCCGCATAGGCGGTATGACTCGGAATTCTTTAATGACCTAGGGCAAGTATTCTGTGTTGGTAAATATGCCAGGGATAAAATGCTTCTTCGTCATCCAAGGAGTGCGAATAAGGTCGCTATAACTGGGAATCCTCGGTTTGATCTTTCCAAACCGAAATATAAAGGTTACTACAATAGTTTCTCGCATGAAGCTCGTGAATACGAGCCTTACATTCTTGTGAACACTGTGTTCTGTCAGTCTAATAATATAGTTGATTACAGTTTAGATCGCTGGAATCACGCCCGGCGTTCGCCAGATAGGACTTTAACGGATGTGGATCGAATTTTCCTCGCTAGAAGAAAGTTTCAACAAAAAATGATGCCACTGTTTGTAAAAGGAATCAAAGCTGTTGCTGAGTCGTATCGGGAGGTGAGTATCGTGGTACGGCCTCATCCCGCAGAAAATATGAATTACTATAAAGAACAGTTCCATGAATATCAGAATATCCATGTTATTCGTAATGGAGCAATACAAGAATGGTTACATGACGCAAGGATAGTGATACACAATGGCTGCACCACAGCGATTGAAGGTATTTTTGCGAGTGTGACTCCGGTGTGCTTTGTTCCTTACTTAGAAGAAGACCATATTCAGTCTTTACCACTGCAATTGAGTATTAGAGTGGAAACTGAAAAGGATCTAATTGAAATAGTGAGAGATTATGTCACCGGAGAACCAAAAAGAACTAAGTTAAGTAATTACTCTCGCTTGGAACTTTTAAGGGGGCATATAGATAATGTCGATCATGACGCTACAGAAACTATAGTTAACCATATAATTGACTTGATCAACAATTGGGGAGGTGCATGCGCGGATAAAAAACTAAAGATCGAAAGTATGAGCAACAAAAAAGTTCCTATAGTTACTAGACTGTTGAAATATATTTACTCAAAGATTATGCTCTTGACTGGAGAAGTAGCCAAATTGAAAGAAGTAGAAAAAGAACGCGCGACGTCGAAGTTCCCTGGATTGTCACTAGACGAAATTATGTTACGTATACGAGCACTTAATAAAATAGATAAGGATCTTGGGGATATTTTAGTTAGGTCATTATCGAAGGATATCTTTGTTCTTCGGAGGAGGTAAGTTTGGGCGGATTGAGTTATTAGCTAGCGACTGTATCTGGACTCTAGGTCAACCGACTCAGAGATTTTAAATTGCAACTACGAACAGAAGAGAATTCAGTTATTTTTTGCTACTTCTTCTTGATGAGTCGGACAAAACTATCCTGTTCTCAAAACACTCCGAATACGAGAGTGCCGGAACACTTTATCGGGCACTAGTTAAATTTATGACCGATTGAAATGCTGAAAAACTTCCAGTAGGACTTATTAGAGTCACTATGGGATATGAGCGGAGGTAATACCAGCAAACAAGGTGTGATTGTATTATTGCACTAGAATTAAGTCTGGTTTATTTAGAATTGGATGTACTAACGACAAGGTAAGTTTAAGCAGTCTTTTTCGCGCTATTCGATCCACGCACTGTGAGGGGGTTCTCTTGGACGGAAATTTGGTAAATCTAGCAACCGATTAAGATGTCTCTTTCGGGCCTTAATTAGTGCATCACTTAATTTATGATCGATCTATTTATCGCAAACATTATTGAATCCATCGTTCCTGATGATGCTTCGTTAATTGACGTCGGTGGAGGGCGACATCCCTATGCTCGTGCGGACTATGTTATCGATAGACGAAGCATTGACGAGCGAGTCGGGCGAATCGCTACTGTAGGGCAAGAAAGACCTGCTCGCTTCTCCTCAACAACATGGATTAAACAAGATTTCTACGAATTACCTTGGCCATTCCGAGACAATCAATTTGATTTCTCGGTGTGCGGGCATACGCTTGAAGACTTACGCGACCCAATTTCTGTAGCAAAGGAGATTCAAAGAATATCGAAAGCAGGATACATTTCGACGCCGACTAGAGCGTTAGAAAGTTGTCCCTTCATTGAAAATAGGCCTCATCTCGAATATGGATCGGCCGGATTTTTCCATCACAGGTGGTTTGTAGAAATTGAGAATAACGCGCTGATATTTAAACCAAAGACACATTTCATCAACAGCAAAAAAAATCTTCGGATAGAGAATTACGGTCAGCACACCTTGAACTTTTTTTGGAATGGTGAATTCGATGTACGGGAGGAATCATTTCGCTCTCCCATAAACGCTGTGGAGGATTTTCGTATTTTCAAAACAAGACACCAAGAATTTTTAGCACAGTTAACCAGGAAGACCAACGATCTCGAGCTATACAACTACTGGGACGACAGTTTGGGGCCAAGTCCAAATTTCTCGCAAGCGATTTCGAATGATAGAGTCTCACGACTCCGCTATTTTTTACAAACTGTTCGAAACAAATACTTCAAGTAGGGTGCTATAACGAAGGGAGAGCAGGGTGGGAGGCTTAGGGAAGCCGTAAGGGCATCTGGGGCCCTACAGGAGATGGTATTGGAAGAAGGGAAAAAAACGTTCCAAAAGAAAATTAATAGCCAACGTCAAAAAAAAGAAGATGTCACTTGTAATGGTGAAGGAATAAGATCGAACTAGATTAACGATTTAGCCCATTGGATATTTCGACTGATTAGTAGGAGTTACATAATCCCACCGCAAAATACAGGTGATTTTCAAGTCAAGATATATTAATTACTAAGGGAAAAGAGTGACCTACTGCTAAACGACCAGATTCGAGTTTGAATGCGAAATTTATAAAAGTAAATGTGGGAAGTACACAGTTGACAGGGGATTTAAAAACTAGAATTCGGGATGCATATTACGCCGCATGCTTCAACTCGGTAGAGCGATTCCGAGCAAGAATGACTGAACAAAAAACCAAATTTGTTGTTTTGGCGGCTTCTTATAATAACGAAGCATATATAGAAAAACATCTCCAGTCTGTATTAGATCAGACTTACAACAACTATAGAGTAATTTATATTGATGACTGTTCAACGGACAAAACGGCGGAAGTCGTCAACGACTTTATCTCTGCGCATGCGCTAGGAGATAAGTTTCAATTAGTAAGAAATAAAAAACGACGCTGGAGTCTAGAAGGCAAACACATTGTGATTCATGACCATTGTCTCGATGATGAAGTCGTCGTGATACTTGATGGCGATGACAATTTTTCTAACAACAGAGTTTTAGAGTACCTTAACAGTGTTTACGTTGACAAGGAGGTATGGTTAACCTATGGGAGTTATTATAATCTCAGTCAAAAAGCAGTTGGGCAACAGGCCTATACAAAAAAAACCATCGACAATAACGTCTTTCGAGTAGAATTCCACCCGTCTCATCTTCGGACATTTCGTTCTTGGATGTATAAACAGATACCTGAGAATTACTTGAAAGGCACTGACGGGAGGTTTTTTCGATCCCAAGAAGATCGGGCATCGATGTATGCCCTGATAGAGTTATCTGGTTATCGACATCGTTTTATTCCATATAAGCTCATGATCTATAACGACGAGAATCCGATCGGCCGTATAGTTTCTAAAGAAAATAGGCGGGCAATAAGAAGTATGGTTCCGCTAGATCCGATATGATGGGTGTTGAGTTCGTGGAGATGCGTATAAAAAAGCAGAGTGTTTCGCGGCGTTATTCCTTGCCTGACGAGCACCTCAACCTGCCGTAACTTCGATACAACCTCTTGTTGGAGAATAAGTGGAAAAAGAAATGATTACTATATAAATTCGCTGAACGGCCAATACTAATGAAAGACATTAAGCAAACTAGTAGCACTATAAATCTGTCGCGTTGTAAGGGATCAACCACACACGGCATTATTCTCCCGTAACGCGTCTATCATAGTACCTCACAGGCCAACTATCCTCAATTCTTTTCAAGAATTGAAAGTTGCAACTAGAGAATACCCGGAAGTAGAGACACAGCAGTCCATAAAGAACTTAGTCTCATGCTTACTACATCGTCAAAACTAAAGCACAGATTATTCGATTTTGATCGTTACGATAGGTATATACCTTTTCTAGGTGTCTTATACATCTGGCTCATCCCCATTGACATTAATGTGAAAGGGCAGTTTTTTGTGCACGATATTCTTGTACCTTTCATGGGGTTGCTTTTAATTCCAACTATGTTTCAAAAACGGGGTTTATTTCTCCGGACTCCGTCCATTTTTTTTCTTCTTTTTATTCTTTTAGCCGGCTTCTTAACCGTTTATAGATACCACTCACTCTTAGATCTGTATGAGTTTTCAATATATTTGTACGTGATTATTGTATTCCTATTTTTCTATTTTTTCCCTTTAACCAGGAAACAACTAATCTACTACGGAATTGTAATTCTATTAGCTATGTTGTTGAGCTTCCTTCTAGTCTATATGCCGGATCCTCCTGTAAGTATGCCAAGTTATGAACACAGCACCCTTAGTTTCTTGACTACACGCTTTAGGTTCACCTTTGGTCATCCAAATATGTTGGGCTCATTTTTTGTGCTACCTATTACGTGTCTTTTGCTTGGCATTTTTAGATACTCGAGGACTTGGTCTCCGGTACAACTTGTATTGTTTTCCGGGGTACTAATTTTTTCCTGTTTGCCATTGTTCTTTGCAGTGAGCAGAGACATGCTACTCACGATCGCCGTAATATTTGGATGGTTTCTGTCGCACCCTCAGTTGCCGTACAGAAAGGTAGCGATACCGTTGCTAGTAGTCGCTTTCTGTTTAATATTTGTGATTTTTTATCTCACTGTAATCTTTCCATTTTTCCCAGTAAAGGATTCATTCCCATACATTAATACGGATTCTTATGGAATGTATATGATGAACCACATCATTTATTTCCGAATTGTTGTTGTCGATGCGTGGTCATTTGTTCTAGGGCTAGGGAAAAGCAATGTCGTGGAAAGGTTCGGAGAGTTTACCGACATTGCAGAGATGACCAAAATACTAGGGCAATACAATATGGCTGAAACTGTAACTGCTCGGTCCATCTATCATGACGCACATAACGAATACCTGAATCTCATTACTAATTATGGAGTGGTAGCTACCATATTGTTGTACTTTGGCATAGTGACAAGCCCGCGCTTACTCAATTCTAGTCTTAACAACAACGGTATTTTCATAATACTTGTGTTCCTAATCGTTGCTATTTTGTGCGTTTCTCTCTGGCGTGATATTCTCAGCAAGAGATGGATCTGGATAACTCTCGCAATAATTATTAGCTCGGCAAATCAGTTCGAGAAAGAGACTAACCACGCTGTGAATAAAGTGTAGATAGTCAATATAAATATTCTGCTTTCTAAATTGTCTTGGTAAACTAATCTATACTCATAAAAAGATAAATCAGATTAACTAGTAAAGAGCGTGGTCGAAGCCTTAACTACCTCACATTAAGAATGGCTGGATAGACAATTATCCAATACTCAAAAGAATGACAAAATATGACCTATAAGTTTGAGAAAACAATTTTCGGCAACTAGCTCTCACGTGACGCTCACTCTTTTTTTTACCTACGGGGTGTCCCTCAATAACTGGGCCGAAAGTGGTCTGCTGCATAGGGAGGTTCGACTATATCAAGAACTTATGCAACGGCATGGTGTCAAGGTGCAATTCCTAACCTACGGTGATGCTTCCGACCGGCAATGGGAAAAAGAATTACAAGGTATTTCCTTAATTCCAGCATACGAAGGCCGGTCTAGATCCAGATTTAGACTGCTGGCGCTTTTCCAATCACTAATTATTCCTTGGGTGTTTCGAAACAAACTCCGTCAAACTGATATTTTCAAAACTAACCAGATAAAAGGTGGTTGGGTAGCGGTAATTAGCAAGTGGATGTTCAATAAACCCTTACTTGTACGTTGTGGCTACGAATATTATGATTTCGCACGTAAACGAGGCCGTTCGACGATTGTTCAAATTTTTTCGCGTACTATGTCTCGTCTCATCTATTCCCACGCTGATAAAATCCATGTCGCGACTAATTCAGATTTCCAATTGATCGTCGATTTGTTCGGAGTACCACCACAAATTATTCGAGTATGCCCTAACTGGGTGGATCACAGCACGTTTAAACCTTTCGGCCTCCGTCGTCGCAAAAATATTCTTTGTGTGGGTCGTTTAACTAAACAGAAAAATATGCCTTTATTGTTTGAGGCTTTACGTGGGACAGGCCTCAGACTCGATATCTTAGGTGAAGGGACCGAGCGCCCATTTCTGGAGAATTTTGCTCGCGAAAGCCATCTTCGCGTTGAATTTCTCGGAAGAGTACCTAATGATCAAATGCCGGAGCTTTATAACCGCTACTCTGTGTTTGTAATCTGCTCTCTTTATGAAGGTAATCCTAAAACTCTGTTGGAAGCGATGGCCTGTGGATGTGCAGTGATTGGGACCAACGTCCCTGGAATAAGAGAGTTAATTAGCCACGAGAAAAACGGATTTTTGCTTCCTGAGAATCCAGCTGATTTACAAAATGGGATTATGACACTAATAGCAGATGAAGACCTTCGGAACACCCTAAGCCAACAAGCCCGTCAAGATGTTTTGGAAAACCATTCTCTAAAATCTGCTCTAGATGTAGAGTATCGTGTGTACAAACAATTGATCAATCAAACCTCGCACAACGGGCCGTCTAGCTAGTCGATTGACCTCCAACTGACTTTCCTGGGTTTCATCTACAAAAGCTACTTTTGAATGTTGATTTCAAAATCCATAAAATTTTGATGAACTACATCTTTTGGAGTAGGCGAATCTCCGACGTAGATCACATAGTTCCAGTCATCTATAGTCTATTGGAGAGTGGGGTAGCACCTGTCAATATTCGCTACCGGCAACTGTGGCCAGATCACACCACGGAAGGGATCAACAACGATAGGAGAATTGAATTTTTGGCGTCCCGAGGAGTGACACATCATGACTCCAGATTTCAAAATACGCTTTTCCGGTTAACCAATTTTATCAATTCCTCTCGGAAGCAGGCTGGCTGGACTCGGCGAGTTTTATCGCCAATTCTTGTCAAATTTATCTTCTGGGTTATGGAGGGGCATCTGACAATTTCGTGCTGGTCATTAGCAAGGCACTACAAAGCGAGCGCGGTATTTGTAACCGGTTCAGGCGCTAGTTATCCCTATACCACTCTATCGAAATGGGCTAGAAAATATTTTATTCCCATAGTGGCGGTACCACATGGTCTCGCTGTTCACACAGGTGCAAAAGATTTCTCCCATCATAGGCATTTCTTCCCGTTAGTCTCACCCAATAACACTTTTGATCAGATGATCATCGTGAGTCAGCTACAGCGTGATTTAAACTCAGAACACCATTCTGAAAATTCAACGATACTTGGCTCAGCAAGATACTCTCAGAAATGGATCTCTAAACTCGAACAGTTATATCCATCAACCCCAGTAGGAAACAACGAGACCTGTAAGGTCGTATTTTTTGCTGACAAGCCTGGACAGTACATTTCAGGAGAATTTTATGCGTGGGTAGATACTGATGAGTATGTACGCCTAATTCGGTATTTGGCATCAAGTACCACGATACAGGTTGTTGTTAAAACTCATCCATCAATGAAAGCCCGTTTAAGAGCACCGTACGACATAGAAGGCGTAACTCTGATCTCCACAGATTCAGAGATAACCTCGTTCGAACTGATCGCATCGGCTGACATTGTTGTGGGGGTTAGTTCGAGTGTTGTAGTTGACGCGATATTAATGCGCAAGCCCCTCATTGTGCCTACATATGTTTCTCCTTTTCGCCTAATTTTCAGCCAGATGGATGGAAATGTCGCGATAGATAGTTTCTCGGAGTTTGGGGAACGGATAAAGTCCATAATAAATGGTGATTGGAACCTGAACGAAATGGCGTACCAACGAGCAGAACATCTTCTAGTCGGGTCGGGGGATACCCTTTCTAGATACGCCAAGTTTTTGATGGGTATTAACGCGTTTGGCGTAGCAAACAGTCGCAATTCGTGAAGTGCTAATGCTGAAAATCAAACTGAATGTTTAACCGGTAATTTTGAAACACTCTCTTTCACTAAATTCCCTAACAAGCGGACTACAACTATGTCCATATTTTTATAGATCAATCGACATAGGTTTTTGTCATAAGACTTAATCATCTCATAAAACCCACACCGTCCGTAAATAAAACTTAGAAACTGAATCATCGCGGAGTAGCGTTGATCACTAGTCAAATTGGTTAAATATTGACTGATGCTCGTTATTGAGATATCTCTCAAATAGTCTAATTCAGGATATCTTCTTGTCAGCGCTATAACCCTTGCATGATCCTTTTGCTGGTCTAGCCAGTTTCTTGATACACGCGCACCTGTCAGTTGCACAGTGACATACTTTTCTCGAAGTAATCTTATTTGTCCTTCTTTAGAAATCCGCGTAACAAGGTCGAAATCTTGCGAATAACGAATTCGATCGTCATAGAAAACTGGTCGGGAACTGACTATTCTTCGAAACATTAGAGATGTATGGAGAAATACATTTTTGTATGTTAAGTGCCTTCGAACTACCTTCTGATTGGTTGGTGGCTCCCTAAACAACCTGAGGACTTCCTTGCTGTTATCGAAATACCTCGCACGGCATCCAACAAGTACATTCTCCTCGCATGAATCAATCCACTGATGCTGAACGCTCAACCGCCTCGGTAGGCTAACGTCATCGGCATCTTGACGAGCAATGTATCGTCCCTGGCATTGGATCAGGCCCACATTTAACGCGCGCGTTTGTCCGGCATGTGCAACTGAAATTAGTCGGATGCGGTGATCCACATCTTGGTATCGCTTGATTATCTCTTTAGTATCATCTGTTGATCCATCATCGACAATAATGAACTCAAAATCGTTAAAAGTCTGACGTAGGATACTATCAATGGCGGCATGAACGTGGCCGGAGCCATTGTGAACTGCCATCAGCACGCTTATGGGTAACATCGCGATTCCAATTTCGTTTCACTGATCAAGAAGCACTAAGCAGGTCAATCCTTTCGTTGCGACGTATTTTCCAGTGTACTCGTGCCTGAGGCGGCCCGGGTTATAGGTATTAACCCAGTCACTTGCCGAAAAAAACTAATAATTCCCCCAAGAACGTACGCTGGGGCTTTCACTACATCTAGCGCGAGCCCTAGCATCCCTATCGCCAACCATCGATAAGGGAACAAATATTTTGGAGACTCTTTTCTTTTCAACGGGCGGTAGAGACCTCGGTAGAATACCGAAAGAAAAGCGAGCGTCACAACGAATAGTTTTGTGATATGTGGAATATAAAATATATTTTCTTCTGTCCAACCAGCGACTTCTCGATTCCAGTTGTAAGCAGCAAAAAGAAAACAAATAACAAAAGCAATTTTTACTCCAGAGAATACCAATCCTAACCTAGCAAATCTTGAACGCGTTTTGCGAAAAAAAACGAGCAAGCACAAAACTGCCGCTAAACCCAACAGGTATATTTTGGTTACTTCAGGAATAAATATTAGGCTACTTTCGTCCCATCCAGCAATAATTCTGTTCCATTGCGGCACTATCAGTGCTGTTAAAAATATCACAATGACTACATATAGTTGTTTAATTTCGGTATGCGCTTCGACCATCGCCGACTCAAAAGAATACCAAATATACTTTCTTATCGTCTCACCAAATGATAGTGGAAAACCACGATAACCTGTCGTTATAGAGGTTGACGTGTGCCAATTGAGGGTATTCTTAGCACGTCTTCGCCATTCAGTGTCATAACCAGCTCGACGATTTTCGAGAAATCCGCCAGCGCTATGTAAGCTGTTAGCCAGAATTATAGTCCCAGGTACACTTTCATGGGATACGTTACCGTAACTCGCTGCTTTCAATAATCTCTGGTAACCGGTGTTTGCTTCAAATTTCGTTAAACCAAATACAACGTCGTAGTATTTTTCACCTATAAATTTTGTCGCTTGGAATATCCAACCACGTTCTGGAACGGTCTTTGTGTCCAAGAATCCAATAAGTTCTTCAGTTGCTAACGATGCACCAAGGTTCATACTTTTCCCGGCATAGGCTCTTTCAATTTTCTTGTACACACTCAAAATATTAGAGGCCGATAGTGCATGACGTACAACGATGGAAGATTGTTGGTCGGTACTTGAATCTACAACGACAATCTGCTTCGGGGGAGTTTCTTGTTTTTCTAATGCCTTGATGACACTTTGTAACAAATCTCCGTCATTATAGACAGGAATGACGACGCTCACCTCGAGTGCGTATCTCCCTGCTTTCTCTTCTTTTTTAGAGTTATTGGACAATTTGCTCTACCCGGGCCACACTATTAAATACCCTTCGCACATTATTCGTGATTTATACGACGATCATAACGCCTCTCCTTAAGACGAAATCGAATATCACCAACTACCATCCTTACTCTTTTCGAAACCAGTATTCCTAGGCTACGTCTTTCTAACTCACCTCGAGTATTCGTTTTTGGCAGGTCTAATGATAGTGGCTCTTTTCCCAGAAACTCACACAACTTGTTCATATTTCCATCACTATCAATGTCTAGCACCAGTAGCTTTTCCTGCATATTGTTAAAATAAGCCAACACTTCTTTGTGATGTTGGTCGAACACATATGAATACCTTTGGGCATTAAATCGTTGACACCCAAACATATCTATCCGTATCTGACTACCTATCCGAGTATCAGGTCGCCGGCTATGTTTCCACTTCATCGACTTTAGCCATTCATCTTTGTTACGTACTGTTAAAATGAAACGACTGTTTGGATAGTTCTCATGAAGCTGGGGGTATATTCCAACACCAAAACCACACAGGGCATCCCATTCGCCGGGGAACCTAAATTCTCCGTTCAACTGTAGAAAACGAAATTCTCCGGGATGATGGCGAGATCGGTAGCCCAGCTCAGTTAGGACGATGTGTAACGATTTTGTTCCAGTTCTGGGGAGCCCAATAACAAATATTTTGTTAATGGGTTGATCCATAGCACACTCGCTAACACGGGGTAAAAGTAGACCTGCAGTATAGTAAAATCAAGTTACGAACACCACGTCCCTAGGATGGCGTACTAATTGGCACCACGCACGATCTTAGAGATGGAGATAAGCCCTTCATATCAGAACTTGATTCGGTAACCCCTACCCTAGGCGTGTCGTTGTCAACGAGGCGTTTTACGAATATTTTGATAGTATGGTGAGGTGTCTAATTAGAATAAACCAGTTTTCCGGTTAGATTTCTGTTGAGATCGACATCACCAAAATCTCCTTCCGGTGGATAGTACCAGTTGGACTCTTGATACTTCATATTTTTGTTGCCACAACATATCCCCGACCAGCATGAGCACGCAGGACAGTCTGCTGATACTGATAGCGATCGCAAATCTCGTTTACCGCCTTCACAAGTCCAGGAAACTGTCGCGGCGTATAGTCGTCGAAAACAATGACATCGCCAGGATACTGGGAGTCACGAATCTGATTAAATTCAAACATCACATCAGTATAGCTATGAGTTCCATCTAGGAAAGCAAAGTGAATCCGGGAAGCCTGAACTTTCAGCAGTTCCAACCTGGTGTCACCCTGGTGGAAAATAATAAAGTCTTCCATTAGTGAATGCCAAGGAGCCAACAATTGAGCTCGCGTTCTTGGACCGTAGCAATCGTCTATACAGTTCCAGTAAATCGGTTTAAGGTGTGGTAGGCGGTCAAAAGTGATGATAGTCCCAGCTCGATTCTGATCCTTCAAGGCTTTAGCCATACAAATGGCAGAGAATCCTCGAGCTGTGCCCGTTTCCCAAATAGTTAGGCGATCGGTCGGAAACTCCGGCGGGTGATCATACAGGTAGGCTGATAAGGCACTGTAGAGGACTCTCCCATGTGCATAACAAAGTGGAGATTTCTTGATCACGACCTGTGTATGCAAAGCCAATTCATGCAACCATGAGGAAATAATGGCAAAGCCCACCTGGCGCTCGTATGTATCGACCTCGGGGTAGTTCTGCTGCTGGACCCTTTTGGCAAGATGCTCATATTCTGTTTGTGTGGCCAGCGGTTCTTTGCCAAAAGGAAAACTATCCCAATAAAGTAAAAGCCGGCGGTGAATCTCATGCTGAAGCATGATCAGAATCAGAACTACGCCACGTTTTAGCTTTCTAAAGACGCGGTTTAACATTAGTGAACTCTAACACCAAATTAGCAACGGTAAGTAATCAGAGAAAGAACTAGTTGGCTACGTTGAATCAAACTAATTTAAAGGCGCTCGTGATCTACGCTCGACCATACGCACATTGGACACTCAATTACCTTTTGCCTAGCTAGGTTAGCTTTCTCTTTCATTCTGCGGCTAATCGGATGCAACCTTCGTTACATTCCCATCTTCAAAGTGATAGACGGTATCGGCAAGCCCGGCTAATACTGGATTATGAGTCGCAATCAAAATTGTCACCCGATGAGACAGCTGCTGAAGGTGATTCATAATTTTTCTGGTGCCATCGGGGTCAAGACTACTGGTCATTTCGTCGAGAACTAGAATTTGTGGGTTAATCGCTAGTTCACGTATGAGTGCAAGTCTTTGTTTTTCTCCCCCTGAAATGTTACTCGTAGATTCATCAAGCCAATAGTCCAAATCAACTTGTTGGTTTGGAAAAATATGCTCTAGGTCGAATTTCTCGATGTATTCGATTAGCCGATCGTCACTGACCTCTTTGTTTCTTAAAGTCAGATTGTGCCGCACGGTTCCATCAAACAGTACACTTTCCTGAGCAACATATCCTATATGACTACGAAACGAACTTTTCTGAATTTTCTGCAAATCCATATCATCAACAAATATTTTTCCGCTCCATGGAGCTATCAATCCTAATACCATAGCCAACGCGGTCGTTTTCCCCGAACCCGATCTTCCCATCAGAACGGTTGTCTCCCGCGCCTTAATTACAAAGCTGGCTTTCCTAAAAACTAAATGATCACCATAATAGAAAGACACATCACTGAAATCGAGCTTTGACCGTAGCTTTTCCCATTCTATGTTCCCCTGTGCTTCTTCTTCAGACTCCAACCACCGAATTAACTTATCGCAATATCGTACTGCGACAAGTTGATGGCCATACGATTGCAACTCGCCTACTGTAGATATCAATCGTGTATAGACTCGTCCAAGCACAAGATACATCAAAATTATTACTGCAATTTCTATATCTAAAACTATTATTCCAATGGAAAGGACACCCACCATGGTGACCATCACTATGGGCTCAGTTAACGATTTCGTGCTCCGACTAACGAGGGCGAACTTCCTAAGCGCCAACTTTATCATTTCAAGGGATTCATGAATGCTATGAGATAATTGCGCTTCCGCCCCCACAGCCCTTAGGTACCTATATCCTGTCAGACCCTGATTGATTTGAGTTAGATAGCTTTCATTACGTGCTGCTAGCACCTTTCCCAAGCGTTTTGCGTATTGAACTGAAAACTTTCCAAGAAATACAATAATTCCACCAATGAGCAAAGCAATCGTGAACAATTTAAACGATATAACCATCCCTAATATTGCGATTCCTACCAAGCTTATTAAGGACTGAAAAATGTTGAACTGTACCTGCATCGCACTTGAAGCAGTTTGTGATTGAGTAGTCATTGCATTTAATAGTCGACCTTTATGGGAATTAATTGCTCCATAGCTACTATTAAACGCAAGCCGAAATATTTTTTCCCGTAGGAAAACTAGGTAAGACGTTACGCTTATAGCAACAGCGTACCTGTATGAAATTCCTAATATGGCTTTGGCAAATATCAACACTAGGATGATAAAAATTAGGGACCACTTGTCCACAGGCAGTCCAGTACTCTGTAGCAGAGATTGAAACGACATTAGGAATTTATTTTTCGGCTCACCTAGATCAAGAAATAAATGTATGACCGGATAGATTAAACTGATCCCAGACAATTCGACCAGCGTCGCAGCCACCAGCAATAGTCCAGTAAGAGCCTTTAACTTAGATTGCTGGTAAATCGAATAATGTTCAGCAACTTTCTTATTCATTGTCCTTGTATTCTTCAAATTAGCTAACTGTGACTACACTACCAGCAATTACTCGTCTCCAAACGCCTCAGTTTTCAACCATTAGTAGTTGTAATCATTCCGTTGCGTGTTCATTAGTCTTCTCTTACGTTAATGGTATAGATCAATGTATTATTCAGTATGTTGCCATTCCTGTGATTCATCTGTCCTGACCCTCAGATCAGAACAAAAAATGACTCAACTGCATGGACAGGATAATATTTTCCCTAATGCGCTGTTCCGGTTGTAAGGAATATAGCGATTCTCTAAAACAGTTAGACTGTTTGTCTTGTCTCCCGAAATCACGTAAGGCGAATAACCACTCTTTTTGACCCCACGAGCACGAGCTAATTCAACCATTTCTTTAGCGTCTTAGCTTAGTTGTATTTATTGCCAATCGACGCACTTATTGATCTCAAATTTCCGAAAATCAACCTTTCATTCTTATCTGTGGAAGTTCTTTATCGGTGGTTATTAAATATTTAGCGGTGCCAGCTGTAGTGGCTCTTCTTCACAATTGTTTCATCGCAAGTACGATAAACCAAACGTATCAATAACTAGACCAGCTCACTCACCAACAGGTTCTGCCGCCGTCGATCACAATGCATGCCCCATTCATATATGACGACGCTTCAGAACAAAGGAACTGGATAGCCGATTTGTATTCATCGCGCTGGGCTAAGCGACCCAGTGGAATCATTTGCTTGACTTGGTCGATAAAGTCTTTTGACTGATCATCCTCGACGCCTCCTGGACACAATGCATTGCAACGTACTTGATCAGGCCAATAGGTAGCAAGATAGCGCGTAAGACCAATCAAGCCGGTTTTGACCACCGAATAAGATACCGGCTTGACCGATTGCTGGTCGTCCGCGAGACCGGGTTGCCGATAGAGTCGCTGATCCGGTGCAATAAGGCCAAGATCCGATGCGATATTTACTATAATGCCACCGTGTTGGTTTTGAGAGATCGCGCTCCCGTAATGCTTTGCACAAAGAAACGCCCCAGTTAAGCCGACAGCAAGATCTGCGTTCCAAGCCTCTAATGGAAAACTTTCCAAGCGAGACAAATTGGCGCTATTCGGAATTTTCATATTCGGATTATTAGCAGCATTATTGATCAGCACATCGATACGTTCAAAACGCTCTAACAGGATTCTGGTGTTACGAGAAATGGCCTCCTCATCTGTGATGTCTACCGTATAAGCCAACACCGAAATTTCATATTTATCAGACAAGGTATTCGCCAGTTCAGTTACAGAATCTCCTCGAATATCTAACAATATTGGTGTACCTCCTGCTTCCGCAACAGCACAAGCGTGTTGCTCTCCAAGAAGTCCCGCTGCACCCGTAATGACAATAATCTTGTCTTCGAGTGAAAACCGATTTAGGTAGGAATGATCCAAGGGCTAAAACAGTTCTTCAAAACACTCTTCGTAGACGGAAAGCCCCTCACGAAGAGCGTCATCTGGAATGGTGAGAGGTGGGCCTATTTTCAGAGTACCCCGCCCCGTACATATTGAAAAGACTCCTTTTTCCATCGCCCGTTCACAAATTCTGTTAGTAAGGTCTTGATCTAGACTATCTTTATTGTCGTCGGTAATAAACACGCCAAACAACAAGCCCTTCCCATGCACACGACCAATACGATTAGGGTATTTTTCTTTCCACGTGTCGATAACATCACGCATAACCTGTTCTTTTCTTGCGGCCTCATTGACAAGATCCAACTCCTCAAATGCTTCAAGATTACCCAATCCAGCGGCGCAAGCAAGAGGATTACCCCCATGAGTACTGGTATACCCGGCATCCATTTCTATCAGTTCCGCCGAACCAAGAACCGCCGAAAGCGGAAGGCTACCAGAGATTCCCTTCCCACAAATAACGAGGTCCGCCTCAACATCATAGTGCTCATAGGCGAATAATTTCCCGGTTCGTCCAAACCCCGCCTGAATCTCATCGAAAACAAGGAGAGAGCCGTTCATTGAGGCCCAGTTACGCATGGCCTTGATGTAGTCCGAGGGATAAAAGATTGCCCCCCAACCCTGGAAAGACTCCACGAAAAAGGCAGCGATGTTCTCAAGGACAACCCTTTTTTCTCTCAGCTCGTCTAGGTGTTTGTGGAACAAATCTTCACCATTCCCCTCAAACTCTTCTAGTATCCATGGATAAGGAAAAGGCAGATGAACAATGTTCGGATCTTGGTAGCCAATCCATTCTTTATCTTTCGGTTGTCCGCTTAACATCTGCGCCCCCATGGTCTTCCCGTGATAATTTCCCATGCCTGCAACCAAGATGTTTTTGCCTTTGTGCATACAGCCACCACGAATCCGCGCTATTTTCATAGCCCGTTCAGTTGCTTCCGTTCCTACACTTAATATTATTGCCTTTTCGAGGTTAGCTGGGGTGCTTCCAATGAGCTTCTCTAAAAACGTTCTACGAATCTCCGTTGGATAATAGTAACTATGCAGCAGTGGTTTATCTAGGAGATGCTTAATATTTCTAGTGACCCGATTGTTCCCGTGCCCTGAATTCGTCACAAAAATAGACGACGTAAAATCTATCCAACAGTTATCCCACTTGTCATAAATAAGTGCATTATCAGCACGATCCCACAATACTGGTAACTGTTCCAACGCGTTGGTTGATTCGTATTTCTTGATAGCCTGGAGAAATGGCAGTGATTCAGGGACAGGTATTGGCGTAACAATTTTCCTGTATTTGGTCTCAACTTTAGCGACCGTTCTTGGTTCCAGATTGAAATTAAACGCGACCATTAGCTATCTACCCTTAGGGCTCTATCAAATATTTCGGATTAACATCCAAATTATGCAAGATGACCTCAATCATGGGCTTAATCTCAACAAACAAAAGCTTAGAAGCCCCGACAATTGCTTCCTTTAGAATCCCACTTAATTTCAGTTCAGGAATTAGCTTGTCAAAATGTTCTGAGGAGTTTGGATAACGCTCTAAACGAATGTAGTTTTTTTTTCCGTCCTTATTTTCGACCAATACTTTAACCTTGTTATCCCTTAGATAAGGGACATCGACCATATATTCTGCGAGATGAACTACCGAACAACTTGTTAGCGTAACACCAATCAATAGAACACTGCCTTCTGTCAAATACAACTTTCCAACTGGGCTTTCTATCCCCTCTGGAGCATGAAGAGGATGTTTACCAGTGATATGCTTTGCATACGGGCCCAAAGCAGCCACAGAATTTAGGGGGTGGCTACTACGACATACCCCAGGGTAAGTTAGTAAAGTCGCTGAAATAAGCCCTCGATTTCTAGGAAGGGTGTACTTCTTGTCAAACAGTCTGGCATGTGTCCGCAGTTTGTCAAAGTCTTCTTTTCGTATTCTTGGATCTATCCATTTACTTGGCTCAGTTAATTGACCTGTATGTGTAGGTACAACTAATGTCCCACCATCACCTATACAGTGCAGTATTGCATCTATGACATCAGAAGGACCATTGACAACATAGCCTAGACTACTTAACGAAGAGTGTACCATCAGGCATAAGTCTGGACCGATTCCTAAATCACGGAAAGTACAAATCAGGTCCTCCTGTGTCACCACCGCCAAAGTATTGGTCATTTACAAAGCTGCTATCTAGTACTGTTGGATACTTAAATGTTGGGCTTGGTTCCCTATGGGGCTCACAAAATATAAAGACGCGAATTTTGTACGTAATATTTAATTACTTTGACTAACCAAGAAAGTTTTTGACATGTAATTTGAAAAGTTTATGGCTTGTATCAACACTAATTCTCTACCGGACAACTACGTTTAAAATGAGGCCCTTTTTATACGCCTAAGTTAACCAAATATTCTCTGCATGTACTTGCTACAGAATTGGAGAAATACTCAACCTTTTTGAAATCGTCTTCAACATCGATTTCCCCAGAATCTGGAGTTGAAAAACCGATCATCCTAGGGCCATAGCATGAATCCATCTCTAGTAGTGTTGATGCTTTTACAATGTCTACATAACCATTGCCGATGTAGGCTGGTGCAAATTCCTGCCTGGGAAGAGTGAAATATTCTGGACGGGGGTCGAGTGGGCAAATCCCGTGGAGATATCCGTCTTGCATCCCAAACATTTTGCCGGGATTTTCTGGAAATTCATGAATAGAGATCAAACTAGTCGCTTCTGTGCGACTCTTGATCAGCGTGACAGCCTGATCGAGGAGTTCTGGCTCTCTAAGGGGCGTAGTCGGTCGCAACTGAACCCAGTATTCAGGCACATACCCTTCCTGTATTCTGAACCAGTCCATGGCATGTCGGAAAAACTCGATATCTTTAGATTGGTCGGTCGCTAAGTCAGCCGGTCTCAGAAAAGGGATTTCGGCACCAAATTTCGATGCCGTTTCGGCGATTTCCTCACTATCAGTTGAGACAATAGTCTTGTCGATACTCTGCGTAAGTCGGGAGGCTGCTACAGCATAGGCGATCAAGGGGAACCCATTGAGTTCACGAAGGTTCTTTCGTGGCACACCCTTGGAACCGCCTCGCGCCGGGACAATTCCGATAACGTTTACTCGTCCCATAAAGGATCGTCCTCTAACCGTTTAGTTCGAAACCGCGTTCCGCTCACGTAAACCCCTAAATACAGGAGCGCCTGGCTTACAATCTAAATATTCAACGATAGGTTTATTGCTATCTATAGCTCCTTTAATAACTTCGCAGGACTTGTCAAACGCATCAATCAAGATATCTAAATCCTCGGTGCTGTGTGCGTAGGACAGCATTAACACACCTGAGAAACAGAGGATTCCGTTTCTGAACATTTCCTGCTGATAGAGAGTAGCCAACTGTGGGTCCTGGATACCATCAGAACCATGGGTGTTGACCATAAGTCTGACCGGATATCCAGCCAAGGAAACATGGTCACTAATTTGGTGTTTTGCAATTACTTTCAAAAATCCATCTTTAATATATTCACCTTTTTTCCAAATGGCATCAATGACATTGTTTTCGACATAAAAATCAATGTTTGCAGATGCGGCAGCCAGCGTCAGTGTTTCGGGGGCATAGGTCGAGGATAGAAAAACCTTGTCGAATTCCTTCATGTACTCGGCCTTCCCGGTAAGGACTCCAAGCGGCATTCCGTTTGTAATCCCCTTGCCAAAAGTTGAAAGATCAGGAAAAACTCCAAAGTATTCTTGGGCACCCCCTATCGCAAAGCGAAATCCAGAAATCATTTCGTCGAAAATCACGAGGGCCCCGTTCCTATGGGCTATTTCGACCACCTGCCTGAGGAAATCAACCTGGGGACAGTTTGAACAAGGCTTTCGAAATTCTCGTTGCATGCCAATGCTATCGTAGTAGCATTCCTGCCTTTGACCAATGATGGGCTCCATGATTACAGCCGCCACGTTTCCTTCGTGCTGACGAAACTGCTCCTCTAGCGCGCTAGCATCACCGTACTCAAATGTCTTACTAAGGTCTTTAATCGCTTGCGGAATGCCGGCACTGCGGTCAGTGGTGCCAATATACCAGTCGTGAAACCCATGGTAACCCCAACAGAAAACCATATCTCGGTTTGTAACGTGCCTCGCTAGTCTTACAGCGGCCGCACAAACGTCACTTCCGTTTTTCGAAAATTTCACCATCTCAGCCGACGGAATGCAGTTGATAAGTTTTTCTGCAACTTCGACTTCAAGAGGGTGAAGCATGCTGTAGAGCGTACCATCCTCTAGCTGACGCTTGATCGCGTCGTTAACCACGGGATGATTATGTCCCAAGGTCACCGGGCCACACCCCATCACCATATCTATAAATTCATTGCCATCGACATCCCACGTGTGGGAACCCTCTTGCCTGAGTAAAAATTTTGGAGCAGCTCCATCTGGAAATACTCCAGGGGCGCGACTAAAGGTGTTTGTTCCAGATGCGATAAACTGTTTAGCTTTCTCATACAGTTCATTGCTTCGTACGATTCCATTTCGCAAACCTAGGCAACCTTTTTCCACAAAAACACTCCTTCAATTATTTGAAGTCATATGACCAAATTATCTCACGAAACCAGTTAAGCTGATTCTTGAAAATCTCCACCCCTTCATCGTCACGGAACGCTTGCAGAATAAATGGACCATCAAATCCTATCGTTTTCAACTTTGTTAAAAATATTCCATATTCCCACGCACCAGAACCTAATACCACTGATCCACCATTTAATTGTCTATCCTTAATATGCACATCTGTGATCTGCCTCCCGTAAGCATCCAATTCCTCAACGGTGTCAAATCCTAATGAAGCACTATTTCCCGTATCGTAGTTAACGGTCACACACTCAACGTTGATTGTGTTAAGTAGAGAATGAAACTCTAACGGACCTAATTCTGTTTCAAGGGCTAAGTTCACACCAGACTGTAAAGCTTTCGGGATTATTTGGCCAAGCGCGTCACAAAGTCTTGACCGTGACGATAAATCGACGATGCCCGATTGCTCGACACATGGGATGACAATGTTTTTTATACCTAGATCACCAGCAGCATCAATAAGCTTTTCAAGAATTCCTAGGCTTCTTAACGATACTTCCGGTTCCACTGAGTGTAGCGGTGCCTCCATGAAGTAATCTGCACACACTGAAACAACCTTTACACCCGTTTCTTCCGATATGGTCCTGATTTGTTTTCGGCCATCGGGATTTAGCAATGGATTACTTTCGACGTACTTATAGTCCAGAATAAATTCAATGCAATCAAGTTCCAATTCCGCAGCAATCGAAAATTCGTCCTGCCAGTAGCCAACTGGATGGGCCTGATATCGGCCCTCGTACTTGGGCAAAAGGCGCCCTTGCATGATACCTAGCAAGTTTTTCATTGGCGCGTAATTAACGTAAATTAAGTTTAATTATGTCACAATGAACTGCAAATAGCTTATGATCACCTTCGAATCTATTGTAGTGACAGGATAGTGAAGCCTAGCTTACATGAGGCTGAATTTTTAACTCGATAACTCTGGTAAAATTAGCGTTAGGCCATTTAGATTTAAAGGAGTTCGGGAATGAGTGACCCAACAAAGAGGTGCCAAACAAAATGGGGTTAGAAAGCAACACAACTAGGGTGCTTTTCTTATATCCAAATGAAAGGCATATGAGCACAATCCCACCATCCATTGCGCTACTCTCCCAGTTGCTAAAAGACAATGGTCACAGTACAGCGTTGTTTGATACAACATTCTATGACTTCAACGACGATATTTCACTGATTGACGCGGATCAGAATATGGTGAACACACTAAATGTTCGCCCAATTACGAATAAGGATGATGACGATCTGCATTTTCAAAAGTTGAATCAGTCGCCCGCAGAGGATCTTAGAAAGAAAATTCTTGAATACGGTCCAGACCTTTTGGCCGTTTCGTGCACGGAGACTACTTTTTTAAGGGGACTAAACCTAATTACCCATACACGGGATTTAGGTATTCCGAACATTTTTGGAGGAGTGTTCCCGACATTCGCGCCGCACTTAGTGATGCGGCACAACCAGGTTGATATGTTGTGTGTTGGTGAGGGCGAGAATTGCGTTGTGGATCTTGCCAATTGCTTAGCACGAGGTCAGGACTACTCCGATGTTACAAATCTATGGCTCCGTAAAAAAGACGGTGCTATTAGAAAAAACCCGATGACAAACCCTGTCGAAATTGACAACCTTCCAACGGTAACTGATATTGGTCTGTTTGGCGAAGAACGATTCTATCGACCCATGGGAGGTCGAATTCGAAGACTACTTCCCGTTGAGACCCACAGAGGGTGTCCTTATACTTGCTCCTTTTGCAATTCCCCTTCTCAAAATAGACTTTATTCTGACCACAGTTCCTTTTTTCGTAAAAAAAGTATAGCTCTCGTCAAAAATGAAATTGAGAGTCACATCAATACTTGGGATGTTGAATATATATATTTTTGGGCGGACACTTTCTTGGCGTGGTCAAAAAAAGAATTTGATGAGTTTTGTGAAATGTATCAGGACATTAAGCTTCCGTTCTGGTGTCAGACTCGTACAGAAACAATTAATGAGTACAAATTTAAGAAACTTAAGGACGTCGGGTTAGATCGAATTACCTTCGGCATGGAACATGGAAATGAGCAATTTCGGCGTGACGTCGTTAAGCGAGACTACTCGAACAAAGAGACTATTGAGCTGATGAAAATACCAGCGGACCTAGATATTACATTTGGTGTCAACAATATCATTGGATTTCCAGGAGAAACTCGCGAACTTGCTTTTGACACCATTGAAATAAATCGCCATTTCAAATCTGACGATGTTAGTTGCTCTACCCTAGTACCTTTTCATGGTACTGAAATTAGAAAAGTCGCTGAACAGCAAAATCTAATCGATCCTGACCAGATATGCGCGGTGAGTAATTCAGAGGATGAGGGTATTCTGGATATGCCGCAATGGGGTAAAAGCGAAGTTGGGAAACTGCGAAGAACGTTTCCTATGTACGTAAAGTTCCCGAAAAGCAGGTGGCCTGAAATCAATCAAGCCGAGACGGACCCAGAAATTTACTCAACACTAAGCAAAGAGTTTGTGGATACCTTCTGGGCAGACGCATCAGGGAAAATAGATTCGAATCTTCGAGAGGCGGCTAAGGGCCTCTTCTAATGGCGGTCGCACATTATTGTTCAAGGTCTCAGTGGTATCGATAGACAATAGGTTGGTCTAATCATCTAAGTAACATATTCACTTAGATAATTCGGATAACACCAACGATATATTCCAGAATATAATTTATGGGACTCATAAATCTTTTGCCTACGACTACTCGCTTGCTTCCCACTTAAGGTGTAGCCGTAACTTTTTAGCAATAGGTATCTCGGAATCCAAAATCCGCTTTTGTCCATCACCCATAGCCTTTTCGATTTTCCGAACAGCACCAACAAGATTTTTTAGTGCCACCGGTTCAATAGACGCTGCTTGATCTGATCCATACATCGAATGAGCTAGGGTAATGTGTCTTTCCAAAGAAGTTATACCCTGGGCCGCAGCCGCGTATGACACAGCTAGCCCTACCTCATGTCCGCTATATCCAATGTCGCAATTGTATCGTTCACGAAGCATGGGAATGCAATTCAGGTTCGCGTCCGTGTCTTCCATGGGGTAGGTGGAAACACAATGCATTAGCTCGAAAGAGCATCCATATTTTTCAAAAATTTCTACGGCCCGATCAATTTCATGGAGGGTACTCATCCCGGTTGAAACAAATGTATGCCGCCCCTCAGAAGCGACAAGCTGGAGGTGTTTTTCATCCACCATCATCGCCGACGCAATTTTATTGTACTTTAGGTTGAACTGTCTCAAGAATGCCTGACTTTCTGGGTCCCATGCCGAAGCAAACCATTCAATTTTTCTTTTTTGACAGTAAGCATCAATCTGTTCGTATTCATTCTGACCAAATTCAAGACCCATCTTCTGCTCACGGGTCGTTGTGCCCCAAGGGCTGTCGCGTGGAGTGTCTAAAGCATCTTTGGGATAGACAAGCTCGATTGTTCGTTTTTGAAACTTAACTGCATCGCAACCGGCTTCTGCCGCTGTTCGAATCAGTTCTTTTGCAATTTCGATATCACCATTGTGGTTGATACCGATCTCAGCTATCACCAACATATGTATCCTTCCCGTATGTTATTCACAAATATAAGCTTACTTACCTTATCTTTATTTTCGACAATAATCTCGACTTTTCTCGTTAAACAACCCCTTATTTTGTAATCCTTGTATGCCAAATTTTCGAGGTAGTCGCTCACTAGCATAGAAATCCACTTAATTATGGCCATGCTTGTTGAATATCGTAAGTCTAGCGACAAGTTTATAACAATCAAGCATTCTTCATTTGACAACAACCAAGCTCTGTCAAGTAAGTCAAAACGAGATCCGTCACGGTATTCTCTTAGTCCATTGCGTGCCAATTGCAGGAATTGTGGTCAGAACTTGTGCAGTTTGGGTTACATGGTCTCAGCTATTTTCTGTGATTATTGTTCTGATTTGTCTGGCGAGTACGAAGATACGGAAGATTACTCTGGTTTCATTTATCTAGACTAAAGGTCTAATTAAACACAACAATACATTAACGACTTGGCACACAATATTCAACGTAGACTAGAAGTCATACACAAACCAACACGAGAATTCTTGTTTGATAGGTTCCGTTATTCTAGAGAAGATCCATTCTTGCTGGGCTTTACTGAAATTGGATCTGGTGTCGGATACTTTCTGTATACACTCAACGAGGCCTATCGAAATTCATGTCCTTCGCCTAGAGCCGTATTTGATACCTACCGCCACTTAACCCCGAGTTCAAATTTGGTTGGGTCTACATTGCTACGAGCCCGCCATACCAACTCAAATATTTCAGCGAGAACATCTTCTGTTAATAATTTTGGCCGTAGCCCAAGGTCCAAAAGATTGGTATTCTTCGGATTATAGTAATGATCTTCCGCTTCTACACGGGGATTTGGCCGGTGCGCAATACGCACGTTACACTTAAATTTGGATGCTACATCTATTATCTTCTCTGCCAGTTCATTCACCGAAAACGTCTCTGTAAACTGATTGAGAATACGTAACTCACCTCTATCAGCAGGCTTTTCCATTGCGATATCAATGCACTTTACAGTATCGACTAGATTCAGAAATCCTCGGCTCTGCTGCCCCTTCCCGTAAATAGTGAGAGGGTGGCCAACAACAGCCTGTGCCATAAACCGATTTAGAACGGTACCGAACAATTCGTCGTACGAAAAAAAAGTTCCCAAGGTTTCATCCACCGAGATTTCTTCTGTACTTATTCCGTAAACCGGCCCTTGCATTAAGTCGGTCACTCTGAGACTCCACATTCGAACATAGAACCAAATCAAGTCTGTATCCATAATCTTTGTAGTGTGGTATAGACTGCCACCCTGACGCGGGAAGAGAAAGCGATCAGAACGTCCTTGATGCTCAATGTCTATCCATCCTTCTTCGATATCAATATTTGGCGTACCATATTCTCCCATAGTCCCAAGTTTTATAAGATGGGCATCTGGGCAATTCTCATAGATACCAAACAAAACATTCGAAGTAACCACAAGATTGTTAGTTAGGGTCAACATTGCACACTCTTGATTCAGCATAGAGTACGGTGCCGATGGCTGCTCTGCAAAGTGCACAATCACATCTGGCTTCTCTACAGAAAATATGCTGTTCACAAATTGTGAGCTAGAAAGGTCCCCTATGTATTCTTTTATATGGTAGCCTGTATGACGATTCCAGTAAGCTATGCGACTTGGCAATTCTGGGTATAGAAAAAGCGGCTGTACGTCATGATCCCGCATAATTTTTCTTCGTAGATAAGAGTCAACAACGACAACATCCCAGTGTCGTTTTGACAAATACAAAGCTGTTGGCCAACCGAGGTAACCGTCACCTCCTAGTATGAGTACTTTCATCTCTTTCCCTATGCTCATGAAAGCCGACAAGCTCCCCAACTTTTTTCAATTCAATAATCCGTTAAGACGAAGTAACGCTAGTAGTTTCGATTTCTCCATGTATGGATAGGCTGATGACACATATCCATCTTCTATTTTCTCATTTATTACACTGCTAAATTCATAAGTTATCTCTTTATAAACGTCACGAAACGCTGGAAGAATTACGAAATAGTCAGTCAACTCTAGTGTTCGTCTTGCCTCGTCCAAACTAAGCAGTTCTTCATACAACTTCTCTCCTGGTTTACTACCAATTTGATCAATTTGAATCGTGTTTTTCTTATATCCGCTTTGTTCAACTAGCTGCTCTATAAAAAGTTCGGCCAAGTCTTTTATTCGAATCACTGGCATTTTTGTAACGAATACTTCTCCACCTTTCGCAATTTCGCAAGATTCTAAAATCAGACGAACCGCCTCTGTCTTAGACATTACAAACCGAGTCATTCTCCGATCTGTAAGGGTCAAGTTCTTTCCTTGTGCTATTTGATCCTGAAATATAGTGGTAACCGATCCACTAGAACCTAGAACATTGCCGAAACGAACCGAGAAGAATCTCGTATTTGATTTATTCGATTGAGCATTTGCTGCAGTAATAAGGCGTTCCCCCATTAGCTTTGAAGTACCCATAATATTTGTGGGATTGACAGCTTTATCCGAACTAGAAAAAACAACAGCACCCACTTGAAATTTCACAGCACTAGCAATTATGTTCTGCAATCCCAAGATATTTGTTCTGACCACCTGATTGGGAGATAGCTCAGACAAAACAACATGTTTTAAAGCTGCCAAGTGAAAAACAAAATCCACACCAACCATCCGCCTATCAACCTCTGACCGATCACAAATATCGCCAACAAAAACCCTTACCTTGCTCGATTCGCCAATAAAATTACCCAAAGAAAAAACCGCACTTTCATTATTATCAAAACAATATATTGCTGATGGTCCGTCAGTCCCTAACTCCAAAAGATAGTTCACAAGGGCTGTACCAATACTTCCGCAAGCACCAGTTATCAATACATTCTTGTTCCGAACGTTAATCACTATTACTTTCCACTGTTTTGATGAAATCTTCCAAGGTGATCCGGAGTCCCTCTTGGAGGCTTATTTTGGGTGTCCATTGCAATCTGGTTCGAGCTTTTTCGTTAATCGAAAAACTGTCTAGAATATCTCCAGGCCTAGAATCAAGAAAATGTAGTTTAGAGGCGACGAAACCGTGGCTTACCAAGCGTTCATCTATCATCTTCGCTATCTGCTCAATGCTAGTTTGAACTCCAGTTGAAATATGGAAAACTTCTCCACCATCTACACACTTCATAGATGAAGATTCGAGCGCAGAAACAATATCATGCAAAAAAATGAAATCACGAGTTTGCTGTCCATCACCAAATATCGTCATAGTCTGGCTGTTTATTGCTTCACGGAAAAAGGCCGACACCACACTCGTTTTCTGCTGCGATCCAGGACCGTAAACATTACTAAATCGGAGACTTGTGGTCTGTAACCCATAAGAATGGAAGTACGCTGAGCAATAAGCCTCACCCGCCATTTTGCTAGCACCATAGGGCGACATGGGCTTAGCTGGTAGTTCTTCATGCGCTGGAGGTGAAACTGCCCCCAAAGGTGCACTGCTGGATGCAAATACAAACTTCCGCACATGATTGATTCGTGCCGATTCCAAGTAGTTGAGTGTCCCAACAACATTTACTGAGCAATCCAATCTCGGCATTCGAACTGATACGGGAACACCTGTATTCGCGGCCAGATGTACAATTATGTCAATGCCCCTCCCAACCTTAATAGCTAACTCCTCATCGCGAATATCACCGACAAACACCTTTAGCCGTTCACTTTCACCCTGAGTCAGCTGATAACGTTCGATAAGTTCTTTTTCTATTTCCGCGCTATTGTATGTTTCACCTTTATCTATTGCCGACAAATTATCGACAATTCGCACTGAATGGTCCTTTTTCTCTAGAATAGCCCCAACGAACGCGCTACCGATAAATCCGCACCCGCCAGTAATTAGCCAATTCACAGGAATGTCACTAGCCTCAAATAGGTTTCTCTAAATTCAAAATGGTGTACTTTGAGATCCAAAATATCTTCCTTTGTCTCGATTCTAGCTGTCGCTGTCTGACGAGCAGTTTGCTGTGCCACAAATTAGTTGATCGTCTTAATCCGCTTTATGGCTATAAATTTTCCTTCTACTCAAGCTATAAGGATGAACCGGCCTAGGATGAGGAAGTTAACCGCAAGTTAGGCCGGCTTGGCGACTCACATCCATTATGCTCTATCAGAATTAGTCGTGTTCATCGAGTTTATTCTTTTCATAAAGAAACATCGACGTATCGACTTCTTGCTTGTTCCAACTTTCAGCGACATGCTCAGCAAGCCAATATGAATACTGATCACCACCGACTCGAAGACTCTCCGGGCTACTTATCTCTACATAGCCAATTTTTTCACCCAAAAAGCTTCCATTTTGGAACAAATTTCTTTTTTGGACTACTCTTAGTCCTCCAGTCTCTCGAAAAACCAACTCACCTTCCTGAATTATGTTGTGACGTGAAATTCCATACGGGCATAAACCGAGATTTCCTAGCCTCCAATGAAAAGTAGTGTCCTGTTTAACAGCAATAACCGAGTCGAACTCATGTAACATAAGTGTATCTATAGCTTCTTCAATACTATCTTTTTCGAGAAACGGGTAGTTCGGGGAAGCGATTACAACTAAGTCGAACTCCTTACCTGCTTGTTCTAGTAATAATACAAATTCTCTCGCGACATCGCCAAGGCTTACGTCATCCTCCGTTAACCTCCCGCTACGCAAAAACGGAACTAGAGCGCCCCCTTCCTTAGCTTTCCTAGCAATTTCTTCGTCATCAGTCGATACATAGGATTCTGTGATAGTAGAACACTGTAACAAATTCTCAATACAATGTTGGAGTACTGTCTTTGAAGCTAACTGTTTCGCCAATATTTCTCGATTCATCTGACGATGACCAACCATTGCAGGAATCAGACCAAGAATTTTTTTAGTTGTATAGCTTGCTGCCTTTTCTCGATGCGTCCGTTTCACATATTGACGCGCCTTTCTTCTGGGCGCCGTATTCTTTGACATACTGACATTATGCTGACGGTAATACATAAGTGGCAAATTGACATTGTGAACCTTAAAATCTTTGATGAACCTTAGCCAAAAGTCATAGTCTTCCTGGAAGCGCAGCGATTCAGTATAACCACCGATCTTGTCAAAGCATTTTCTCCGAAACATAGCTCCCGCAGCCAATGGATTCCTATCAAAAAACTCGACTTCATCATTGATTTTTTGCTTTCTTACATAGTCGATTATTTCACCCCTCTCATCAACTCGAAAATAATCAGAGAAAACTAGATCCACATCGTCGCGGCTATCCAGTATATTCTTTTCAACTTGAATAATATTTTCATCGAAATAGTCATCTGCATCTAACCGAATGAGATAGTCTCCTGACGTCTTTGCAATACCTCTATTACAAGCACTCGCTAAACCAACTCCAGATAATTTCAAAATTGTTATTTTCTTATTTCCCTCGTAGGGGCGAAGAATCTCCGACGTATTGTCTGTACTACCATCATCTACTATCATTAACTCGAAATCGGAACAAGTCTGACAAAGACAGCTTTCAATTGCTTTTGGTAGATATCTACCGTAGTTCTTAGCAGTTATTACTATGCTCACAGCTGGCTTCATATTCTGGGCCTTAGCGTTAGACTGACTTATCAGTGTAAGTCTCTAATGGATATGTTTTTCAAAAATGAGTGGTGTCATTAGTGGAGATCGATATACGAACCAATGACTTGTAAAGTATGAGCGGTAGTTCTGCTACCTACGGTGAACCGTTTGTTGAATCTGAGTTTCTTCAAATTTCAGCGGGGGTTCTAGCTTCCCACTTGAGTCCTCATCACATATTGATGTTAACGGTCTAAAAGATTTTATATAGTTTTTGTTTAGAACTCTTGTTTCATTGGTGATGTGATTATCTTCTCCGTTTTCGACACCGGGCAAATCATCGTAAATCATCATTGGGACTGATATATAGACATGTTTATTGGCCGCTAACTCTATTAAGGAATACATAACCGCTCTATTCTCACCGGTAAGAAAATATTTTCCCCGCTTATCGACCAAATAACTTTTAGGTATAGCCTTAAAAAGCCATGCATAATAAGTTTGCAGATGAGTTGGATGCCCCATCTTTCGGAAAGTTCTGTCTTTAATCACTGAGGTTTCATAGCGTTTCTGCTCCGAAATTCCCTTGCTTCTTTTCATGAAACTTCCGAACGTCATCCAACAACTAGAAACAGAATAAATATACCGCAAGTATGTCAACACATAGGCGTGGGCAAACCTATGTTTACTATCTAGTGAAACCACAATTTCATCGTCATCGCAAAGATGGTGTATTGTAGAATATTTCGCCTCTAAACTCCTCAGTTCTTTGGGGTTAGGGACAATTTCTATTCTCCCCAAATCAGCCTCGGACGTTATGAAATTAGGACGGTGAGGTAAACTACTATTTCGGATCAATAGGAGTCTGTAGTTAGCGTATTTCTGTCGCAAAACCGAGCAGATGCTCTCCCGAGTTTTTCCAATGTCGTCTTGCTCATACATCACTATAACGAATCTTGATGAAGACATTTTTCGCCATGAAAATAATACAATCCAGCATACCAATTTCGTCCAGCGAAACCATTGCCTAATGTGCTGGACTAACTTTCTTCCCGCAATCACTTTGATCTTAGAATCAGCAACTTCCATTATAAAAAATACTTTCCAAGAGAAATAACAAAGACGGCCGGTATAGTATTTTCCAATGAGGCTTACTTTAACCGGAGGGGACAAGTACCCACTTCTAGAATAGGCTAAATTTTCAGAGAATCGAAACCATTTACGCCGAATTGAGCATCATCGTTGTCCCAATGCTTAGCTGTATTACTCGGAATTTAATCGACAACATGCCTTTATGGTGAATTGGTCAAAGGCTTCCGAAAAACCGATTGCCAGTGATTTTAGTAAAGGTCAAAAAATGTACGACTAGAATGGGTCAATGCGGTCGCAGAATCTTAATAGAATTGTCAGTCAAATAGTCAGAGAGACTACTGTATTGATTGCACTTTTTGCAGATATCAGGGAGTTCACCTTGGGACCATTTTTCTCGCAAAGATCGTAACTTGTCTCCCTTCCAAATTTCATCAATTGATTCGTCGTTGATGTTGCCGACCAGTAAAGTCGCTTCCATGTCTCTTGCCCAACAGGCATTTACTTCCCCATTCCCCAATACTAACAACCCCTTATAAAGAAGGCTACAAGGTTCGTTTTTCTTTTTCTTCGAGACTTTGCGCCAAGCTTGCCCAATAGGCAAATCTGCCTTTTTAATCATTCCAGACCAACTGTCATAGGCATCGTCTAATATGGGGATCGCCGATCCATACAATCGAGCTATCTTAATATAATCAGGACTACTCCAAATTCTCTCATATGGTTTGTCGCCTCTAATAGAGAGGCCAATAGTTACTTTTTTCCCAAGAGAGTTATTTTGTGTCAACAACCTCTCTATGTTATCAATCACAACATGATACTTGTTAACCCCAAAAATTCGCCTGTACATGTCTTGATCGCCAATACATGTTGAAATCTGAACTTCATTAATTCCCGAATTAAGGAATCGTTCAATGTCAATGTGTTGAAAACCGATCGCATTAGTGTAGGTGTAGATGTGAGTAATTTCCTTGAAGCGACGTGCATATTCGATTTTTTCAGTTATCGATTTATCTAAAAGTGGATCACCAACTAGAGGGGTAAATTTCAGCTCTCCCCCTCCATATTCGATATATTTTTCTAAGAAGGCATGAAACGTATCATTTGACATTATTCCGACTGAGCGTTGCTGATATCTGTATGCACAAAATGAGCAATTGGCATTGCACAGGTTGGTCACTTCAATGGCAACACGGCTTGCACGGCTCTCCACAGCTTGTATTAATCTGGTTCGAAAAACCGAAAACAGCATTCGTGAGACTAACGGGCGCATTGCTCGCCCTAATTTCCGTATAAGTCCTAGTTTTTGGTATTTAGAGCGTTCCATTGAGACACATATAGATCGGCGTTATACGATAAATTCCAATTGCTCAATTAGGTGTCGACAGGACATAGGCGATTACCTATAGAAAATTTCAAGCCAAGATAGTATGTTTGTTGTCGGTTCGAGATTCGTAAGGAAAGCGGTAAGCTACTTAAGATATCAGAATTTGACGGTAGGTGCCAGAATCTGCCCCTAGATTATCGTTGACAATATTTTCCTACTAATTGTGGTGTAGTCTATCAGGGCGGTAGTGAATCGAGCCCTCAAGATAGCTTACTTCTCCAAACAATTACTTCATAAGTTAGGCAGTTCCATAAAGAATTTGATCCACAGAAGGTCTATTTTTACAACAATCTAATAGCAATTGATAATGTGACTATAGCCCGTATGATACTGGCTATCAATTTATACATCGTGAGGTGCTGTATGTCTTCATTGAAGATCGGAAATATTGAGTTGGGCAAGGAAACTTTCATTATAGCGGAAATTGCAAGCAACCATTTGGGTGATTTCGAATTAGCAATGAAATCTCTCGATGCAGCTGCAAGTACCGGCGTCGATGCGGTGAAATTTCAACTTTTTCGCCCAGAACATTTGGTCACTTCAGACATGCCTGTAATGCAACATGTGCCAGAGAATCGATTCCCAACTCAGAGAGAACGTTGGAACCACATGCGATTAAAGAAAGAACAAATATCCGTTCTTTTCGACCAGTGCCAAAAAAAGGGTGTAATGTTTCTTTGTACCCCATTCGACGAAGCTAGTGCTGACTTTCTAGAACCCCTTGTACCAGCTTTCAAATTAGCCTCAGGAGATGCCACAAATTACGTCTTGGTCGATCATGTAGTAAAAAAGGGGAAACCTATAATTGCTTCAACAGGGCTTTGTAGCCAAGAGGAAGTTGACTCGTTAGTAAAAAGGCTGCCTGCCGATCAAACTTTACTCTTACACTGTGTCGGTGCATACCCTACACCAGATGATGATGCTTGCTTGTCTTTGATTCCTTTTTACAGAAGTCGTTATAAATTTTCCATCGGCTATTCTGATCATACTCAAGACAGTCTCGCACCAATCACTGCAGTAGCAATGGGAGCTGTTGCCATTGAGAAGCATTTCATATTGGACAAAAGCCTTCCTGGAGGCGATAGGGATGTGTCACTTGACCCACAGCAAATGGAAGATATGGTTTCACAAATACGTCGATTAAGAAAAATGGTCGGCATGACTCCCCGGAGACTACTGGCCTCCGAGGAGAATTTCAGCCGTATTATGCGACGATCTCCTTACACACGCCAATCGGCAAAAAAAGGTGAAATTCTAAAAATAGAAGATATGATCTTGTTACGCCCAGAAGTAGAAAGTGCGCACCCAATTGCTGAGCTCTTTGAACTTGGGAGTCTGAGAGTTTTGCGGAATCTTGAACCTGAAACACTGTTAGACGAAACTAATTCTGAAATCATCCCTGTAGCAGATTAGCCGTGAAAAAACACTATCAGGTCTGTGCAACTATTCAAGCCAGGATGAATTCAACTCGATTTTATGGCAAAGTTATTAAACCCATCTTGAACATCTCCATGTTGGAGCATATTGTCTTACGCATAAAACCTTCAAAAACGATTAACAACATTACAATTGCCACCACAACTAATCCTTGTGATGATGTCATCGAAAAACAAGGTCAAAGGCTGGGTGTCAATATATATCGAGGGAGCGAAGACGACGTATTGGGGAGAATTATAGGAGCTGCAAAGCAATCAAAATGTGACTTAGTAGTAAGATTGACAGGCGACAATCCCTTGTATTCTGCCGACCTAATTGATTCGATGGTAGAGTATTTTCTAGAAAGCGACTATGATCTTGTCGCTAACACGGCTATGATGTATGCCGCAAAATGGGGAACTAAACGTACATTCCCATTGGGGCTCGGTATTCAGATATTGGAAACTCGCCTTCTAGAAAAGATTGGGAAAAGATATTCCGATCATTCAAGCCGTGAACATGTAACGTTACCTATTCTAAGGAATCCTCACGTTTATAAATTAGGCGCTTTTCACGCCAAAGGTAAATTTGCAGAATTGAACAGGCCCCATTATCGATTAACCATAGATACGGCAGAAGATTTTTGCCTTGTTACCGAAATTTTTCGGGAATTGTACCCAAAAGATAAATATTTTTCTGTGTCATCTGTAATTGAGTTGCTCGATAAAAGGCCAGATCTAGTGGGGATTAATGCAGACGTGGTGCAGAGAGTACCGGTTGATGGGGCAAGATGATATGGTTGCAAAACGACAACCTACTATCTGGATTAAATTTAGGGTCCCAGAAGACCAAAATAGGTGATTGCGAAAGTAATTCAACATCTTGGGATATAAATAATCCTGTCAGCGATTGAAATGACACTCGGTATCTACTACATGGAATCAAAGGGTAAGACACGACATGTGCTTGAATTTAACCAACTGCAACTTAACAAATAGCCAAGGACAAACTCACCGATCCCGTTGTGACATACACAATTACTTGGTATACGTCATGTTTATCAGGCCGTGACTGCGCCCCCCACTTGACCACAGTGTGGTTAATACTCTGAGAGTCATGTGACTCGAGATTACCTTCTGCCGTGGGGTCTTTCTGGCACCTAGGAAAATCTATGTAAAGGCCTAACCATGTCATTCAAAAATGCAAAAGACAACTGTTTTGAAGCCTGCAATCCAGCCTTGGTTGTTCCTGACCTTGCGAGAACCCAAAAACAACTAAGCCATCTCGACCCCCTTGGCGAAATAGCCATGGCGTTCATACGATTCGGCCAGTTCCGCTTGGATCTTGAAGTAAGTTATGGCGACCAAACAGACACGGATACCAGTAAGCTTCCTTGCCCTGAGAACCTCAACGCCCGGGATAGAACATTAAGCTAGATATCGAAAAATCTTCTTGGTTATTCAGCAGCGAAAGCTAGTAGCTACTTTTCTATGTCATTTTTGAAGGCTAATTCCCCTTTAAACATGCTCAGATTTCCAAGACTCTGACGGACCCAAATTAGGGCGAGTCGATATCTAAAATAAAAAATTATTTTGAGCCACTCAGACGAAAACTTGTATAACGACGCATTTTTCGAGAAATATTTATCTCGGAAGCAGTACATCTATGACCATAGGAAAATTGCTAACGCGATTTACAAATCATTACAACCAAAAAGTGTAATTGATGTAGGGTGCGGAAGTGGGCAGATACTATATTGGCTGAGACGAAAGAATCGTTTCGTTCCGATTCAAGATAGAGTGGTTGTCAGAGGCTTCGAAAAAAGCGTTAGTGCAACCAGATTTTGGCCGAAAAGCGTAAAAGACTATATTCAAATTGCGGACTGTACCGAAATTCTGCCTCGGTCTAATGTCGCTGATGTGGTTATATGCGTTGAGGTCGCTGAACATATTACGGAGGATTCATCACCTCAGTTAATCAATAATTTGTGTGCACTATCTCAGAATTTTATCGTTTTTTCAGCTGCTCCTCCTGGCCAAGGGGGAATAGGTCATATTAACGAACAAATATGGGATTTTTGGGAAGAGAAATTCCTATCAAACGGTTGGATCGAAGATATAAGTAAAACAAATGAGTTCCGGGCGGCGATAGATCTGGATTTAGTCAATCTAGTGTTAGGTCGAAAGAGGAGAGTATCACCGTGGTATAGATCAAATATTCGTATTCTAATAAACATTAACAATGGAAGGGTTTAAGAAAGCAACCCAGTTTCCAACAAGACCTGGGGTACAATACCTTGACAGTTAGACCCAATCATCAAAAGTTGGGGAAGTTAGGATTAGTGCTATCGCCTCAACATTAAGAAATTATCCAAATTCCCTAATGAGTACTCTGCTAGATACAAACTTTAACCAGCGAAGCAACTTTTTCTTTTCGCTAACTCGAAAAAGTATAGGTGTAGTCAACTTAATACTTTCGCCAACAATCAAGTATTACTTGATCCATAACAAGGCCTCCCGAAGATTTTTCTCTCTGTTGCCTGAGACATTGATGTGGCAGATTGATCCCATTACTAAAATTCAGATTGAGTTATCCAGTCATTGCAACCTCAAGTGTCCCTTTTGTACACAGGTTACAACAACAAGAGCCATGAGCCATCTTTCTTTAGCGCAATTTGATGAAATTGTTAAGAAACTGCCGAATACTATCAATAGTGTCACTTTACATTTTTCTGGGGAATCCTTTTTAAATCCAAATTTACCAGCAATTGTTGCTAAACTTTCAGCTGTCGGCATTCGCACTCAAGTCTCCTCGAATGGAACACTACCGTTCAAAAGGTATAAAGCTGCAATTGACAGTGGATTAAGTAACTTGATAATCACTATAGACGGGATAAAAAAGGAACATCATGAAAAACATCGCGTTGGCAGTAAACTTGAAAAGGTTATGTATACTCTTAAGCAAATCTGCGAAATTAGAAACAAATCAACGAAAATAACTGTTCAAACAATCGTCACAAAAGAAAACGAGCAATACCTTGGTAAACTTATAAGCATGTGTAAAGAGTATGGGGTTGATCGAGTTAAAATGAAAACTTTAAGCCTTAACTGCGCATCAGATGAAGATTTTCAAAACATTAGGGAAGAAGCATTAGAATTATTGCCAGAAAGTCCAGAATACTCACGTTACGCTATAAAAAACGGTAGACTGCGATTGAAAAGACCCAAGGTAATTTGTCCCGAACCTCGTCACCCAGTTATCACAGCCGAAGGTGACGTTGTCCTGTGCGGTGTCGACTACGAGCGTCAGGTTATCGCCGGTAATATTTTTCAAGAAAATTCGTTTCTAGAGATATGGTTTTCGGACAAATATAAAGAGATTCGCAGGAAGGCACTATTACAGACCCACAAAATATGCCAATTATGTAATTACAGCATGTTACCAAGTAAAAAAGTGCAACTCAAACCAAGATAGGAAATCATAAATTTACTGATTAATGTTAATTAGCTGTACACTGTTGTGTGAGATTGTTATCGACGGAGGTATGTAACTCGATTAATCAAGCGACGGTTCAGGCAACCTTCAATATATCAATACTTCCTTGCCATCTGCTTCTACCTTTGACTCTGAGATAGACCAAAACAAGAATCATAGAGTTTGTGCAGATAAGTTCTCCGAGTCATAACGTTTTTGGAAGGAAGAATAGAATAAAGATGTCTCATCCCTAATACCTTTTAATCTGCCCCTACATTTTCTCGGATAAAAAACCACACCTGGGTCATTAAGTACCGCTGCACCTGTAGCGGATTCAAAGCGGAGCGATAGAATCCTGGAATTGCTACCCATCTAATAATTTATAGTTTTAAGTCTGATATACTGGACTGTATTTTGTACGCACAGTTGTTCAGATTCTGTTGCTAAATTCCTGTTGGCCCACACTTCATTAGTACAAAAAATGATTTCGGATAACAAAGGACAAATGTCAAGTAGGGCAATTGTGCCTGGTACAGATGGTAATTATTCGTCGCACGACGATATTAGTCTGCTAGAACTATGGGATGGATTAGTAGAACACTGGAAAACTGTTGCGGTTTTCACAATTGTTGGGATGTTAGTGACAATCTCTGGCGCCTTTGTGCACAACCATACACAAGAACCTATTTTTAACATAACTGTATATGTATTGCCGCCGAAAGACCAAGACATTCAGTCTCTATATTTCACTACGATTATGGCTGAGAAACCTACAGAAACAACACCCTGGACGCCATCTGCTCCAACCATTCCTCGGGTAACTCCAGCCTACATATTTGATGCATTAAAACGCAATCTCGAGTCGGAAGCTCTGCAAAACAAGTTTTCACAAACAAACGACATGCCTGTAGCCTTTAACTTAGGTCCTGACGGTAACAATCTCTATGTCAACACCGAGTGGACTAATCCTGACGAAGCAAAGAAATGGATTACTGACTATATAGAATTTATGGATCGATACACAATTACAGAAATAGCTTCAAACTTACGATACCTCATTGACACTCGTATAAACGTAATTCAAAGATCATTGGATTTCCTGAACGTGGTAGCAACAAAGCAGGCAGAGATAAAAATAAACCGGCTGAAAGAGGCTCTCGAAATTGCGGAAAGACTTAATGTAGTCGAGCGCATTATTCAGACCCCGCTACCACCTAATTCTGTTCCCCTATACTACCTGGGTTCTAATGCACTTCGGGCTGAACTTGATACTCATCTTAAAAAGGAAAGCGACAAATCTTCACACAGTTCTAACGAATTTCGATTGTCCCAACAACTTTTGCAGTTGCGTGAAATCTCATTCAATCTCGACCAAGTACGGGCCTCGGAAATCGCCTCACAGGCTGGTGTAGATCAAAAACCTCTAAGACCAAGTACAACAAACATTCTTGTAATAGGCTTTCTGATTTCATTTCTTGGAGGATTGTTCCTGGCATTCTTTAGATACTTTATCCAACGTCAGAGAACCATATCTAAATATACGCCTGCCACTTGAGCTCAGGTGAATCACTAACGCTATTATTTGTTGTAATGTAGAGTCATTTATTAGCTCGTATTTGACTCCAATGAGGTCTTAATTTGATCGCTTTCGAGCCCAAACTTTATTGATTGCACAAAAATATTGATTTAATACGATTTTTTCGTCGAAGTGGTTTTCCATATATTTTCGCCCCATCAAGCCCATAGTTGTTCGCTCTTCAAACGAAAGTGTTAGAACCCGACGCATTTTTTCTCCCAAGTCTTGAGCATCACGCACCTTACACAAAAATCCAGACTCACCATCGACTACTGTTTCGCGACAACCGACTGTGTCAGTCGTAACAATTGTTCGGCCGATTGCAGCGGCTTCAAGCAAGCTCCTTGGAGTACCTTCTCTATAGGAAGGCAACACTACACAATCAGCAGACCGAAGATATGGAATTACATCTTCAGTGTAACCCAAGTAGCAGATAACACCTTCTTGATGCCACAGGTCTATCTGTTCTTTCGAAATCGCCGCAGGATTTGGAGCATCTACTTGCCCGAGCAAACAAAACTCAATATCTTTGTCTAGTCGGTTGAACTCTCGCGCCACTGAGACAAACTCTCCCACGCCTTTATCCCAAAGCATTCGAGCCACTAAAAGGTATCGAAATTTTTTCGTGTGCTTGCTAATTGGAGAATATCTAAATCGGTATAGATCTACCCCGGAACCTGGCAGGCATTCCGTTATATTTTCCTGTACCAGTCCATTACTAATAAAATGCTTCTCGTCATCTTTGTTTTGAAAAAACACCTTCTCAGAACGAGCTAGTGATAAACGATAGAGTCCCTTCACCAGCTTGGTTAGCCAACTATTCTTAATAAAAACGGCCCCAAGGCCTGAGATATTATTAATAACAGGCACTGCGCAAACTCGTGCCGAAAGAGAGCCATATATGTTTGGCTTTACGGTATAAGTTAGAAGAACGTCCGGCTTTTCACGCCTCAGGAGAAGGATAAATCGCCAGAATAGGAGTAAATCACGCCCAGGATGAGTACCGCGGTTATCAATTTCAAACGGTAAATACCGGCACTTTAAGCTACTAAGTAGTGGAACATATTTATCAGTGGGAGCCACAGCCAAAACGGAATGGCCATTTTCACACAACTTTGTGATCAAGTTTGCGCGAAAATTATACAGATACCATGAGGTATTGGCGCAGATAAGTATTTTTAGCAACGGGGGCTCGCTTTTTAGTTTTGGGGCTATAGGATGTTTCTATTTGTTGGTGGCACCCATACTAATATCCTTA
>Ga0315339_1000397_pt1 | contig 57280 bp, 49 predicted proteins | sample ASW17metaG_FD_204514 | JGI IMG/M metagenome (GOLD analysis project Ga0315339, IMG submission 204514) | Ammonia-oxidizing marine archaeal communities from Pacific Ocean, United States - ASW #17 | ecosystem: Environmental > Aquatic > Marine > Oceanic | place: USA: California | collected 2016-12-05 | reverse complement strand
AATTGATTCTGCTGTCGGCTGGCTTCGATGCTCACGGTGACGATCCGCTCGGGGGCATGCGCCTCACCTCATCGCAATTCGGACGTTTGACTGGGCTGGTCGCGTCGGTTGCCGACGAATGCTGCGAGGGGCGACTGGTGGCGGTGACGGAAGGCGGTTACGATCTCAAGGCGCTCGGCGCGTCGCTACGTAGCGTTGTCGGCGTGCTCGATGGGTCCCTTCTTATTTCCGATCTGCCCATGCCTGCTGGAGATGTCCGCCGCGGCGAAGCCTCGATCGCCGCCACGCGGTCCCATCTCGGCAGCTTCTGGACGATATAATCGCTCCTAGAGTCGTTAACGTCGTCGCGAATTCTATTCTGTGCGCTCGGTACCATGGACTATCATCCGAAAGAACTAGATCTAAAGTGGCAGCATCGCTGGGCAGAATCTCGCGCTTTCGAGGTCGATGTCGATCCTGCGAGACCGAAGTTCTACTGTCTCGAGATGTTTGCGTACCCGTCCGGGCATGCACACGTCGGCCACGTCCGTAATTACATCATCGGTGACGTGATGGCGCGCACCAAGCGCATGCGCGGCTACAACGTGTTGCATCCGTTCGGGTGGGACGCCTTCGGTTTACCAGCGGAAAATGCCGCGATCAAGAGTGGGATTCATCCGAAGGATTCGACACGAGGCAACATCGCGCACATGAAAGGACAATTGCAGCGACTCGGAATCAGCTACGCGTGGGAACGCGAGCTGGCCACGTGCGATCCCGAATACTACAAGTGGAACCAGTGGCTCTTTATACGGATGTTTGAGCGCGGTCTGGCCTATCGTCAGCGGTCCTCAGTTAATTGGTGCCCGAGCTGTAACACGGTCCTTGCCAACGAACAGGTGGTCGACGGTGGTTGCTGGCGTTGTGATACGGCGGTCGAGATGCGCGATCTCGAACAGTGGTTCTTTCGGATTACCGCGTTCGCCGACGAGTTGCTGGATGCTGCTTCTGGTCTCTCTGGCTGGCCCGACAAGGTCTTGATGATGCAGCGGAACTGGATCGGACGATCGGAAGGGGCACGCGTACGGTTCCCGATCGAAGGCGTAGCAGAGTCGGAAGCTGAGAGTGAGTCGATCGAGGTGTTTACGACGCGCATAGACACAATTTACGGAGCGACGTTTGTGTTGCTTGCGCCTGAACACCCACTCGTTTCCAGCCTGGCGGCGAAGTCGACGGATTCTCACTCATTCAGTCAGCAGGCACGGGCGTTTCGCGCTCAGGATCGTGCAGCAAGAATGAGTGGCGAGATCGAGAAGCAGGGTTTTGATACTGGCTTCCGTGCGATGAACCCATTTACCAGTGAATTTGTTCCGATTTGGGTGGCCAACTTTGTCCTCGGAGACTATGGCACTGGCGCGGTCATGGCAGTTCCGGCGCATGATCAGCGCGATTTCGAGTTCGCCCGAAAGTTCGGATTGCCGGTCCGCGTCGTCGTGACGGCCGACGGCCAGTCGATGCGATCGGAAAATATGACCGAGGCGTCTGACGCCTACGGCACGCTTGTCGACTCTGGCGACTACTCTGGGCTCTCGTCGGCTGAGGCACAACGGCGCATGATCTCAGGCGCACAGCAACGTGGCGTTGGTGAGGGCACGGTGCATTACCGGCTGAAAGACTGGGGTATCTCGCGTCAGCGGTACTGGGGCACGCCCATTCCTATGATCTATTGCGAGAAGGACGGCATCGTTCCTGTGCCTGACGATCAGCTCCCCGTGGAGTTGCCAATGGTTGTCGAGTTCACTGGGCGTGGCGATTCGCCGCTGAGCCAGGCGCCGGGGTTTGTGGAAGTCACATGTCCGACATGTGGCGGACCGGCCAGGCGTGAGACCGACACGATGGACACGTTTGTCGACTCGTCCTGGTATTTTTACCGGTTTGCGGATCCACTAAACAATGCCCTTCCGTTCGACCCGTCGACTGTGAAGTATTGGCTGCCTGTGGATTTCTATAGCGGTGGTGTCGAGCACGCGATCCTGCATCTAATCTATTCACGTTTCTTCGCACGGGTGTTTCGAGACGTCGGTCTTGTTGAGCACAGCGAGCCGTTTACGAAATTGTTGACACAAGGCATGGTGCTCAAGGACGGCGTCGTGATGTCGAAATCCAAAGGCAACGTTGTCGATCCCGACGCGATGATCGAGAAGTATGGTGCGGATGCACTTAGGCTTTACGTAATGTTCGTGGCTCCGCCAGAGAAGGAGGTAGAGTGGAGCGACTCTGGCCTAGAGGGGAGTTTCAGGTTTCTCTCGCGAGTATGGCGTCTCGTCAATCACTGGTGCGCGACGATCGATGGAAACAGGATCGATGGCTTCGATGCTAGCGACTTGCTGAATCGCGAAGAGCGAGCCGTACGCCGTAAGACACACGACACGATCCGACGCGTTACTACGGATATCGAGGAACGCCAGCAGCTCAATACGGCGATTTCAGCGATGATGGAGCTGGTGAACGATTTGTACGCGTTTAGCGAACAGGCAGCCACGGGGGGACCGGGACGGCGTAGTACCGAGGGTGTTGTAGTTGCGAATAATTCTGAGCGTCGCGAAACCATATTCGTCATGCAAGAGGCGCTGGAGGCGCTGATTCGTCTCCTAGCGCCATTTTCACCGCATGTCGCAGAAGAAATGTGGGAACGCTTGGGTCACGAGGCCGGCATAGCAAATGCGACGTGGCCGGCGTACGACGCGAATGCAGCTAGGGCCGACGAAATCGTGGTACCGATACAAATCAACGGTAAAGTGCGAAGTCGCTTGACCGTGTCGGCAGATATTTCTGAGCAGGAGCTTGAGCGACGTGCATTGGTCGATCCGACAATCCATGGTTACACAATGGGAAAGACGGTGAAGAAGGTCGTCGTAGCCAAGGGCAGACTCGTGTCGCTCGTGGTTCAATAGGCCGGAAGGGGTTATGGGACAAGGCGGACTCAAGCAATGAGAATCACTGGGTTAGCGCTATCGATGTTCCTGGTTCTTGGCGTCGCAGTGTCTGGCTGCGGTTATGCACTGGCCGGCCGCGGAACGTTCCTGCCGGAATATATTGTTGTCGTCGGCATTCCGCAGTTGGCTAACAACAGCACGTTCTTTCAAGTTGAGCAGACACTCACTGAAAAAATCCGGACTGAATTCATCGGCCGTGGCCGTTACAGCGTGATTTCCGTACCCGAGGGTGCTGATGCTGTGGTTACAGGTGCGGTCGAGTCAATTTCCGTTCAGCCAGTGGGTTTTACCGAACAACAGCTGGCGTCGCGTTACCTCTTCACGCTAACGATGCGGGTGGAGTTCACAGACGCACGGACTAGCGAAGTGCTCTGGGCTAATGGTGCGCTTACATTTCGGGAGGAATACGAACTCAGCACTCGCAGCGATCAGGCGTTGGAAGGCTCGACTTTTCTCAGTCAGGAGCGTAGCTCCTTTGATCGGATTGCCGACGATGTGGCCAGCACGGTCGTGACAGCCATCGTCGAGGCATTTTGAGTGCCTCCGCTGACTCTGGCCGCGCTGCGGACGCAGATTTCGGCTGGAGAGACCGCACCGCTCTACGCTCTCGTTGGCGAAGACAACGTGGAGAAGTCCGCAGTCGCCGGTGAGTTTTTCCAAATCGTGGAGGAGGGCCTTCACGCTTTCAATGTCGACCGGCTCCACGGTGGAGAGATCAAAGTGGTTGATCTCGTGGATGCGACCGCCACGCTACCGATGATGGCGCCGCGTCGGATCGTCGTCGTACTGGATGCCGAGAAATTGTTGATTCCCAAGCGCGCAACGAAGGCGGTGGACGTGGAGCAGGCGCAGCTAGAGGCATTTCTGAAGGCGCCGCCCCCACATGCGACAACGGTGTTCGTGTGCGGGCCGATCGATCAGCGCCGCCGATCCATAAAGTTGCTGATGAAGCAGGCGTACGTGGTCGACTGCGGGACGATTAGCGACGAGCGCGATGCGGCCCGGTGGGTGAAGGTACGTGCCGATGCACTAGGGGTCTCGCTGGAGGCTGCTGCTGTCACGGCGCTGGTTCAGCGCGCGGGTCTCGACATTGTCCGATTACGCGGAGGGCTCGAGCGTCTCGCGCTCTTCGCGGATGGACAGCCGACCATTGCTGTTGGAGATGTGCGGCAGGTTGTTCCCGCGAGCCCAGAGGCACAGGCGGATTTTGGCATCGCCAATGCAATCAAGCGTAATGATGCGGCGACCGCTCTAAAAGAACTGGATCTGGCACTTGACGCTGGTGTTATGCCCGTGGTGCTGCTGGGACAGTTGCGATGGGTTGCTGAGCAGCTACCGGCATCTAGGCTCACGCATGCGATCGACGCGGTATTTCGCACCGATCTTGCGCTCAAATCATCTGGCGGTGAGTCACGTGTCCTTCTGGTTCGGTTGGTGATGCAGCTATGCGAGGATAGAAAGAAAAAAGTGGGAGGCTCATGACGGGGTGTCGGTCTACCCGCGTCGGTCCACGTGTCCTAGGCGGACGCTCTAGCTATTCCGGCGCCCAGTCGTGACTTGTAGCGGCTCGCGGTGTTTGTATGAATTATTCCCTTAGTGGCCATCTTGTCCAGGATCGACACGGTCTTGTCCAGTGCCGCCTTGGCGCCAGTCACATCCTTGGCGTCGATCAATGTCTGTATGGACTTCAGTGCACTCCGCATCTTGGAACGGAGCTGACGATTGTGATCTCGGAGCTTGATGTTCTGTCTGTGTGCCTTGAGGGCTGACTTGGTACGATTTGCCATTAAGACGATATTGTAACTCAGGGCTTGAAGATTCGGTGCGCTCCTTAGGCCTGGCGCTCGGTGGAGTGCCGGACAACCGGCTCTCCGTCGATGGTTTCCAGGGTTTCACAGATAATTCACTTGGCTGGAGTACGGTCACCGCGGTCATCCAACTTTCTGGAAGTCACTTTTCGAACATAACCCCGCTGCTTCCTGTAGGGTGGCACCGTCCGTTATGGATGCCAGGGTTGTTCAGGTGTGGCTATCGGCCCTTGTGCTCCCGGTGGAGCGGGGTCGAGTAGTAAAATGACCGGAATGCTTAGACGAGATTTCCTCAGGTCGTCGGCCATTGTTGGAGTTGGCGCACTAGCGACGAGCGGCGGTACGTTGCCCATGAGGGCGAACCAGCAGAGCGCCTCGGCGGTGCCAAGCGGAGGGCCAATCCGAATCTTTATGGGTGGGTACGGCCCGCCCACGACCAGTTTCAGCCTGGCACTGAAGCAAATCGGCGACCGCGTGATGGCAAGGTTTCCTGGTGCCGTAGATGTGAAGTACGTCTACAACATCCTTGATCTTGGCTATCGCGGTGAAGACATCATGTGGTTAGTCGAGAGTGGCGTATTGACGCTCGGCTATCAGTCGAGTAGCTATCTGACTGGGCGGGTGCCCGCTCTCGGCATAGTTGATCTACCGTTTCTGTTCCCGAACGTTGCAGCTGCACGTACGGCCATGGACGGACGACTTGGTCAGACGTTGGCTAATCGTATCGAAGAGGAGATGAACTATCGAATTCTTGGTTGGTTCGAAAACGGCTTCCGACATGTCTCTAACAAGGTGAGGCCGGTCCGCGCACCTGCCGATCTGCAGGGGATGGCTATCCGCGTTCTGCCCAGCGAGGTGCAGGCGCGCACGTTCGAGCTGCTTGGCGCTGAGCCGAGGATCATGGATCTGTCAGAGGCCATCGCCGAGGTGAAAGCGGGCACGCTGGACGCACAGGAGAACCCGTTTTTCAATACGGTCACTTACGGCGTCCACAACTTCCACCGCTTTCACACTGCTACGAATCATTTCTATATTTCGCGTCCTATATTTTTCCACCGGCCGACGTTTGACGCTTGGCCGCTGGAGCTGCAAGAGGAAATGCAGGCGGCCGTGAGCGAGGCCGTGGCGTTTCAGCGCGATCTGCACGAGCATGAAGAGGAAGACTCGCAGATGGATATCCGTGCCGCTGGCGGCGAGATCATCGAACTAACCCCTGAGGAACACCAAGCGTTTGTGGCGGCGGTGACGCCGATTTATGGCGAGGCTAGGAGCGATTACAGCGATGAGTTGTTATCGCTAGTGAGCTTCTAGCCCAGGAAACAAAAACCCAACTCGGCGGTCCCTGCTCGCAGTCAGACGTTTCGTCTTAGGGGGCCGTTAGCAGTTGTTTAATTACGCGACGGGCAGCGACGAGCATCTCGTCGATCTTTGACGGATCCTTGCCCCCCGCTTCGGCGAAGTCTGGTCGCCCGCCGCCGCCCCCGCCGACGATTGGCGCGATCTGTTTTACGACCTGTCCGGCGGGCACCCTCTTCGTCAAATCGGCAGTTACGCCGACGACCACTGTTACTCTTCCGTCCGACGCAGCGGCTAGAATAACGACGCCGCTCTTGATACGGGAGCGGTACTGATCGACCAGAGCTCGGAGGCCGTCTCTGTTAAGTTCGGCGACTTCGTGTGCGACGAGCTTTACTCCGGCGACTTCGATTGCGTTGTCTAGGTCCCCGCCGCTCATTGCTGCTTTCATTTTTGCTTGTTGCAGGTCGCGCGTCAGGCGTTTAGCACTTGCGTGTAGACTGCGAGCCATTTCCGCTGTTTTCAATACTTCGGTGGCTCGGGCGCCAGATATTCCACGGAGGTTCTGCAATACTTTCAGCGGTTCAGGATCTTCGTCGACACGAATAGCCGATCGGAGTAGCTCGAACGCCTGTCGATGTAGCTGGTTCCATTCAACGGCTGCCATGCCCGTCACGGCTTCGATACGCCGGACGCCTGCCGATACCCCGCTCTCTGACACGATTGCGAACGACCCGATATCGCCGGTCGACCGCACATGCGTACCGCCGCACAGCTCCACGCTACAATCCTGAATCGAGACAACACGGACGTTGTCGCCGTACTTCTCTCCGAAGAGTGCCGTTGCGCCGGAGGTGATTGCCTCCTGTGTGTCCCGGATTTCGGTGTGCACCTGAACGTTGTCAAGCACATGTGTGTTCACGATCTGTTCGATTTCGGCCAGTTGTTCTGGCATGACAGCGCCGACATGAGCAAAGTCGAAGCGGAGCCGTTCCGGTGCTACCAGCGATCCCGCCTGCTTGACTTGGGGCCCGAGCACTTTACGGAGTGTAGCCTGGAGTAAATGCGTTGCGGTATGGTTTCGGCGGATGGCGTTGCGTACAGAAGTATCAACCTGCACACTCACGATGTCGCGATGGCGAAGCGCGCCTTGCGCAAGCCGAACGACGTGAAAACGCGGCATGTCGGTGGGCCCCTTCACAACGTCGACGACGGTGGCTTCACCTCCAGGCGCGGTCAAGCAGCCTGTATCAGAGACCTGGCCACCTGATTGCAGATAGAAAGGTGTCTCAGCCAGTGCGATGAATCCTGTGTCTCCCTTACGAAGTTGTTCCACGGCCCGTCGATTTTCGTCGAGGAGTTCAACGATTGGCGTCTCCAGCGTAGTAGTGTCGTACCCGTGAAACACGTCTGGCATGGGCGCGACGTCTGGATGGATCTTCCACGTCGTCAATTCTTCACTGGTGGTCGTGCCGAACTTGCTCTTGGAGCGGGCTTTCATGCGCTGACCCTCCATGGCCACGTCGAATCCTATGCTGTCGAACGTGAGCGAACGTTCCTCAATCATGTCTTCGATGAAATCACGGGGCAGACCATACGTGTCATAGAGACGAAAAGCCGCATCACCGCCCACGATGCGATCGCCGTCAGCCGCCCGATCCAGAAGCTCTTCTAATCTTGGTAGGCCGCTGACGAGCACTGCGTCGAATCGTTCTTCTTCGCTTCGGATTACATGGACGACGGCATCATGTTGTGTCTCGAGTTCAGGATACGCTTCAGCAAAATCACAAGTCAGCGTGTCCACAAGGGTATACAGAAACGGCTCGTGTACGCCGAGGCGTTTTCCGTGGCGCATTGCCCGTCTCATGATCTTGCGTAACACGTATCCACGCCACTCGTTGGACGGGACGACGCCGTCGGCGATTAAAAAAGTCATCGCGCGCGCATGATCGGCGATGACGCGCATCGAGACGTCCGCTGGTGTCATAGTGCCGGCATGGGACATACCGGTACGCTCGCCGATCGCCGTTAGGAGTGGCGTAAAGAGGTCCGTGTCGTAATTCGACAGATGGCCTTGCAAGACAGCCGTAATGCGTTCCAGGCCCATGCCTGTGTCGATCGAGGGGGAGGGTAGCGGCTGGAGTACGCCATCTTCTTGGCGATCAAACTCCATAAACACGTTGTTCCAGATTTCGACATAGCGATCGCAATCGCATTCGAGACCCAGGCAGAGCTGACCGGCTGCCTCTGTCGAGCATGGAATATCTGCGCCGTGGTGGTAGTAAATTTCCGAGCATCGGCCGCACGGTCCGGTGTCGCCCATTTGCCAAAAATTGTCAGTGGCTCCCAGCTCACCGATCTGTGCCGCTGGAAGTAGTGCCTGCCAGATCGTGTGAGCTTCGTCATCGCGCGGGACTGTCGAATCGCCTTCGAATACCGTCGCGTAAAGGCGCTCTGGTGGCAACTTCCACTCGTCGGTCAACAATTTCCACGCGAGATGGATCGCGTCGTGCTTGAAGTAGTCACCAAACGAGAAATTTCCGAGCATTTCAAAGAAGGTGTGATGTCGTAGCGAGGGCCCCACATTGCCCAGATCGTTGTGTTTCCCGCTGACACGCATGCACTTCTGCGACGTGGTTGCTCTGGTATATCGGCGGGTCTCGCGCTCGAGAAATACGTCCTTGAATTGGTTCATTCCTGCGTTGGTAAAGAGCAGCGTGGAATCCCCGTAGGGGATGAGTGGTCCGCTCTGGACGACCGTGTGCTGGTGTCTAGCGAAGTACTCAAGGAACGAGCGGCGAATGTCGTGTGCGCTATTTGTCATGACTGACGTTTGCGATACGGTTTCTGATAGCAGCATGTACGCGGATCGCGTCGAATCCTTGCGCGAGGAGGTAACGTTGTAAACGCCTGACGATCGTGGCTTCCATCAGCGATACGTGGCGAAGTCGCCGCCCGAGTGCCTGCGCGATCAGTTCGTCCTCATCAAGATCCTCGAAGACTTCGGCGACGGCCGAACGGGCAAGATCGTGCGCGATACCGAGTGTTTCGATTTGGCGTAAAGCCCGTCGTCGTCCGTGATGTTTCACATGCGCTTCGGTCCTGGCGCAGGCTAGCGCAGTGCGGCGGTCATCCAAGGCGCGTTCTTGCTGCAGGCGTTCGATGGCCTCTTCGATCTCGTTCGGTTTGAACTGGCGGCGCGCGAGTCGCGTCCGTACCTGCACCTCGCACAATTCTCGACGAGCCAGCATCCGCAGGCCTGTTACGTACGCGTTAGCCACCTATCGGCCTGACCTTGGCCCAGGGAACGTGCTCATCCCGTTCGCGTGCGTCATTTCGTTGGCGTCCGATTCGCTTGTGGAGGTGAAGTTCTGATTTCTCATGACGCATTCATCCACGTTCGTCGCCCATTGCTGTAAATCTTCGGACGAAAGAAGTTTCTTCTCGTCAGATCGGAAGAGTGATTTCTCCAGTGTCTGCACATCGTAACTGCGGCATGCTTTGAGCACCGGACGCTTCTGGTCTTCAGCTGCAGATCAGAAGCCTTGCATTTCACCGCGATCTTGAGCAGGTCGTTGATCTTGAGTGCTCCCACCGGACTCTTAGCTTTCAGGGGATCCGGGAGAGGCTACGACCGGTATGTACTGCAACCAGTTGTGTGTATCTGGCGCATCCCCGCGCACAATTTGGAGGAAGCGTTGTTGCAAGGCCTCCGTGACAGGGCCGCGCCGACCGTGGCCGATTGCGATTCTGTCAACTGATCGGATCGGTGTTACTTCGACAGCTGTGCCAACGAAGAACACCTCATCGGCCAGATACAGTATTTCGCGCGGCAACGTCTGTTCGCGGATCTCGAAGCCGAGGTCGCCAGCTAGCGTTATGACGCAGTCACGCGTGAGGCCTTGGAGTACGGAGTTGCCGAACGGTGGCGTGTAGATGATGCCATCTCGGACGACGAAGACGTTCTGGCCGCTACCTTCGCTGACGTTGCCGGAGCTGTCGAGTGCGATGGCCTCCGTGTAGTTGTCAGCGCTCGCTTCCATTTTGATCAGTTGGGCGTTGGCATAATTCGCGACGCTTTTTGCCATGGCCGGCGTTGTGTTTGGAGCGTTACGGGCCCACGTCGAGATCTTGACGTCGATCCCTTCTTCGACTGACTCCTTGCTGAAGTAGGAAGGCCACTCCCACACAAGGATGGCAACATCTACCGGACAGTTGGCCGGGTGCACGCCTAGCGAATCATAGCCCCGGTACACCAGGGGACGGATATAGCATGCCCTGAACCCGTTAACCTGAATGAGTGAGATGACGGCATCTGTGAGCGTCTGCTGGCTGTAGGGCACGTCCATTCGGTAGATACGGGCCGAGTCGAGCAGGCGGCGCATGTGTGCGTCCAGTCGGAAGCAGGCGGGTCCATTGGTCGTGTCGTAGCACCTGGCTCCTTCGAAAACGCCGCTGCCGTAGTGAACCACGTGCGACGCAATGTGAATCTTTGCGTCGGCCCAGTCCACGAGTGAACCATTCATCCAGATTTTTCCGGTGCCCGTAAAAGCCATTCAAGTGCTCCTTACACACTGCCTTCCCCTGTTGTCTTGGAGCTTCGCCATGAGCGGAAGTCCTGGATCTAAAGACGCGGGGCCTAGTGATCGTATTACTTATGTTGCTGGGCGTCGAATAGTACCCGGTGTGGACATCGTCGACAAGGCGTCCAGTGGCGCGCCCTTATTGTGACTCGTTACAGAAAGGACAGCGGTCGGCGCGGGCATGGAGCGGCTTGCGGCAGTGCCAGCAGAAACGCGGCTGAGGCGTTTCCCTGGCCTTCAGGCGTGACTGAATGTCGGCGACATTGTCCGCGCCAACTGGGGCTGGAGCGGTTCCACTTCGCGCGGCTTTACGGGGACCTGTTTCTCGCGCCGCCAGCGTGTCATTCAACAGATCTGTTGCTCGCTGGTACCGTTTCGTCAGATCAGGGTCAAGGGCCTTGAGAACAATGTCACTGATCGCTCGTGGAATCTTGCTGTTCTTAAGCCTTGGCGGGGTGATGAGTTCACCACGCATGAGTCGTTCGATGTCGGTAGGCGACGGGGTGGCGTAGGGTGGCGCCCCAGTTAGCATCTGGTACATCGTGATGCCGATAGAGTAGACATCGCTGGCAAACACCGCCTTCCCATGGAATTGTTCGGGCGCCATGTATGGCGGGCTGCCAATCACCGTTGTCCCATGTGCGGCGATCTCAAGAAATCGCGATGTCCCAAAGTCGCTGACTTTGAGCATGCCCGTGTCTGACACCAGCATGTTGCCTGGCCGAATGTCTCGATGCAGGATGCCGGCTCGGTGCGCGTGATCCACGGCGTTACAGATTTGGCATGTGAAGTCCAGCGCGCGATTTAGATCGAGTGCACCATCCCGAATGATGATGTTCTCGAGCGTCTCACCTGTCACATATTCCATGACGATGAAGAACACATCATCCTGTTTTTCGGCCGTAAGGACAGCGACGATGTTGGGATGGTTCAGGGAGGCGAGCAGCCTCGGTTCCTTGACCATGTCGCTAAAGTCGAGATTCTGTTTGTGCGGAACCTTGAGGGCAACCTTCTTGTCAATCCATGTGTCTTCGGCCAGGAACACGCTGCCGAAGCCTCCGCTGCCGAGGGGAGACAGGATGCGGTATTTCCCGATGATTTGACCGCGAAAAAACATCTGAGGTGGCGCGAGTATAACAGGCGCCCACCTATAATCACGGCGTGTATACGAGATTTCATGCTCCCGCGGCCGAGCGCACTGGCGACGTGGTGGACTTGCCACGTGATGAGGCGCAGCACCTCTTCCGCGTGCTTCGCCTGAAAGTAGGCGAGGCGGTTCGGATCTTTAATGGACGGGGCGCCGAGTTCGACGCCGTGGTGGCCACTGCATCGAAGGACGGTGTGCGTGTTCGTATCGTGGATGACTGCGATGCTGTTCCAGAGGCGCGTGTTGCGGTGACACTCGCGCAGGCTGTGCTCAAGGGTAACAAGATGGACGACGTGGTCCGCGACGCGGTGATGATGGGCGTTGTGGCGATCCAGCCGATGGTGACCGCGAGAACAGAGATTGCGATGGCGGCGCTCAAGCGTAGCCACCGGAGGGAACGTTGGCAACGTATCGCTGTATCGTCGTCGAAACAGTGTGGCCGATCGGTGGTGCCAGTGGTAATGGAGCCGCGCACTGTCAAGGACGTAACCAGGGCACTGCTGGCTCTGAAGCCGGGAAAAATACTGGAAGGAACGTCAGAGAGTACGTTCGCGGATTTGATGTGTGTCGAGCCGACAGCGTCGGCTGGCGTGGGTTCGCTCAGGGACATGGATGTGGCGCCCCCTCTGGCGACGACGATCCTGGTTGGACCAGAAGGAGGATGGACTGCTGAGGAAATAGCTGTCGGCTCTTCAGCGTGTCGGCTCGTGACGCTATGTTCCCGCACTCTCCGCGCGGACGCGATGGCGCTGATCGCGCTGACGGCGCTGTTTACCCGATGGCAGGAAATGTGAGGGGCGTTAGTTTTGGCGAGTGCCAATCAGCGGTAGTAATTCGCTTACGTCCTTCGGGAGCCCTGCACTGAGGACCTCGACACCTCCTGGCGTTACAAGGATGGTGTCCTCGATCCGGATGTGCAACTGCTGTTCGGGGATGTCGATGATCGGCTCAATTGCCAACACCATGCCCGCTTCGAAGGGGAGCGACCAGTCGCCGACGTCGTGCACCGACAGGCCGACGTAGTGTCCTACGTAGGCGTAGTGGGGCTCGAAGTTCTGTGACCGGAGGATGTTCTCGGCGATATCGCGCACCGTCGTACGCGTTACACCAGGGCGAATGGCAGCGATGATCGCCTGCTGTGCGTTGAGTGTGGTTTGATACGCCTTGAGCTGCACGTTACTAAAGCGTCCAGACACGGGCCACGTTCGCGTGATATCCACCGTGAGGTAGTCCAGCGATCCACCGTAATCCATCACGACAAGCTCGCCAGCGGCCATCCGTCGGCCGTTGTCTTCGTAGTGCCAACGATTGCCCATGGGGCCGGATCCAACGATGGCCGGATAGGCGGCCGCTTGAAGCCCGTGCGTCAGTATCCAATGGGTCGCCACTGCTTCAAGTTCGTACTCGAAACGTCCCGGCGCTGAAACCTCGATGGCTCGCCGGAGCGCTTCCGCGCTGATCTTTGCGTTGTGTCGGAGTATTTCGATCTCTCGCGAGGTCTTGATCAGGCGCAACCGATCGAGGTGGGGCGTGACATCCCGCAGCGAGTGAGACGGAAAGCGTGCTCGCAGCGCCGCCGTCCGCGCTTCGTCCTCGGTGGGATGCTGTGCGAACGGGTTGGCGAGACGCCTGGTCGTTGCGAGCTCAGTATCGGTGCGGCTGTTGTTGACCGTGTCGCGTGCTGACAGTCGTGCCCAGATGAATTCGGAGCCAGCGCTGCTGGACCGTTCCGTCAGGAACCCGTAGAGGTTCGATATGGGCTGGATGGAGACGAATCCGTACATGCTGGCGGCGTCGGAGTCTTCGAGCCAGTTTGGCCCCTCGTATCGAGTCTGTGCCGCGCTTAGTGGCGGCAGGAAGAGGTGCGCTTCGCCGGTGGTGCCATCCATGATGAGCGCCGCGTTGAGTGACTCGTTGCCAGTTAGATAGAAGAAGTCGTTGTCTTGCCGGAAACGTACACCCGGGGTTGTGTTTGTTGCGCCAAACATGACGAGCGTGCCATGTTGGATCACGTTGGCGAGTCGTTGTCGGCGCGCAGCAAACTCTTGGGGCAGGTAGCCCATTCGTTCGGCCGTAGGGGAGGAGGTCCAGACGAGGGCCAGCAGGATGAAGCCGATCACTGGGTTAAGCGTGGCCCTCAGGGTCGCTGCATGGCGACGCATACCCATCCTTCTTCTTCTGATCGGTTGTCGACGGTGAGACCGGAGTAGGAAGCACGGACGGAGGCCTCCTCATCGCGCATGAATCCGCTGATGATCAGGCGCCCGCCAGGCGCAGTCAGATCGTGTAGCTGTGCCGCGGTCTTGACGAGCAGGGCGCCGGTTAGGTTCGCGGTGACGAGGTTGAATAAGCCGAGTTCCATTACGCGGATATCGCCCCCACGGAGCGTGACGTCAGTGACGCGGTTCAGTGCCAGGTTTTTTTGGGCTGAGTGCAGGGCATCCGGGTCGTCGTCGATGCCCATTACGGATTCCGCGCCGAGTTGACTCATCGCGATCGCGAGTACTCCAGATCCGGTGCCGATGTCGAGTGCCGAGCTCCCGCGCATGTCTACGTGTTGCAGTGATTCTAGGCAAAGTCTCGTTGTTGCGTGGTGCGCTGTTCCGAAACCCATGGAGGGCCGGATCACGATGACCACGGGTCGCTTGAGCGGTGCTCCTCCGCTCTCGGCTGCAAGGTTTAATCTCAACTTGCTGGTATGGGGAATGTCCCACGGGGGCGCGACGATAATGTTTCGGATACGAACGGCACGAAGCTTGGCTTGGGATCTGGCGACCCAATTCTCGTCCGGAACGTCGAAGGGAGGCATGGCCAGGTTGGGGAACTGTCGGCTGAGGTCCTCAGAGGCTCGGTCACGTTCGGCGTCATTGCTGAAATAGACTCGCAAGCTGTGTGGACTTGTTTCGTCGATCGCAGTGACTTTGTAGTCGAGGAAGGCGGCTTGCAGCTGGTCCAGGCCATTCGGAGATGTCACTTCCCAAAGTCCCACGTCGAGTGCGGGCCACGTCCTGGACGTCATCCGAAGATGTCCTTGACGCGATCGAATAACCCCTTGTCGTCCTCCTGACCGACCGGCGTTGGCACGGACGTCTCTGCCGGCAGCGAGCTGGCCAGTTGCTCCACAATTTTCCGCTGCTCACGTGAGAGTTTTCTGGGAGTCACAACCTTGACCGTCACAATGATGTTGCCACGTCCTCGTCCGCTGACGTCAGGCATTCCGCGCCCAGGCAGGTTGAACGTCGTCCCACTTTGTGTGCCCTCAGGAACGGAAAATGGTTCCTTTCCCTCTAGCGTCGGAATTTGGAGCTGACCGCCGATGGCGAGTGTAGGAAAATTTACCGGGATCTCGCAAAACAGATCGTTACCGTCACGCTGGAAGAAGGCGTGGTCCTGGACGTGGATGACGACGTAGAGATCGCCAGCCTGGCCGCCAGATGGACCCGCCTCGCCTTCGCCAGTTAGTCTGAGTCGCTGACCGGTAGCAATGCCAGCAGGTATCCGCACGGTGAGCTTGCGTTCTTTCTGAACGCGGCCAGCGCCCCGGCATGTCAAGCAGGGTTTCGAAATAATAGATCCGGTTCCACGGCACTGAGCGCACGTGCGTGCCACCGTAAAGAACCCCTGTTGGTATCGGAGCTGGCCGTGCCCCTGGCACTGCGGACAGTTCGTCGGCTTTGAGCCTTCTGCGGCGCCACTCCCATGACAGACACCGCACGGCTCCTGTCTTGGGATTTGGATCTGCGTTTCGGAACCCTTGGCGGATTCTTCGAACGAAATTTCCAGGTCGTACCGAAGGTCAGCACCCCGTTGCGGTCCGCCGCGCCGACGACCATCGCCGAACCCGAAGATGTCGCCCAGTCCCCCAAGGATGTCTTCGAAACCAGTGAAGACATTTGGATCAAAACCTCCGGTCGCGGCGCCGCCAAGGCCTGCATGTCCAAAGCGGTCGTAGACGTGTCGTTTGTCGGCATCCGCGAGAACGCCGTACGCTTCCGCCGCCGCCTTGAACTGTTCTTCAGCGTTCTTATCTCCCGGATTTCGATCGGGATGATGCTTCAACGCTAGCTTACGATACGCGCTTTTGATCGCCTGCTCGTCCGCAGTTTTGGGTATGCCCAACACCTCGTAGTAGTCGCGTTTACTCACCCTTGGCGACCTTCACCATCGCGGCACGTAGGAGGCGGTCGCCAAGGGTGTAGCCTGTTTGTAACTCTTCCATGACCTCGCCCTCTCGGTGTTCTGTGCTGGCCTCGTGGACCACCGCCTGGTGCACGCGTGGATCGAAGTCAGTGCCAGTGGTCTCGATGGAGGTGACACCATGCTGACGGAGCAGATCCGTCATCTGCCGGTGAATGAGTTCGACACCCATGCGGTACACCTCAGCGTCGCTGCCTGCTGGTGCATCAAGTGCCCGTTCAAGGTTGTCGATGACCGGTAGCAATTCCCCCATCGCGTCGGCCACCGACGCATTGGCTTGGTCACGGCGTTCGCGATCGATACGCTTGCGGTAATTGTCGAACTCGGCCACCGTCCGCAGCAGCCGGTCCTGCAGTACGTTTTTCTCGAGGCGAATTTCCTCCAGCGGGTCGGTTTCGGTTGACGACGTTTCGGTGAACTCTGTTTCCTCTGACGCCGAAGCAGGCGTGGGGTCATCGTTTTCGTCGGAAACGGCCATTGGGTTAGTGTGCACCGCGCAGTACACGCGATATTGCCTGGGTGGTGCTATCGACGAGGGTGATCGCGCGCGCATAATGCATTCGCATCGGACCGATGATACCGACGGTTCTTACTGTCGTGCCATCGACCGCGGTGGATGCGATCAGGCTAAATGGCCGAAGGTCGACGGCGGCGTGTTCGGCGCCGATGACGACCGTCAGTCCGGGGCCCTCGATGTACGCGTTCAAGAGGTGGACCAGTCGTCCCTTCTCTTCCATCATTTCAACGAGCGCGCGAAGCGTCGTCAACGACACGCCTTCCTGCGGCGATTCAGTCATTAGTGATGCTGCGCCTTCGACATGAAACGCGTGGGGCTGTGGTAGTTCCTTAAGCGTTGAGTGCGCCAGTCGAAGTGCGCGGGTCAGCAACTGGTCGTAGAGTGTTCGCTCGTGCCGGAGCCTTGTGAGCACTGCTTCCCGGACGTCGATGAGCGACAGACCGGCAAACTCAGAGTTCAGATAGTTTCCAGCGCGCACTAGATCCTCAGGGAGCACCTCCTCGCCGGCGTCAACGACTTTTTGTGTCACCTGATTTCCTCGTGCAACTACGACCACCAGTACCCTTGACCCACCGAGTGCGACGAATTCAATCCGCTGCAACACGGCTACGGGGCTTCCAGAAAGGGCGAAGCCGACTTGACGAGCCGCGCGGGCGACCAGGTGGGAGACGTTTGCAAGCAGGTCGTCAAGCAGCGGCGATCGTTCGGCCTGCTCGCGAAGTTGATGTTCAACGCCAGCTGTTGGCCGCACGGGTCGGCGTCCCTCCAGGAGGAGATCAACGAACACGCGGTAGCCACGGTCAGTCGGCACCCGTCCGGCCGACGTGTGTGGCTGGCGAACGTAGCCCTTGGCTTCGAGTTGGGACAGTACGTGCCGGACGGTTGCCGAAGACAGGCCCAAGCCGCTCGCCCGAGCGAGTGCTTGCGATGCGACCGGCTCGCCGCTCGCGATATGTTCGCGAACCAGGGTGACCAGAAGCTGTCGCGATCGTTCGGAGAACTCGTAGGAAGCCATGGACGTCAGTTGCTGAGCCTATGATTATAACGAATGCGCGGGTGTTCTCTGTCGCACGTCATTGCTTTTGTAGGGCGCCTTCCCATCGCATGCTGACAGGGGTGACGTTCGGGTCGGCGACTTTACCGTGTTTTACTGCGATCAGCTCAGCAAGAATGCTGACTGCGATTTCCTGAGGTGTGATCGCACCGATGTCAAGACCAATGGGTGCATGCACCGCCCGAAGGGAGTCTGGCGCGATACCTTCCTCGATTAGTGCATCGTAGATACGCTTAATCTTGGCCTTACTGCCGATGAGTCCCAAGTAGCGGAGCGGATTCGCCGTGAGGGCACGCAGGGCATCGAGATCGTGCGTATGACCACGCGTCACGATCACGGCGTACGCCGTGGGAGGAAGTCGGTGGTTCTTAATCCACGTTGGAATGTGCTCGACCACCACGTCGATGCCATCGCTGAACCGTTCGGTGTTTGCAAATTTTTCCCGGTCGTCTACGACGTGTACTCCAAAGCCCACTTCGTGTGCCATCTTCGCCACGAAGTAGCCGACATGTCCCGCGCCAAACACGTAGACAGCTGGCGATGGTTCGACAGGTTCGATAAACACCTCCATTTGGCCTCCGCAGACCAGGCCTGTCTCCTGTGCGAAGTCGTCATTAAGTTCGAATTTCACGGTTAGCGGCCTGCGGTTTGTGATCGCTTCCCGCGCCTTCCAGAAGGCGTCGTTCTCGTAACATCCTCCGCCGATCGTGCCGACGGTCCGGCCGTCCGCGAAGACAAGCATCTTCGCGCCAACCCGCTGGGGTGTGGATCCTGTCGACGACACGATGGTGACGAGCGCTACATCTTCGCCCTGTTGGAGCGCGTCACTCAGTGCGGCGAAGACCTCCTGATTCATGCCCTGATTATAGAGTGCGGCTCATGCGAACGGTCGGCTGTTCAGATGGTCCCATTAAGAGTGGCCACCGGCGGGCCGGTCTCAAGACTGGCTTACCCGTGGGGGAGGCAACACTCCTGGGGTTCGGTGCCAGAGAGGAACGATTCACGGAACACGTGCAAACACATCGGATGGACTCTCTTACCGGTGGCCACTTCGATGTTGACGAAGGTGATAAAGGCCAGCGGAGCGTCAAATAGTGATTACCCAGTGATGGCCCTGGTCGAGCGGAAGCTCTTCGCACAGTCGATCGACGAAGCCGGTGCCGTATTTGTTGAAAAAGTAGACAAGTCCCACGCCTCGCTCCTGAGGATGCCCGCCGGGGAACGCCTGTGCCTGCGCGTGGAGGAACTGTCGCCGTACAGTCTCATTCTTACGCTTCACAGCCTGTAGCAGCTTTCCCCGTAGCTTCTTGAGATCATCCTGGATGCGTCCGCGCGTCGAGCGAGCGGCGGCGTCAAGGGTGGCATCGATTCTTGATGCCGCCGTGGCGATCGCGGCGAGTCGCTCGTCGACAACACGGACAGCCTCTTCTATCGACTCCTCAGCATCGGGTGGGATCTGTGCGGCGAGCAGGCGATTTAGCTCACGTTCGTCCTGGGCGCGCAGCAACTCAAACGGTAGCCCGTGGCGTGACAAGAACCGCATCGCATTGGCATCCAGAATCGTCGCAGAGCTGCGCTGGTGTATCAGTGGCATTGGCACGTCGAACGCTGCGTAGATGCCACGCAGCTGTGCGAGATAGCCGAGCTCGTTGGGTCCGGCGACAAAACAGCATGTGGGGAAGAGAGTGTCTTGCACCACAGGCCGAAGAAGTACGTTTGGGCTGAAGTCACCCGGCTGTGTTCGTACGCGTTCCAGGGTGGCTTCTTTGCTGTGAGTCGACCGGCCGATCAGGAACTGGTCGCTCTGTACACGAATACTCTCACGCTCTTCTCCTAGGTAAAAGAGCGCTGCATGGTCTTCCTGTGGCGTCACTTGTGCGTGATAACCCCGTTCCGTGAGCGCAGTGCCGGCCACTGCTGCGAGTCGTGAGGTTTCTCCGGCGTGATCGATTTCGTGGGCGAAGATCTCTGAGACGAGAGGTTTGGCGGCTTGGTCTGATGCGTCGAAGACTACGAGTCCGCGCGGTCCCAGCAATGATTCCAGCCAGGCGCTAAACGCCTGCGCCATGCCGATGCCTGGTTGGTAGGCGCGTTGAAGTGCATCGAGTAGTTCCTTGCTGAACGCAGTGCGCGGTATCGTCGATGCCAAGGACGACGAGGCAACGTTGACTGTGTCGTCCAGCTGGACACGCGCGACTGGGCCCGCGCCCGCGCCTAGAGGATCGTCAAGCACGACCCGCACAAGCCTGAGGTCCGTGTCGAGTACACCGCAGGTTTTGACCTCGTCCCAATCGTGGTCTTCTGCGTCGACCCAGAAGACAGCTACCGTCGGAACACCGTGCTCCTGTGCTATCCGCTCAGCCAGCTGGAGCGTCGTGACCGCCTTGAGTAGAGTGAATAATGGGCCTCCAAACAAGCCGGCTTGCTGACCTGTAACAATTGCAACCGTCTTCGGATCGCGCATTCGCTCGGCTGCCAAAACTGCCTGCGGAGAGGCAGCGCGCGCGCGCTGTTGTGCCGACACGACGTCGACGATTTTGTCGTGCTGGCGTACATGACGTTGCGCACGTGCAATCGCGTCGGACCATGCCGCCCTGTCTGTTGGATCGCCAGCAAAGAAGTCCGCGACGCGTGTGAAGTCGAATGCGTAGTCAGCAGCGAGGCGTTTGATCCATGGGAAGCGCCGGATCTCGACGGGAAAGCGTGTGGCTGTGCTTTGGAGATTTTGCGTGGGAGGCACCGGTTGGTACTGTTGCAGAGCGCTCAGCGCAGGTCAAGACCGTGCGTGCCTGGTCGCTGGGGACGTCGCCGTGGCAGCGTTTGTGTAACGCCTTGATGTACCAAGGGATGTGGAGTGTAACGCGTTGATACGGCAAGAGATCACGTGCTACGATTTGGACCGCCCCGCGTGTTCGCTCAAGGAGTTTCTCAACTGAACCGGTCAACGAATTATCAGTGTCCCGAGCTACGGCTCCTCACATGAACGCCATTCTCGCTCTGGAAGACGGAACTTGGTATCGTGGCATCGCTGCTGGCGCGCACGGTGAGACCGTTGGCGAGGTCGTGTTCAACACGAGCATGACCGGCTATCAGGAAGTACTAACCGATCCGTCTTATGCTGGACAGATCGTTACGATGACTGCACCGCAGATTGGGAACTACGGTGTTGCGGCCGGTGATGCTGAGTCGCAGACGCCGCATGTGGCCGGATTTGTCATGAGGGAGGCGTCGCCGCAGGCTAGCAACTGGCGTGCGGATGGCACGATCCGCGATTACCTCGTCCGCTACAATATCGTAGCCATCGCCGACATCGACACCCGCGCGCTGACGCGGGCACTGCGCTCGGCGGGCGTCATGCGAGGAGTGATCGCGACAGGTCATCCCGATCCAGGGCAACTCGTCGAAAAGGCACGGACCATCCCACGTATGGAAGGAGCCGATCTAGTTTCTGGCGTGACGTGCGAGCGTGCGTTCGCGTGGCGCGAACGTGCGTCAGCGTCCGGTGATGCGGATCATGCGGCATTCAGTCAGGTGCCGGCGCGTCGCTCTTCGAGGCGGTTGCGCGTTGCGGCGTACGATTTTGGGATCAAATGGAATATTCTCCGGCGCCTCGATGTGTATGGTTGCGATGTACATGTGTTCCCGGCAACGGCATTACCAAACGACTTGCTTGCTGTTGAGCCGGATGGCCTGTTCCTGAGCAACGGTCCTGGCGATCCCGCTGCACTCGGCTACGCCATTGAGAACGTGCGCGAACTCGTCAAGATCGACGTGCCGATGTTCGGCATTTGTCTTGGTCATCAGTTGCTTGGCCTTGCCGTTGGCGCTAAGACCTTCAAGCTGAAGTTCGGGCACAGAGGGGCCAATCACCCTGTCAAGGATCTCAGTTCCGGCAGGGTGGAAATCACGTCACAGAACCATGGCTTTGCCGTAGATCCGGATACGCTGCCGGCTGACGTACATGTGACGCATCTGAATCTGTACGACGGGACAGTTGAAGGTTTCCGTCATATCACCAGGCCGATATTTTCGGTGCAATACCATCCGGAGGCGTCTCCTGGGCCTCACGATGCGGACTACTTGTTTCAGCAGTTCCTTGAGTCAATGGAAGCTCGTTGAGTCATTTACGACATGCCTAAACGTACCGATCTAAAGCGCGTTCTGGTCATCGGTTCTGGCCCGATCGTGATCGGCCAGGCGTGTGAGTTCGACTATTCAGGTACGCAGGCTTGCAAGGCACTTCGTGATGAGGGGCTTGAAGTAATTCTCGTCAATAGCAATCCGGCCACGATCATGACCGACCCCGAGATGGCTGATCGTACATATGTAGAGCCGCTGACACCGGAGATGCTTGAGGCGATCATCAAGAAGGAGCGTCCTGACGCCGTGTTACCGACTGTCGGTGGCCAGACTGCGCTTAATCTGGCTGTCGCGCTTGCGGACCGCGGCGCGCTAGCTAAATACAACGTTACGCTGATTGGTGCGTCGATTGAGTCGATTAGGGTTGCCGAGGATCGTCTGTTGTTTCGGGATGCGATGCATGAAATTGGTATTGAGGTTCCCGAGAGCGGTGTAGCGAAGACGCTGGAGGAGGCCCTGACGCTGGTTGAGCAGGTGGGCTTTCCGGCGATTATTCGGCCGTCGTTCACCATGGGCGGCGTCGGCGGTGGTATCGCCTACAACATTGAAGAGTGTCGTGAACTGGCGGGCCGTGGCCTTGATCTTAGTCCGGTCCACGAAATTCTTGTGGAGCAGTCGGTCATCGGCTGGAAGGAATTCGAGCTCGAGGTCATGCGTGACGTGGCCGACAACTTCGTCGTGATTTGCTCGATCGAAAACATTGATCCGATGGGCGTGCATACCGGCGATAGTGTGACCGTCGCGCCGGCCTTGACGCTGACCGACAAGGAGTACCAGCGGATGCGCGACATAGCTCGCCGCATTATTAGTCGAGTCGGCGTAGAGACGGGCGGATCCAATATCCAGTTCGGTATCAACCCGGCAGACGGCCGTATCGTTGCGATCGAGATGAATCCTCGGGTGTCTCGGTCGTCGGCGCTCGCCTCAAAGGCGACAGGGTTTCCGATTGCTAAAATCGCGGCCAAGCTGGCACTTGGCTATCATCTTGACGAGATACCCAATGACATTACACGACTGACACCTGCTTCTTTCGAGCCGACGATCGACTACGTGGTCGTCAAGTTCCCCCGCTGGAACTTCGAGAAATTCCCGCAGGCCGACAGGACGCTCACAACGCAGATGAAATCTGTTGGGGAGGCGATGGCCATCGGTCGCACATTCAAGGAAGCTTTCTTGAAGGCCGTGCGATCATTGGAGATCGGAAAGACCGGGAGCCTGTTCCCAGCCGGGCCCGACGACACATTAGACGACAGCGAGGACGAAACTGCGTTGAGAAAGCGGCTGGTAGTGCCCAACGATCGGCGGATGTGGGCGCTATTCCGGGCGCTGCGCCGCGGATGGAGCGTCGAGACGCTCCACGATCTGACAAAGATTGATCCGTGGTTCTTGCGGCAGTTCGTGGAGATTGAGGAACTCCGCCGCATTTCGGCACTCGGCGAATTCCGTGACATATCAAGCGACCTTCTGCGCGCGCTTAAGCGTGCCGGTTTTAGCGACGAGGATATCGCCGCTGCGCAGGGCATCGGTCAGGACCTTGTGCGGCAACGACGCTTGGAAGAGGGTCTCGTGCCTGTCTATAAACGGATCGACACTTGTGCAGCGGAGTTCGAGTCGTTTACGCCATATATGTATGGCACCTACGAGCGGGTGTGTGAGTCCGATCCGACGGATACTCGGAAAATCATCATCCTTGGCAGTGGGCCCAACCGGATCGGACAGGGGATCGAATTCGACTACTGTTGTTGCCACGCCGTTTTCGGATTCCGCGAGGAGGGCTTCGAGACGGTGATGGTCAACTGCAACCCAGAGACAGTCTCGACCGACTACGATACCTCTGATCGACTGTACTTCGAGCCACTGACGTTTGAGGACGTTATGGCGATCGTCGATCGGGAACGTGCCGTTGGTGGCGATGTGTCGTGTGTTGTGCAGTTCGGCGGCCAGACGCCCCTGAAGCTTGCCCTTGGTCTGCAGGAAGCGGGTGTGCAGATCCTTGGCACCTCGCCCGACTCAATCGATCTCGCTGAAGACAGGCAGCGCTTCTCGCAGCTTTTGTGGGACCTGGGGGTGCCGCAGCCTGCGAGTGGAACCGCGGTATCCCGTGACGAGGCCCGTGAGGTGGCCGAGCGGGTCGGGTATCCGGTGGTCGTGCGTCCTTCGTACGTCTTGGGCGGGCGCGGCATGGCGATCGTGTTTGACTCTGGCGCGCTCGACCGCTACATGACCGGAGCGGTCGACGTGTCCCACGATCGTCCGGTGCTGATTGACCGGTTTCTTGAGGACGCCTTCGAATTTGACGTGGATGCCGTCGCAGACAACGAAGGCGCGGTCGTCATTGGCGGCATCATGGAGCATATCGAGGAGGCGGGCATTCACTCGGGCGACAGTTCGTGCGTTGTGCCCCCCTTCATGGTGGCCGAGCGGCATCTCGGCACGATTCGGGACTACACGCGCCGAATCGGACGGGCACTAAAGGTCATCGGCCTCATGAATATCCAGTACGCGATCAAGGACGACACCGTGTATGTAATTGAGGTAAACCCTCGCTCTTCGCGCACTGTGCCTTTTATCTCCAAAGCTACCGGCGTACCCTTGGCCAAGGTCGCAGCGCGCATCTCGGTCGGGCGATCGCTGGCCGAGCTCGGGCTTGGCGATGACCTTGAGGTGCAGGGCGTGTTTGTGAAGAGCCCAGTCTTTCCGTTTGTGCGATTTCCTGGTGTCGATACAATTTTGGGCCCGGAGATGAAATCAACAGGCGAGGTGATGGGTGGTGCTGACAACTTTGGTGCGGCTTTCAGCAAGGCGATGATGGGCGCCGGCCAGCGCCTTCCTGAGAGCGGCCGCGTCTTCATCAGTGTCAACAACAGCGACAAGCAAACCGTGCTGCCGATTGCTCGCGACCTCGCAGATCTCGGGTTTATCCTGACTGCTTCTCGGGGGACCGCGGCGTTTTTGCGTGTGCACGGTATCGAGGTTGAGGTGATCTACAAGGTCAATGAAGGGCGACCGAATATCGCAGATCAGATCGTCAACGGGTCGGTCGCTCTCGTCATCAATACCCCGCTCGGTCGTGATTCCTTCTTTGACGATCGTGCCGTACGACGCGCGGCAACGATGGCGCAGGTGCCATGCATCACGACGCTCACCGGTGCGTCTGCCGCCGTCAGCGGGATCAAGGCGTTGCATTCACAGACGCTGACTGTGCGATCACTGCAAGACTACTATACGGGTGTCGAAGCAGGAGCGTAAGCGTTGCACTTTGTTCGCTGCGACCTGTTGACCAACTTTGTACGGCTGATTGCGAGGCACGGAGAGCTCCGCCAGGGTCTGGTGAATAGTTAGAGACGGTCGTAAGGCCGCAAGGGCCTCTATGGTGTCGAGTCGTAGCCTCATTGTTTCTGTGATCAAACGTGACCTTATTCAGAGTTAGACTTCGAACCTTTGGGCGCTCTCCCGCTTGCATGCCGAACGTCGTGGCATCGGTTGATCTTCTGTCCATGTCTGCGATGGTCTTTGGCGCTATGTGTAGTTTGGTGTGGTCGGACGCGCCGCCGATCGGGATGTCGCTATGGGACTCAGCTTGAGTGCTTGACTCGTTTCCACTCGTTCTCCATTTCGATCAGTGTTACATCAGTAAGCGACCGACCGCGCGAAGAGAAGACATGCTCCACTGCCTCGAATCGGCGGGTGAACTTGTCGTTCGCTCGACGGAGCGCCGCTTCCGGCTCGATGCCAATCTTCCGCGACAGGTTTGCGAGTGCAAAGAGCAGGTCGCCCATTTCTTCTTCGGCGCGCGAAAGGTCATCCGTTGCACCCGATTCGACTTCGTGGCGTAGCTCAGCCACTTCTTCCTCGATCTTGTCGACGACACATGCAGGTTTTGCCCAGTCGAAGCCGACCGAGGCGGCTCTAGCGCTGATTTTGTATGCCCGCAGTAGCGATGGGAGCGTCCGTGGCACGCCGCTCAGCGTGGTCTTCGGGCGTTCGGCATCTTGTCCCGCATCTGTACGTTCTCGAGATTTGATGCGTTCCCACTGCTGATTGACTTGATCTGTGGTGATAGCGGCATCTCGTTTTTCTGGCGCGAAGACGTGTGGGTGGCGTCGGACAAGCTTGGTGCACACGGTGTCGATAGCGTCTGCGATAGAGAAGTCGCCAGCTTCCTCACTAATATGCGCTAGAAAAACGAGCTCGAAGAGGACGTCGCCTAGTTCTTCGCAAAGTTGGAGGGATGAACTGCTTTCGATGGCTTCTAGTAATTCGTAGGTTTCTTCGAGTACAAACGGACGCAATGACGCGAGCGTCTGCTCGCGGTCCCACGGGCAACCGTCGGGGGCTCGCAGTGCACGCATGATGTCAACGAGTGTGTTGAATCTGTCGCCTGCAGAATCAGCGTTGGTTGTGCCAGGCGTGTCTTGCTGACTGGGCGTCGTGTTGGTCATAGTGGCTCCGGCGCGTATGCTACCATCGGGATTCGTGACCGAAGAAACGCAGAGTCCATCTACCACAGCAGCCGAGGCGTCAGCTATTAACTTGGTCGGATTTGTGCTGTCGCTGGCACATACTGCTGCCGTGCATTTTGGGGACGTGGCGGATCCCGTTAGTGGTGAGAAGACAGAGACCAATCTTGTTGCCGCCCAGCAGATGATCGATATTCTCGCGTTGTTGGACCAGAAGACGCGGGGTAATCTGACTGCCGAAGAGCGCCAGCTGCTCGATCAGGTGCTGCTTGAACTACGTGCGCGGTACGTCGAGGCCCAGGGCTCCTCACAAGAGCCGGCAGATGTCGACCCCGCACCGCGCATCAGCCTCTCTTGAGTTTAGGTCGCAGCCAGGGCACGACCCTTCCTGCCAAGATCACCTTCCTCGGTACCGGCACATCGTCAGGGGTACCGATGATTGGGTGCACCTGTGCCGTGTGCCAGTCTGCCGATCCGCGCGATCGTCGGCTCCGTCCGTCCATCCATGTGGACGTCGTTAATCGGGCATCTATCCTCGTGGACACGACTCCCGACCTGCGACAGCAGGCGTTGACCCATCGGATCACACATCTCGATGCGGTACTGTTTACGCACAGCCACGCGGATCACATTCTTGGTCTTGATGAGATTCGTTCCTTCAATTACATACAGCAATCGCCGATGCCCTGTTACGCGTCGGCGGCGGTGTGGAAAAACATTCGCCAAATGTTTCAATATGTATTCGACGGCGTGCCGCGGCAGGGCGGTGGAATACCAACAGTGGATGCCCACGATATTGATGGTCCATTTACTGTTTCGGGTGTGCACGTGGTGCCGGTGCCTCTGTGGCATGGGCGGCTACCCATTCTTGGATTCCGTTTTGGTAGCGTTGCGTACCTAACCGACTGTAGCGCCATTCCCGACGAGTCGTGGTCGCTGGTTGAGGGCGTGGACACACTGGTGATTGATGCCCTTCGCGATCGGAAGCACTCCACACACTTTACGGTCGCCGAGGCACTTGAGGCGATCGAGCGCATCGCACCACGCCGTGCTTTTTTAACGCATATGTCTCACGACTTAGTGCACGCAGGCACGAGCGCACGGATGCCTGCCGGCGTTGAACTAGCCTATGATGGCCTCGTGCTGGACGCTACCGTCAACGCGTCATAGCCTGCATGGACATCTTGCATTTTCCCGATTCTCAACGCCCACCATGGCTGGTACAGCCCGTGCTGGCGCTCGGAAACTTCGACGGACTACATCGCGGTCATTGCAAGGTCATCGAGCGTGTGAAGCGGGCAGCTACCGAGCGGGGTGGCATCGCCATGGCGATGACGTTTGACCCACATCCTTCTCAAGTTGTCCGCCCAGACAAAGCACCGGCCTTGCTAATGACGAACGAGCAGCGCCTTGAGGGACTGGATCGTGCGGGCATCCACTGCGTTGCGGTTGTACGATTCACGCGTGATCTTTCACGCTGGGACCCAGATACGTTTGTCAGGACTGTGCTAGTGGATTGGCTGCACGTCGCGGAAGTGTGGGTCGGTGGAAATTTTCTCTTCGGCCACGAGCGCAGCGGCAATTTCACCTTGCTCCGCACGCTCGGCCAACGATACGGGTTTCGGGCAGGGAAGATTGACCCGGTCCGGTACAAAGAGTTTGTGGTCAGCAGCACGCGCATTCGTCACCTACTGTCGGAAGGTCGCATGGATGAGGTTGCAGCTTTGCTTGGTCATACGTATTGCCTTCTGGGGACGATTGTGAAGGGTCGTCGACGTGGTCGAGAGATTGGGTTTCCTACGGCAAATTTGCAAACCAGTAACGAGTTGATCCCCCCCAACGGTGTGTACGCGACTACGTTGACTGTCGATGGTGTTGTACACGCAGCACTGACCAACATCGGCATCAACCCCACGTTTGGCGGCAGCACTGCAGCCACCGTCGAGACGCATGTACTCCGATTCGATGGCGATCTCTACGGTCGCAAAGTGCAGCTTGGGTTTGTGCAGCGGTTACGCGATGAGCGACGGTTTGATGACGTTGATGGATTGAGAGCGCAAATTGAGGCCGATCGCCGAACCGCCGAGCGGCTATTTGCGCGGCTGTCGGTGTGACTATGTCTATGCGCCTCTACAACACACTAACACGCCAAGAGGAGCCATTTGTGCCGTCGCACGACAACATCGTGCGGATGTACGTATGCGGGCCCACGGTGTACGCGCGTGCGCATATCGGCAACTTTCGGACGTTCATCGGTTTGGATGTGCTACGTCGCACTCTGAAGTACGTCTGTGGCCACGAGCTGCGACAGGCGATGAACTACACCGACATCGACGACAAGACCATCGCCGGCGCCAAGGCCGCGGGACAACCGCTTCGCGATTACACCGAACCATGGATTCGAGCATTTCAGGAAGACATGGCTCAGCTTGGCGTCGAGATGCCCGAGGAGACACCCCGCGCGACCGATGACGAGAACCTACGCGCTATGCGTGATTTGATCGTTGCACTTGAGCGTAACGGCCACACCTATCGCCGAGACGGTTCGATCTATTTCAAGATTTCGACGTTGGGGCAGTACGGCAAACTCGCGCGGCTGAACCGGGAGGGCATGCAGGATGGTGCCCGCGTGGACGTTGATGAGTACTCGAAAGACGATCCGCGTGACTTTGTGCTTTGGAAGGCGTCGAAACCTGGCGAGCCTACCTGGAAATTCAGCACGGTTCCAGGTCGGCCAGGCTGGCACATCGAGTGTTCTGCGATGGCGCTACGACTTCTGGGCGAGCCGCCGATCGATATTCATGCCGGTGGTGTTGACTTGATTTTTCCGCACCACGAAAACGAAATCGCACAGAGCGAGGGGGCTACCAAACGGCCGTTTGCTCGTGTCTGGGTGCATGTTGAGCATCTGTTCGTCGATGGTGGAAAGATGTCGAAGTCACTCGGCAATGTGTACACGCTGGACGAGGTTGCTGCTCGCGGCCACCGGGCATCAGCGTTGAGATACTTGTTACTCTCGTCTCATTATCGAAAGCAGCTCAACTTTACTTGGACCGGCATGGACCAGGCGGAGGAGGCGGTTCGGCGCATCGTTGACTTTCGAAAGCGTCTTGAGACTGTCACTGGCGATGGTGCGTACTCCCACGTGCTCGAGGTGGTGGACCAGGCTCGCAGGACATTCACCTCGGCTCTGCGGCACGATCTCAATACGGCGGCGGCGCTGGCCGGTGTGTTTGATCTCGTGCGCGAGTTGAATGCCGCTATTGATGCCGGGGAAATGTCTGCCTCTGATGCAAGAGCCACGCGGGAAATGATGGACGAGTTCGACAAAGTACTGGGAGTGGTCAGTTTGCGACAGATCGAGGATGCCCAGTCGCCAGTAGCTGTCGAAGAGATTGAACAGTTGATAGAGGAGCGTCGGGTGGCTCGTCAGCGTCTTGATTTCGCTGCGTCAGACCGCATTCGTGACGAGCTTGCCGAGCGTGGCGTGTTGCTTGAGGACAATCCTGGCGGCACGCGTTGGAAGAAGAAATAGTCGGTTCAAATGGGTCGACTATGATGCCTTCAGGGCGCAGGAATTTAGAGGTAAATCGAACGGTTTGCTCATTTGCGACCCCGCGATCCGCTGTGGTACGATCCGGCGCGGTTGACGCGAGCGGGAATAACTCAGTGGTAGAGTGCGACCTTGCCAAGGTCGAAGTCGCGGGTTCGAATCCCGTTTCCCGCTCCACTTTCTTTCTGTTCTCACCCTCACTCACGCGGGTGGCGCGGTTTCGCGCGACAATCTGACGGCGCCGTCGCCAAGTGGTAAGGCAGAGGTCTGCAAAACCTCCATCCCCGGTTCAAATCCGGGCGGCGCCTCCAACTTCTTCCCTCTACCTCCGCAGCTGACGCCTCAATCGACGATTGCCTGATTGACGAGCGCGTTAATCAGTTGACGATAGTGCCAGCGGATCGGTCCCGGTGCGTGGGACATGAACACGACCGCCAGCTCCTCTTCCGGGTCGGCCCACCAGTTGGTGCCGGTGGCACCCGGCCACGAGAAGTCGCCCACAGATCCCATAACCCGCGCGATTCCCGGCGTCGTACGCACGGCCAGTCCAAGGCCGAACCCGTAATCGGCCCGTGTGGGATCGGCGGCGGCGATCAGGTTCTTGACGTTGGGATCCAGATGGTTGGCGAGCATGTACTCCACGGTCTTGCGCCCCAACACGCGCGTGTCACCGAGTGCCCCGTCGTTGAGGAGCATCAACGCGAAGCGCAGGTAGTCGCTGGCCGTGGATATCGCGCAGCCGCCGCCGCATTCAAACGTCAGCGGCGTGGTGGCATCCCGGGTCGATTGTGGTCGACCGCTCAGCGGGTCGTTGGAGAGAACCTGGGCGTACCGATCGCTGTCCTGGCTCGGAAGGAGAAAACCGGTGTCGGCCATGCCGAGTGGGTCAAACAGGTTGGCCTTCAGGTACTGGCCTAGCGTCTGACCGGACAGGTGCTCGATGAGCTGTCCCACGACGTCGATGGAGTAGCCATAATCCCAGACGGTTCCGGGTTGATAGAGCAGGGGAACTGAAGCCAGAGCGTCGATAAACTCCGGTCCGCTCAGCGTTGCCTGTGGTCTACTCAGTGCCTGGGTCGACGCTTCGTGGACCGCCGTCGTCCCGCGGTTGCCGTAGATGATCCCCGAGGTGTGGCGCATGAGATCCTGGACCGTGATCGGCCGGTCGACGGGGACGGTTTCTAGGATCCGTCGGCCGTCTTCGGACATCACGGCCACCTTGGTGTCAGCAAACTGCGGGAAGTACGTAGAAATCGGGTCGTTCATGAGGAGCTGGCCCTGCTCGTAGAGCATGAGCGCGCCGGCGGTGACCATCGGTTTCGTCATCGAGGCGATGCCGAAGATGACGTCGGTCGTCATCGGCGCCCCGGCATCCTTGTCGCGGTAGCCGATGGCTTCGAAGTGGACGAGCTTGCCCCGGCGTGCAATCGCGATCACCGCGCCCGGAAGACGGTCATTTTCCACGTCGGCCCGCAACACCTCGCTGAGGCGCTCTAGCCGTTCTGACGACATGCCGACCGACTCCGGCGTCGCGCGCGGCAGTGGCTCGGCCGCGAGAGCCAGCGACGCGAGACCGAGGGCAAGGACGGCGAGCGTCGCAATCCGGGTGTGCATACGTCTGACCTCCTAGTCTCTCAGGTTGGCAATGTAGCCGAAGCGCCCATTATGCACGATGGCCGGCGATTACCGGGTGGGACACCAAACCGACCGGTTGATGGACACTGCGACCGATCGAGATAGAATTCTCATCTACCGCAGGATCGATTAATGCGACGACTGACGATACTTGCTAGCGTGTTCCTGGCGTTCGCTGCGCTCCAGTTGCCTCTGCACGGGCAGGTGGGCACAGCGGCGGACCCGGCAGCGGCTCCGATCATCGTTCTTGAAACATCTAAGGGCGTCATCGAGTTCGAGACGTATCCGGATACGGCCCCGAAGGCTGTCGCGCACATCGTGGCACTCGTGGAGAAGAATTTCTATAGGGGGCTGCGCTTCCACCGCGTAGTGCCGGACTTCGTGATCCAGATTGGCGACGCGACGACTCGGGACTTCACCAGGCAGCAGTACTGGGGCAGTTACTCCAGCGGAAACCCGGTGGGCGTGTCGGAGCTTGAGGGAAGCCGGAAGCATGTGGCTGGCGCGGTCTCGCTGGCGCACCTCGGTGACCCGAGCACGGTCGACAGTCAGTTTTTCGTCTGCCTGACGGCACAGCCTCAGCTCGACGGCAAGCATCCAGTGATCGGCAAGGTGATCTCGGGCTTGGACGTGGCTCGGACGATCGTTTTCGCCGACCGACTGGTGCGCGCGCATGTGCGTTAAGTGGCGACGGGATCGGCCCGCGTCCGGTTCTCGTGAAAGCCTGCAAGAGAGACAGCCGGATCTCGTCGCCTGTCACAGTTTTCCTGTGCTAATGTAGACGCCAATATGTCGATGTCCAGGCGCACGTTTCTAAAGGCCTCCGTCGCGGGTGGGGTCGGTATCAGCGCGCTCGGTTTCGATCTGCGGCCGGCCTACGCGGCGGTTCGACAACTCAAGATTCGAAACGCGCGCGAGTACAAGACGGTCTGTCCATACTGCGCGGTTGGCTGCGGCACGATCGCCTACGTGCACGGCAGCGGTGGACTTAATACCACCAACACCATCATCCATGTCGAGGGCGATTCCGACAGCCCGATCAACGGCGGGACGCTGTGCCCGAAGGGCGCATCGCAAATGCAGCTGGCGATCAGTCCGCGCTTGCGCAAGAGTCCGATGTATCGCGAGGCGGGCTCCAGCGAGTGGCGCGAGGTCGATTGGGATTTTGCCATGGAGTGGTTTGCGCGCAAGTTCAAGGAGTCTCGCGATAACACGTTCATCGAGCAGGATGCCCAGGGGCGCACGGTCAATCGCACGAATGGCATCGCCTGGGTAGGCAGCGCGACGGTGGCCAACGAGGACGCGTATCTGATCACCAAGACGATGCGCGCGATGGGGCTGACCTATATAGACCATCAGGCTCGAATATGACACAGCCCCACGGTGGCCAGTTTGGCCGCCACGTTCGGTCGAGGCGCGATGACCAACCACTGGAAGGACATCAAGAACGCCGATGTTGTTCTTGTGATGGGGGCCAACCCGGCTGAGAACCACCCGTGTGGCTTCAAGTGGGCGCTTGAGGCGCGTGACGAAAACGGCGCGAAGCTCATCACGATCGACCCGCGATACACGCGAACATCGGCCGTCGCCGACAAGCATTTACAGATTCGGCCTGGTTCTGACATCGCCATTCTTGGTGGGCTTATCCGCCACATGCTCGCCAACGATTTGCACCACGCCGACTATGTGCGGGCACATACCAACGGATCATTCATCGTCAGCGGCGATTTCGGATTTGAGGACGGGCTGTTCTCAGGATTCGATGAGGCAGCAAGCCGCTACGACAAGACGTCGTGGAACTACGAAATGGGTCCCGACGGATTCGTGCGTCGTGACATGACGCTTGAGCACCCACGGTGCGCGTTTCAGCTCCTCAAGAAGCACTATGAACGCTATACGCCAGCGATGGTGGCGCAGATTGCGGGATGCTCCGAGGAAAAGTTTCTTGAAATGGCCGACATCATTTGCTCCACGGGCCGTGCGCATCGGGTCGGTACGATCATGTATGCGGTGGGCTGGACTATGCATACGGTCGGCAGCCAGATGATTCGTACCGGGGCAATCGTGCAGCTCTTATTGGGGAACATCGGTCGGCCTGGCGGGGGCATTAATGCCTTGCGCGGGCATGCCAATGTGCAGGGCGCCACGGACCACGCGATTGTGGCTGGCATCCTACCTGGCTACCTAAGAGTTCCGACGCCAGAGCAGGCGACGCTACGCGACCACCTTGAGGCTTCGACGCCGAAGCCATTAGTCGAGGACACGGTCAACTACTGGGGCAACTATCCCAAGTTTCTCGTCTCTCAGCTCAAAGCGTGGTTCGGCGACAACGCGACGGCCGCCAACGAGTTTGGTTACCAGTACCTCGGCAAGCAGGACGGCGACGCGACGTGGCTGTCGATCTGGGACGAAGCGCACAAGGGGCGACTGGAAGGTTTTGTCACCCTTGGGTTCAACCCATTGCTGGCCGGCCCAGACGTGCCACGACTGCTCCAGTCGATGTCGAAGCTGAAGTGGATGGCTGTCATCGATCCGTTCCTGCTCGACAGTGCCGAGTTCTGGCGTGCGCCAGGCATGGACCCGGCCGAGGTCGATACGGAAGTGATGTACATGCCGACCACGCACTGGATCGAGCGCGATGGTTCGTTCACCAATAGTGGCCGGTGGGCCCAGTGGAAAGAGAAGGCTATCGATCCGCCCGAGGGGGTACAGTCCGACACGTGGCTCCTCTCAGAGCTGTTCTGGCGGGTGAAAGAGCTCTACCAGCAGGAAGGTGGCGCCTACAATGAGCCGATCCAAAACCTGACCTGGAACTATTTGAATCCACGTGAACCGACACTGACCGAGCTGGCCAAGGAGATCAACGGTTACGACAGGTCGACCGGTCGGTTGTTGGACTCGTTTGGTCAACTCACGGCGGACGGTGCTACCAGTTCGGGGAACTGGATCTACGCGGGCAGTTACACCGAGGCCGGCAACATGATGGCGCGGCGCGGCACCGAGGACCCGACGGGCCTGGGGATGCACCACGATTGGACATGGAGCTGGCCATTGAACCGGCGTGTGCTCTACAACCGGGCGTCGGCCGATGCTGAAGGGCAGCCGTGGGACCAGACGCGGGCCGGGATTGCGTGGAATGGTCGCGAGTGGATTGGTGATGTTCCCGACTACGGTCGGACGACTCCGCCGGACGGTGCCGGTGCGTTCATCATGACCGAGGAGGGCGTGGCGCGGCTGTTCAGCAGCCATTTGGCCGATGGCCCCTTGTCCGAGCACTACGAGCCGGTTGAGAGTCCGACGACCAACGCGTTACACGAATCGGTGCCGGTGAACCCGGTTATTAACTGGTATGACGGCGTACGCGAAACGCTGGCTACCGAGGGCGACGATTTTCCCTATGCTTGCACTGTGTACCGGGTCGTCGAGCATGAGCACTTTGTCACGCACAACGTGCCGTTGCTAGTTGAAGCGATGCCAGACTTTTTCGTAGAGATCCCCGAGGGATTGGCCGCTGAGAAGGGCATCGAGAACGGGGGGCGCGCTCGGGTCTGGTCCAAACGAGGCGAGGTCGAGGGCGTAGCGATCGTGACGAAGCGCATCAAGCCTCTCCTGGTCAATGGCAAGACCGTCTGGACCGTCGGCATCCCAGTGCACTGGGGCTTCGTCGGCGTCACGCGTGGAGCGATGGCGAATCTACTGACGCCGTATATTGGCGATGCCAACACCCGGTGCCCGGAGTTCAAAGCGTTCCTCGTGAACGTGGAGCGAGCAGAGCCGCAATCGACGTAGCCCATCTAAATTCATATGCCAGATACCCTCGCCATTAAACGGATCTCGGCGACGCCAAGCGCCATGATTCCGCTGTCGTCGCTGCGGTCGAGCGGACCGGTGTACTCGAAGCTGGTCGATATTTCCAAGTGCATCGGGTGCAAGGGGTGTGAGGTCGCCTGCAAGGAATGGAATGACCTGAAGGTGGAGCAGACCTCCAACTTCGGCAGCATGCAGAGTCACAAGGACCTAACGCCGAACACGTGGCTGCTGATGCGGTTCAACGAGGTGGCCGTTGGTGACGACGATGTGGACTGGCTGATCAAGAAGGACGCCTGTCTGCACTGCGAGGACCCCGGATGTTTGTTTGCCTGTCCGGCGCCGGGCGCGATCGTCCAGTATCAGAACGGCATTGTCGACTTCAATCAAGATCAATGCATCGGATGTCAGTACTGTGTATCAGGTTGCCCCTTCGATATTCCCAGGTTCGACAAAGAATCCAAGACCGTCGCGAAGTGCAATATGTGCATCGATCGAGTCGAGGCAGGGCTCGAGCCGGCCTGCGTTAAGACTTGTCCGACCAGCGCCATTCAGTGGGGCCTCAAGGAGGATATGTTGGCGCTGGCGGAGAAAAAGGTCGAGACGATGCAACGGCGTGGCTTCGAGCACGCGGCGCTGTATAACCCAGGTGGGGTCGGCGGCACGCACATGATGTACGTCGTGCCGCACGGAGACCGGCTGGAGGATTACAGCCTGCCGGCGCACCCGGTGGCGAGTCCCACACCGCTAAGCGGACTGAATGTGCTGCAACGCGTCGGCTCGTATCTACTTGGTTTCGGCGTGCTGGGTGCGCTTGGGCACCTGCTGGCCTTTGGCCCGGAGAGTCCTGATAGTGCCGAGGGTCCAGACGCGTGAGCCCCCGTCTTCTTTCTCGTTTTTCGTTTCTGGAGCGCGTCGTCCATTGGGTAGTGGGTGTCACATTCGTGCTACTGCTGCTTACGGGACTGGCTTTCTCGTACCCGTCGTTGTTCTGGCTCACGACGTTCGTCGGAGGAGGGCCGGCTGCGCGTGTCCTACACCCCCAGTTGGGCGCGGTGTTCGCTCTCGGGCTGTGCGTGATGTTCCTGCTGTGGGTCAAGGATATGTTTCTCGACACGCTGGACAGGAAGTGGCTGGGAGCTGTCAAGCACTACGCCATGCACGACCGTGACAACGTGCCGCCGGCTGGGAAGTACAACGCCGGGCAGAAGATGTTCTTCTGGTTCCAGAGTCTGCTTGGTGTCCTGTTTGTCGTCACGGGCGTGCTGCTGTGGTTCCCGGAGTATTTCGGCGCTGGGCTACTCAACACGGCGCGGCTGGTGCACTATATCGCGACGCTTGGGGGGGCGCTGCTGTTGATCGTACATGTCTACCTTGGCACCATTGCCTACCCTGGAACCGCTAGGAGCATGATCGACGGCAAGGTTACCGAGGCGTGGGCGCGTCACCATCACCCGCGCTGGTCCGGCGACCGAGTCGACGGTTGAATCACCCGTCGGCGGTGGCTGCCCGCCGGGCGGCCCGCGCCAGCCGGGCGCGCACGCTGCTCACCAAACACCCTCATACAGAATCGCTTCTCGGCTTCTACGTGTCGTTGCTTGACTTGCAAGTCGCCGTGTGCGACCGGAGCGATGCGGCTCGATGGTTGCCTGTTGTAGAGAGTCGAGAGTCTGATTACCCACGGCTGCGACTCGAACGTCTCCCGCTTGATGCGTTATCCCCACGATTTCGTCAGTTCTGTCATGGCGTACCCGCGTTCGCTCCAGAGCCGATCAAGCTCGCGGCTCAGACTGTGTCTGGTGGGGACGCGGCACGGCGAACAGAGTTGTTGTTGGCGTTGTTGACGGGGGCCGACTTTGATGTCGGCGCTGCGGCCTTCGGGATCGATCCTGTGCCGCTGGCGTTCCTGGCACGCGGCTTCCTGTCGCCGGTTGCCGAGGCGCTGTCCGAGCTCGTCGATATTCCTGGCGACGCCGAACGCTCACCGTCGTGCCCCTGCTGCGGCTGGCCGCCGCAGGTCTCGTTGCTCAGGGACGAGACCGAAACGCAGGGTATCCGCCGGCTTGTGTGCGCATTTTGCGCTACTGACTGGGTGTACCCTCGGTCGGCGTGTCCGGGTTGTTCCACCACGGACGCAAAAGGTCTTGCACTCCATGTCGCCGACGCGACGCCCCATGTGCGCGTCGAGGCATGCGAACATTGCAAGCGCTATCTGAAGTCGGTCGATCTCCGGGTAGTTGGTCTGGCTGAGCCGATCGTTGACGATCTCGCTACTCCGGAGCTCGATCTCTGGGCCGAGGAGCAGGGGCTTGAGAAAATCGCACCAAACTTGCTCGGGCTGTGATCGTCGCGCTGATCGTCTAGCTCATCTAATTTGCAGACTCCTAAACTTCAACGTGCCCTGGGTGGCTTGCGGGTCTGGGTTTTCCGCGTTGAAGATGCCGTATTGGAGCGCGAATGGGCCATTGGCGTGTTGACCGTCCTCCACGTCCACCGTCAGCGTGCCGTTCATTCGCACCGTGAGCCGTGAGCCTCTGGCTGTAATTTCTAGCATGTTCCACTGATCGGCCGCGTTGACCATCGCCAGCGGCTCCGCAACGTAGACGATGGCGCCGGTACGATACGTCTGATCACCGCGTTGGTCGAAGATATTGACCTCATAGCAGTCGTTGGCCCCAACGGTTTTGGCGTCTCGACAGCGGATGAACACGCCGCTGTTCACTTCGGCAGATGCCCAGAACTCCACGCGCATTTCAAAGTCGGCGTACGGCATCTTCGACACGAGGAAGCCCGCCCCGCGATCGGCCTGGATCGCTTCGTCCACAACGCGCCAATTGGCGTCGCCGATTCGTGTGAAGGCGTTGGTGTTGGAACCGTCGATCAGCGTTGTCCATTCAGCTTCGGATTGCGTCGAGACGGTGAGTGTAGAAAGTCCAACGAACAGCAACGCGAGAACGAGGGCGGACGCCTGTTTCATCGGGAGTCTCCTAAGTTGTGCGGGTTGCCGGACACGGTGTTTATCTTAGTGCACGGGTCGAACGGAGCGCACAAGTTAGCGCTCCTTCGGATTGGATTGAGATACGCTAGACCGCGTGCTGGATACAGTCGATCGTGCTCGCGTCGGGCTGCTGGCGATGTTGTGTGTGGCTGCGTGTTCCGGGGCGTGCGGCCAGGCAGATGTCGACACGAGGCAGGCTGGGGGCGGCGAGTTCTACCAGGGAAAAACCGTCAGCATCATTGTTGGTTCTGGAGCCGGCGGTGGTTTTGATACGACGGCCCGTCTAGTTGCACGTCACATTTCCGACCATATTCCCGGCGCACCCACCATCATCGTGGTCAACATGCCCGGTGGTGGCGGTCTGGTGGCGGCCAACCATGTGTTTAGCGCGGCAGCGAAGGATGGCACCGTCATGGGTCTCTTTCACGAGGCGCAAATGATGAACCAGCTGACCGGCGGCGAAGGTGTCAACTTCGACTTGCGAGCGTTCAACTGGCTGGGTAGCTCCTACGACGATCCGAATGTGTGTATCGTTCGGACGAACGCGCCCGTTACGGCTTTCGAAGATCTGATCGGTCACGAGTTGCCGATGGCGGTTGGAGGGACAGGTCCAGGTTCGAACACGTATGATGCGCCGCGCGTGCTGGCGGCGGCGACCGATGCGAACCTGAGGGCGGTGGCGGGCTACCCGACGACTAACGATGTGCGCATTGGCATCGAGCGTGAAGAGATACAGGGGATGTGTTTGGGCTGGGAGTCGGTGCGGTCGGCGTCAGGACCGTGGCTAGCCGATGGTTACGCCCGTGTGTTTGTCCAAAACGGGACGGAGCGACACCCGGATTTGCACGAAGTGCCACTGGCAATGGAGTTCGCGAAGGATGACGACAGTCGGACGCTGTTGCGGCTTGTGGACGCGCCTGGCGCCATGGCCAAGCCGTTCGCATTGCCACCGGGTGTGGTGCCAGAGCGTGTCCAGGTTCTGCGCGCGGCGCTTCAGGCCACCTATCGTGATCCGGTGTTTCTCAAGGAAGCCAGAGCCATGAACCTCGAATTTCAGCCGAAGGGTGCCGACGAGATTCACCAGATCCTCGATGAGGTTCTGGCTACACCACCCGAGATCGCGGCAAAGTACCGGGACATTATCCAGCCCTGATGTCTCAACGCTAGACTTACCCGAAGGACCACCGTATGGCACTGGCCGATAGCAGAAACGGAGTAGCGCATATGAGCAGACCGGTTGACTTGCGCGCGTGGATGGCGCACATCGAGAGTTTGGGGGAGTTGCAGCATGTCGCGGGTGCCCACTGGGATATGGAAATTGGGACGATCTCCGAGATCAACTATCGCCGCAAGCCATCGGCGGCGCTGCTGTTCGACGACATCGTCGGCTATCCGAACGGTCACCGGGTGTTAACAGGCTCGCTTAGCAACGCACGTCGAATGGCGGTCACACTTGGGCTTGACGACAATCTTGACACCCCGGCTCTCGTGCAGGCGCTTCGGGGAAAACCGTTGCAGTGGGAGGCGGCCTCGCCACGCTTCGAGCCAACATTTGTGAAGTCCGGACCGATTTTGGAGAACGTCGTCGCCGGGCCCGATGTCGACCTCACGCAGTTCCCGGCACCGCGTTGGCACGAGCACGACGGCGGCCGCTACATCGGCACCGGCGTCGCGGTTGTGACGAGCGATCCGGACACCGGGCGCATCAACCTCGGCGCGTACCGAATGATGATCCAGGAGGATGGTCGGTCAGCCACGATCAATGCCGAAGCCGGCAAACAGGGGCGGGCTCAGTACGATCGCTGGTTCGCCAAAGAAGGCAAGGCTCCGGTGCTCGCGTCGTTCGGCCACGACCCGTTGCTTCTGATGGTCGCCGGCACGGAGGTCCCGAACACCATCAGCGAGTACGCGTATGCTGGAGCGATGGTCGGGGAGGCGATCCCTGTCATTCGGGGTGAGGTGACGGGGTTACCGATGCCAGCCGGCGCCGAAATCGTCGTGGAAGGATGGATTCGCCCCGATCGGGTGCTGACAGAAGGCCCCTTCGGCGAATGGACCGGCTACTACTCAGGGTCTCTTCGGCCCGTGCCGACGCTCGAGATCGAGCGGTTGTACTTCCGAAACAATCCGATCATTCTTGGCACGCCTCCCGGAAAACCGCCGAACGACTATTCCTATATGCGCGCGCTGCTGAAGTCCGCGATGATCCAGGACGAGCTCGCCAAGGTCGGCGTGCGCGACGTGCGCGGCGTCTGGGCACACGAGACGGGCGGTGGACGGCTCCTCGTGGTGGTGGCGATCGCGCAGCGCTTTTGTGGCCATTCACGCCAGGCGGGATACATTGCCGCCCAGTGCCAGGCCGCCGCCTACATGAACCGCTTCGTCATCGTCGTCGACGACGATGTTGATCCGATGAACCTCGAAGAGGTGATGTGGGCCGTGAGTACCCGGTGTGAGCCGTCGGAAGACATCGAGATCATGCGCAAGTCGTGGGGCAGCAAGGTGGACCCGATGCTCGCGGACCCCACGGTGCCGTACAACAGCCGTGCCCTTATCGACGCGTGTCGTCCCTTCGAGAAACGTGAGACGTTCCCGCGGGTGGCGCAGTCGAGCCCCGCCCGGGTCCGCGATACGGTCGCCAAGTGGAAGGAACTCTTTGCTGATCCACGCTTTCCGCTGCCCGACACCGTGATCCCGTCAGGATCGGTAGACAAGAAGGATTAGCGACAGGTCGATCGAGTGGACGTCTTCTTCTCTGCGTTGCTCCAAGTCCTGGCGCCTCAGACGCTCGGGGTCATGCTCCTGGGCATCGCCGTTGGTCTCGTGGTGGGCGTGCTTCCCGGTCTCGGTGGCGCGGCCACGCTCGCGATGATGCTGCCGTTTGTCTATCCGATGGACGCCATCTCGGCGTTTGCGTTCCTGCTCGGGATGCATGCCGTGACGGCCACGGGTGGAGACATCACGTCGGTCCTCTTCGGTATTCCTGGAGAGGCGACGTCCGCGGCGACCGTGCTGGACGGCTATCCGATGACCCGTCGCGGTGAAGCCGGTCGAGCGCTCGGCGCTGTGCTGTTCTCGTCGCTGATCGGCGCGCTGGTGGGCGCGATGGTGCTGGCGATTTCGGTGCCGGTGATTCGACCGGTCGTCCTGCAACTGGGGCCGCCGGAGTTCCTCATGCTCACCGTCCTCGGGTTGAGCTTCATCGTGTCGCTGGCCGGCCAGAACCTGGTCAAGGGATTCATCATGGCGGCCTTCGGATTGCTGCTTGCTCTGGTCGGTCTCGATCCGCAGAGCAGTATCCCGCGCTTTACCTTCGGACAGCTGTATTTGTGGGAAGGCATCAGCGTGGTGCCGGTGGTGGTGGGATTGTTCGGCGGCGCTGAAGTGCTCCAGTTGATGATGACGAAGCACAGTATCGCCGAGCGTGGCATTGGTGAACGGGTTGCCGGCGTCATGCAGGGCGTACGTGACGCGTTCGAGCACTGGTGGCTCATACTTCGGGCGAGCGCGATCGGGCTGGGCATCGGCGTGATTCCTGGCATGGGTGGGGCGGTCTCACAGTTTGTGGCCTACGCGCACGCGCGGCACACGTCGAAACAGCCGGAGACATTCGGAAAGGGCAACATCGAGGGTGTGATCGCGGCCGGCGCGGTGAACAACTCGCGCGAGGGCGGCAACCTCATCCCGACCGTGGCGTTCGGCATTCCTGGCAGCATCTCGATGGCGATTCTCCTGAGCGTCTTCCTGCTCAAGGGGCTCGTGCCCGGCCCCGCGATGCTGACGAGCAACCTGGACGTCACTTACGGCATGGTCTGGATCATCGTCCTGTCCAACATCATTGCCGTGTCGGTCTCGTTCATGTTTCTCAATCACCTCGTCCGGCTCACGTATGTACAGGCCACGCTGCTCGTGCCGTTTCTGCTGGTGCTGGTTGCATTCGGCGCGTACACGGCGCACAACAGCCTGGCCGATATTCTCCTCATGCTAGGCGCGACGGCCGTGGGCATCGCGGCGATCCGGTGGGACTGGCCGCGGGCGCCGTTCCTGCTCGCGCTCGTCCTTGGCAGCATCGCCGAGCGCTACCTCTTTCTGTCCTATTCGCTGTACGAGTGGAGTTGGCTCACGAGGCCTCTCGTCATCGTGTTCGCGCTGGTCATTGTCGGCGGTTTGGTGTGGCCGCTCCTGCGCGAGGGACACGGCGGCGTCGGAGGCGGCAGCCTCGGTGTGGTGCCTTCCGCGCCTGCGCGGGCGGACATCGCGATCACGGTTGGGTTCCTCGCCGCCGGGGTGTGGGTCGTGTTCCAGGCGCTCGATTGGCCGTTCCGGACGAGCCTGTTTCCCCTCATGACAGGGTCGCTGCTGGTCGGACTAGCGCTACTGAAGTTCGCTGCCTCTGCAGGGCGGGTTGTGCGCTCCGGCTCAGGATCTGCAGGCTCAGAGTTAGCAAGTTTGGTACGTCCCGAGTACGCTGACGGACGGAGTGGGTCCGCCGAAGAACATGGCGCCTCCGCCGCACTCGCAGCCGAGCGCCCCGCCGATCTCCTCAGCGAACTCCCAGAGGTGTTTGTCACAGCGTCCCGTCGGGAGTGGACCGCAGCCGTCGGGTGGATGGCCGGCTTCTTTCTGATGCTGTGGATGCTCGGGGCCGTCGTGACGGTGCCGCTGTTTGCCGTGGCGTATCTGCTGATCGTGGCGCGGCGATCGCCGCTGTTCGCAGGGCTCTACGCGCTGGTGTCCTGGATGTTTGTCTACGGACTGTTCGATCGTGTGCTGCACATCCCGCTGCCAGCAGGTGTGCTTTTGGCACGCGTTGGAGGACTGTGATGAAGAAAGCCGTCAGCATGACGGTCAACGGGGAGCTGTGTGAAGGTGAGGTGGAGCCGCGGACGCTGCTCGTGCACTTCCTGCGCGAACACCTCGGCCTGACCGGCACTCACGTGGGCTGCGTCGTTGGCGAGTGCGGGGCCTGCTCGGTGCTGGTGGATGGCACGCTGGTCAAATCGTGCCTCATGCTGGCTGTGCAGGGCCACGAGCGCGACGTGACCACCATCGAGGGATTGGCAAAGGACGGTGCGCTGCATCCCGTGCAGGAGGCGTTCGTGAACGGGTTTGCTCTCCAATGTGGTTTTTGCACGCCTGGATTCGTCATGGCGGCTCATGCGCTCCTCGCCCGAAATCCAGACCCGACCGAAGAGGAGATTCGGCACGATTTGTCGAGTAACCTTTGCATGTGCACGGGGTACGTGCAGATCGTAGAGGCCGTGAAGCACGCGGCGGAGCGGCTTCGGCAATGACCAGCCACGCACACATCGGGCGTAGCACGCCGAGCAAGGAGGCTCCCCGGCATGCGGCCGGGCGCGGGACCTTCGTGGACGATCTCGTGCGGCCGCGCATGTTGCACGCGTGCATCCTGCGGAGTCTGTACGCACACGCCCGTATCACGACCGTGGACGCGAAGGCCGCGACCGAGCTGCGAGGTGTCAGTGGCGTCGTGACGCCAGAGGACGTGAAGCGTCTGACCAGGCCGTTCAAGCCGGGGCGCTACGCCGCTGGGCTGCGCGTGCCGATCCCCGAGTACGGTTGCGCGGTTGACAAAGTGCGGTACGTCGGTGAGCCGGTCGCCATTGTCGCGGCAAACACGCGCGCCAGAGCGGAAGACGCCTTGGAGCTGATCGCGGTGGACTACGAGGCACTGCTCGCCGTCGCCAGTACGAAGGCTGCGGCGGCCGCGTCAGCGCCGCTCATTTACGAGGAACTGGGTAGCAACGTCGGCTGGCAGGGCCATGTCGCCTTCGGAGACGTCGACGGGGCGTTTCAGCGCGCCGACCGGATCGTGCGCGAGAACCTGCAGATTCATCGGTACAGTTCGACACCACTCGAACCGTTCGCGTGTCTAGTCGAGCACACCCCTGAGCGGTTGACCATCTGGTGTAACTCCCAGTCGCCAGACGTCATCTACGATGCGATTACCGAAGCGCTAGGCGTTCAGAACGTGCGTGTCATCGTGCCCGACGTCGGCGGTGGCTTCGGCCAAAAGATTCATCTCATTCGGAAGTACGCCGTGTTGGTTGCCCTGATGGCGATGCAGACGGGTCGGCCCGTGAAATGGATCGAAGATCGCAGCGAGCACATGATGGCGGGCGGACACGCCTGCGAGCAGGAGTTCGACGTCGAAGCCGCGGTTGCGTCTGATGGAGAGGTACTGGGGATGAAGATTCTCGACACCGACGACGTCGGAGGGGCGATCAGCACGCTGACGATCCACTTCACCAACAAGCTGAACAACCTGTTCAACACCTACAAGGTCCAGCACCTTCGTCTGGAAGGGCGATCGGTCATCACCAACAAGTGCCCGGTGGTTCCCAACCGTGGCATTGGCAAGCCCGGGATGTGTTTCGTCTGGGAGCGCATGATGGACCGCATCGCCCAGGAGCTGGCATTGGATCCGATTGAGGTGCGCCGACGGAACCTGATCGGCGCGGACGAGTTTCCGTATACGACACCCAACGGCAACATTCATGGCAGCGGCGACTACCAGATGCTGCTCAACAAGGCACTCGTCAACGTCGACTATGACGAGGTCCGGCGACGGCAGGCGGCTGAGCGCGAAAACGGGAGCGGAGCCGAGAAAATGCTCGGTATCGGTGTTGTGATTGGCGTCGAGCCTGGTGGCAGGAACGCGGCGCGCGACATGGCCATCTTCCCAGAGTCCAAGCGGATGCCCGGCGCCGGCGGGGTTGAGGGTGCGAAGGTCAAGCTGGAGAAGAACGGCTCGGTCGTGTTCACGCTCGGTTCGCCGAGTTGCGGACAGTCGCACGAGACGATCGCGTCGCAGATCATTGCCGACGCCTTGGGCATGCGGCCTGAGCGGATTGCCATGTCGGGCACGTTCGACTCGGCGCTGTCGCCGTGGGGCGTCTCCTCATCCAACAGCGGAAACAACTTTCACCTGTACGACGTCGGGGCCGTCCACGGCGCCGCGCATCGGCTGCGAAACCGGATCTGCACGCTGGCCGCACACGTCCTCGGAGCGGAGCTGCAGTCGCTGCGGATTGAGGACGGCGTCGTATACGCTGGCGGCGCGTCTGCCGCCGACGCAGCGGCCCACGATGCGTCGGCGAACACTGGAGCTGCCGAGAAGGACCGCGTCACGTTCGCTGAGCTAGGGAAGATCGCCTACTCGAATCAGGCTCAGATGCCGGATGACTTTGAGGGCGGGCTTGAGGCGACCTATTATCACAGCCATCCTCACGCCAATCCGCTCATGTTGCCAGACATGCAGGGCCGGGTCCGGGCCCAGTACACGTTCTCGTCGGCCGCTCATGCGGCTGTCGTTGAGGTCGATCGCGAGACCGGGCGCGTGCGCGTGCTTCGCTACGTCATCGTCAGCGACAACGGGACGCTCATGAATCCGGCAGTCGTGGACGGGCAGATCTACGGTTCGGCGGCACACGGCATTTCGGTGGCGCTCGGAGAAGGCTTCGTCTACGGTGACGACGCGCAGCTGCTGACCCTGACGCTGCTCGACTACGGCAAGTCGACGACGTTGGAAACGCCGCGGATCGAGATCGAGCACTACCCGGTGCCCGATCCGTTCACCACTCTCGGTCAGAAGGCGGCCGGAGAGGGCGCTGCGATTCCGTCTCCCGCTGCGATTGCGAGCGCGGTGGAGGATGCATTGTCACCAATGGGGATCACGGTGCGGCACCTGCCGCTGTCGCCCGAGCGGGTGTGGGCGCTGATCCAGGAGGCGCAGGATGCCTAATCCGGAGCTCACTTGTGTTGAATAGCCGCAAGCCCGCTCGTCGACGCGACAAGAAGGCGCTTCCGGCTGATGCTGCACGGCCTCCGTTTACCTTTCCAGCTAGCTGCGAGAGTCTCGCCAGGCGATCAGCCTCCAGCCTCTTCTTGCTCTTACCCGAGTCACGCTGCCTCAAGGGCTCTCGGCTATTCAACACAAGTGAGCTCCGGTACGGAGCAGGTGCCGGGGATTGGCTTGGCGGTAGCAGCGGCGCGTTACGGCAGCCGAAACACTCGACGCGCGTTGTGTTCGAAGATCGCTGCTTTGTCGGCCGCGGGCAGCTCGATCTCCTGCATGGCCCGGAGCGCAACCTTGACGTACTTACGCCCGCCCTGCGTGTCGAACGGCATGTCGGTGGCGAACATCACGCGATCAGTGCCGAAGAAGTCGAGGCCGCATCGCAACGCTGGCACCGAGCCGATCGTGATCGTGTCGGCATAGAACTGCGGGAAGTAGTCGTAGGGGTGCTTGGTCAGCGAGACCGGATCGTTCCTGGCGTGCGCGGCCTTGAGCCACTTGTCGTACCCCTCACGAATGCGTTCCGAAGCGTAGGGCGCGAAACCACCGAGATGGTGCGTGACGATCTTGATGTCCGGGTGTCGGTCGAACACGCCGGAGAAGACGATGCGCGTCATCGCGGACACGGTGTCGTAGAGCCATCCGATGACGCGCCAGGAGTCAAACTGGCTCGCGTCCTCAGCGGGGTAGTCCGGCCGATTGGGGCCGCGAACTGGATGCAAGAGTATCGGAACATCGAGCGCTGCGGCGCGGTCGAACAGCGGGGCGATGGCCGGGTCGTCGAGAGGCCGTCCCTGGACATCGGTATAGATCTGGACGCCGACGAAACCCAGTTGCCCAATCGCGCGATCCAGCTCACCGATCGCGGCGTCGATGTCGTGCATCGGCACGCAGGCGGCCGCGCCGGCGAATCGGTCGGGATGGCGTGCGACAAGTTCCGCCATTTCGTCGTTGGCGATCCTCGACAGCTCCAGCGCGTCAGCGGGTTCGGCGACCAGCTCGACCGGCGGATTGGCGATGTTGATGATCTGCACGTAGCCGTCGCCGGCGATGTCCATGGCTCTGAACCGGGCGTCGAGGTCCAAGAGCGCCGGCATGACGCGTTCCTGATCCTGCAACCGCATCTTCGGGGACGCGGCTTTGAGCCGCGCCTCGCGGTACCGTGGTGTGACGATATGGTTGAAGACGTCGATTTTCATAGGGAACGTTGAGTGTACCCCGCCGAATTCGAATATTTCTCACCCGAGACCGTGGACGAGGCGTTAAGCCTGCTGGTCCGGCACGGCGACGACGCGAAGATCCTGGCGGGCGGACAAAGCCTGCTGCCGATGATGAAGCTGCGCATCGCCAGTCCCCGCTACATGGTCGACCTCAACGGGATTGCGGCGTTGGCGGGCCTCAAGCGGGTTGGTGACCGTCTCGTGATGGGCGCCCTCTGCCGGCATGCCGATATTGCGGCATCGTCGTTGGTCCGCGATCGGCTGCCAATCATGTGGGACGCCGCGAACCTGACGGCTGATGTGCAGGTTCGCAACCGCGGCACCGTCGCCGGAAGCCTGGCGCATGCCGACCCGGCGGGCGACTGGCCCGCGGCGCTCCTGGCGCTCGAGACGACGGTCACCATCGCAGGCCCTGACGGGGTGCGAGTGACGCCGCTGCGCGAGTTCATTGTGGATGCGTACACGACGCAGCTAGGCGCCAACGAGATCGTGACAAAGGTCTCCGTCGCGATTCCGCCCGAACCGAGCGGCGGCGCCTACGTGAAGTTTGAGAGGCGGGCCGGTGACTTTGCTGTGGCCAGCGTCGGCGTGCAGATCGAGCTGGACGATCGGGAGCACTGTCGGTCCACTGCGATCACGCTGGGTGCGCTCGGACCGACACCGATGCGGGTGCCAAGCGCCGAGGCGCTGCTGGCGGGGCAGAATGTCGAGGGCGCTCCATCAGAAGAACTGCTTGCGCAGGCGGAACGGCTTGCCCGAGAGGCGGCGGATCCGTTTGCCGACACGCGCGGGTCGATTGCCTACAAACGCCATCTCGCTGGCGTGCTCTTCCGTCGCGCGTGTGCCGTGGCACTGGAGCGCGCTCGCGGCCGAGACGTCGCGACACTACATCTGTAGAGGACGATTCGCATCATGCAGTTGGACGGAACATTCACAGTCAACGCGGCGCAAGCTGATGTCTATGCCTTCCTGACCGATCCGGCGACCGTCAGCCAGCACATGCCAGACGTGAAGAACGTCGTCATCCAGGATGCCGACCATTTCACCGTGACCGCACGCGTCGGGATCTCGCACATCAAGGGCGACGTCGTCATGAAACTGGCGATCAAGGACCGGCAGCCGCCGACGAGCACGACTGTCGTGGGGAAGGGCACCGGGTTGGCCAGCGCCGTGGATATGGTGACGAGCTTCACGCTCGAACCGGCCGGGGCAGGGGAGACGATCGTCCACTGGCGGGGCGACTTCACTATCTCTGGCAAGCTGTCGGCGTTTGGCCCTCAGGGCCTCCTCGACCGGATCGCCCGGAAGAACATCGACACATTCGTCGAGGGGATCCGTAGCGGACTCGCGGCGGGTTCCTAGTCGTCGCGCCTGTCGGCCTACTCCTGCAGCAGCGGAATACTCTCGACCGGCGGCGGTGTCGGGCGCGACTCCAGGTAGGCGTGGATGTGTCCGAGGTCCTCGTCCGACACAACCCGATCGGTGTACAGCGGCATCTGATTCGTGGGCCGTCTGACGAATCGCACGAACGCGACGAGTGGAAGCGTGCGCGGCGCGATGCGAGGTCCTGTCACGCCGCCCTGGCCCTCAAAGCCGTGGCACGCGTAACAGCCGACGCTGTCATAGAGCTCCTTGCCGGTCACCGGATCGCCGGAGGGTGTCTCGGCCGCCGGTTGTTCGGCTTGCGCCTGTGGCGTCGCCGCCGCCAGCGTCGATGAGGGAGCCTGAGTGGCAATAGCCGCGATGAGCACCGCCGCCGAGAGGACTATCCAGATCTTCATCGTGTGATCTCCTACCGGGGCTGTGTGACCACGTCAATCAGCGACGGCTCGCCGCGTTTCACGACCTCGAGCGCACGCCGGATCGCCGGTCCGAGTTCGTTCGGGTTGCTGATCGGTCCCTGCGAGTGTACGCCCATACCCTCGGCGATTTTCGCGAAGTCGACGTTCGGGTCAGTGATTTCCGATCCGATGCGCGCACGCGTGACACCACGTTGGTGCCGATTGGCCATCCGCTGGATGTGCATGACTTCCTGGTGGTAACCCCGGTTGTTATGCATCAGCGTGAGCAGCGGAATCTGGTGATGCGCCGCCGTCCACCAGACGCCGGGTGCGTAGAGAAAATCGCCGTCGCCCTGAATGTTGACCGAGATTCGCCCATGTTTCTTGTTGGCCAGCGCTCCGCCCACTGCGGCCGGCGCACCGTAGCCGACGCCAGCACCCCCGGAGTCACCGATGTGGTGGTAGTACCTCTGGAAGTCCCACAGGCGCCAGACCCAGCCGCTACTGTTACCGCTTTCGGACACGAGCGACCAGTCTTCGTCTTTGAGTTGATCCCAGACCTCGGCAGCCAGACGAGCCGTACTGATCGGCGAGGCGTTCCACGCGTAGGCTGCTGCGGCGCGCGCCGCCTCCCGACCGCGGAGATGCGCCGCTTCAAGGCGTTGCCGGCGGTCGCTGAATGCGCCGCGCCGCTCGTCGGTGATAAGCCTGCGGCACGCTTCGGTAAGTGCCGGGAGCGTGGCCTCGGCATCGGCGGCCATCGCGACATCCACTTCCGGATACCGCTGGAAGTCCTGGAAGTTGCTCTTGGTGAACAGGTCCGACGCGGTGATGCTGATGAGCCGTGTTCCCGGTCGGACTCGAGACCTGGACGTGCGGTGCAATGCGTCGCGCATCGCAGTGACCGTGCCCCAGAAGTCGAACAGCTCGAGACCGAGGATGACGTCGGCGCCGGCAATCAGCTGGTTCCCGCTCTCGGTCTGGTTCAACGGATGGTGCGTCGGGAAGTTCATGCGGCCGCGCCGATCGATGACCGGCGCTTGCAGCGTCTCTGCGAGTTCGACCAGCAGCGCGATGCCGGCCGGCGTTCGGGCTGCGCGATCTGCCACGATGACGGGGTTCTCGGCGTTGACGAGGAACTGAGCGGCTTCAGCGACAGCGCCTGAGTCGCCCTGGGGCGGCGTCGCCACCGTCAGCTTCGGCACGCGCAGTCGAGACGAGATCTCCGGCGTGATCGGGTCTTCCTGGAGCCCGCCGTCGATGACGACGACGACCGGCATCATCGGCGGCGTCATCGCGATTTTGTAGGCGCGGACCGCGGACTCCGCGAAGTGCGGCAGCGAGAAGGGCGTGTCATCCCACTTCACGAAGTCGCGGACCATGAGGGCTGCGTCCTGCACGCTGTGCGCCCATTCCACGCCAGGCCGCCGCATCGTGGCGTCCAGATGGTTACCTGCGAGGATGTAGACCGGCACGCGGTCGCAGTAGGCGTTGTAGATGGCCATCGAGGCGTGCTGGAGGCCGACCGTGCCATGGCAGAGCACGGCCATCGGCTTTCCTTCGATCTTGAAGTAGCCGTGGGCCATCGCCACCGACGATTCCTCGTGCAGGCACGTGAGGAACTCGGGAGCCTCGTTGTTGCCGTAGTTGATGATCGATTCGTGGATACCGCGAAAGCTCGAGCCGGGGTTCGATGCCACGTATTCAAAGTCGAGCGACTTGATGACATCCACCATGAAGTCGCCACCCGGGACGTCCGTCGTGAGTTCCTCGCCTCCGACGACCGGGTCGACCTCGCGGGCGGTGACCGGTGCGGTGGCGGATCCCCCACCCTGTGCGGCGGGAGCCTGGGCTGGCGCCGCAGGTGCCTGCGGTGCGGCGGCTTCGGCGACATCGGGCACAAGCGCGGCAGCGCCAGTGACGGCGGCGCCCTTGAGAAAGTCTCGACGATCTACGGCACGTTTCTCTGACATGGCATCTCCTCGGAATCTGATGCGCAGTGTAACCCCAAATTGGCCTGGCGTTACGGAGCGATGTCCTCCAGGCGCCGGTTGCGGGTCTCGAGCATGGACCGCGCAGCCAGAGCACCGACCACGCCCACGACCGCGAACATCAAAAACACGGCGCCCGTACCCCGGTCCGCCACGAAGTAGCCCACGACCAGGGGACCGGCGGCAGAGGCCAGTCGCAGCCAGCAGGTCGCCGCGCCGGTGCCGATGGCGCGCATGCGGGTCGGATAGACCTCTGGCGTATACAGATACAGGACGGCGTTGACCGATCCGACGATGCCGTAGCTGATCGTGACGAGCATCATGACGGAGGTGACCGAACCCGAGGCGAATGAGCCAAGTGTTGCCAGAAACACGGCGCCGAGCGTGAAGCACACAGTGGCCCAGCGGCGACGCCCGATCCTGTCGATGACGAACGCGCACCCGAGCAGGATGGCGACCTGCGCGACGTTGTTGAGCGTCCCGGCACGCAGGGACTGGGCGATCGACAGGCCATACACGCTGTTGTACAAGGTGGGCATCCAGTTGTTGAGCCCGTTGGTGATGAAATACGCGCAGGCCCAGAGCGTCCAGACCACGACCGTGCGACCGCGGTAGAACGGGGACAGCAGCTCGGTCCAGCGCGTGCGGTTGTCTCCGCTCGGGACCTTCCCTGGATCGGGCTTGGCAGGTTTCTGCTTCTCGTGCGGCGCTTCGTCGCCCCCCCGCGCCGGAGCTTCGTGCGAAGGTTGATCGCGGAGCGGAGCTGAGCGTTCGATTTCTTCTACGATGGCCTCGGCTTCGTCCAGGCGCCCTTTGCCGATCAGCCAGCGGGGCGATTCTCGCAGCCGGAGCAGCAGGCCCGCGATGATCAATCCAGGGATGCCGCCGATCAGAAACATCACCTGCCACCCAAACAGCGGCACGACGATCGCGCCGATCTGTCCGGTGACCATGAGCCCGACCGGGAAGATCATCTCGTAGAGCATAAAGAAGCGTCCGCGGCCACGCGCCTTCGACAACTCGTTGATGTAGACGGCCGCCACCGGCATTTCCCCGCCGACGCCGATCCCCTGCACCAGTCGGAGGACCAGCAGCGCCTGGAAGTTCCCGGCCAGCGCGCACGCAATGCTCATGACCGACATCAGCGCGGTCGCGCCAGCTGCGCTGCGGATCCGGCCGTAACGCTCGGCGAGCGAGCCGAAGAGCAGCGCGCCGACGAACTGTCCGAGGTACCCGGCTGCGATGAGCCACCCGATTTGCACGGCGGAGATCCCCCAGAGTCCGACGAGCACCGGGAGGATGAACGCAAGTGAGAGCGCATCGAATGCGTCGAAGAACGTCGCGCTGCCCATGATGACGCGGGCGCGTAGATGCCAGCGCGTGATGGGTACCCGCTCGAGCCGCGCGATCAGGTCCGAACCAGAGGAGTACGTGCTCACACGCGCCGTTCACGATCGCGCGTCAGTAGCGCACGCAGTTCGGAGGCAATGGCATCGGGGTGCTCGATGGGTGTGAGATGCCGACCGTCCTCAAGCACTGTAAGGGTCGACTGCGGAATCGCTTCGTGCAGCTGGCTCGCCATCGCGACTGGCGTTGCGTAGTCCTGCTCGCCGACAACGATCGCCACCGGCATGTGGAGCGTCGGCAGATGCCCGCGGACGTCGACGGTCCCTAGCAATATGCATGTGGCGGCATAGCAGTCAAGATCGTTGGCGACGAAGACCGACAGCGCCTGCTCAAGCGCCTCCGGATGTTCCGCGCGAAAGCGGTCCGAGAACCACCGGGTCGACTGGAAGTCGAAGAGTGCGGCCATACCCTTGGCGCCCGCCGCATCGGCGCGCTCCCTGAACTTCTCCTCTGCGCCCTCGCCGTACCACGCCGTGGTGTCGATGAGCCCAAGCGCATCGACCCTGTCGGGGTGGAGCCCGGCAAACGCCAGCGCGACGCATCCCCCCATTGAGCATCCGGCGAGGCTTGCACTGCTCCAGCCGATCTGATCGAGCAACTCGGTCAGATCCCGCGCAAACAATTCCGCGGTGAACGGCCCGGCTCGTCGGTCAGACTGGCCGTGGCCTCTGCAGTCGTAGGCGAGGATCTCGGCTTGTCCTGAGAGACGGTCGACGGTCGCGTCCCAGACACTCCGGTCCAGGGCAAGAGAATGAATGAGCACAAGTCTCGGTGCGCCCGCCGGCGCTGTATGCAGCGTGTAGGCCAGCGTGGTGCCATCGGCGAGCGTGGCAGTGTCGTTCTGCGGTGTGTCGCCGTGCGGTGTGGAGTTGTTCATCGCGTACTGGTCATGAACGGTTCGTCGATTCTGCAGCGGCGCCGTCTTCCGAAGCCGGCGCAGTCAGCGGCACGTGCCACGCGTCGTAGCCGTAGAGCCATGAGGTGTCTTCGTTGCCGCCTTTCATCCAGGTGTTGGCGCTCGAAATCCGCTGAATGCGCGAGGTCCTGGGCTTGCGGTGGGCTTCGTACCGCGCGAACGCGCCTTCGATGTCTTGCCCGTCGTCCTCTTCAAGGCAGCGCGCCAGCACCGCGGCGTCCTCCATGGCAGTCGCCGCGCCCTGCGCCATGTAGGGGGTCATCGGGTGGCACGCGTCCCCGAGCAGGACTACCCGGCCGGCACTCCACCTCGGCAGTGGCTCGCGTTCGAGGATCGCCCATTTGTGGCAACTGGGGCAGGCGTCAAGGACGGCGCGGACATCAGGATGAAAACCTTCGTACGCCGAGCGCAGTTTGTGCACGTCGCCGGTCGTCGACCAGGACTCGGGCGTCAGCCACTCAGCCGGCTCGGGGACGCTCGTGATCACGTAGATCTCGCTGCGATCGGGCTTTGTGTAGTAGATGACGAGATGGCGGTCGACGCCCCACCATTTCGTCCGCGAGGGCCCCACATCGACGCGGCCCATTAGCGCCGACGGAAAGATTGCCCGGTAGGCGATGCGGCCCCGATGAATCGGTTCGTCAGGGCCAATGATCAGGTGACGGACCGTCGAGTGCACGCCGTCGGCGCCGATCACTAGGTCGGCCCTGGCAGAGGAACCGTCCTCAAACGCCAGCATCACTTGTCCGTCTCTCTCGTCGAGCCCTGACAGGGTTTTCCGCAACTTAATAATCTTTGAGGGGAGACTGGATGCCAGCGCCTCGTGGAGGTCTCCGCGGTGCATACACAGATACGGCGCACCGAAAAGGTCCTCTGGCATGGGTAGCTCACGGAGGACTTCGCCAGTGTTCCAGACGCGGTTCAGGTGCGAGTACGGTTGAAACGACGTGCCACGAACGAGGGCCTCGACGCCAATGGCGCGCAGTATCTTCACTGAGTTGGGCATCATCTGGATGCCTGCGCCGACACGTGCGAAGCGGCTTGCCTGCTCGTAGACGCGTACGTCGAATCCCACACGCCGAAGTGTGGCGGCGACAGTCAGACCGCCGAGACCGGCGCCGACGATGGCGATAGTGGGCTTGCCCGTTAGCGTTCGCATCCGTGCCGCAAACTATATACCGGCACTTCGGACAAACGAGTCCTTCCTGGACCGCCGTGTGCTCTCCCGAACGTCCACGAGACATCGCAGGCTGCTAGAGTATCGGGGATGCTACTTTCTCCGACCGCTACACTCCTGCGTCTATTGTGCGCCACGATCCTTGGTGCTGTGTTTTGGGTGCCGCCAGTTCAAACACAGACGTTTTCCTCTGCTGCCTGGCTTGCTCCGTATCGTGAATCCGCAACACGCTTGATTCAGGCAGCCACGAGCGACGACTTTGCCTGGCGGCGTCTCGCGGAGCTAACCGATACGTACGGCCATCGCCTGAGTGGTTCGGAGAATTTGGAAAGGGCAATCGAGTGGGCGGTTGACACGATGGTCAGTGACGGTCTTGAGAATGTACGTGCCGAGACAGTGATGGTGCCCCGCTGGGTGCGGGGAAGTGAACGCGCAGAGATCGTGGCTTCGCCTCAGCAGGAACTGACGATTCTTGGGCTTGGGGGCTCAATAGGGACTCCACCCGAGGGCATAGAGGCTGACGTGATCGTCGTGCAGAGCTTTGCTGAGCTTCGTGCACGCCGAGCTGATGTGCCGGGGCGGATTATTTTGTTTAACGTGCGGTTTACGACCTATCGCGACTCAGTGATATTTAGGACTGATGGTGCGCACGTAGCGTCGCAGTTTGGCGCGGTGGCGGCGCTTGTGCGCAGCGTCGGTCCAACGGGCCTGCGCACACCTCACACCGGAAGTCTCCAGTACAAACCAGGTGCCCCACCCATCCCGGCGGCGGCGGTCGCCGCCGAAGATGCGGATCGGATTGCGAGATTGAAGGAACGGGGGATTCCGGTACGTGTTCGTCTCACCATGGAAGCGCGTGTGGAAGCAGATGTCGCGTCGGCAAATGTCATCGGTGAAATTCGGGGTAGAGAGCGACCGGAAGAAGTAGTGCTACTCGGAGGCCATCTTGACTCGTGGGACGTTGGCACTGGAGCATCGGATGACGGCGTCGGCTGTATCGTCACATGGGAGGCCGCGCGTCTGATGATGTCTCTCGATCTACGACCGCGTCGTACACTGCGCATCGTACTCTGGACTAATGAGGAAAATGGTCTTCGGGGCGCTACTGAATACGCCGCTCGTTATGCTGAACACGCAGCCGATCACGTGTTGGCGGTCGAATCCGACTCTGGCGTTTTTGCTCCAGCGAGGATCGGGTTTTCTGGTAGTGATGCCGCACATTCCGTAGTTCGCGACATCGGCACGCTCTTGACGCCGCTCGGTCTGGAGCAAATTGATGGAGGGGGAGGCGGCGCAGACATCGCTCCGATCGCGCAAGCGGGGAACGTGCCGATGCTTGCATTTCTTGGGAACCCTAATCGGTATTTTTCGATTCACCATACGCCGGCCGACACGGTTGAGCGCATCGCGGCCGAGGAGGTGTCGAAAGCCGCGGCGGCGCTAGCTGTGATCGCGTACGTGGTGGCTGAGATGCCGGATCGACTCCCGCGCTGACGGGGTAAGTGAAAAAGTTCGGGGCGTCCCCTAGCCCCTAGTGGAGCTCGGTTAGGGTGACTTCGAGAACCCTGGTTTCACGCGGAGTCCGTTGCCACTGGACGAGAATAGGGCTCTGGTATGTGCCTTCAATCAAGCCGTGTGTGCCGTCCTCGCGTTCAGACACGAGTAGGCTGATAGATCGCCCCATTCGGAAGAAGCGGGCGGCTGGCACTGCGAGGCTTTTCGCAAGTGCCTTCTCGATGATGGACCCACGTAAGCCAAGCGTGTCAAGACTTTTGTTCAGCACCCGGACGAAATCGTATTTGGCGTATCCCAATGTCTTGGCGGGCACCGCGCGGGGATTTGCAAACGCGTGACGGCTCTTCTCGGCAAAAAATCGCAAAGGGTTACGCAGCACGTCGGCTAGGTCATATTTCATCAGTAGCGTTTCGTACTCGTTTACGGTGAGTGCTGAGTGTCGCTCACATGGGTCGAGCACGATTCGCAATCGTCCCTTTTTAACACCGGCACTCGCTACCAACTCCGAGAGGCGGTCGTAAAGGCCCAGGCGCACATCTTTTAAGTTCACTGAGTCGATCGGATGTGCTGAGACCGGAACTTCGATCCGGACCGTCCGCACAACCCGTTCGTCGTGGAAGCCGACCATGCGGGTTAAGCGCCGTCGAGGCGTTCCATCGATCACGCCGTCAAGATCGACAAAAAAGACTGACTCGCCAGGCCGGTTCGGGTGAGTGATACACGGGCGCATGCCGCCGGCGATGAACGCCAGGTGCGAGTCGGCATTCTTGGGCTCGATTTCGCGCTGCTTCAGATCTAGATCTTCACGACGTTCCAGTCTGTCGTGTTCATACCCGGCACCTTCTGGAAAAAGTTCCCGAAATGCCTGGAGGTAGCTAGGAAGAAGTTCTGGGTGAAGTCGCGTCGTCAAGCTCCGATCGAGGAAGCCGGCGGTGGTATGCGACGACCAGTACAAGCAGTAAGGGTAAGCGGAGAACGCTTCATGTTCTTCCGAAAAATGGGATCGTAATTCGACCATGTCGAAGCGAGCTTTCGAAAGAAGCTCCAACGTAACGTCCAGTGGCTTTGACGTCATTAACTTCTTGGCACAGCTCGATTCAACGGCTTAGGGTAACACAGCGGTGCGGCGGTGCGGCGGTGTCGGTCGAGGCGTCAATCACCTGCTGGCACTGAGCTTCTTCGAACACTTGTTAAACGGCTCTTGTGCCGAAGCTATGCTCGATAAGGCGACTGTTGATTCAGTAAAGGGCAGAGCGACACGCAGTAACTGATTCAGGGCTCTAT
>Ga0315339_1000395_pt1 | contig 57529 bp, 56 predicted proteins | sample ASW17metaG_FD_204514 | JGI IMG/M metagenome (GOLD analysis project Ga0315339, IMG submission 204514) | Ammonia-oxidizing marine archaeal communities from Pacific Ocean, United States - ASW #17 | ecosystem: Environmental > Aquatic > Marine > Oceanic | place: USA: California | collected 2016-12-05 | reverse complement strand
TTCCTGAGCCTCCGCCGTGGTGTGAAGCTGGGCGAGAAGGCCGACCACAAGTAATAGGCAAAGGCCCGAGCAAGTCGCCCGGGCAACTACCCATCTGTTCAGTGTGTCGTTCATCCTGTTCTCCCCGCCTGCCTAGGCAGCTTCCATCACTGTTATCCTTCGGCGTGGCGTCATAACGCCGGCCAGGATATCAAAAGTGTCACATCAGAGAATTGGCGGCGCGATGGGTCGTCTCGGTCGCCGCACGACGTTCGCCTCGACGGTCATCACGCTCGCGCTGGTTTCGTGTGCTCCCGGCGGCTCGGGATCGGCCGGTCCCGAGCCCGACAGGTCGGCTCGCCCCGACGCGGCGGCGGCAACGCTGCTCGCGATGCTCCCCGATGGACTAGGCCAGGCGGTCGTGTCGCTGGAGCCCCTCGCAGAGGCAGCGTCGGTTGCATCGGAACCTGCACCGGAACTGGCACCGGAACTCGCACCGGCGATCGTGATCGAGCAGTTCGCCCGCACCTTCTATCCGCGCATGGTGATCGCCGCGACAGGTCAGCAGGTGCGGTTCGGCAACGGCGACGACACCGAGCACAACGTGCGCGTGACGCGGACGCAGACACAGGCCGTGGTCATCAACGTTGATCTGATGCACGACGACGAGATCGAGCACCGCTTTGGGCAGACGGGCACCTATAGCGTCCGTTGCGACATGCACCCGGGGATGATGGCGCTCGTCCTCGTGGTCTCGCACCCGTATGCGGCGATCGCCAACGATCGGGGGAGCTTTCGCGTCGAGGAAATCCCGGCGGGGTCGTACCTGCTAACAGCGTGGGGAGTAGAGGGTGCCCGCATCCTTCAGCGCCAGGTGCAGGTGCGGGCGGACGCGAACGGTGACCTCGCGATGAGCTCGATCGCATCGGATCAACAATAGAGCGGCTAGTCGGGTAGGGGAGACGCGGGATTATCGATTCAGGCATGTCCGGTGCCTGACGAGCCCGGCGCAGGTCTAGCTTTGCGGCTGCGAACCTGGCTCGATACCGGTGTATTCGAAGACGAACATGCCTGTTCCTACGCGATCCGACGCGTAAGCAAGACCGCGGTGGTCGAGCGTGACGTCATTGATCTGGATCGCCGTTTCCTGCCCCGTGGCTATTGGGTAGGAATTCCCGTTCGTCTTGGGAATGTAGTAACCCAGTTCCGTCAAATGGTAGGGATCCGAGAGATCGACGACACGGACGCCAGCGTTGAAATAGGCGATCCAGGCAATGCTGTCCTCGTGGCGGTTGATGCGGCCGTTGCGCTGCTCAGCGTGCTGGTGGGGCCCGAAGCGCCCACCCTTGTCACAGAAGTTTCCGGTCGGCACCTGAAACGTCGAGACCGGCATCGGATGGGTCTCCACGGTGACGTCGAACATGTAGGACTTCGCCCGTACGCCATCCTCGCAGGGCGTCAGGTCGGAGTTGCCTGCTTCGTCGGTGACGAACAGGAAGTTGCGGGGTAGTGCATCGCTTTTGAAGTATTGGGTGAGATCGTCGTAGACGACGGGCGTAAGGGTGTGAGGACCGCGCCCTGGCGGCGACGTGTCGTAGCTCCAGACCATCTTCGGGTTCGAACGGTCGGAGATGTCCCAGGCGCCCATCCAACCGGAGCCGCGGAAGCCGATGTACATCCTGTTGTTGGCTTCGTCGACGATCGGATGGTGCACGTACTGGCCCTCGTAAAGCGCTTCGTCTTCGGTCTCCTTCATGCCCGGAAGCCACGCCCGGCCTGCAAATTTCGGATTGTTCGGGTCCCTGAGGTCCCAAATCTGGAGTGAAGTGTTGCGGAAGCCGGACTCCCCGGATGATGTGTAGTAATAGCCCGAGTCCTGCGACCAGTAGCCTTTGTGCGCGCGATACTTGAAGGGGCCACCGCAACCAGGTCCGCACGAATCCGGGGGCGTACCGGTGATCTCGGCCACGAGAGCAATCTGCGTGGGGTCCGAGCCTCTGGTGGTGATGTCGAAGATCTGGAATCTGAAATCGTCACCTGTGTCCAGGCTGCGAGCGAGATAGTCTCTGCCTTCCCCGTCGTGCGTGTAGTCATAGACGACCGAAACCGAGCGGTGATTCGCTGTCGAAGCGCCAGGAATGTGCCACGTGGTGGTTGGGCTGGACGGGTCCGAGATATCGATCAATGACGTGCCATTGATTTCCAACTCCCCGGTGATGGGATTCAACAGCCCCTCTTCGTCGTCGCCGCGTGCATTGGGTTGGTGACCGACATAAAGCCAGCTTCCGTTGTCCCGGTCCGAGCGGGTCACTAATTGCAGTGCTTCGCGGCCCTGCAGATCGTTGTAGCCCACAAGTCGCACGTTCTGCGCGCCGTCGGACATCGGGTCGTTTTCGGCCGCGCGCACTCTCTCGGCGCTTTCCTGAGCCGGCGGCGCACAGGAGAAGAGTGCAAGGGACAGTCCCAAGGCCAGCGCCAACAACGTTGCAGACAGCAACGTCGTCCTACTCGAATGCCCTCTAGTCGTCATGTGCATGCAACGCTTTGAATCGAGCTCCATCTTGCGCTCGCCGGACAGTGACCTTCCCCAGGTGCTCGGGTACTTCGTAACTCATAGAATCGGTGCTGGCAAGAGCTTGTCGGAGCCGGCGGAGCGCAGCGTCCCCTCGTTGCGATTGCAGCGAAAAGGGCAAGGAAATTTCGCCATGACGTATGCTTGACTCCCGATTTCGAGGTCTTGGAAGGAGAGGGTGTGCGCCACGCCGACGACGACAGCACCGTGATCGCGCGGACTAGCCCGATACGTCGGCCACTTTCTCCCCGACTCCTACTCGCCTTCTCGTTTCTCTGCGCATGCCTCGCGGCGCCGGGTCTCGAGGCGGCCGGCAACGGCACTGGCACTGGCACTGGCATTGGCGCCGGGCCCGCCGAATGGATCGGCGACCTCGACCCTATCGGCCGCGCCGATTGGAGCTACGAGCGTGCCGCTCACCTGATGGAGCGCGCCGGCTTCGGTGCGACGCCGGAAGAGATCGAGCTTTCGGCCGAAGCGGATCCCCGCCAGGTGGTGCGACGTCTGGTCGACTACCGGTCGACCGCCAATCCCTCGGTGGGCCCGTTCGAGCATTCCGGGATCTTCGACGAGGGTATGGACCCGTTTCCGCCGAGCCGGGCCGAAGCGGTTCGCATTGGCAGGGAAAAGGGTCGCGCGCTCGGAGTCGACATCCTTCTGGAAGGATCGTCGCGGCGCCTTCAGCCGGTGGTCGACAAGTTCTTCTACGGCCTCCGGGCCGACCGCCTCGAGGCGCTTCGGCTCGGCCTGTGGTGGGGCGAACGCATGCTGAAGACCAACCGGCCGCTCGAAGAAAAGCTCACATTCTTCTGGCACGGTCACTTCGCCACCTCCGACGTCAAGGTCCGTGACTACCGCATGATGTTGGTTCAGAACCAAACGTTGCGCCGGCACGCCAACGGCAACTTCCGCGACGTTCTGCTGGCGATCATGAAAGACCCGGCGATGCTCGTCTTCCTCGATAACGGCGAGAACATCAAGGACCATCCCAACGAGAACTTCGGCCGCGAGCTGCTCGAGCTCTTCACCATGGGGGATGGCAACTACAGCGAGCACGACATTCGAGAGGCATCGCGTGCCTTTACGGGTTGGACCAACGATGTGCTCGAGTTCCGCTTCGACGGCAAGCTGCACGACTATGGAGAAAAGGAGTTCCTGGGCAGGAAAGGGAAGTTCGACGGCGACGAGATCATCGACATCATCCTCGAGCAGCCGGCGACGGCTGAGTTCATCGCCGCGAAGCTCTATCGTTTCTTCGTCGCCGAAGAGGTGCCGTCGGCCATTCTCGCCGAGCTCGCGGCGCTCCTTCGCGAGTCGGACTACGAGCTCCGCCCGGTGCTCGACAGAATCTTCCTGTCGCGTGATTTCTATGGCCCCAGGTCCTTCGCCACCCAGATCAAGAGCCCGGTACATCTCGTGGTCTCGACCTATCGCAAGCTCGGACTCGAGAAGCTGCCGACGGTTCCAGATTTCAACGGGCTCACCGCGAGCCTCGGTCAGGCCCTCTTTTACCCACCCAACGTCGCGGGATGGGCCGGCGGTCGGACCTGGATCACTCCGGCGACCCTGCTGGAGCGCGGCAACCTGATGCGCGGCATCCTCTTTCCGCCCGCCCTCGAGTCCTATGAGGCACCCGACCGCCGTATGCCCGGGATCTACCGACAGGTGGGACAGCGTCTGGCGGAGGGAGCCAACATCACCTCCGCGACCCAGGTGGGCGACTCGGCGTCCAGCATGATGGTCGACGCCGATGAGGACTACAACACTCGCTACGGAGGCTACCGCGGATACGTCATGGCCTACGAAAGGGTCAAGCTGGTTCCTCGCCACGTCATCGATCTCGACCTCGTGGGGATGCTCTCGGCCGAGGGCGCGGAAACCAGCGCCGAGGTGATCGATCGTATCGCTCGCCGTTTTCTGCACATCGCTCTCGAGCGCGATGCGCAGGCCGATCTCGTCGCCTTCCTGGAGGAGCGACTCGCTGAGAGCGGATCGTCGGCCGGCGGCAGGGAGGACGCGCTACGGGCAGTCCTCTATCTGGTCTTGAGCACTCCTGAGTACCAGCTGGGGTAACGCCATGAGATGGCCACGTATCGGACGGGCACACATCGATTGCTCCCACTCGCGGCGCGACTTCCTGCGCCGTGGCCTCTACGGCCTGGGAGTGACCGCTGGGCTACCGATGGTTCTGGACCGCACCTCGGCGGCTCTGGCGGCTCAGGCGCTCGGAGAAACCGATGAGAAGCACCCGCGGCGAATCCTCGTCGTCGTCGAGCTCTCCGGCGGCAACGATGGTCTCAACACCGTGGTGCCGTTCGGCGACGATGCCTACTACCGAGCGCGTCCGAATCTCGGAATCCGGAGGAACAAGCTCCTGCCGATCGCCGATGGAGTGGGGCTCCACCCGTCGCTGGTCGGTTTCGAACGGCTCTACAAGGATGGCATGTTGGCCGTCGTCGAGGGTTGCGGCTATCCCAACCCCAGCTTGTCGCATTTCACCTCGATGGGCTTCTGGCACACCGGCGTTCCCAACGGCGGCGAGAAGCTCGGATGGGTTGGTCGCTTCGGCGACGCTCACACCCCCGACGGCAAGCGCAACCTGATCGTCAACATCGCCAACTCGCAATCGCTGGCGGTGCGCGGACAGGTGAACTCGCCGCTGGTCTTCAACGATCCCGGCCGCTTTCAGCGCGAGGGGGAGGAAGACGAGATCGCAGCTCTTACTCGACTCTCGGGTGCCCACGCGACCCGCAACAGCGAGCTCGACTTTCTACGTGCGACAGCGGAGAACGCCACCGAGAGCTCCGCCTTCGTGCGTCAGGCCTGGTCCGGCTATCGCACACCCGTCGACTACGGCCTCGGCGGCGCCGATCTTCGCAAGGTGGCGGCTCTCATCGCCGCCGACATGCCCACTCGGGTCTACTACGTCAGCTTCAGCGGCAACTCGTTCGACACCCACGTCCACCAGGCCGACCTCCACGCCCGACTGCTCATGTACATGTCCGACGCGGTACGTGGCTTCATGGAGGACGTGCAGCGTCTCGGACGCGCCGACGATGTCGCGGTGGTCCTGTTCTCGGAGTTCGGCCGGCGAGTCGAGGAGAACGCCAGTCTTGGCACCGATCACGGTACCGCCGGACCGATGTTCGTGGTGGGAAATCAGCTCAAGGGCGGCTTCTACGGCAAGACACCGAGTCTCACCGATCTCGACGACGGCAATCTCGAGATGACCACCGACTTTCGACGCGTCTACGCCACGATGATCGACGAGTGGATGGGATACAGCGACACCGGGGCTGTCCTCAAGGGCGACTATCAGCCTCTCGGCGTCTTCGGCGCATCTCGAGCTTAGGCTGCCGCCGTGACCGCTGGCTCCTAGCTTCCCAAACGTGCATCATCTGCGGGCCGCGGTCCGCAGGCGTCCCGATAGCGCACGCTCCATCGGCGAGGGCCGGAACATACTCAATTCACCCTTGCCAGTCGCCCGTTGGCGCGTACAATCGGCGCGCGGACCGGTGTCGCTACCGACACCAGCCGGTATCGCTACCCACGCGACTCAAGACGAACCATCGGAGGTGGATCATGCGGGTTCCCGAAGCGTTCCGTTTTTTCCCCATCGTTCTGACGGCCTTGGCCGTCGGGGCATGCGGGGGCGGCGCCCAGCCCGAAGCTGGCACCGATTCGACTCCCGCTGCTGATCCTGCCGAGGTCATCGACCCAGTGCTGGGCGGCAACCTACCGGATCCCACTTCGGAGGTGATCAAGGGCTGGGGACCCCTGCCCGATGGGCGGTCGTGGGGGTCCACCGCGGGGGTGGATATCGATCCTATCGACGGTCACATCTGGGCCTACGATCGGTGCGGCGCTTACGCTCTGGCCGGAGGCTGCGACGTCTCCGACGTTGACCCCGTCCTCAAGTTCGATCGCCATACGGGTGAGGTCCTGGCCAGCTTCGGTGCGGGACTGTTCGTGCTGCCTCATGGGATCCACGTGGATCGGGAGGGCAACGTCTGGGTTACCGATTCGATGGGTAATGAGGCCGGCACCAAGGGCCATCAGGTGATCAAGTTCAGCCCTGAGGGCGAGGTCCTTCTGACCCTGGGTCAGCCGGGCGTCAAGGGCAGCGGGCCCGGCCTGCTGAGCGAGCCATGCGACGTGATCACCGCCCCGAACGGAGACATTTTCGTTTCCGATGGGCACAGCGGCCAGAACGCCAACCCTCCCGAGGGGACGACGGGCCGCATCATCAAGTTCAACGCCGACGGCGAGTACATCACCGAATGGGGAAGCATGGGCTCGGGTGCGGGTGAGTTCCGTACCCCGCACGCCCTGGCCTTCGATTCGCAAGGCCGGCTGTTCGTCGCGGACCGCGGCAACCACCGTATCCAGATCTACGATCAGGACGGCAACTACATCGATTCGTACGATCAGTTCGGTCGCGTCAGCGGCCTGTTCATCGATGCCGACGACACCCTGTACGCCATCGACTCCGAGTCCAGCCCGAACAGCCACCCCGACTGGTCCACCGGTGTCCGGATCGGGCACACTTCTCGTGACGAGGTTACGGCGTTCGTGCCTCCGCACGAGTCCGATGACCCGCAGGGCGAGGCTGGCGAGGGCGTGGCGGTGGACGCCGACGGCGACATCTACGCAGCCGAAGGGCCCAACTCGCGTGACGCGGCCGAGGGAGGCCTGACGAAGTACATGCGGCGCTAACGGCCACCGGCCGACCTGGGATCTCTGTCCTGCCAAGGATAAGGACTGGCTACCGTGCGCCACCTTGGAGCGCCCGTGACCGGCCCCTTGAAACACGGCGGTGCTGGGCCTTCGCGCCTCGCGCGCCTTCTGGCGGCGGCCTGTGCATTACTTCCGGCTCCGTGGAGCCCCGTAGCCCAGGTCGCCGATGGAGGAGTTGCGGCTAGGGCACAGGCGCCGAACACCTTGAACGTGGAGAAGTCCGTCGTTGCCGTCCGGGTGACCGTCGCCCCGACGTTGGACGGTCGCCTCGACGATCAGGTCTGGACCGAAGCGGTCGCGGCCTCGGAATTTCGCCAGCGGGAGCCCATCGAGGGAGCTCCGCCATCCGAGAGAACCGAGGTCCGCATCCTCTACGACGACGAGAACCTCTACTTCGGGTTCGTTCTCTTCGATAGCGATCCCAGCGGGATCCGGGCTACCCAACTGCGACGCGACAGCCTCAGGCTGCGCACCCAGCGGCCCGGCAGAAATACCGGCGGAGGCGGCGCCGGCGCCGCAGCGGCCGGACGATCTGACGACACCGTGAGCGTGATCCTGGACACCTTTCACGATCATCGCAACGCCTTTGTGTTCACCGTCAACGCGTTGGGCACGCGTAGCGATGCGACGGTGACAAACGAGCGCGAGGTCAATCAGAATTGGGACGAGCGATGGGAGGCGGCAGCTCAGATCACCGAAAACGGATGGGAAGTCGAGATGCGCATTCCCCTGGCCAGCTTGCGTTACGCGCTGGGCAATCCGATATGGGGGATCGATTTCCGGCGCCAGATTCGTCGTAAGAACGAGGAAATCGTCTGGAGCAATTACGGCCAGGACTACGAGTTCACGACGATCTCCCAGGCGGGGCAGTTGCACGGCCTGGAAGGTCTGCGATTGACGGGGCGTTTTCGCCTCAAGCCCTATGTGCTTGGCGGATACGATTCCTACCAGCAGCGGGAGGTCGCGATCTCGGAGAGCTCCACCGCGTTCGGCATCGAGGACTTCAAGATCAAGCTGACCTCGAACCTCACCTCGCAGTTGACCTACAACACCGATTTTGCCCAGGTGGAGGTCGACGAACAGAGGGTCAATCTGACGCGCTTCTCGCTGTTCTTCCCGGAGAAGCGCGAGTTCTTCCTGGAGGCGGCCAACAGCTTCAGCTTCGGCAACACGGAAGGCGGGCTCGGGATCTCACCACCGTCGAGGCTGTACTTCTCGCGACGGATCGGTCTCGATGACGATGGCAACTCGTTGCCGATCGATTTCGGCGCCAAGCTGACGGGCAAGATCGGTCGCGGAAACCTCGGCTTCCTGAACGTCCAGACGGGAGACTCGCAGTTCGGTGAGGGCCGCAACTACACGGCACTACGATGGCGCCAGGATCTGCTTGCTCGATCGAGCGTCGGCGCCTACGTCTCCAACGTTCAGGGGCCCGGAGGGGACTACAACCGGGTTGCCGGGATCGACGCCGACTTCACCTTGCTCGACCACCTCAACATTTCGGGGTTCGCCGCCCAGGCGCAGGACAGCGAGGTCGACGGTGGCTCCTGGATCGGACACTTCCAAACGCGCTGGGAGAGCGATCTGTGGGAGGCGAACGCAGAGATCATGGTGATCGAGGAGGACTTTCGCACCGACCTCGGGTTCATCCCTCGTACCGACATCGTCAGGCGGAAGGTCAGCGGCAGCTACAAGCCGCGGCCGGGGTTGTCGTGGCTACGTCAAGTGGAGATCAACCCGGTCTTCGATCACAACACAACGACTGGCGGGCAGCTGGTGACGCGCACCAGCATGTTGCTGGCCCGTGTCGACCTGGAATCTGGCGACTCGTTCTTCGCGACGGTTCGTAATCGTTTCGAGTTGCTCGATGTTCCCTTCGAGGTTCATCCGACCGTCACGATTCCCGCTGGCGAATACGACTTCAACCAGTGGTCGATCTCGTTCAACAGCTATCCAGGCCGGCGGCTCAGCGGTGGCCTGTCGATCCGGACCGGCGAGTTCTTCGACGGGGACAGGCTCTTCGTGACCCCGCGGCTGAGCCTACGGATGAACGAGAACTTCAGCCTGCGCACCGACTACAGTAACCACCGCGTCAACCTGCCCGATGGGTCGTTTGTCGTTCATCTGGCGAGGCTGCGCGCCGACGTTTCGTTCTCAGACCGATGGCTCACCGACGCCTTGGTGCAGTACGACAGCGTAACCGACGAAATCTCGTTGTTCGCTCGTCTCCGCTACATCTATCGCATCGGCGACAACTTCTATCTGGTGTATCGGCAGACACGTCGTTTCAGCGGCGAGTTTGCCGGACTCGAAGACCGATCCTTGACTGCAAAGATGACCTACGCGTTTCAATGGTAGTTGGCGGCTCAAGCCTCGATGAGCGAGATGAGGCGCTCGACCGCCTCCCTCACGAACGCCGGGTCTTCGGCATGCAGATCGCGCTCGAGTAGCTCGATGTTGTCCGGTAGCCCGGCCTTGATCGTCGCCAGGAAGGCCTCGTCGCCGATCGGGTCGTGGAGGTGCGCGCCCTGCACCGCGTAGCGGCTCATGCCGCGCTTGGGCATCATGAAATAGGCCTTGTCGGTGGTGTGTGAGAGGCGTTTGTTCACCTCCTGCGCCACCGCCACCATTTCTTCCGCCTCGAGCCGGATCGCCAGGATGATCGGGTTATGGAAGGCTACCGCGTGGTTTCGGTAGCGCTCCGGGATCGTGTTGGGCTCGGTCAGCAGGCCGATGTGCTCGAGCCCTCCCGGGCAAATGACCTGTGGTAGGCCAAGCTTGCCGGCCACGGTCAGGCGCTCGGGGCCGGCGGCGCGGAGGCCATCGTACATCTCGTCCGGAATCTCCCCGAGGCCGTAGTCGAAGACGGCGCCGATGAGGCCGTCCCTCATCAGCTGCTCCATGGCGAGGCCGCCGGAGCCCACCGCGTGGAAGACGATCACCTCGTAGCCGGCCTCCTGAAAGTACTGCAACGCGAGCATCGCCCCCTCGGTGAGCACCCCGAGGTTGGTCATGCCGATGAGCGGCTTGCTGCCGGGACGGATGTCCAGCGAGACGGGCGAGCTGGCCATGCCGTAGGTGGCGGCCGCGGCGTTCGCCAGGATCTTCCTGGTAACCGCGTTGAGGCCGAGGATGTCGCCGACGCTGAACATCATGGTGATGTCCTTGATGCCGACGACGGCGGACGTGGCGCCCGACGCCGCGGTCGACACCATGACTTTGGGGAAGCCATAGGGCAGCCCCTGCATGACGGCAGTGCAATTGGAGGTGCCCTGGGTGCCGCCGAGCCCGACGACGCCATGGACGGCGTCCTGCGCGATGCGCTCCAGCAGCAGGCGTGTCGCCCCGGCGACCAGTACGGGCGAGGCGGCCTGCCGCGTCGGAGCCTCGAGTATCTTCTCGAGGGGTGTCCCACCGGCCGCTGCAATCTCCGACCGCGACACGTCGGACGGCGTCGTGGGTTCGGACACCACTCCGATATCCATCAACAGCGCGATGCCGCCCATGGATTCGATCTGGTCGGCCAGATAGCGTGCCTCGTGGCCCTTCGTGTCGAGGGTGGCGAGCACCGCGATGGTCTTGCTCAAGTCATCGACTCAGTTACCGAAAGACAGCTCACGGAACTCGGCCGCGGTGGCGAGCACGGCGCGCTCGATCGGCAGGCGCTCGGTCGACGAGCCGGTCCAGAACCCATGCCCGGTGGTGTGGTTGAGCATGTACTGCGCATCGTCAGGATTCTCCATCGCGGCACCGTGGGCGATGAGGATGGTCTCCGGGTTGATCTCGCGCACCCTGGCGTAGACTTCCTCGGTGCGCTCCGCCGTCATCTCGATGGTTTCACCCGAGTCGTAGCCACGAATACCGCCCTTGGTGGTCCCGGCGTGGAAGCAGAAGACGTCCGGTGCGGCCTCGCTGATCATCCGGATGCTGTCTTCCATGTCGAAGGCCAGGCCGACGCTCACCATGTCCATCTCCTTGGTCAGCTTGAGCATGTCGATCTCCACCTGGAAGGTGATGCCGCTCTGCCGCAGCACGTTGCGGAGGTTGGAGTCCTTGTCGACGTAGCTCACCGACGGTCCGATGTTCGAGGCCGACTCGACCCCCATGTTCTTGAGGTCCTGGAGCACCGTGCGCATGTCGCGCAGGGGATCGTTTGGATTCAGACAGGCGCAGATGAACGCGTCGCCCTTGATCGCCGGCAGGATGTCCTGCTGAGTGTAATCGAGGGTCTGCTTGTTGGAGTCGATGTTCGGCCACATCATCGACATTGTCCCCCAGCCGTTGGCACGCAGCCGAGCGCCGCAGAACGTGTTGATGCAGTCGACGCCGGCCTGCTCGAGCAGCTTGGCTACCAGCCCGCTGCCGGCGCTGGAGATCATGATCGGCGCGTGCGCGTCGAGCTTCTTTTGGAGCTTGGCAAGGATTTCCTGGCGCGATGTTCGAGGTGAGATCACAGAGGGCTCCCTTGGGTTCTTCGGAAATAGATGTCTGCAGCCGCGACAGGAGTCAGGCAGTTTCACCTTGTGCTTGAGGCCGCTATCGTGGCACGACTTTGACGGCAACCCGGCGCGGCTGCAACTCTTCACGCCGAGTGTCTTCTAACCCGGAGGTGGCAAGCCATGCGTCGTGAATCGCGAACGGTCCTCGGAGTCGCTGTCGGGACGTTGATCTGTATTGGAGCTCTTGCCGCCCCGCAGGCCGGCCGCCAAGCACCCGAGAGCCCGAAGGGAGTGCTGAAGACGATCGCTCCCTTCAACAGCTACGGACACGTCTACGACGACAACAGCCTCGAAGCCATGCGGCCGCGAATCATGGGAACCCATGGGGCGATTTCCACCGGTCACTACCTCGCCACCACCGCGGGGCTGGAGAGGCTCAAGGCCGGAGGCAACGCTTTCGACGCCGGGGTCACCGCCGCGATGGCGCTGAAGGTGACCAAGATGGCCTATGCAGGCTGGACCGGGGTAGCGCCGCTGATCCTCTACAGCGCCGCCGAAGACCGGGTGATCACCCGTATCGGCGCCGGTCGTAGCCCGGCGCTGGCAACGCTCGACCATTTCCTGCAGCACGGCAAGACGGCGATCAACACCGCGCTGGTGCCGGCCGATGTTGATGTCTGGCTATCCACGCTGCAGCGCTATGGAACGATCGGCTTCGCCGATTCGGCGCGCCCGGCGCTCGAGATCGCCGAGAACGGCTATCACCTGTACAAGATGCAGAAGTGGCTGATCGAGGAGTACACCGACGACATCCTGTTGTTTCCGTACAACGTCGACTTCTGGTTCCAGCACGGTATCGGCGACCAGAAGCTCGGCGATCTCATGATCAACAGCGATCTCGGCAGGCTGATTCGCTACATGATCGCCGCCGAGGACAAGGCGCTGGCGGGTGGCGCAGATCGAGTCGCCGGAATCCAGGCCGCCCGGGATGCCTTCTACAAAGGCGATCCTGCCCGGGCGGTGGACCGCTACTTTCGCGAGCAAGACGGGTTGGTGCGCTACGAAGACCTGGCGGGCTACGAGGGCGGATGGATGGAGCCGATCCACACCGAGTTCATGGGACACGACATCTATGTCTGCGACGGCTGGTCACAGGGACCGAGGTTGATCCTGTTTCTCAACATCCTCGAGAACTTCGATCTGCGCGCCCTCGGCTACAACACGCCCGCCTACATTCACCTGATCTCGCAGGCGATCAACCTGGGAATGTCGGATTCGCACAAGTACGTGGGCGATCCGATGCTGGCCGACATACCGAGCAACCTGTACTCGAAGGAGTACGCTCGTCAACGTGCCGAGCTCATCGACATGGGGAAGGCGTTCGACGACATGCCTCCATGGGGTGATCCGGCCAGCATGCTCGCCGTCGCCGGCGACTCCCCGCGGCGCTTTCTTGCACGAACGTCGGCAGCCGCTGCGTCGCCACCAGACAACCGCCCGGCGCTCGACACCACTTCGCTGAACGTCATCGATGCCGCCGGCAACTTGTTCTCGATGACCGAGAGTGACGGGCACGTCGATTCACCGATGATCCCCGGCTGGGGCTTCGGCCTGGGCGGCCGCATGGGGCAGTTCAACCTCGACCCGAGCGTCGCCAACGTGATGGCGCCGAAGAAGCGACCGAGAAACACCAACAGCCCGGTCTTGCTGATGCGCGACGGGGCGCCCTTCATGGGCCTTTCGACACCGGGTGGTGATCAGCAGATGCAGGCGTTGTTGCAAGTCATACTCAACGTCATCGTGTGGGAGATGTCACCCGAGAGCGCTCTCGACCAGCCGCGGTTCGGCAGCTACAACTTTCCGGCGACCGGCTCCGAGATCAACCACAACCCGGCCAAGCTGAAGCTCGAAGACAGGATCCCCTTGCAGAGCGCCGAGGCCTTGCTAGATCTGGGGCACGACGTCGAGCCCTGGGGGCTTTGGAACTGGCGCGCCGGTGCTCCGACGGTTTCCTATAGTGAGCCCCGCAGCGGGCTTCTGATCGCCGCCGGTGACGTCCGCCGGGAAACTGCGGCCGTCGCCTATTGATCTGCGTCAAAGACGGGGATGGCAGCATGCTACCGTCCATCGACGAAATCACGCGAGGCGGCATGCGGCATCCGCCCAGCACGCTCCGTCGGACGGCAGTCCAGCATCGAGAGGAGAAGACCATGGCAGAGGCGGCGCGCAGAATCAGGAAGCTCGAGGACCTGAACGAGGCAGACATCCAGCGGATGGACGAGCTTTCTGAGCAGCTGCGGCCACCGCCGGCCGAGATCCTGCTCGACGTGCTCAGGCGGATGGAGAGCGTCGGGACCACTGAATACACCGACCTCGACATGGTGACGGCGTACGAGCACAGCCTGCAGGCGGCGACGCGCGCTCACAAAGATGGCGAGGACGAGGAGATGGTCGTCGTGGCGCTCCTGCACGACATCGCCGACCAGCTGTCGCCCTACAACCACGACGACGTCGGAGCCGAGATCCTCCGCCCCTACATCTCCGACAACCACTACTGGATGCTCCAGCACCACGCCATCTTCCAGCTGTTCCACATCCGCAAGGGCACCGACCAGGACCGCAACGTCCGCGACCAGTATCGCGACCATCCGGCCTACAAGCAGACGGTGCGCTTCTGTGCCAAGTACGACCAGACGGCGTTTGATCCCGACTACGAGTCGTTGCCGTTGAGCTTCTTCGAGCCCATGGTGGCGCGAGTGATCAACGCGGAGCGTGCCCGGGCGTTCGAGACCGTGAGGCTGGGCGGCGCCTAGCGGCCTGCAACGATCTCCTGTTACAGGCCGCTAGCCGACCGTGCCACACTTCCGCGCCGGCCTGCTGCCCATCCCTACAGAACGTCGGCGAACATCTCACGGTAGTGCCGATACCAGTCGCTCTGGATCCGGATGGCTGGGATCTTCAGATCAGCAGGTAGCTTCACCCCGAGAGCTCGCGACCAGAGCTCGCCATTCGCTCAGTAGGGTCAGTGAAAGTCGCGGCTGCTGCGGGTGGTCTCGAGCTTGATCTCCGGGTGCCAGAGCTTGTCGACGACCAGATGCACGACCGAGTTATGCGACTGGATCTTGCCAGTAGCGCCAAGGAACGAAGTGGTACGGCTGATGACGTTGAACTTCTCGGATACCTGTGGCCAGAGCACCAGGTTCACGAAGCCGGTCTCGTCTTCGAGGGTCATGAAGAGCACGCCGGAGGCGGTTCCAGGGCGCTGGCGACAGATGACGATTCCGGCATAGCGGGCGCGGGCGCCATCGCGCATGTGGCCGACCCTGCGTGCATCGGGAAGGCCGAGCTTGGCCAGCTGGTCGCGTAGCGGCTCGAGGATGTGGCCGCGAGTGGAGTGATCGGAGGTGCGGTAGTCCCAGGCGATCTGCTCGAAGGCGGACAGGTCGTCGAAGCTCGGAGTAGCGGTTGCGATGCCGAGCTCCGGTGTCTCACCCTCGGCAACCATGCCGTGCATCTGCCAGAGGGCGCCGCGGCGTGAGCGCTCGAAGGGTTCGAAGAAGCCCGCTTCGGTGAGCCGCTTGAGTGTCCGCTCAGAAATGCATACGCGCTCGGTGAAGTCGTGGATTGAGCTGAAGGGATCCTGTCGGGCCACGGCCTGGATATGCTCGCCCTCGTCGGCGCGCATGCCCTTGATGTAACGCAGCCCCATGCGGACGGCGAGCCCGCCAGCGGGTGACTGAGTCGGCGAGGGGTCGTGCTCCGAGACTGTCGGGGTGGGGTAGGGAAGCGTCGGCGCGGGGGCCGTCTCATGGGAGTGTGAGACGCCGATCTCAGAAACGGTGATCGGGAGGGCAGCCGGCTCCAGCGTGCAATCCCACCAGGGGGCTTCAACGCTTACTGGGCGCACTTCCACATCGTGGCGCTTGGCGTCGTCGACGATCGTGGCGGCGGAGTAGAATCCCATCGGCAGGGAGTTGAGCAGTGAGCAGGCGAACTCGGCCGGATAGTGGCACTTCATCCAGGAGGTGGCGTAAGCGATGAGCGCAAAGCTGGCAGCGTGCGACTCGGGAAAGCCGTAATCACCGAAGCCGCGAATTTGTTCGAAGACCCGCTCGGCGAACTCCTGCTCGATTCCCTTGCCCACCATGCGCGTGATCAGGCGTTCACGGTGACGGTCGAGGCGGCCGGTCTTGCGCCAGGCGGCCATGTCGCGTCGTAGCTGGTCGGCCTCGCCGGGGGTGTAGTCGGCGGCGACGACGGCTAGCTTCATTACCTGTTCCTGGAACAGCGGGATCCCCAGGGTCTTTCTGAGCACCGGCTCCAGGCACGGGTGCGGGTAGTCGATGGCCTCCTTACCCTCGCGGCGGCGCAGGTAGGGGTGCACCATGCCGCCGGTGATGGGGCCGGGACGCACGATGGAGATCTCCACCACCAGGTCGTAGAAGGTGCGCGGCTTGAGACGCGGCAGCATCGACATCTGCGCCCGGCTCTCGATCTGGAACACGCCCACGGTGTCGGCGCGGCAGCACATGTCGAAGGTGGCCTTGTCGGCCGCGGGAATGGTGGTCATGTTGACATCGATGCCGCGGTGCCGGCGCAGCAGGTCGAAGCCGTGATGTAGCTGGGTGAGCGCACCCAGCCCTAGCAAGTCGACCTTGAAGAGGCCGAGGGCCTCGACGTCGTCCTTGTCCCACTGGATAACGGTGCGGTCTTCCATGGAACCGTTTTCGATCGGCACCAGATCGTGCACCGGCTCGTGGCCGAGCAGAAAGCCACCCGGGTGAATCGACAGGTGACGCGGGAAACCGATGGCCTCGTTGGCCAGCCGCATCAGGTGACAGATGGTCGGATTGTGGGGATCGAGGCCGGCATGGCGGAACGATGTCTCGTCGATGCCGCCCCAGCGTCCGACCATCTTGGCGAGCCGGTCGAGCGAGGTCTCCGACAAGCCCAGCGCCTTGCCGACGTCGCGCACAGCCGATTTGGATCGATAGCGGATGACGTTGGCGACCATGGCGGCGTGCGAGCGCCCGTACTTTTCGTACATGTGCTGGATGGCCTCTTCGCGCCGATCGTGCTCGATGTCGAGGTCGATGTCGGGCGGCTCGGCACGCTCCTTGGAGATGAAGCGCTCGAACAGTAGATCCATGCGCACTGGATCGACTGCGGTGATCTCGAGGCAGAAACAGACGATCGAGTTGGCAGCTGATCCGCGGCCCTGACAGAGAATTCCGCGCTCCTGGCAGAAGCGCACGATCTCGTGCATGGTGAGGAAATAGCCGGGATAGTCGAGCGCGTCGATGACCGCCAGTTCCTTGTCGATCTGGGCGTGCATCTCGGGCGGAACGTAGCCACGTTCGCCGTGCGGTCCGATGGTGTCGCTGTAGCGCTTGCGGGCGCCCTCCCAGGTGAGCTGGTGAAGGTGCTGCATCGACGTGGTGCCGTCGGGCAGCTTCTCCGAGGGATAGCGATAGCGGATCTCGTCCATCGAGAAGCCGCACATCTCGGCGATCTCGCGGGTGCGGGCGATGGCCCGCGGCTCGTCGGCGTAGAGCGCAGTGAAGCTCTGCGGCGAGTGCAGCTCGTGCTTGGCGTTGCCCTTGATACAGCGACCAGCGTTGCCGATCTTCACGCCGTGGCGCACGCAGTTGAGCACGTCGTGCAGATCGCGACGTCCAGACACGTGATAGAGAACTTCAGAGCTGGCTACTAGAGGCAGCTCGTAGCGCATCGCCCGCGTGCGAACGCGGCGCTCCATGGTGGGCTCGTCGGCTCGATGGTGCCGGGTGAGCAGTGCAAACAGGCGCGGCCCGAAGGCCTCGCGCAGCAGATCGGCGGTCTCGTCGAGCGTGCGGGGCTGACGCGCGGCGGTGAACTCGAGCAGGTCGATGACCTTGCCAGTGGCCACATCGCCGGCGCGTTGCAGAGGGAACTCCAGGAGATCGGTCGGCGCCCTTGCGGAGGCTGCTCCGGGGGCAATCGCTCGCCGGCCATCGGCGGTATCGAGTCGGCTGCGCGTATCGAAATCAACGCCGGGCACGTACGCGGCATCGGAGGAATAAGGGTCGACAAGAATGCTGGGAAGCGGTGCGTCGTCGTCGAGCGGCTGCGCCAGCAGGCTGCGGTCGCCACCCCAGAGGGCGATTATCCCGGCGGCGTGCTCAGCGACCTCTAACCAGGTGACGCGGCTTTCCCCCTTGGCACAGCGTCGTCGGCCCTTGGTAAGCAGCCGGCACAAGTTGGCGTAACCCTCCCGGCTGGTGGCAAGCAGCACCATCACCGAGTTGTCGACCAGAGTGACCTGCGATCCGACAATCAGGTGAATGCCGAGCTCACGTGCACGGACATGCGCCTGCACGATGCCGTGCACGCCATCGCGATCGGTGACGGCGATCGATCGCAGCCCGAGATGGCGAGCTTCCTCCACCATCTCGGCGGGGTCGCTGGCGCCTTCGAGAAAGGAAAAGTTGCTCTTGCACCAAAGCGGCACATACGCGCGCGAGCCACCGAAATAGGCCGATGCAGACATGAGGAGGGCGGAATAGTGCGCGGTGAAGGGTGAGGAAGCACAACGCTGGAGTAGCGCACCGAGGATCGGGCAGAAGCGACAGTCGCAGCCTGATCCTGGTCGCCGAGGAAGTGGCTCATTTAAGCAGACAAATATCTGTTAATCCAGTCCAGCTACCGTCATCGGCGACCGCATAGCAAGATGGGCCTCTACCATGCCCCTTTGCTCAAAAGAGACTTCCGAATGAGACGCATCTTGACCCGCCTTTTCTCATTCCTGGTGGTGATCTCACTCGGCGTGGGCATTCTGTTCTTTGCCCTGAGTGGGTTGCCCCAGTTCGTGCCAGTGCCCGAGGACGCTGTGGTGATCGGAGCCGGTGACGAGCGGGTGGCGTCGATGTTCGTGCGTTCGTATCAGGCTACTTATGGGCGCTGGGACTCGATCGTCGGTGTGCCGCTGGCAGACGGTGTGGCAACGATCACGGTGACGCCAACCGAGGATGCACAGAAGCAGCTGCAGATCACGCTGGCGCTTTCGAGCACTGGTGTCGAAGATCACATGATCCTCGAGGCGACGACGTTGGCGCCGGTTCGGCGCACGTTCTCGTTTCCGCAGGGCGGCGGGCAGAGCTTCATCTTCGTCGGCAATCGCATTCAGGCGTCGGTGCGCAGTGCCAGCGGCACTTCCACGCGGCACGACTTCGATTACCAGCTTCGTCCGTTCGAGGTGTCGGTTCTCGAGCTGCCACTGGCAGCGCTGCGGCTGGCCCCCGGATCGATCGGCCGGGTGGCGTGGAACAACATGGTTGCCCCCGAGGAGCTTTGGGCGCAGTTCCGTGTGCTGGGCACCACTCGACTGGAGCTCGACGCCGGCGAGTTCGATACCACCGTGGTGCGGTTGCGCTTCTACGATGGCCGCATGCGCGATTATTGGCTCAGCGGTGAGCCGCCGTACAAGATCCGCATGCTTAGCTACAATCGCGGCCGTGCCCTGGCAAGCGGCTGGCAACTCGAGTCCTACGAGCTACTCGACTAACTCGTTACTCGACTTGTCCTTGCAAGAACCAGCGTCGGCGATGGCGATCGTAAAATACCCACATCACATCGCCCTTCTGGGTTTCCACGAAGTGATAGTCGCGGTGCACTGCGCGAACCCACCAGCCACCGGAGACGGTGTAGGGACCGAAGATCTTTCGCATGGGGCCCTGTTCGGGGCCCCGCACCAGCCAGCCGTCGGGCTCGTGGTTGCCGCGGTGGGGCAGGGGAACGGGGCGGTCGAAGATGCGTCGCATGAGCGGTCGATGCCGTGCTTGGCGAGGCGATGGAATGCGGGCGCTATCGAGCGGCTCCCAGTTGAAGGTTGCCTCCGGCAGGTGGGCGCGATGCAGCCGCGGCCAAACTACCGAAAGGCGCCCGAACTCGGCGCGTAACCGAGCGAATGCACGGTTGGCAGCGGCAAGATCGCGTTGCGGTTTTTCGGAGAACAACCCGAGCTGCTCTTTGCTGATAGGTGTCGAGTCGACGTTGAGTCGAAGCTCCACCGCGCCAGCTGAAAGCTCCAATGTGTCGAGCTTGAGACGCACCAGGTCAAGGATTTGCGCGGCGTCGAGAGTCGGCTCCGCGGTGCGAACGGTGGCTTCGATGTGGCGGGTGTCATCGAGAAGTAAATCGATGCGCAACGCCGACAACCCGTGTCCGCAAGCGGCAACGCGGTGAAGCATGGCGGGCAACACGCGCTTGATTATGAAGGTCAGCCGCAAGGCGTCAGTCTCGGGATACTCGAGCTCTATCCATGCGTCGATGGGCTTGTCGTACGGCACCGCATCCAGCGGCGTGACAAGGGAGCCGGAGGCGAGTCGATGCAGATGTAACGCGGCGGGTCCAAAGCGGCGCGCCAGGCCATCGACGGGGAGGTCGAGAAAATCACCCACCGTATGTACGGCTAGCTTGGCAAGGTTGTCCCGGAGCTTGGCATCCAGATGCAGTCGATCGAGTCGTATATTTCGCATCGCACGGTTTTCATGTTCAGGAGTTTCAAAAACCACGCTGCCGCGAGCACAGCGCGCCAACGTATAAACGCCGAAGCGTGAGAACCCCACCGCCACATGAGCCACGAAATGATGATCCCGCAGTGTCTGGCGGATCCGCTCGGCCCAGTTCTCGAGCGAGCGTTCCAGTCCGAGTAACCCTGAGGCATCGATCCAGAAGACGCCCGGCTCCTCTTCGCTCGGTTCCACCCCTGGGCTGAACGTGCGCAGCAGTTCGATCAAGCGCTCGACGCCGACGTCGATTTCTTCATGCGGTACTTCTCCGGCACACAGCTCGCGGCAAATCGACAGCCCTGCCGCGTAGCGCATCCCTGGCAGCACACGAGCCCGATAGGCGCGTTCGTTGACCCACAGGATCAGCCCCTGTGGACGATCCTCGGCCACCACGGCCATGGGCCGATCAACCCATTCCGGATGTCGTTGAGCCAAGAGTTGAAGGGGTAGCGCCGGCACATCCACACACCCCCACTCTCGTGGCGGGAGCACATCATCTGCGGCGTTGGCGCTCTTCGACGACCTCAGAAGGTCGCCTTCATCGCGTCGCCTGGCATCTGATGCACTCGCGCCACGAGAAGAAAGGACGTTGCCTTCATCGCTCCGCCTTGTATCTGACGCATTCCCACCGCGAGGCATTCTTGCGCCGCGGGAGGAGAGGGCTTCGGGGGCCCTCTCCTCTTGGGGGGTGCCTCCCTCCCTGGGAACCTTGTTGTCAGCCCTGCTGCGTGCGTTCCAATCGGTTCTTAACGCGTCGCTGTGTAGGGAGACTAGCCGCGATGGGGCTCCGGTCAGCGCTTGGTAAAAGCGCTCGGCACGCGGCGACAACGGTGCTTCTGGGTGCGATCGAGCCATGGCTCATTGCAGGCCGTCGGGGCCGCGGAGTATCTCGGCATGCCTCCAGCCGGCGCCGCGTTGCTTGTCCTTGAGGACGTTCACCGTACAGGTGAAGCGGTCGACATCGAGGCGGTCGCGACAGGCCTCGGCGCGCAGTGAGACCATGGGGCCGAGCGATGAGTCATGGTTTGTTTTACGTGTCAGGCAGAGCATCGCCATGTCGTGTCGGTGGGCGAGGCTACGCAGCCGTGCCAGCATGGCAGGCGATATTCGGGGCGCGGCGGCTCGGCCCAGAGCGGTGGCCTTGTTGCTAGCGGAGCCGAGATCGAAGACGACCAGGCCGAATCCACCGGAGCGTGCCAATCGATCTGTGGCGCGCATGATCTCCCGGTCACCGGGAAGACGGATCACCGCCAGCGCCTGCAGATCGGCGCCGCTAGCCCAGGCGTCGAGGGGGAAAAAGCAGCTCTCGGTGCGGGTTACCCAGGCGACCGTCTCACGCTGATGCTGGGCATCGAGCACGACGGAAAAGGCGAGGGTGAGACAGGCGCTATCGCCGACGCCGGAGATCTCCACCAGCCGGCCGCGCAGCTCTTGCAAGCTCCAGCTTGCCGGGGCCGGTGCAATAGCCGCGCCGCCCCCGAGCCGAACGGCACGTACGACACCAGGAGGGACGGGCAAAGTCAGGGCGGACGTCGATGTCATGGACGCGCACCGTGTCCACCAGATGCATGTCCGTCAGTGGAAGCCTGAGCGTGACGCCGCGCCAGCGCCGTCCGGAAGGGATTCTCGTCGAGGTGGCGCCGTACTTCGAGCACCTTGCCCAGTACACGGAACTCTGCCGGGTCAGGAACGATCGGCGCATACTCCGGGTTCTGTGGCCGTAGCTCGACGCGTCGGCCTTCGACGTAGAGAGTTTTAACGGTCGCTTCGTCGCCGATCATCGCCACCACGATGTCGCCCGGGTTGGCGGTCGGCTGACGCTGCACGATCACCACATCGCCGTCGAGGATGCCGGCGTCACGCATCGAATCGCCCTCGACACGTAGCGCAAACAGCTCTATGCCACGAAACTTTGGGCGCACCGGCAGATACGACTCGATGTCCTCGATCGCCTCGCTCAGCGGGCCGGCGGGAACACGGCCCAGAAGGGGCACCTGCACCGGGGGTTCCCCGTGTGCCGGGGAATCGGGAAGGCGATAGCCACGCGCCTTGCCCGCAGCCTTGATCAGCTGCCCCGTCTGGACCAGGACGTTGAGGTGGGCGCGGGCCGACTCTACCGCCTTGAAGCCGAAAGCCTCTTGAACTTCGCGGATCGTCGGTGGGTTGCCGGCCAGCAACCGGTCACGAACGAAGCGGTAAATGCGCTCTCGTGTCTGTCCCGGAGGGGTCTTGGGCGTCATGTAGGGCTCCTTGTCGGTAGGCGGGCACTACACTGAACCAGACAAATGTCTCTTTCGTCAATCCCCCCGTGGCCGACTTTCAGTCGCAGCCTTTCGTGGAGTTGGCCAGAAATTTCTGCTTGGCGGTCCCAGCTCCAGGTACCTTCACGATATGTGACTTGATTCCGGCGTCAGCCTGCTTGCTATTAGAGTCCCAGTAAACGGCGATGGTGTTAGCGGAATAGGTGACGTCAGAGGTTGACTTGTAGCCGTCTTTTCCCTTGACCTGCCGCGTGGTCGCGACGGTCATGTCGGTTGAGCCGGAGTTCAACACGACCCACCAGAACCTGTATGTGGTGAACTGGGAGCAGGTCGAATTGATAATGGAGATAAGAGAGGAAGGGCTAGACGGATCGAAATTCTGATGCCCGGCAGCCAGGAGATTGAGGGCCTTGGCGGCGGAGCGATTCTGCTCACGCAAAGCTCGTTGCCTGCGCGGTGAGAGCGGAACACTGATCCCCCGCAGGCCGTCTTCGCGCTCGATGACGGTGTAGTTCCTGGCAGAAAACCTTCGCCCAGAAGCTCCTGAAGGAATGCCTCGACCCCTACGGCGTCTTGCCCATCGTCACCTGGCGACAGCTGGGCGGTGACGTTCGGCGACGGAGACAAGGTGATCGCGAGGACAACGGATGACAGCAGCAACGAAGCGACACATGTCAACTCCTTGGCATACAAGGATCGAATTTCCGAGAGGGATCCAACCACCCAAAAAAACGGGCCCGAAAGGGCCCGCCTGAAAGACGCCGGTTATTCCACAGGTGGCGACTACGACAGCGCGACCAGCAAATCCATGTCGGCTTTGATCTCCAGCCGCTCGCGGATGGCCTGCGGATGTACACCGATCATGCCGCAGATGTCTTCGAACCAGCGCGAGTTGAAGAACTCCACCGGATCCGAATCTTCGGTGAGGCCGCGCAGCTTCTTGCGCTCAGAAGGCGATAAGTTCACGCGACCGTTGATGCGGCGCAGGAACTCATAGTCCTTGATGGCAAGCGTGATGATCGAGACGTAAAGCTGTCGATAAGCCTCGTGATCCGTCCATGCTTCTTTGGTCGGGTCGGGCACAATGCCGGCGGCCCGTATCGTTAGCAGGTCAAGGGACATCTACAAGTCTCCCGGAGTTTCCGGCCGCACGAAGCGTGCCAAGCCTTGAAGATCATGGTCCAAGAGCCACCCTAGCTCTTTGAAAGAAAAGTGCCTCCCAGCCCTTCACAGTGCTTAGAGTCGGGGGAGGATAAACGGTCTCGGGGGGGGGGGACAATGGGTCGTCGGTCACTTTTTCTCTGTCGATTCGTTAACCCCTGTTTCGAATCATCGACCCGATGGTGTGCCGGAACCCGGGGATCGCGCTATCTTCGTATTAGGTATCGCGGCGCGCTTGGTGAGAGATCGTCAACGCGTAGGGTGTGACTGGGTACGGATCGACCGAATGGACGAGGAGTCCTGGCAATTGTCCGTCAACGAAGAACGTATCCGCGAGGCCCTGACCGCGGTGCATTTCCCGGGGCTGTCGCGCGACATCGTGTCGTTCGGTTTCGTCGAGGCGGTGCGAATCGACGGTGGCGGGGTGACCGTCCGCTTGAATATCCCGATCGGATCGCCGGCACATCAGCAGCAGATCGCGCGCGCCTCGCACGATGCGTTGATGGCCCTCGATGGCGTCGATAGCGTCAGCCTCGAGATTGCTGCTCCCGAATCGAAGGGTACTCCAGTGACCCAACCGGGTAGGCCGGCTGGTCTGCCAGGTGCAGGCGGCGGCGCTGGCCGTGCGCCCGAGACTGGGGGGCCGCCAGCGCCAGGTGACGGTCCACCGGCCGCTGGTCGACCCGCGGCGCTGTACGATCGCAGCCCGATCAGCGGGGTGAAGCATGTGGTCGCCGTAGCCTCGGGGAAGGGAGGCGTAGGCAAGTCGACCGTGGCGGTGAATCTTGCAGCCGCGCTGGCACAGCTCGGCCAACACGTCGGGCTGATGGATGCAGATATCTACGGGCCCTCCGTGCCCACCATGCTGGGTACCCACGAGCAGCCGAAGATCATCGACCTCGATGGCAAGCGCGTCATGGTGCCGGTCGACAAGTTCGGCATGAAGCTCATGTCGCTGGGTTTTCTGCAGCCCGAGGACGATCCGGTGATTTGGCGCGGGCCGATCGTGATGAAGGCCGTGCGACAGTTCCTCCGCGACGTCGACTGGCGGGGTGCCGAGGTGCTGGTAATCGACCTGCCGCCGGGCACCGGCGATGCGCAGCTCACGTTGACTCAATCGGCCCCGCTCGATGGTGCAGTGATCGTCACCACCCCGCAGGATGTGGCGCTGATCGACGCCCGTAAGGGGCTCCGCATGTTCCAGGAAGTCGATGTGCCGGTGCTTGGGCTGGTCGAGAACATGTCGGTCTTCGTGTGCCCGGCATGCGGGCACCGCACGCACGTGTTTAGCACCGACGGCGGCCGTCGGACGGCCGAAGAGCTCGAGGTGCCGTTCCTCGGTGCGCTACCGCTCGATCCGCAGATTGCGATTGCGGGGGACGCTGGCACGCCCTACGTCGTCGAGCACCCGGATAGCGAAGTGGCGAAGCTCTTCCGGACGCTGGCGCAGAACGTGCTTGATGCGGTGATGGAGTTGAAGGGTGGACGCGACGAGGCTATTAACTGAGGCCAGGCCCGCTACGCTTCCACCACGGCTGCTAGGGCGCCGAGACTAGCTCGATTAGGCCCTCGGTTGCAGCGATCAACGCTCGAAGGCCGGTGTTTTCGTCGTCCGATCCCAGTCGCGCGACCGTCCGGACCGCCGCGCGAAGCTCCGGGGCCGCGAAGCTGTCGGCTCCCGACGACAAGGCCCAGGCGGCATCGTCCAGACGCTTCATCACATAGTCGAGCTGCGGTTCAGGCACGTTTCGGAGAGCCGATCTTCGTAGTGCGGCGAGCTCGAGCTCTGCCATGCGCAGCAATCGGACCTCGTCGTACCGTGCCCGGCTGACGCCGCGTGTCGGGTTGCCGCCGATCACCAGCGTTTGCGGAGCGGACGCTGGCACCGCGGGTAGTGAGGCCAGCAGGGTACCGTCGACGGTGACCGTGAGCTGATCGCTGCGCGGATCACTGGCCAAAAGAACATGGTGCCACGCGTCTGTCGAGATCGATGTATCGATGTGCCAGTCGCCCCGGTCGCCATGGATGCGTAGACCGTTGGCATGCAAGTCGATGCGCAATCCGGCGGCCGCTGCTGGATCCATGCGGTTCCAGGTGCTGAGAAACGCGATGGACTGCTCACCCCGCACGAGCCGTACGGCGATCTCGAACACGAAGCCACGGCTAGCCACCGGCACGTCTTGAATCACATAAGCGGGCGTCGCCGCGGGGCTGATGATCTGCAGCGCCCGGTTGCCGCGATAGGGATCGTGACTCGTCGATGTGACGTGTCGTGCTTGTGCGGCGCGGGAACCCCAGCCTCCTGCGACCAGCGGGAAGGGGCTCACAGACGGCAGCCTCAGGCTTACTGCCTCGCGTTCAAAGTTGCCGCCGCGCACCAGGTTGCGGGGCTCGTTGTCAGCCTCGAGCACGGCCAGCGCAAGAGAAGCCGGCAGCAACGCCGTCACCAACAGCAAGGGGAGGCGACGTACTTGGCAGTTGGAGGAACGCGAGAGCGGCACGGAAAGCATCCTGGTTGGGGCGAGCGGCCCGGGCCGCAGCCTGGAACCATCGTCAATGGTCGCATCCGCGAGGGGACAACGGCAACTCAATTCGCCGTTGTCCCGTGCCGGCTCGATGTGGCAATGGCGCAGACCGGTTTCTTGCCCGGCCTTGGCCGCCGAGGTAAAACACTTGTGCCAACCCGGCTGCAAAGGTTTTCCCTCGGTTCCGCGAGCGTCAGGAGTTCTGGTCCGTGAGCTACCCTCTCAGTGAATCTCCCCTCGACTCTGGTCTGCTCGAGCTCACTCCGGGCGTTATCGATGGTCTACCGGAGTCTCCGGCGGTCTTCCGTCTGCGCTCGTCCGGGCAGCGAGTGATGTATGTCGGACACGCCGGCGATCAGGGCTTGCGTGAGGCGGTTCGCGAGCTTTGTGGCGCCGCTCCAGTCGCCGGAATCTCACGGCTCGAGTACTCGCTGACCGACGACCCTTCGGCGGCAGAAGCGTCGGCTGAAGACGAGATCCGTCGCTACAAGCCCCTGTACAACGAGGGATTCGGCCGTTTCCGCAATTCCGAGCTCACCCTCCCCAAGAGAGGGCATCGGATCCGCAAGGCGATGCACAACCCATGACCGAGCGCTCAACAAACGACGACTTCAGGCATGGGCAGGAGGCGATGACCCGCCGTGACTTGATCCGGCGGGCCGGGATGATGGGGCAGGAACCGTTGGAATGGGCCTGGTTGGCTGCAAGCAGCGGCCCACGGACGACCTCGTCGACCTGAGCTCAAGGGTGCCGGGCACTACAAGCGTGTGGGCCGCCTGCGCGTGGCGGGGAACGTTGCCATCAACCTGACGTTGCTGGAGGAGGACGCCGGGTTACCGCTCGACTTCATCAACCAGTACGGCCGCGGCGCCGGCCCCAGCGAGGAGGGGGTGGCACCGCGGACGCCTGGGGCGACGAACCGCTGGGCGGCAACACCGGTGGTGCAGATTTATCGTGGGCTCGTCGGCTCCGGCAAGGAGATCGTGACGGATGCTCGCCTCGATGCCATGCGAGGCTCGATCCTGTCGCTGTTCGGTCCCCTGACCGGCAACGTTCTGGGGCTGCCCCCGATCGAAGTACGCTCAGGTTCGGCTCCGACCCGGCTGGCGCAGGTACCGCGGGGCCGGCTGGTCATCGTGCAGCGGGCAGACGCGCAGTTCAGCAGCGAACACATCGGCTCGGTGAGCAACGGTGCCGACATTACCAAGACGATCATCGCATGTAGCGTCGACTCAACGATCGAGTTCTTCAACCGCATGTTCGCGCACTCACTCGGTGGCTATGTTGTCTCGTCATCAACGGAATCGATCCTGAACCCTGCTGGCCGCGCCACGCCGAGCGACCGTGACGCGCTTGCTGCGACGTTTATGTACAGCCGAACGGCAGGGAACTTGGCGCCGGATCAAGATCCTAGCGGTGTCTTCTTCAACGCCTGAGCGGCCTACGCGGCGCTTTCATAAGCAGCTGTATCGCGAGCCGCAGGACTAACGGGCTGCGGGCGCCCACTCCTCGTCGGCTCCCAGCGCCTCGGCGCCGGGCGGTGGCTCTCTATCTGCGGCGACCGGACGGTACTGGAACTCAGCTCGTCCCTGGCCCCCGTCGTCGCGCCACACACGATACCCGCGAACCCAGCACGCCTCGGTCGGATGCAGTCGGATGCCGGCGGGAAGCAGCTCGACGGTGCCGATCGAAAGGGCCTGTTGGCCACCGGAGTCGGCGTCGGCCGGCAGCTCGACGCGGAGCGTACGCCAGTCGATCGCCCTTCGGCGCTCGGGCTCTCGCAGCTCGAGCTCGTCACGACGTCGGCGGTTGCGCATGCGCTGTAAGAAGTCTTTGCGTTTCATTCGAGTGGCCTACCATCGTTGCCGCAGGTGGCGAGCTCCTGGAAGAAGTACGCCGAGCTGATAATCCCGGAGAAGAAATTGTCCAGATCGAGATTCTCATCGGGACCATGTGCATTCTCGTCTGGCAGTCCCAGCCCCATCATTACGGTGGGTACCTGAAACAGCTCCTCGAGCGTTGAGATCAGGGGAATCGACCCACCCTCGCGCACGAACACGGTTTCGGCCCCGAAGCCACGTTGCAGCGCACGCGCCGCAGCTTGCAAGATCGGGTGTTCGCGCGGCGCCGACCAGGGCTTCCCGCCGTGCATGCGGGTGATTCGCATCTGCACACCTGCCGGGGCGATCTCGCGCATGTATGTCTCGAATGCGTCGGCGATCTTGTCGGGATCCTGATCGGCGACCAGGCGCATCGACACCTTCGCCATTGCAGTTGCCGGGAGTACTGTCTTGCTACCTTCGCCGGTGAACCCGGACAGTAGCCCGTTGATGTCGAAGCTCGGGCGCGCCCAGAGCGACTCCAGGATGCTGAAATCCCCAGTGTCGAGCAACGCGTCGACCTCTAGCCCGGAGCGATAGGCGTCGTTGTCGAAGGGCAGCCGCGCCCAATCGGCGCGCTCTTCGGCAGGCACCTCGGCGACGTCATCATAGAAGCCGGGTATGGTCACGCGCCCACGTTTGTCGCGGCAGGCGGTTAACATCTGCGCCAGAGTCTCGGCGGGATTGATGACCGCGCCGCCGAACATCCCCGAGTGTAAGTCGCGATTCGGGCCCCGCAGATCGATCTGCAGATAAGCCAGACCACGCAGCCCATTGCAAAGCGTAGGCAGACCGGGCGCGAACATCGTCGTGTCCGAGACCATGACGGCGTCGCAGCGGAGCTGCTCGAGGCGTTCGCGCACTACCACGTCGACGTTCGGCGACCCGACCTCCTCTTCGCCCTCGATCAGGTAGACGACGTTCACCGGGCAGGTTCCGTGGGTCTCGAGCCAGGCCTGCAGCGATTTGATGTGGACATAGAGCTGGCCCTTGTCGTCGGCGGTGCCGCGGCCGATGATCTTGTTGCCGCGCACGCGGGGCTCGAACGGCGGGCTCGTCCACTCCTCGATCGGATCGGCCGGCTGTACGTCGTAGTGGCCGTATACCAGCAGCGTTGGCGCGCCCTCGGCGCCGCGCCAGGCGCCGTATACGACCGGGTGCCCGGCGGTCTCCCAAACTTCCACTTCTGTCGCTCCGGCATTGGCCAGACGCCCTGCCAGCCAGTCGGCCGCGTCGCGAACGTCGCCATCGTGCTCCCGCTCCGTAGATACGCTCGGGATACGGAGGAACTCGCTCAGCTCCTCGAGCCATTCTTCACGCCGCGCCGCGACGAACTCAGGGATGTTGTTTCCTCCGATCATGTCGGCTCTGTGGTTGCTGGTAGGTATGCTCGATATTCTAGTGGTGACAACTCTGTTGGGTAGTGTGTCCTAGTCTAATTGGGGCACACCCCTCTATTGAGCCGCCTACTCTGCTTTGCTACCGTGTAGCAAATCTAATTGGGGGAAACTCCCCTAGGAGAAAGGCACCTTGAGGTTCGAATCACGCTTGTGGCGCGGCGTCGCCGCCGCCGCTGTGTTTACAGCCGTCGGGCTCGGCCCCAGTCTCACCGCGAATGCGCAGGAGGGCCAGGCGGCGCTGGCCGCGCGCGTTCGGGAATTGGTGGGAGCCACGGGCAGCGAAGTTTTCGTCACCCCTGCTCCTGGATCGCGCAGCACCATCATTGTTGTCGACACGTCGGTGTCGCTGTTTCTGTTTCTGTCGCGTGGCTCGATTCGCGGCAACGCGATCGATGAGTTCTACGCCGCGCTCAACTCCGGCGACATGAGCGCAGCGCAACAATCGTTCAATACTCACGCGATCATGACGCTACGCGTCACCGACTATGGCTGGAATGGTTTGGGCAACCCGTTCACGACCAACTCCGGCGCCGAGATCAGTGACATCGTGTTCAAGGATATCGGCGGTACCTTTGCTCGCGCCCCGGAAGTATCGCAGGAAGATATCGACGCCTTCGGCGGCCTGTTGCAGGCGGTGATCGATGCGCTCGAGTCCAGCTGACCGTTTCCCGTCGCGCACTTTCACCACCGTCCGCCAACCGTGCGGGCGGCGGCGGTGCCCCTTTCCCGCTCGCGAGGAGGTTCGAATGAGAATCTGGCCCTTGGGCTTGGCGCGTCCGGCGGTGATGGTGTTGCTCCTCACCACTCTGCTGATGCCGGTATTCACCCTGTCAGCAGGCGCGGCGCCGATGCAAGATCCGGCCGAGCCGCAGGAACAAGAACGGGAACAGGCACAGAATATTGAGGAGGTCGTTGTCGTCACGGCGTCGCGTACCGAGGAGTTGCTACTTGAAGCGCCCACTGCGATAACCGTTATCAGGGCCGAGGACATCGCGTTGAGTCCGGCGCAGAACTATGCCGATCTCATGCGCGGCGTACCTGGGCTGAACGTGACGCAGACGAGCGCGCGCGACGTGAACATGTCGGCGCGTTCCTCCACCAATACCCTGGACGCGTCGCAGTTGGTCTTGGTCGATGGGCGGACCGTGTATCTGGACTTCTTCGGCTTCGTCGCCTGGGATCTGTTGCCGCTCGACTTCTCCGCGATCGAGCAAATCGAGGTGATTCGGGGGCCGGGCTCTGCGGTGTGGGGTGCCAACGCGATGAGCGGCGTGGTAAATATCATCACCAAGTCCCCGAGGCAGTACGGCAACGCCTTCCGCGTGCGTATGGGCGGCGGCGAGCGTGGCACGGGTTTTGGCGCGATCACCTATTCGGGTATCCGTGGCAATACCTCGTTCAGGCTGACCGGAGGCTACGCTACCCAGGATCCGTGGGACCGCCCGGGTCCGTTGCCCAACGGCATCGCTCGCGACACTTTTCCGAATAAGGGCACCCGGCAGCCCAAATTCGATGGCCGCGTTGATATCGAAACGGGAGCCGACTCGTACTGGTCGTTCGCCGCCGGGATCGCCGGCACCGGCGGTATGATCCACACAGGCATAGGCCCTTTCTCGATCTTCGACGGCACGACGTCCTGGTATGGGCGCGCGGACTACAACTGGCGTTCCTGGAACTTCCGTGCCTACGCCAATTTCATCGATGGCGACGCGATCAATCTGCTCAACGGTCTGCCGTTCATCTTTAAGAGCCAGACCTATGATCTCTCGGCCAGCAACACGTCCGTCTTCGGGGATCACGCGGTCACCTACGGAGCCAACTTCCGTAAGCTCGGCTTCGATCTGTCGATCGCCCCGGACGAAGACAACCGCACTGAGGGCGGCGGTTTTGCCGCCTTCAACTTCGACGTCAATCGCTACGTGACGCTCGACGTCGGGGCCCGAGTCGACTACTTCGATGTGCTCGATGGCGCGGTGACATCGCCTCGTGGCGCCGTGTTGATCCATCCCACGGGATCGTCCAACCACGTGGTCCGTGCCGGGTTCGGCCGCGCATTCCGTGCACCTTCGCTGGTCAACAACTACCTCGAAGTGCTCATCTTCAACGCTGCCGACTTGGGTCCTCCGATCGGCGAGATCATCTTTCCGACGATGGTTGCCGGTAATCCGGACCTGGTCGAAGAGCGTCTGGATCAGTTCGAGATTGGCTACCGTGGCGCGGTGGCCAATGGCCGGTTCTCCTGGGACCTTGCCGTCTATCGAACCGAGACCAAGGACAGCATCGATTTCTACACCAGCGAGGTGTACACAGCGTTCAACCCGCCGCCAGGCTGGTCACTCCCGACATTCTTGTTGCCACCCTTCGGGCCGGTGGCGCTTCCGGCGCAGTTTAGCTACCGCAACATCGGCAAGACGATAAACAAGGGCATGGAAGTGGGTCTCAGGATCCTGCCGGTGTCCCGCAACACGCTGATGGTCAACTATTCGTATCAGATGGAGCCGGAGGTCACGGGAGTCCCGGCGGTGGACATCGGGATACCGCCCGAGCATCGCTTCAATGTCGCTTGGAACGGCTGGGCTGGAGATCTGTACTACGGCGCGTCTGTCAATCACGTCGGCGAGGCTTACTGGACCGACGTGCTGGACTCCCGGTACTACGGAACCACCGACGCATACACGACACTCGATGCGTCGCTCGGCTACATGTTCCTGGAAGGCATCGCCGAGGCCTCGCTCCGAGCCACGAATCTCACCGGCGTCGATATGCTGCAGCACATCTATGGCGACATCATCGGCCGCCGCATCTTATTCGAGGTTTCGCTGAACATCCGATAGAGCTACCAATCGGGCTCGGGATCGATCCCCAGGCCGTCGGAGAGGCGGTTGTAGTAGGCGAAGAAGCCCGCGACCTGAGTCAGGTCGTGGATGGCGCCGTCGGTGCAGCCGGCCTGCCGCAGGCGGTCGATGTCCTGCTGGTCAATGCTCGCCGGGTGTCGGGTGAGCTTGACCGCATGTGCGGCCAGCGACGCGGCCCGTGCGGAAAGGCGCTGCAGCGGTGCGCTCTGCCAGTCGCGCTCCAGCATGTCGACCAGCTCGGCATCGTCGACCTCTGCACGGAGGTCGGCTGCGTGGGAGCGCACTCAGTAGTGGCAGTCGTTGACTTGCGACACGACCACCGCGACCATCTCTCGCTCGGCGCGCGTCAGCTCCGAGTCGCCGTGCATGATCTGCGAGTACAAGGCGATACCGGAGCGGAGCACTCGCGGTCGCACGCCTTGGATCTTGACGACGTTGAAGACCTTCCCTGCACGCTCCAACGCGGCGTCGTACTCGCGTCGCAGCGGACCGGTGGCTTCGTCTTCGCCGATGACCCTGATGAATGCCACAGCAACCTCCTTTCTTGCGCTTGCAGAACCCGGCAGATGATAACCGCCTGCGGCCGCCCGATAGCGGCTCAGAAGAACGAACGGTCATTTGACCCGCTAGGCCGGGGGCTCTGTTAGACTCCGCGCCGGTAAGCTGCGGCTTCAGGGGCTCGGCCGGAGGCAGGGGGACGATGACCTACGTAGGGTTCGCGGAATTCGTCGATACGCTCAGATCGCTCCCAGACGGGGATCCCTGTGATCCCGACATGATGGTCGCTCTACGAGAATGCCGCATTAGGCCCGAGGAGCTGGCTCGCTCGGTAGTCTGGAACGAGGAGCGGTATACGCGGCATCTCGTATACAACGATGACCGCTACCAAGTGATTCTCCTGGGTTGGGGTATCGGTCAGGTCAGTCCGATCCACGATCATGCAGGCCAGCGCTGCTGGATGATCGTCGAGCAGGGCAGACTTCAGATCACCGACTTCCAATGGAAGGAAGGGGAAGGTCCACCGCTTCTGCTGCACGACGAGGTCGTCGGGGGCAAGGGCGACGATCTCTACCTGGACCGCTGTGCGTGTGTGCATCGCATTGCCAACCTGGCGGAATGGCAGGAGCCCGCGATGAGCCTACACGTGTACTCGCGCCCCTTCGATAGTTGTGGTGTGTACTGCCTCGACACTGGGCGACGCGAAGCGTGCGACTTGCGCTTTGATTCTGTCGGTCCGCTCGCCGACCTCGCCGCCGTCTGAGTCAGAAATCCGGGTGCTCCGGACGTCGAGCCGCGGGGCCTCCGGCAACTTCACGTAGCACTTCGAGATAGTGGAAGGCTCCGCCCGTCATCGGCGGCTTGTCGGAGCCATCATCGAGCACCGCGCGCGCCCGCTCGCAAACCTCGATGGCACTGTCCATCCGGGCGCGCAGCGCGCCGATGCGTGCCGTATCCGGTAGCTCGGCAAGGGCGAGCACCTCGGCGTGCTTCGCCGTCAATGCGGCGGCCATTCGTTGGCGATACACCTTGCCAGCCGGGAGATCGTCGTCGGCTCCCAGCGCCTCCGGCAGGTGGCGCGCGATGGTGTCTGCGAGCTGCACTGGCAGACGTAGCATGCAGCCCGACAGGTAGGAGGTGTTGGCGTGCAGGTTTACGAGCCCCTCGCGGAAGTAGCGCTTCGGGTGCGATTCCAACTCCAATCCACCGCCTGCATATCCGGCGGCGCCTGCAGCGATTGCCAGCAGGCCGACTCTGCCGGCGTACATCAGAAGCGCGGGCGCGCCGCCAGCGCCAAGGCGCTTGATGAGATTGAGAACCGCCTGGACTTCTTCCGGGCTCGCCTCGACCTCGTCGAAGTTGACCACGGTGAGCAGGAACAACTCGGGTTGGAGTTGACCGAAGGCGTCGCACAGGATGGCTCGCTGCTGCTCCGTAAGCACTGCGTCGATCTCCACGCAGACGGCAATCGCTGTCGGGCAACGCCGGTTGCCCGACAGCGTTTCGATCGCCAGGTCGACCGCAATCGGTAGCCAGGGGTGCTCGACATCGGAGACGAGCACGTAGGGTGCGATCAGGACGCTTGCCCCTGTCGCGACCTGGGTCTCACACACCGGCTCGATCAAGCTTGCTCGCTGCTGGCGCGTTGCGAAGTCACGTGGCTCCCACAAACTGCCGAGGGTCAGCTTGCCTGGGCTATACGGGATCTTGCGGTAGTCCTCCATGCTCAGGTAGCCCTCGAATTGGAAGGAGGCTGTTCGAGGATCTACCAAGATCCGCTCAGCCCGATCTGTAGCCAGTTCGAACAAGGCGGCGTTTCGGGGGTTCATGGCGTAGCTGACCGACAGCACCACGGCCTGCTGGCGTGGCGAGTCGGCGAGCGCTTCGCGGTCCGACGGCAAGAGGATGGGCGCGAAGAGAGGTTGGTCAGAGCTGAACATCAGCGGCCTTCTATAAGCTGCTAGTCGGTGGAGTGAAGATCGTATCGGTGGATGGGTCCACGATCGCACAGCTGCTGCGCACTCGCGACTCACTGGTGTCAGGATGGGGTAAGGTCTGTCTCGCATGGGAAAGAGCAGGAGCGGTGCCGCATGCGCCCGACGATGAAGACGTTGTGTGACATCCTCGATCGGGTTGCCGCCGACGGGCGCAGCGACCTGCTGTACGTGCGCCGAGCCGACGCCAGCTCTTTCGATGCCTGGAGTGCGGCAGAGCTGGTCGACCAGGTGGATCGGTGTGCCAGCGCCTTGCTCGCAGGTGGCATCCGTCGCGACGGTCGCGTCGGGCTGATCAGCGATAATCGGCCAGAATGGCACGTCGTCGATTTTGCCTGCCATCGGTTGGGCGCAACCCTCGTACCGTTGTTTCCAAGCCTCGCGGCGGCGCAGGTGGCAGACTGTTTTCGCCGTAGCGAGTGCCGGGTGGTAGTGGTGGACTCGGCCGAGCAGGCAGCGAAGGTCGCCTCGGTGTCAGGTAGCTTGCCGGAGCTCACCATGCTGGTGGTGCTCGATTGTGCCGGCGACGCGCGGCTCGACATGCCGCTGGTGCAGTGGGGCGATTTTCTCCCCGCTGATAGCGATGGTGAGTTCGACGGGCCGGAAAGCGTTGACTCGGTGGCGACCATTCTCTTCACCTCCGGTACGACCGGTCCACCAAAAGGTGTGATGTTGACCCACCGCAACCTGGTCGCCAACGTCGAAGGAGTGATGGGACGCTCGTCGGCAGGGGCTCGAGATGTGGCGCTTTCGTTGCTGCCCTTGTGCCACGTGTACGAGCGCACCCTCGACTACTGCTACCTGGCGGCAGGGTCGAGTATCGCCTATAGCGATCCGGCCGAGCTGAGCACCGACCTGGCGCTCGTACGTCCCACATTGATGGTTGGAGTGCCGCGACTGTACGAGAAGCTACGCGAAGCGATCGAAGACCGCGTCCAGGGCTCTTGGATCTACGGGTTGGCGCTGCGGGTCGGGATGGAGCGAGCGCGCTCGTCGTTCGCGGGGGAGCCGGAAGGGCTGCTGAACAAGCTCCTGCATCCTGTTGTCGAGAGGGTCGTGCTCCGCAAGATCCGCGCGGCGACCGGTGGCCGGATGCGTTTAATGTCTGCCGGCGGTGCCGCCCTCGATGCGGAGCTCAACTGGTGGTATGCGGCGATGGGCTGGGAGTTGGTTCAAGGCTACGGCCTCACCGAGTGCGCCCCGGTCATCTCTACGAACTCTCTTGGCGACAACCGCATCGGAACCGTCGGAAAGCCGCTTGAGAACGTCGAAGTACGGCTCGCGGGAGACAACGAGATCGTCGTGCGGGGCCCCAGCGTCATGAAAGGGTATCTAGACGACCCGGAAGCCACCGCCGAGGCGTTGCACGACGGCTGGCTTTTCACCGGTGATGTGGGCACGATCGAGCCGGGCGGTTACCTGCGTATCACCGATCGGAAAAAGGCTATCCTGGTGACCTCGACCGGCAAGAATGTGGCACCCCAGGCTGTCGAGACGGCGATCTCTGCGAGTCCCTGGGTCGAACAGGTGATGGCGGTCGGCAACAACCGTCGGTTTGTGGCTGCGCTGATCGTGCCGGTGTTCTCGCGGCTCGAGGCGTGGGCTGCCGAGCGCGGTCTCGAAAGTGATCACGCCGCGCTGTGCGCATCTGGCGAGGTGCGTGACCTGTTCGCAGCCGAGCTCGAGCGGTTGCAGGCCAACCTGGCGCGCTATGAGCGCGCCAGGGCCTTCCGTCTGGTCGATCGTCCGTTCACCGTTGCAGCCGGCCACCTGACACCGACCTTGAAGGTCGTGCGCCACAAGGTGGAACGGGAGTTCGCCACCCTGATCGAGGATATGTATGTCCACTGAGGTGGTCATTACCCATGGGTTGCGCACGGTGTTTGCCAAGGCCGGCACTGCGCTACGCGGCATCCCGGCAGTCGAGCTGGGCCGCCAGGTAGTCGGAGAGTTGGTGGCACGCGCTGACATCGCGCCGGATCGCATCGACGAGGTGATCCTCGGTTGCGCCGGCAATCCCATCGACGCAGCCAACATCGCGCGCGTAGTTGCTCTGAGGGCCAACCTTCCGCGACACATACCGGCGGTGACTGTGCAGCGCAATTGTGGCTCCGGCTTGGAAGCGATCACCACCGCCGCCGAGCGCATTCGTAGCGGCCGGGCCCTGGTGATCGTGGCCGGTGGTGTGGAGTCGATGAGCGGCTATCCACTGCTGTATTCGCGCGCTGCTACACGGATATTCGAGGATGTCTACCGGGCGCGCTCGCCGATGGCGCGGCTGGACGCGTTGTCCGGTTTCCGGCTGCGCCATTTCAAGCCCGAGATCGCGTTGGCGACCGGCCTGACCGACCCGGTATGCGGCCTCAACATGGGCGAGACGGCGGAGGTATTGGCCAAGGAGTTCGGCGTTACGCGCCGCGAGCAAGACGAGTTCGCCTTGCGCAGCCACCAACTGGCGGCGGCGGCCGAGGCCGAGGGGCGCTTCGACCAGGAGCGCATGTCGGTATACGTGCCGCCTCGATACGACACCACGATCGATGCTGACGTCGGGCCGCGTCCGAACCAAAGCATGGAGGCGCTGGCAAAGCTCCGGCCGGCGTTCGATCGTCGACACGGAACGGTCACCCCGGGTAACTCCTGCATGGTCACCGACGGAGCGGCGGTGACACTGGTCATGGAGGCCGGACTGGCCGCTGAGCTCGGCTACGAGCCACTGGGCCGGATCGCCGGATACGGGTGGGGTGGACTTTCCCCACGACGCATGGGCCTGGGACCGTGTTTTGCGACTCCGAAGGCACTCGATGACGCCGGCGTCAACCTCGATCAGATCGACCTCGTCGAGCTCAACGAGGCCTTTGCGGCGCAAGTTCTGGCGTGCCTGCTGTGTTTCCGGTCCGGTGCCTTCGCGCGCGAGGAGTTGGGGCGCACTGAGCCTGTTGGGGAGATCCCCTTGGAACGTTTGAACGTCAACGGCGGTGCGATTGCTCTCGGGCACCCGGTTGGGACCACAGGCGCCCGATTGGTGGTCACCCTCCTGCTCGAGATGGCGCGCCGCCAGGTAGCACGGGGATTGGCCACGATGTGTATCGGCGGTGGCCAGGGTGGCGCTGTAGTGCTGGAACGCTAGCAGGCCGTGGTCGAAGTGTGGCGGGCCTGGCGACAGGGCCTTGCGAGGCGGAGGCAAGGAGAGAGGAGGAGGCGATGGGTATTCCATCCTTGACGACGAACGGCGCAGCATACGCGCGCAACCAGGCCCGCTACCTTTCCACCATGGCCTGCTAGCGCCCATCCCCTACTCTGCGCAATGCAACCCAACCAGAGGGCCGAGCAGTGAGCGGCAAGCAGGACGCTGTAGCCGGGGCCGGACTTAGCCTCGACATCGACGACGACGGGATCGCGACCCTCGAGTTCGATCAGCCAGAGAGCCTGCACAACCGTTTCAGCCCGGCGCTCATCGAACGGCTCGTCGCGCTGGTGGCGGAGGTTCACGGCCTTGCTGAGCAGAGGCAGGTGCGCTGCTTGATCGTCGTCTCCGGCAAGCGCGACTCGTTCATCGCCGGGCTCGACGTGGGCGTGATCGGCGGGGTGCGCAGCGCCGCCGCCGGCGCGGCGGGCGCTCGTCAAGGGCAGCTCGCCTTTCAGTTGCTGGCCGAGCTGCCGGTCACCAGCGTGGCGGCGATCAACGGTACCTGCCTGGGTGGTGGAATCGAGCTGGCGCTGGCCTGTGACTATCGAATTGCCGCAGATGAGCCGGCCGTCGAGATCGGCTTTCCGGAGGTCAACCTCGGCATCATCCCAGGCTTCGGTGGGACACAGCGCCTACCGCGTCTGCTGTCGCTGGAGCGGGCACTGCCGATGATCCTTACGGGCCGTTCGACCGACGCGAAGCGTGCCCGCCGCATCGGCCTGGTCGACGCTGTTGTTCCGGCGCCATTGCTCCGCGCCACGGCGATTCGATGGGGTATCGAGCGTCCACGCCGCCGCCCGCGACGCGTCGCTCCGGAGGACAGGCCACTGCCACGGCGCCTGCGTCGATGGATCGTGGAGGGCAATCCGCTCGGTCGGGCGCTGGTGTTCCGGAAGGCGTCGGCCAGCGTTGCACGGCGGGCCAAAGGGCAGTACCCGGCGCCGACGGCGGCGCTGGCAGCAGTCCGCCAGGGCCTACGTGGCTCGCTCGACCGTGGTCTCAAGCTCGAAGCCGCGGCAGTCGGAGAGCTGGTGGTGCACGAGGTGACCCGCAACCTGGTGGGAATCTTCTTTCTCCGACAGGCGGCGCGGCGTGACCAATCCGATGCCGGGGGCGGGGATTGGCGGCCAGTACGACGCTTGGGGGTGCTCGGCGCTGGCGTGATGGGTGGCGGAATCACCCAGCTGGCGGCGTATCGCGGTGTTGCGGTCCGTATGAAGGACATTTCGATGGACTCCCTGACCCTCGCAATGGGGGTGGCGTTCGAGCGCTTCGAGGATCGGCGTCGCCGCCGCAAGATGAGCCACCGGCAGGTCCGTCGAGGCATGGGTTTGATCTCGCCGACGCTGAACAACGATGGGTTCCGACACGCCGACCTGATCATCGAAGCGGTGGTCGAGAACCTCGAAGTCAAGCACGAGGTGCTGGCCGCGGCGGAGCGAGCATCGTCGTCACACACCGTATTAGCGACCAACACGTCGTCCCTCACCGTCAGCGCCATGGCGACTGCACTGAGCGATCCGTCTCGTCTCATCGGGTTGCATTTCTTCAACCCAGTGCATCGGATGCCGCTGGTCGAGGTAGTCCGCGGACCGGACTCATCGGACGTGGCGATCGGCACGGCGGCGGCGTTCGCGGCCTCGATGGGCAAGGTGCCCGTGGTAGTAGCGGACTCGCCCGGTTTCTTCGTCAACCGCGTGTTGACCCCATACCTGAACGAAGCGCTGCTGTTGCTCGAAGACGGAGCGACGATCACTCAAATCGACGGTGCTCTCGAGGAGTTCGGCATGCCGATGGGGCCGTTACGTTTGCTCGACGAGATCGGCCTGGATGTGGCGGCCAAGGTGGCCGCGCAGCTTGCCAGCGTGTTCGGCGATCGGGGGCGGAGGTCGGATGCCGGGGTGCGTGTCTACGAGACGGGTCGCCGTGGACGCAAGAGCGGAGCTGGCTTCTATCGATACGGTCTCGGCGGGCATCCACAGCCGGACCCCGAGGTCGAGCGTCTCGTCCAGCAGAGCGCCAACGCCGAAACGGCCGAGACGATTGTCGATCGATGTGTGCTGGCGATGTTGGCCGAGTCGGCGCGAACTCTGCACGAGGGCGTCGTCGGTTCACCGCAGGCCGCCGATCTCGCTCTGGTCTTCGGCGTTGGCTTCGCGCCGTTTCGCGGTGGGATCTTTCGCCACGCCGACGCTCGTGGCCGCGAGGCGACGCGATCACGCATGGAGGAACTGACGGGACGATTCGGAGATCGTTTCGAACCCGCTGGCGCGCTCGAGGGCGACGAGCCATTCTATTCAGAAGCCTGGCCCCACAAGCTCGAGAGCCTATGACGTTTCGGGAGTGTCCCTCATGATCCGACGACTGTGTTCCGTGGGCGTTGCCGCGTTGTTGCTGGGCGCTTGCGGCGTGACCGAGTCGAAGTCGGAGGCCCCACAGCGCTACGACCTCGTCGGAACTGTGGTCAGCGAGGATGCGGAACGCCGAACGCTCACGATCGAGCACGAGACGGTCGCTGGCTACATGGCCGCCATGATCATGCCGTTCAACGTTCCCGAGGCGTGGGTCATCGACGCCGCTGAGCCGGGCGCGACGGTTCGCGCAACGCTGATCGTGCAGGGTGCGGAGAGCTGGCTCGAGGACGTCGTCGTTACCAGCCCAGCGACTCGTGGCGCCGCCGCCGAGGTGGTGGTCCGAGCCGCCAAGCCGGGCGAGCCGGTACCGGTGATCGAGGTGAGCAACCAGGACGGCGATCGGTTCGGGCTCGATGCTTATCGTGGCCGTTACTTCGCCTTCACGTTCATCTACACGCGCTGCCCTTTGCCGGATTTCTGCCCGCGAATGTCGGAGAGTTTCCGTTCTCTTTTCGACGCCGTCGAGGCTGATTCGGCCCGTTTCCTGGATCTCCAACTGCTGTCACTGAGCATCGATCCTCAGTTCGATACCGCGGAGGTGTTGCGGCAGTATGGGGAGCGCTACTTGGAGGCTGCTGCCCCGGCAGGGTTCGCGCGTTGGCAGTTCGCCACGGCGGCGCCAGCTGCGCTCAAGGAGTTGGGTGAGTTTGCGGGATTGCGCTTCATGCCCGACGCCGGTCAGCTGGTGCACTCATTGCGCACGATGCTAGTCGACCCTAAAGGGGGGGTGGTGAGGGTTTTCGTCGGCAACGAATGGGGCCCGGAGGACCTGCTTGCGGCGCTGGAACAGGACAGTGGCGCCGAATCCGATGGCGCGATCCGCCCCACGCCCGTGTCGGAGTCCTGAGGCATGGTGGACGAGCCCATCGCCGTCGTACCTGTGGAGCGTTGCGACGGGGACGTCGTCGAGCGGGTGGATGACCAGGTTGCCGTGGAGGAGCCCTGCGAGATTCGGCTCGGCGGTGAGTCGGTGGCGGTGGTCATGCGCACACCGGGACACGATCGTGAGCTCGCCGCCGGATTCCTCTTCAGCGAGGGGATCGTAAAGGCGGGGGATATCGGTTCTATCCGCGCCTGTGCAGATCCCGACGTGTTGAACCCTGAGAACATCGTTGAAGTGCGTCTGGTGCCGGGCGTCGAGCCTGCCGGCGACTGGGACCGCAACTTCTACGCCTCGTCGTCGTGTGGGGTGTGCGGCAAGGCGAGTATCGAGGCGATCCACGTGATCGCGCCGGTGCTGAAGGATTCGACGACCTTCCGACGCGCCCAGATCGCGGCAGCGGTGCCGGCGCTCCGCGAACGGCAGGAGGTGTTCTCAGCAACGGGTGGACTGCATGCTGCAGGGTTGTTCTCGCGGGATGGCGAGCTCATCGTGGTGCGTGAGGATGTCGGACGTCACAACGCCGTTGACAAGGTCATCGGCTATGCCTACACGCACGATTTGCTGCCGCTGAGCGCGCACATGCTGGTGGTGTCGGGTCGACAGTCGTTCGAGATCGTTCAAAAGGCCGTGGTGGCGCGACTACCGCTTATCGCCGGCGTCTCGGCAGCCTCGAGCCTGGCAATCGAACTGGCCCGGGACAAAGCGATGACGTTGGTTGGCTTCGTCCGTGGGGCGCAGATGGTCGCCTACACCGGCGCCGATCGGCTCATCTGACGGGCGGGTCGCGCCCAGTGTCCTGAGTCAGGAATCCGTTGCATATTGTGGGGAGTGCGACCGAGTCGAACCCCAGGAGGCCTGACGATGACGATGCTGAGTGTATCCTCGAGGAGGGCCGACGCCGGAGGCGGCCGGTCCCGCCGCCACCCGAAGGGGCTGGGACGATATGGGGGCAATCTCGGCGTTGGGATTCGTCGACGATGGACATCCCATCGCCATCCTCATCGTGCCTTGAGCTTGCCCCCATCTCGTCCCAGCAATATGCAACGGATTTCTGACTCAGGGCACTAGCTCCCTGCGGGAGCGCTAACTTGCTTCGGGTCGCAATGCGGCGGTGGTAGTGATCGTCCCCTGGAACAGGAACGCGACCTGCCTGATCGCCAGTTGCATGTCGAAGTCGGTGATCGCCGATACTGCATCGGTCGGCAGGATCACGTGGTGCCAACGGATGGCGGCACTGGCGGCGGTGGATAGCACGCAGATGTTGGCCACCGTGCCGCAGATGATCAGCGTGTCGATGCCCAACTGCTCGAGCGTGGTTTCCAGATTCGTCCGGAAGAAGCCGTCATATCGGTCCTTGCGAAGCACCTCGTCACCGGCGTCCGGTTGCGGCTCCAGCTCATCGACGATCTTCCAACCCGGCGAGTCGAGCAGGGCGTGTTCGCCCCATATCTCGAACTCGGGATCGTCGGTACGGTGTGAGTCTTGTGTGTAGATGACTCGGATGCCGTGCTCACGAGCGAAATCCAACAAGCTACGGATCGCCGGGATCGTCTCCTCGGCACCCGGAACGGGCAGCTTGCCATCTGGGCGCACGAAGTCGTTCTGCATGTCGACGATGACCAACCCGGTGCGAGCCGGATCAACGGAAACTGTTTCGGCGACGGTGTACTCGGGAACCTTGACGTGCATCGTTCTCGGATTCCTGCCGCTAGTAGGTGCGCATCAGAACGGTAGCGATCTCGGCCATACGCTGATCGACCTCCCATTGCTGGGCGCGATGGTCGTTGACCATGGCACAGAACACCAGTGTCTCGCCGCTGTCGGTGTGAACCAGGCCGCTGAGAGTATTGACGCCGCGGATGTGGCCTGACTTGACGCGGAGCTCACCTCGCAGCGGCCCGCTGCGAAACGGCGCCGGGTTCCAGCCATCGAGTCCCGACAGCTTCAGCGAGGCGATGAGCTCTGGGCCGATGTGGAAGTTGCGTTGAGCTCGGGTCAGCAGTCCGACGACCTGCGAGGGCGCGAAGCGATTCAAGTTCGAGAGCCCCGAGCCGTCGGCCTGGACGTAGGAGTTGACCGCCAGATCCATGTCGTCCTGGAGGAATCGCGCCACCACCGCTAACCCCTTGGTCGCCGTCCCGGGCGCCTCATACTCCACTGCACCGAGTGTCTTGAGCAGCGACTCGGCCATGATGTTGTTGCTGAACTTGTTGACGTCCATGACGAGCCGGCCGAGTGGCTCGGACTCGACGTCGTACAGCCAGGTCAATGGCGACGGCACCGAGGCGCGCCCTAGGTCGGTACCGTCGAACGCCGGTCCCGGAACCCGGCCCAGCTCCTCCGGGCCCGGTCGTCGAGCTGCGCCGCCGATCTCGATGCCGGCCTTACCCAGCAAATCCCCTAGGCGCTCTCCCAGATAGATGGCAGGGTCGTCGACCGCAGCCCATTCGTTGCCGACGCGGCGAGCGCTGAAATTCGCCATCGATGCGCTGATCGCCGTGTGGTACGCCTCGCGTACCTGGCGGCCGCCGGGCCAGCCATTGCCGTAGCGCTCGGCGTCAAAGTAGCGATCGTCGACGACGATGTCGCCAGTGATGGCGGTGATGCCGTCCTCGGCGAGCCAACTCGCGGCGATCCAGAGCCGCTCCTCTACCAGATCGGGGGCGCCGCGGCCCAACACCCACAGGTCGCCGTCGATCGTGTTGCCGCGCCGGGTGCCGGCATAGGCCAATGGTGTTCGCCAAACGAAATGGGCGCCAAGTCTCGATAGCGCCGTGGCGGTGGTGAACAGCTTGGTTACGGAAGCCGGGACGAAGAGATCGTCGGCGCGATGTGACAGGACGATCTCGCCTGTCGATAGCACTGCCACCTGAATGCCGACGCGGGCGCCCGCCAACGATGGATGCTCCAGGACCCGCGCGACGCCCGCTGGCATGTCGATAAAGGTGGACGAGTCATCGGTTTGCGCTCCCGCCTGCGCCGTGGCCGCGCCGCTGATCACGAGGCTCGCCACAAGCGCCCCGCCAACCACTCTCGCTCGACTCAATCGAGATCGAAGATGCGGGGAGGCGGGGAGTCGCTCTTGTCGGCGCGCTTGAGGGCCTCGCGGAACTTCTTCTCGAGCAGCTCGTCGGCGTTTAACTCGCGCTCGATACCCTGTTCGAACTGTCGCACGGCATCTTCCTGCTGGCGTTTTCCGCTGGCCACCGCCTCGTCCCATGAAGTTGAGCGGCGTTCAGGTCGTTCCTCGAACAGTATCGCCCCGGAGGCCGCGTCAACCGTGAGCTTGGTGGCGCAGCAGGGACAGCTGATCTCATGCGTCTTGTCTTCCGGCGCGGGGTTGTCGTTTATCAAGGCCAACTCGTGCCCGACCTCGGTGCGGCCGGCGAAACCATCGAATATCCATCATACTTCCCGGACGAGAGAGGAGGGCGCCATGATTGAAGGGATCTCCATACAGGCGGCGGCAGATACGCTCGGAGACGAGGGCGACGCCGTTTATCTCGACGTACGCACGGTCGAAGAGTTCGAGCGCGGGCATCCGCCGGGCGCCTGGAATATTCCGTACGCCATACCGAGTCCGGAAACGGGCATGATGATGCCCAATCCGGAGTTCGCTCGGGTGGCCGATGCGGCGCTCGACCGCGACGTGACGATCCTTTGCGGGTGTGCGACCGGAATGCGCTCGTTGCACGCCGGGAATCTGCTGAGCCGGGTCGGATTCGACCACGTTCTAAACGTCGACGCGGGGTTCAATGGCAAGCGTGATCCGACCGGGCGCATGCTCGTCCCCGGCTGGAAAGCCACGGGGCTGCCGATCGAAGCTGGTGATGGTGGCGAGCGGGGATACGTTGCAGCGCTGATCGCTGCGGCCGGCGCGCCTTCACAGAACTCGCCGGACTCCTGACTCTAGCGTCCCGAGTCAGGAGAGATCGGCTGCCTCGGCACAGAAGTCAACGGCGCGATTCTCCGCCCCAAAGGCGTCCGGATCACCGCGTGACGAGCCATAGAATCCGGCGTGGCCTCCATGAGGCGTCGTCAGCAAGGTGACCAGGAGGTTCGACCCGATGCATGGGTCGCGATAGGCGTCGAATGGAATGAAAGGGTCGTCTTGCGCCTGGATGAGCAAGGTGGGGACGCGAATCGTCTCGATGAACCGCAGGGCGCTGCACCGCTGATAGTAGTCGGCGGCGCTATCGAAGCCACCGAGCGGGGCGACAACGGCATCATCGAAGCCCTGGATCGTGTGGACTCCGCGCAGGTTGATCTGCGCGTACCGTTGAGGTGCTCGCAGGGCGCGCCGAGCGACCATGCTACACAGGCGCCGCACGAAATAGGTACGGTAGATGAAGTTGGCAGGGGTATCGATTCGCCGGCACGCACGCGTCGAGATCGATCGGCACCGAGATCGTCGCGACAGCGCGCAGTTGTTCCGGAGCCTGGTGACCCGACTCGCTGAGAGCCTTCAGGGCGATGTTGCCGCCAAGTGAGTAGCCGATGATGTAAATCGCTGCGCTCGGCGCTCGGTCGATGATGTGAGCGAGGACCGTCTGGACGTCCTCGGAGCGGCCAGCATGGCCCACCTCGCTACTCGGAGTGTCTCCAGAGGCGTTGCGCAGGTCGACGCGCACCACGTCGAAGCCGCGCCCCCATCCCTTGGCTGCTATTCCGACTACCTGTGGCGAAGCCGCGCACCCGGTAAGGCCATGAAGCACTACAAGAACGGCGTCCGCTCCCGGCGTTCGGCGGTTCCAGTACACCCTCAACCAGTCGCCGTCCGCCGTGCGAAGCTGTGTCGAGTTGGCGGTACAGGACAGCGCCGTGGCGCCGGGAGCTCGCCGCGCATAGTTCGCCCATATCGTCTGACGGTGGGCGCCCCGTGCAAGGGGGGCGGGCTGGAACGTGCCTTCGGGCGACATGGATGAGCCTTCGCGGGGCGCTGCAGCAGGCCATACTTCCACCCCGACCGGCGGGGCGAGCGTTCTCTCTGCTGTACGGTTAAGATTCTGCCTGGGAAGACCGTAGCGGTGCATTGCATCGTCGGTGCTCGCCGGCGCCGGCACCAGTACGCGGAGGAAGGGATGGGCTTCGGGCGTCGATGGAGAATGGCGGGATTGTTCCACACGCTTACTGTGACCTGCGCTGCCTTGATGGCCGTGGCGATCTCGCCGGCGCCGCAAGCCGCCGTGGTCGATGGCGAAGGCGCGCTAGCGCACGCGGCGGCGATGGTAGCGCTCGGCCCGCGGCCGCTCAACAGCGAGGCGTTGGAGGACAACCGCGTCTACATCGAGGAGCAGCTCGAGGCACTTAGCCTCACACCGTGGCGCGATGAGTTCACCGCCGACACCCCCATCGGGCCGTCTGCAATGGCCAACATCTTGGTCGAGATGCCAGTGCGCGGCAGTAGCGCCGATGGGGCCGCCGGCGGAGCTGGGGACGGGCCGATCATTCTGCTTGCCGGACACTACGACACCAAGCTGTTCGATGGGGTGGAGTTCGTCGGAGCCAACGACGGCGCATCGAGCGCCGCCATTCTACTGGCGCTCGCTCCGGCGTTGCTCGCCGAGCCGCTCGGCCTGCCGGTCTGGCTGGTCTTCTTCGACGGCGAAGAAGCGGTGGTGCAATGGACTGCAGACGACAGCACCTACGGTTCGCGCCATCTCGTCGAACGCTTCCGGCGGGATGGAACCCTCGATCGCATCGGCGCGTTGATCCTCTTCGACATGATCGGCGACAAGGACCTAGGCATATCTCGGGAGCTGGCGTCGACTGGTTGGCTTACCGACGTCATCTGGAACAGCGCACGCGAGCTCGGTCACGGCACCAGTTTCCCGAACACTACGCACCAGATACTCGACGATCACCTGCCGTTTCTCGAGGCCGGCGTCGCCGCGGTCGATCTGATCGACTTCAACTACGGGCCTGGCAACCGCTACTGGCACTCGCCGTTCGACACGTTCGACAAGCTGGACGCGAGCTCGTTCCAGATTGTGGGCGACGTGGTACTGGCGGCGCTGCCGAAGATCGAAGCGGTGCTGCGCTCGCAGTAGCGGGTAACTCCATGCGAGGCTCGCTTCAGGGCTCGCGCTCGTAGCCGGCTGTCACCGTGGTGCTCAGGCCTCCGCGCGCCGCGAACTCGCCGCGGACCTCGCAACGGACTGGCGCGCAGGCAGCCACCACATCGCGCAGCACTCGATTCACGACGTTTTCCTGAAACATGCCGACGTTGCGGTAGCCGTTCAGGTATAGCTTCAAAGCCTTCAGCTCGAGGCACTCGGCATCCGGCTCGTATTCGATACGGAGCGTGCCGAAATCAGGCAGGCTCGTCTTCGGGCAAATCGAAGTGAACTCCGGATGCTCGATGAGGATCGAATAGCCGGGGAACTGGTTTTGGAACGTCGCCAGATCGGGCATCGACACATCGAGTCCAGCCGCGGCGTGGTCGTCGGTGTAGCCGGTATCGGACCCATGGCTTTCTCCCGAGGGTTCGGTCACTCATCCACCCCTTGCCGTCTGTCGCGGACCGAAATAGGTGCAACGTGCGCTACAGGTTTCGTGCACGGTAACGCTGAACAGCCCCGCCAGTCGCGGCGCCAGGCGGTCCCAGATCCATACTGCGAGCAGCTCGCTGGTGGGGTTCTCCAGGCCGTCAACGTCATTCAAGTGGCGGTGGTCCAGAGCGTCGTGAATCGGCTCCCAGGCCGCGTCAAGCTCGTGATAGTCGATGAGCCATCCGACGGTCGGGTCGATCTCGCCCGCCACGGCCAGGTCGATTCGCCAGGAGTGGCCGTGCAGACGTCTGCAGATGCTGGATTCCGGCGCCTGGGGCAGGACGTGTGACGCTTCGATGCAGAAGGTCTTGCTGAGCTCCACGTGTGGCTGACGCTTGGTCATCAAATGCCGCGCTCCACGCCGGGCCAGATCACCTTGTGCAGTTGCAGCTGCAAGGTCACTGGAAGCGCATCCTCGATGATCCAGGCGGCCAGATCCGACGGCTGCAATTGGTCCGATACCGGCGCGAAGAGCACCGGACAGCCATCTGTCAGCCCGTGCTCGTGGAGCATCGCGACGGCCCATTCGTAGTCGACTCGGTCTTTCACGACGAACTTGATCTCGTCGCCATCGCGCAGGTGTGCCAGATTCTCCAGCTCGTTGCGAGCGCACTCACCCGAGCCGGGGCATTTGAGATCGACGATGCGCTTGACGCCGGCGGGGAGGACCGAGATGTCGTATGCCCCTGAGGTTTCGACCAGCACCGTCTTGCCGCGTTCCAGTAAACGAGTCGCCAGCGCCGGCACGCCGGGCTGAACGAGAGGCTCGCCGCCGGTGATCTCGACCAACGGAATACCGTGCCGGCACGCTTCCTCCACCAGGTCGTCTACGCTCCACGACTTGCCCTCGTGAAACGCGTACTCCGTGTCACACCAATGACAGCGAAGAGGACAGCCAGTTGTGCGGAGGAACACACACGGTTGTCCGGCCCAGGTCGATTCGCCCTGGATAGAGACGAAGATCTCGTTGATCGTGACTGTCTGGGCGGACGGTTCGGCGGATTTCAGCGAGGGCAAGGGCGCTTGCTCAGCTGGCGTACGGGGTGGGGTCTTCGATGCCGGCCCGCTGGAAGCCGAGGCGTCGCAGAATACAAGCGTCGCAGAGGCCGCAGGCCAAGCCCTGCGGGTTCGGATCGTAGCAGGAATGCGTCAGCTGGAACGGCACCCCCAGCTCGGCCCCTCGTTCGATGATCTCCGCCTTGGTCGACTGTAGCAGCGGCGCATGAATCTTGAACTTCGCTCCCCGCTCAGTGCCAGCGCAGGTACCAAGGTTGGCGACGATCTCGAACGCCTCGAGGAACTCGGGTCGGCAATCCGGGTAGCCTGAGTAGTCGAGCACGTTGGCGCCGATGAACAGATCGCGTGCGTCCAACGTCTCAGCCCAGCCGAGCGCCAGCGCCAGAAAGACCGTGTTGCGCGCCGGCACGTAAGTGGCGGGGACACGCGACTCGATCTCGGCCTGCGATTCGGGGTGCGGCACCGAAATCTCGTCGGTCAGGGCCGATCCGCCAAAAGCGGCCAGATCGACTTGAACAGTGCGATGCGGAACGGCCATGAAAAGGGCGATCGCGCGGGCACGGTCGATCTCGATGTGATGTCGTTGTCCGTAGTCGATGGTCAGCGCGTTGCAGTCATAGCCTTGCGACGCTGCTATGGCCAGGGCGGTGGCTGAATCCAGCCCCCCCGAGAGCAATACCACTGCGGCGCGGCGCTGATCGAGGCCCAAGCGGTTCGGGCTGGTGGCGGTCTCGGCCTCGGAGGTGGTCTCTGTATCCGCCGCTGCCGCTAGCCGGGTCGATCGTCGACGGGTTTCGTTCATCGCGGCTCCAGCGATTCGTGTTGGCTCCGAGCCGACGCTAGCAAGGGACGTAGTTGCTCTACTAAGCCAGGGTCAACGCCGCCAGCTCCAGCCACCAGGCTGATGAGCAGATCGTATTCCGAGAGCATGTGCGTAGCGAGCCGTCGGATACAAGGTCGCCAGAGCGCGGAGCCAGTCCAGCCCAGCACAAAGCCGCCGGCTGTCGAGACCCTTCGCGCCAATCCAATAGATGAGTAAGGTGAGCTGCGGAGCTCGATGATCAGATCACGGACTCTCTCAGCACGCTCCGCCGCTCCGCTCGCGAGGTTCGCCAGGAAGGGCCGGTCACGCTTCGCGACGCTGGCGGCGAGCCCGCTCAACAACGCGGTGGCGGCAAGATCTGCCGTGAGCGCCCGCTGCAGTCGTCGCAAGATCCATTGGCGACTCAGGTCGGGATGGTCGAATAGGTGCGCGGGGGCAGCCTCTGCCGGCTCGGCGGGCATGCGTATTCTCCTTGCGAGGGACGGTAAAGTCGCCGCCCACGGTGCATCGGGACGACCAGCACTCTATGTATCACATGGTAAAATTCGTAGTTCGCTACAGGTAGTGCCCGGAACAGTTTGCACCGCACTCCGCCCACTCGGAGCCGACGCCATGGACGTGCCCGTACAGGTCTTGTCTGCCGAAGAGGTAGAGCGGCTGCTGGCGTACGGAGACCGCGATGATCCGATCGGTCTTCGCGACGTTGCGGTGCTGGCGACCATGTTCTACGCGGCGGCGACGGCGCTCGAAATCAGCAACTTGAACCTCGGGGATCTCCAATCGCGACGGCAGCAGATTATTTTGCGGGGGGCAGACGGTATGCGGCGCGTTGATCTGGCAGCCGAGTTGGCGCAGATTCTCGAGTTGTACGAGCAGTCGGCACGGCGCCTCATCCTGGCGCAACACGGATCGAGCGAGCAGCACACTCGAGCGCTCTTCCTAGGAAGTAGGCCACGTCGGATCCGCGTCCAGGAAGTGCGCCAGATCCTTGGTGCCAACGTAAAGGGGGCCGGGATCGGCGCCGACGTGAACGTCAATACACTACGGCTCTCTCGTGCCTGGCACCTGCGCGAAGCGGGTCGTTCGCCAGAGTCGATCCAGCGCTTTCTAGGGGCGACCAGTCGCTCCGGTCGCAACGTGATCTAGCAGGCTGCACTTTTTGGGCTGCTAGCAGGTCACTGGTTCTGACGACGAGCGTTGGCGCGCTTGGGCGCGTCGTTGATTTCCAGCGCCATGCCCATGGCTACCAGATCGTCGAGCCAGATGTCAGCTTCGAAGTAGCGCGCCTTCCAATCGAAACCGATCCCGTCGAGCATCTCGGCGATGCCGTGCCCGAGAGCGTTGAACGAGGTGCGATCGCGCTCACCTTCTAGACCGGCGGTGCGGATCAACCAGAACCGGCGCGAGAGCTCGTCCTCCCACAAAGCGGCATACGATTGGTGTTCATCGAGCCGATCGAAGCCGTCCGTCCGCTTGTACTCCTTGAGGGCCTCGGCCCGTGCCACGGCCCGGGCTACCAGAATACTGCTGTAGCGGGCTACACCGGCACGCCAAGTCTGCAACTGGAAGTACTCGTATGCCTCGGCGCCGTGCTTGAGAGTGACGACGACGCGGAGGTTCTGCAGCGCCGCCGATGCAGTGGCCGCAAGGAAGGCGCGCTGTCCAGCGCGCGGCAGGTGAGCGCCCCTGGTCCAGAAATCGTAGAGCGACTGTCCCAGCAACAACATCGCGTTGCCGATGTCGGGATCGTCGAAGGGGAACGAGTAGTTGACTTGCCAGGAGTGGTCGCGACTCCGGCCGACGCTCAGCTGGGCGACCTTCGCCTGCTCGCCCTGGTTGAACTGCAGCAGGTGGAACCACTGTTCGATCAAGCCGACCACCCACTCGTTGGGCGACTCAACATCGGCGCGCCAGGCTCCGATCACGGCAACCGGGATGCCGCCGATCGGGAAAGCGGCGCGAAGGGTGCTGGAGAGCGTTCTCGGTCGTGAATAAACGGCCCTCCCCATGGCCCGCTCATCGGTCAGCTCGAACCCGGACGGTGATTCGGAGCCTTTTGGGAGGTTGACGAGGTACTCACGACTCGACGAGATGATCAGCGTTGTCTTCGGGATGTCGGACCAACCGTCCCATACATCGTTGCCGACCAACTGGACGATCTGCATGGCCTCGCGCAGCAAGACGAGCTGATCGGCGTCCAGGCGTCGCGCTCGTGTCGCGTCCGCTGCCGAAACGCCCAAGGCAGAGGTCACCAGTACCGCAATCACGGTGACTAGTGCGTTCCGGCGCAGGTGCATGGAGGGCACCGCCCTGTCGGGTCGAGAAGCCAGTGCAAGCTGCACCAGGCTAACCCGAGGCGGGCAAACTTTGTAGTCGCCCGGTGGCCGCGAGCTGTAAGCTGCCGTTCGCATGAGCACGATCGAACACGCCCTGTCGCGCTACCGTCCGCTGGTCGACGACTGGCGATCTCTCATTGAGGCGTGCCAGCGCCCGCTCCCGCTGGTTGTGTGGGCTAACCCCGTGCGCCTCGAGCATCGGCGTCGGTTGGCGGTGCGGCTCGGCTATGACGAGGATGCCGATATCGCCGACCTGCTCCGCGGGCGGGGATACGTGGCTGAGCCGCTGGGGTGGATTGCCGACGCGTGGCGGGTCGAAGGGCTCGAGCGCCCCGGCTACACGCTCGAGAATCAGCTCGGCCTGATCCACGTTCAGGAGGAGCTTTCCCTGGCGCCGCCGGTCGTGCTTGGTGCGCAGCCCGGTGAGCGGGTGCTCGACATGTGCGCCGCACCGGGTGGCAAGACCGCTCGCATCGCCGTATCGATGGACAACCGAGGCACGCTCATCGCCAACGATGTACGGCCGCCCCGATTACGTGCTCTACGATCCAATTGCGAGCGACTCGGCATGACCAACGTTGTCGTAACCTCTATCGACGGCACCCGGTTTCCGCTCGATGCCGGCCCCTTCGATCGAATTCTCCTGGATGTGCCGTGCTCCTGTGAAGGCAACTTGCGCGATACACCGAAGGCGGCCGCCAGGGGAGCCAGCCGTTCGATCAAAGGGAGATCCGGGCTTCAGGCCACACTGCTCGGCCGTGCCTGGAAGCTGCTGCGCGCCGGCGGGACCCTCGTCTACTCCACCTGTACGTTCGCGCCGGAGGAAAACGAGGTCGTGCTGGATTACACACTCGGACTCGACGCTGTGATCGAGCCGTTCGCGATTCCGGGCCTGATCGGCGATTCGGGCATCGTCGAGTGGGCCGGCCGTAGGCTGCGTGAGGACTGCCGGAACCTGGTGCGCTACTGGCCGCATCTGAACGATACCGGCGGATTTGCGATCGCCAAGATACGGAAGGGCTCGGCGTGTTGACGCATTTTCGGCGCCTGCAGCGCGAACCCTATGTCCGCTGGTGGACGGATCGCTTCGGCACGCCGGAAGGGATGTTCGGCGACTGTTCGATGTGGCAGCGAGGCAAGACGACGGTATGGGTGGCGGCCCCCGACGTCGATCCCGTCGCTGTGCATCCGGTGGACGGGGTGGGCGTTCCCCTGCTGCGCGTAGGCGGGCGGGCATGGAAACCGACCAGCATCGGGCTAATGCACTTCGGGCTGCACGCTACTCGCAACGTCGTGGAGCTCGATCTCGACGAGGCGGCGTGCTTTCTCGCCGGCGAGACGGTCGATCTGATGCCGGAGGATCCGCGCCGCCGACTCCCGCACCGCGGCTTCATCGTGGCGCGCAGTCTGGGGGTGCCGCTCGGGTGCGCCGAATGGCAGACCGGGGCCATACGCTCGGTGTTGCCGAAGGGGCGCCGCAACCCGGCTGCCGATATGCCGAGGATTCTGGTGGCTTGAGTCAGGACGCTACGTCCGATGGCCCCGGCGGCTTGAGCGGCAATCGCAGGCGTGCCCAGCACCCCGGCGCCGCAACTCGGTTCTCCAGAGTCAGGCTGCCACCGTGGTTCTCGGCGATCTGTTGGCTGAGCACCAGGCCGATGCCCGAACCGCGGGGCTTGGTGGTGAAGAAGGGCACGAACAGATGCTGCGTTTCCGGCAGGCCGCGCCCAGCGTCTTCCACTAGCAGCTCGAATTGCTCGCCGCGCCCGTTTACGCGGGACCAACGTACGCGTACGCCGCCCCCGGTATCCAGCGCCGCCTCGACCGCGTTGGCCAACAGATTGATCAGCAGCTGATCCAGCTGGTCACCGTCGCCGCCCAGCTGTAGCTCTGGGCCCCCTTCGATGGTCACCGGCAGACGGTTCTCGAGCGCTACCGTACGGGAGACCCACTCACTTACCTCTACCGGCTGTAGCCGGGGCGGCGGTAGTTGCGTGAGCTTGGCGTACGCGGACATGAACCGCGCCAGCCCCCCGGAGCGGCCGGCGATGACTTGCAGCCCGCTGCTGAGATCATCACGCTAGTCGACGGCTAGCGGCTCACGCCGCATTTGCCGCCGCAGGCTTTCGGCGATCGACTTGATGGGAGCTAGCGAGTTGTTGATCTCGTGTCGCAGAACCTGCACCAGTTTCCAGCAGGAGCCGCGACCGGCGACCGTGGTGTGGGCGCACCACGAGTCTTCCACCGGAGTGCTCAACCCCGTCGAGCCTATCGCGTCGGCGGCTCGCCAGGCCGGGGTCATCTCGATCATCGATGCGATCTCTTCCCTCGGTGGTACCGAGCTGGCGGTCGACGACTGGGGTGTTGCCTGTGCGTGAGCGTCTCCAACAAGGGTCTAGCAGCGCCGCCGGGACTGTCGTCGGTGACCGTTAGCCAGCAAGCATGGGATGCGATCGAGGCCAGCGGAGAGCCGCGAGCCTGGCTATTCGACCTGCGAACCCATCGTCGACATGAGAGCGACTGGGCTCATTGGCATCCGTACCCCACGACCATGCCGACCGGTTTGTTGACGGCGCTCAATGTTAGCTTGACGTTGATTCTCGAGGAGGGGCTGGAGCGACGCATCTCGCGCACCCGTGCTGCGGCCCTCCGCGTGCGGCAAGGACTGCGTGACCTGGGGTTCTCGATGCTCTGTGCCGACGAGCACGCCTCGCCGATAACTACGGCAGCTATGGCGCGCCAGGATCTGCCGGTTGGTGAGCTCGTCGCAGCGCTGCGCGACCGGTACCGGATCTACATTTCCGGAGGGATCGACGATCTTGCTGGCAAGATCTTCCGAATCAGTCACATGGGCCGCTCGATCGAGCCTCAGGAAACGGATCGGTTGCTGACCGCGTTCGATGAGCTCGTGCGAGGCGCAATCCCACCGCAGGGACGCGCTGGCGCTGAGAGTGGCTAGCTACGGCGTGACGATGTCGTAGGTGTAGTCAGCAACGAAGCCGATTACTTTCAGCGCGTCGTCGTACGGCATGGTGCCGGCCTCACGGATCGTGCGGCCGGCTGCCGGATCCAGACGGATCGTCGTCCTTTCAATCTTGAGGACCTGATCATCGTCGTCCAGGAACTGGAAACTGACACGGATTGACAGCGTCGCCGTGGTGTCGTTGTTGATCCGTACGGTCCAGGTATACGGGGCTGGCTGGCCAGCGCCGAATTCTCCCCACTCGAAGTCATCGCCGGAAAGAACGATGTTGCCGACGAGCTCGGGCTCTGCGGGCGGCCTCGGCTCGGGCTCCTGCACCGGCGGCGCCGCGACCGGCTCGGGGGCCTGCTCGACAGGAGCCTCTGGGGCTTCGGGTGCGGGTTCTTCAGCGGCGCCGCACGCGGCGGCGAACGGTAGCGCCAGTACGAGTACCAGCATCATTGAAAGTCGCGTGCGACATGCCATCGAAGTGTCTCCTTGGGAGCGAACGGGTTCTGATGATCGCGTTTCGTGGGCGAGACGGGCACCTATCGTACGCGGGCCCCTGTCCAGCGCCTGTCCGAATCGACGTGAAGAGCTTTGTAGTGATGGGGAACTATAATATCTCGTCGGCGCTTTCGCAGCAGGGTCAAGACTACTTGAGCGCTTCCTGACATCCGCTAAACCGCATGGAACCACGGGTGCCCCGCCAGGCCACCGTTGAAATTTGAGGTAGATATGTCTACAGGATCCGTAGCTACCCTTGCGAACTCGAAACACTACATCGATCTCGCCGACCACTGGGGCGCGCACAACTACCACCCGCTCGATGTCGTTCTCACACGCGGCGAGGGCTGCTGGGTTTGGGACGTCGATGGTAACCGCTACCTCGATTGCCTGGCAGCGTACTCGGCAGTCAACCAGGGGCACTGCCACCCGCGCATTGTCGCCGCCCTCACCCGTCAGGCCGAATTGCTGACGCTGACATCACGCGCTTTTCACAACGACCAGATGGGGCCGTTCCTCAGTCAGCTATGCGAGCTCATGGGCTACGATCGCGCGCTGCCAATGAACACCGGCGCCGAAGCGGTCGAGACGGCGATCAAGGCGACGCGCAAATGGGGCTATGAGGTTCGTGGCGTTGCCGCCGATGCTGCCGAGATCATCGTCATGTCAGGGAACTTCCACGGTCGGACGACGGCGATCGTCGGCTTCTCGACGGATCCGCAGGCGCGCGATGGGTTCGGGCCCTTTGCTCCTGGCTTCAAGATCGTGCCGTACGGAGACATCGACGCGCTTGCCGCAGCGTTTGGCCCTAACACCGTTGGCGTGCTCGCGGAACCGATCCAGGGAGAGGCCGGAGTGGTGGTGCCGCCGGAGGGCTTTCTGACCTCCATGGCCGAGCTTTGCAGCGATCGCGGCGCGCTGATGATTGCCGACGAGGTACAGACCGGGCTCGGTCGCACCGGCAAGCTGCTGGCGACTCAGTGGGAGGACGTCAGGCCTGACGTCCTTATCCTCGGCAAGGCGCTGGGCGGTGGCGTGTACCCGGTATCCGCCGTGCTGGCCGACGACGAAGTGATGGGCGTGTTTCGGCCGGGCGACCACGGATCGACATTTGGGGGCAACCCGTTGGCCGCGGCGGTGGCACGTGAGGCGCTTGCCGTTCTCCTCGACGAGGAGTTGGTAGACAATGCCCGCGAGCTTGGTGACTGGTTCATGGGCGAGCTTCGTGCGATGGATTCACCACATGTCGAGCAGGTGCGGGGACGCGGCCTCCTGGTGGGGGTGGTGATTCGCGATGCCTCCGGGCCGGCGCGTCCGTTCTGCAAGGCGCTGGCGCGGCGCGGACTCCTGGCGAAGGAGACCCACGAGCAGGTGATTCGCTTTGCGCCACCGTTGGTGGTGACTCGCGAGATCCTCCAGCAGGTACTCCCGGATATTCGCGCCGTCCTACATGGTGAGGGCGTGGATCTGGGATAGGCGGATGGAAGGCAACCCCATGGCGCTCGTCTTCCTGCTGATAGCGATTCTGTTCGGCGGGCTTACCTTGCTCCTGGCAGTGCTGCAGCGACGGTCGCTTCGGGACCAGTCGAATCAGATGCAAGAGTTGCTTGCCGAAGCGCGGCAGCTGGTTGCTGAAGAGCGCGCCAACGATGCGGCCGATTCCGGGGCGGGCGACGACAGCTGAGCCGGTTCCTTTGCGGGTACGAGCCGTACTATCCGGTCGAAAGTCGGGAGGCGGTGCGCTGCAGCGTCTGCCAGGCCAGATCGACGTCTGGGCTCGTTGTGCGCAGGTTGCCGATCGATATGCGTAACGCCAGTCGGCCCCGAAGCCGCGTGTGGGAGATAAAGATCGTGCCCTCGCCGTTTACTGCTGCCATCAGGCTCTCATTGAGCTCAGCGTAGGGGTCATCGTCAACGGCCGGCAGTGAGGTGCCGTCGCCGGTCGCGCATCCCGCGCCCGGTCGGAAGCGGAAGCAAACGGTTCCGAGCGGTGCAGCGG